>Ga0206123_10005118_pt1 | contig 9965 bp, 6 predicted proteins | sample Helgoland_Spring_2_FD_160086 | JGI IMG/M metagenome (GOLD analysis project Ga0206123, IMG submission 160086) | Pelagic subsurface seawater microbial communities from Kabeltonne, Helgoland, North Sea - Helgoland_Spring_Bloom_20160316_1 | ecosystem: Environmental > Aquatic > Marine > Epipelagic ... | reverse complement strand
TCAGCTATCTTGCCAGTCAAGCGCGATGATTTGATATGAATTCACGCTTGATTGCAGCAGTTCTGTACTTTAAGTGCTCTTTATTCTGGTCCAAAGCCAGAGTTACAAGCCCGGGGCCGTGGTTCTATTATGCCTTTTGGTGATTCTATCTGCATACTATAGCTGATTTTGCCTGACCACGGGACCTGGACGAACCAGTATCTTTGATGGTTTAAATTTTGTTAGTCAGGGTCCCTTGCTTGCTATCCTGCAAAAACCGGAGGGGTGGAAAATGGCCCCATGGCTGTTGATAACAAAGATTCCAGTTTGGTGCCTATTGCAAGGCAATGATCCTCGCGAAAGGGCCGTGCCAGAATCTGGAGACCAATTGGCAGGCCTGCGTCGTCTGTACCGCAACGTATGACGAGGCCGGGCCAACCGGTGAGATTGAATGCACAGGTGTAACTGTAATCCATCATATTCTCGGTCTGGCCATGGGCAATGGCGGTGTGTGAATTGACCGGGCAAATCAGGATGTCAAAATCTTCAAAATACGACAGCATGGAACTACGGTAATTGTCCCAGAGATTGATCACCTGAGTACCATTTTGACGGTTTTCCCTTCTCGCGTCGGATACCATCTCTGCGATTTGTGGAGAATACTCAGTAGTTCGACAATCATCCAATAACAATTGAACTGTATCACCAGCGTCTGCGCCAAATATTGCCGAGTAGATTAACACCGCCATTTCGATACCCGCAGGTCTTGCTTCGGACACCTGGAAACCGTCATCTTTCATCAGCGAAACAGTATTCAGTATGGCACTTGTAATGCTGGAATCTGGCGTTGCAATCCCGTTATCTGTATGAAAACCGATTCGCAGCCTGCTGGTATCAACTGCCTCGGGTGAGTGCCATGGTGCATCGACAACATACGGATCCAGTAAATCTGGACCCTGAATGATTTGAAGCAGAAGTGCCAGATCGTCCACGCTCCTTGCCAGCGGCCCTGGTTGGCTGAGCGGAGCCAGAATCCCCGATGCAGGTAGCGCATTACCCGTACAAGGTACCCTGCCGGTTGTGGGCTTTATGCCTGCGATGCCACAGAAGTGCGCTGGCAATCGAATGCTGCCCCCGGTATCTGTGCCGATATCAAATGGTGTGGCATTAGCCGCCAGTAGTGCTGCAGCACCGCCACTACTACCCCCGGGGGTCAGTGCAAGATCGAAGGGATTGTTGGTTCTGCCATACACCAGATTATCTGTTTGAAAAGAAAGGGTGAATTCAGGGGTGTTTGTTTTGCCGAGTAAAATTGCACCTGCGTCCCGCAAACGAGCCACACAAGTGGCATCCCGGCCGGGTCGGAACGCCTCACGACCTTTTGTGCCCCAGGTCGTCACCATATCCTTCGTATCCAGACTATCCTTGATGGTCATCGGGATACCGTGAAGCGGGCCATGGACCAGTCCCTTCTTTAAGTCTTCGTCAGCTTTAGCCGCCTGTTTGAGGGCGATTTCAGCATTACTGAGCACAAATGCATTTAGCACCGGATTTACCTTGTCAATTCGATCAAGAAAACCCTGAACCAGGGCCACCGAGGTGATCTCGCCCTGGATAATACTTTGTGCTATTCCTCGCAGGTTTTTATCCAGTATTTCAGTCATGCTGTGTGGCTCCGGTAGATGGCTTTGCTGTTTACCTCATCTGAATCTTCAAGCCGACATTGTCAGGCTTTTATGATCTCCAGCGACAGTGAATGTTCGTCGATATCAAAACTAAGGGGCAAACTATCGGTTGTGGATTCGATTTCCAGTGCCAGGGTTTCCCGCTTAATGTAGGCGAGATGTGCGGAAACTGCCGCGCCTAATTCCCCGGAGCTGGACATTTTAATATTAATTCGGTCAATCACGTTGAGCCCAAGCTCCTTGCGGGATTTCTGGATGCGATTAATTACCTCTCTGGCGAGACCCTCGGCAATCAATTCATCATTTAGCTCACAGCTCAAATCGATTGAAATAAAGCGATCTGATACTGCATTTGTCCCTTCAATTGCTTCACGGAAGATAAGGATGTCTTCCACCACAAAAATTTCCCCTTCGAGGGTGATTGAACCCTGTTCCTGTAGCGTGCTGATTGAATCAGAATCAAGCGCTTCTATGATGCCCTTGAAATCCTTGAACCGTTTGCCAAATCGTTTCCCCAGCACGGGTGAATTTGGTTTGGCATAGAGCTTTATGTACTCTGATTCAGAGGTTGAGTATTCAACCGATTTCACATTCAGTTCTGACTGCAGATAATTTTCCAGCCGCGCAATTTCCTCAAGCAAGGCTTGATCCGTGTGCAGGACAGTTAGTTTTGCCAGTGGGTATTTTGTTTTGACCTTTTCCTGGTTACGTTTCTGGCGACCCAACAATATTATGTGTTGAAGGCGGGTGACTGCCTGTTCCAGCACGGGTTGAATGAGTGAAGGCTCAGCCTCGGGATACTGGCACAGGTGTACTGAGTCGGCCTGCTCTGCTCCGAACTGTTTCAATTTTTGAAAGATGGTCTCCGCCAGAAATGGTGTGAAAGGCGCCATTGCCAGTGTGAACTCATAGACCGCCGCGTAAAGTGTTCTGTATGCAGAGGCTTTGTCGTTTGTGAATTCTTCCGACCAGAATCTGCCTCTGTTTAAACGAATATACCAGTTAGTCAGATCCTCGATAAACTCAAACAACGCCGGCACAACGTTGTACAACTTGTAATTTTCCATCTCCCCGGCGATGTTCGTCTTCAGGGACTGGAGTCTTGAGAGAATCCACTGGTCCATGATGTTATCTGATGCAGCGGGAGCGCAATCAACAGACCAGTTATCGATTTCTGCATAGGTGCCAAGGAAGCGGTAGGCGTTGAGCCAGGGTAAAAGCACCCGGCGAACCATATCCTTGACCCCGGTATCAGCAAATCGCTGTTCTTCAGCGCGGACCAGACCCGAGTTGATCAGGTACAGCCTGAGTGCATCTGCACCATAGGTTTCCATCAGATCATCGGGGGGTGTGTAGTTACGCAGCCGTTTGGACATCTTTTTGCCGTCCTCGGCCATGACGATCCCATTAACAATCACATTCTTGAATGGGCTAGTGTCGAATAGCGCTGTACCCAGAACAATAAGTGTGTAGAACCAGCCTCTGGTTTGATCCAGACCTTCCGCAATAAATTCAGCTGGGAAACCCTTTTCAAACAGGGTTTCATTTTCGAATGGATAGTGAAGCTGGGCATAAGGCATGGAGCCTGATTCAAACCAGCAATCAAGCACCTCCTCAATGCGCCGATAACAGCCTTCTTCCCCGGCAATCTCAAAGGTCAGATGGTCTACATTCTCACGGTGAAGGTCTTCAATTTTGACACCGGAGTAGGATTCCAGCTCTGCGATTGAACCCATGCATATCCGGGAGCCAGTCGCATCGTTAATCCAGATGGGGAGCGGCGTACCCCAATACCGATTACGCGAGATTGCCCAGTCAACTGCGCCCTCTAGCCATTTACCCATGCGACCATCCTGGATGTGGCCAGGTACCCAATTAATATCCTGATTGGACTTCTGGAGTGCCGATCGCATGCTTTCCACTTTCACGTACCAGGAGTCAACGGTGCGATAAATTATCGGTGTGTCCGATCTGGGACAAAACGGGTAGCTATGGACGATGACATCCTGTCGATACAGCGCTTTGAGGTCCTTGAGCATCTTGATAATGTGTTTATCTGCTTCCTTAACGTGCATGCCGGCAAAATCGGGAACTTCATCGGTAAACTGCCCACTCATGTCGATCGGGCAGACTATCGCTGTGATACCTGCATTTTTCAGCACCCTGTAGTCGTCTTCACCGAATGCCGGTGCCTGATGTACGATTCCGGTACCGCTTTCAGTTGATACATACTCATCTGCAACAATCTGAAAGGCACCCTGGTCCTTTAGCTCTGCAAAATAAGGAAATAGCGGTTCATAGCTTTTACCGACCAGCGCTGAACCTTTGATGTGTTCCAGGACTTCAAGATTCTTGCCCTTGCCCATATCTTCCAGGCGTTCTTCAGCAAGAATGAAGTCAATATTTAATTCTTTGTCATGAACCTTAACGTAGGAAATATCACCTCCCACGCACAGGGCCAGATTCGAAGGCAAAGTCCAGGGGGTAGTTGTCCAGGCTGAAATGTAAGTATCTTCCTCAGCTAATTTGAACAACACAGTGACCGCGGGGTCTTGAACATCCTGATAGTTGGACCCTGCTTCAAAATTGGAAAGCACGGTACCCAGTGCGGTAGAGAAGGGCACAACCTTCACTCCACGATAAACCAGGTCCTTTTCCCAGAGCTGTTTTAATACCCACCATACTGACTCCATAAACCAGGGGTCCATGGTTTTGTAGTCGTTTTCAAAATCGACCCAGCGGCCGATACGGGTAATCGTCTTTTCCCACTCGGAGGTATAGCGCTGAACAATGGCGCGACATTCGTCGTTGTATCCCTTAATGCCGAGTTTATCGACTGCTTCCTGTGAGGACATACCCAGCGATTTATCAATTTCATGCTCGATGGGAAGACCGTGACAATCCCAACCAAAACGGCGTTGGACATATCGGCCTTTCATTGTGAAGTACCGCGGGACTGCATCTTTTAGAATCGAGCCGACGAGATGTCCATGGTGGGGTAGTCCGGTCGCAAAAGGAGGGCCATCATAGAAGATATAGGGTTCGGAATTCCGGGTTTGATCCAGCGAGCGCTGAAAAATCTTCCGGGTCTTCCACAGTTCAAGAATATTATGTTCCTGATCAACAAAGGAGAAAGCTTCTGAAGTAGCGCTGTTTTCATCTGACACGGTGGTTCACCTTAAACTTCATTGGTAGTACATTTCCTGTATTGAGTTTTGCTCGGTAAGTGTGAAATTTGTTTAGACAGTTTGTCTTTGTCATCGATTGCTAATTTGGTTGCCGGGAAAAGAGGCAAAAAAAACCCGCCTGCTGGCGGGTTTTTTTGCTTTAAACAAGCATCAACCCACCATTCAGTTTTGAATAATGCTAATAATAGCGGGTCGGAGCGTTAAACACATCGTCATAGGGAAGGAGGATTATGCAAACCTGGCCTGTTGTCAAGCCAAAGGCTTGAATCTGTTACTATTCCCTGTCTCGCTGAACCTGGCTAACACTGCCACGGGAGTTAATTTTTTGCAGGATGGTCGCGACCAACTTCTCTATTCTGAAAGTGTGATACCAGTCAGGGGCATCGGCATGCTCTACTGTACTGCAACCGACAAAGTCAAATTTCCAGCCTTCAGCCTCGGACCTTGTTTTAACTGCAGTGAGCCTCTCCCAGGCATTTGCCGACATTAACGGATGAATGCAGGCGAGGACAATATTGTTGGCACCCCGGATTTTTAGTTCCTCTATCGCGGCAACCGCGGAGCCTGCACCGTCTACGATGTCATCGACAAGCAGAACGTTTTTGTTTTCCACCTCACCGATCAGGGTTGACCGAAGTACAACATTTGGCTTTGAGTAGTCCCGTTCCTTGGATAACGCGGCGAGATCTGCTGACAATTCTTCGGCATAGGCTCTGGCACGCTCCAGGTATCCAACGTCAGGGGAGACGACCACATCGCCGGTAAGTCCCTGGGAGACAAGCCATTCAACCAGATGACGAGTCAGGAAAACATTTTCAAGGTGGGCAACTGATGGGTTAAACATGCCGGCAATAGAATCGTTATGAATTTCCACAGTGAGTACCCGGTCGGCCCCTGCAACCTGGAGCATCCGGGCAAACAGACCTGCACTGATACCTTCACGGGTGCGACCTTTTCTTTTGTCCTGACGTGCACCGGGATAGTAGGGGGTCACCACGGTGATGTATTGTGCATCGGACAGCGCAGCAGCTTCGACTGCATGGAGTAACATGATAAATCTATCGTATATCGAACGTTTGTCCTGCGAACCCACGGCGGATTGGAAAATGTAAACGTCATGACCCCGGACATTGGCCTGAATTTCCATCTTGCCTTCCCCACAGGCGAACCAGCTTTCTACGCTGGGAACCAGAGGTTCATTCATGAAACCTGCAACTCGTTCGGCGAAGGGCCTGCCGGCCTCACAGGTGATAAGTGCGATTGGGGCTCTTGGGGTAAATTCTCTGGACTGAGATTTCATGTTCGATTCTCCAGATTTGAACTGTCGTTAATGATTGAGTTTAGTGTTTCTATCAGAAATTGGTGCTCTACTTTGATGACCCGGGCTGCGAGGGATTCAGGCGAATCGCCAGACAAGACTGGCATCCGTTTTTGGGCGATGATCGGACCAGTATCGTATTCACCGTCTACCCGATGAATAGTGACCCCCGTCTCAGAGTCCCCGGCATTAATTACAGCGCGATGTACGTTCATACCAAACATGCCTTTACCGCCATATTTTGGTAACAACGAGGGGTGGATGTTGTAAATTTTCCCGTTAAAGCTTGCCAGTGTGGCGGGCCCCAGTTTTTTCATGTAGCCGGCGGTCACAACCAAATCAACCGCAAGTTGATTGAGTAATTGTAGAATTGCGAGATCCAGGGCGGCTTCGTCGGGATGGGTTGTACTGGACAGGTGGGCTGTAGCGATACCCGCTTCCCTGGCCCGCTGGAGCGCCTCAGAGTTGCTGTTGTTGCTAATCGCGATGACAGGTACTGCTTTTAGGCTACCGGTGTTGCAGGCGTCGATGATCGCCTGAAAATTGGTTCCGCGGTGCGAGGCCAGAATACCGAGTTTCATCATATCTGGTGTTTCCGGCGATATTGACTGGTAGGAATTTAGTGGCTAATTCTATCATGATGCGATAGCTCCCGTGTCAATAAAGCGGTGCTAAAAATTTGCGAATAAGATACAGGATAGCAATCCAGGAATGTTTTCCTATCGTGAATTATCTTCGGGTACGGGATCATTGTATTAGGGAATGGTAGAATGAAATGAATCAGTGACCAGGTCCAATTCGTCTTATAGACGCCTGACTGAAAATTGATAACCAATATCCGTACACAGAAATATTTAGTTGGAGAATGAATGAAGATTTTCTTGACCCTATTGATGAGCATTATTGCGACACCGGTTCTTTGTGAGAATCTTCTTGTGACCGACGCCTGGTCCAGGGCCACTATCCCGGGGCGCATGGGGGCGATTTATGCCACCCTTGAAAATGTCTCAGACACAGATATTAGAATCAAAGCGATTAAAACCGATGTGGCTAAAGTCGCGCAGATTCATGAGAGTTACCTGGACGATGGCATGATGCGGATGCGTCGTATAAAACGGTTTTCAATCCCGGCTGGCGAGCGTCGACAGTTGGAGCCTGGTGGACTTCATATTATGCTCATGCGCCTTCCGAAACCGCTCTCTGAAGGCTCACAATTTATGCTCACCCTTGATTTGGAAGAGGGTGATGACGTTGTGATTCCCGTTGTTGTGGGTTCCATGGGTCAGACCTCGAAACCAGTGGAATGAAGACCCTTGAGCGACTTCGAAGGGCCATGGCGCAACAAGTCGGCGGTAAACAAGCCGAGGCTGAAAAGGTTTATCTTGAAGTGCTGACAGAAGAACCCGGGAACCCCGATGCAAATCATTTACTGGGTTTGATTCGAAGTGAGCAGGACCGGGATGAAGAAGCGGTTGCCCTGATAAACAAGGCTATCTTGCTCACACCTGATGCACCGTCATTTCACCATAATATTGCCGGTATCTACCGCCGAATGGGCCGGCTTGATGAAGCAGAATCTGAATTCCGCCGCGCTATAGCGCTAAAACCTGACTATGGTGAAGCCTTTCAGGGTTTAGCCGAGATGACCACTTTCTCCCGCGATGACCCATTACTCGAGAAAATAGCAGCTCAATTGCGATCCCCGAAATTAGGTTCGGATATCAAGTCGTACTTTCATTTTGCGGCGGGGAAAATCCTTGATGATGTTGGGGATTACCGACAAGCTTTTGAACAGTACACTGCCGGAAACGAAGCCGCTTTTAAGCAATTTGATGGAACCGCATTTCACGAACTGATCAAAAACGTGATCTATCGGTTCAGCCCGGGAAACGCTAAAAAAGTGGGTGCCGGTGGTAATGATTCAGAACAACCGGTTTTTGTCGTTGGGATGCCGAGATCGGGGACAACACTGGTGGAACAGATACTTGCAAGTCACAGCCAGGTATTTGGTGCCGGAGAACTAAACGATATGAAGTATATTGCTTATTTCGGCAGCCAGTTTCTTAAACCTGAACAGAAGTATCCGGAATTCATCCCGTTCTTAAGCCGACAGCATTACGAAAGGTTGGCAGAAGAATACCTTCGTCGGACAAATGAACTGACAACCTTGTCCGGCAAACCAAATATTACAAAAGTAGTAGATAAACACCCCTTGAACTTCCAGTTTGTCGGGTTGATTTTGTCGATGTTTCCCAATGCTCGAATAATTCACACGGTAAGGCATCCATTGGATACATGTTTGTCTTGTTTCTTTCAGAATTTTAGTAGCGGCCAGCACTACAGCTTTGATCTGGAGACACTCACAAACTTCTATTTGGAGTACCAGCGATTAATGGAGCATTGGGATATGCTCTACCCCGGAAAAATATTCAAACTACGCTATGAGGACCTGATTGCCGACCAGGAAACCCAAACCCGGAGATTACTGGATTATTGTGGTCTGGGCTTCGAGAGCTCCTGTCTGAAATTCTTTGAAACTGATCGTGTTGTCAAAACAGCAAGTTTCAACCAGGTTAGACAGCCCTTGTACAAGACATCCCAAAATCGTTGGAAAAATTATCTGAGGGAAATCGCACCCATGGCAAGAGCGCTGGGAATTCCCGTGCAAACTCCCATTACAATCACCTCAAATAATGTACTCGGCAATCGCTAGCTTGCGGGTATCCGGCTCAGGGGTTCGATATTAATGTACCTTCCTGTATTAGTTCCTCAACCTGTGCGCTTGAATATTGCAACCATGAATTAAGGATTTCCTGATTATGTTCGCCTTGTCGAGGTGCTCCTCTGCTGACACCACTGTTCGCATCTGAGAAGCGATAAGGGCTTTGGAATGTTGGCCGGGTACCACCGGAACGATCATCTATCTCTATGATACTGCGGCGAGTTCTTAATGTTTCGGATTCTGCCAGATAGGTGTCTGTTGTTTTAACATCACCCCAGGCAAGATTTGCCTTGTCGAGGGCAGTCGTTAGTTCGAGACGACTTGAAAAGCTGTTGAGGAATTGAAATGTTGCGTCTCTGCGCAGCTGTATCTTTTTCTCGAGGGGGGTCTCGGCCGAAGCGGGGTCAGCAAAGTCCAGCACCCGGTTGAGTCGATTCCATGTGTGTCTGAAATGACCAGCTATGATGATATGACCACCAGTTGCCTCCCATATTTCGCTGACACCATTGTCCACCGCCATATTCTCCAGGTAGTAATTTACATGGTCGTCTGTTGCAAGCATGGCATCAACCATGGCGATATCGATATGTTGCCCAAGATTTGTACGCTCCCGTTGGTGAACGGCTGCCAACAATGCCACAAGACCATGCAGCCCTGCATTTGTATCGGCGAATGACATGCTGAGTTCTGTTGGGGCGCTATTGGATTTAGCAGCTTGCCGTGAGATTGCACCTGTCTCGGCGTGGACAATGGGAGCGTAGGCGGCCCGGCGTGCCTCTGGTCCTTCCTGTCCAAAGCCTGAGATCGAGAGCATAATGAGCCGTGGATTCAGGTCGTGAAGTCTGTTCCAATCCAGCCCGAGACGAGACATGACGCCTGGACGAAAGTTCTCCAGCAATATGTCCGCATGTTTTGCGAGTTCGAGCAGTAGTGACGTACCCTTAGGTTTAGTTAGATCAACGCTGATATTTTTTTTGCCGGCATTCTGTTGGTGATAATAACCCGAGATTGATTCAATTTTCCGGCCCCAGTTTCTAGTGACATCCTTTTCTGTTGGTTCACCTTCAACAACC
>Ga0206123_10005113_pt1 | contig 9974 bp, 11 predicted proteins | sample Helgoland_Spring_2_FD_160086 | JGI IMG/M metagenome (GOLD analysis project Ga0206123, IMG submission 160086) | Pelagic subsurface seawater microbial communities from Kabeltonne, Helgoland, North Sea - Helgoland_Spring_Bloom_20160316_1 | ecosystem: Environmental > Aquatic > Marine > Epipelagic ... | reverse complement strand
GAAGCCGATGTTTCACCTCTTGAAAGTGTTTATCGCGATCTAGTTCGATTTTGTCTTAAAGAAAAGAAAAAGACGGGGTTTCTAATTTCTCAAGATGAAGCGCAAGAGCATCCCGACGTCCATGAACTCATCCACCAGCTTATGGATTTTAAGCTGATTCATGTCGTTGAACCGGACACATCCGCTGCGTCAGGCCGTAAAGGGAGATTCGAGGCTTACACGTTAGATTATTCTCTTTTCATGGAGCCGCGTATGAGAAATATTGAACACATCGAATTTTGGCGGACCGATGCCGACCGCCGTCGCCTAGGGCTCCGCGAAGCTCCAGATTACAGCTTAAGTCGTGCCAAATCTGCGATCCAAGCAGGGCAGTACGAGGATATCGAAAACATCATAGCGGAAGCCGAAAATGATGCTTAGCGGCGGCCGCGGTGCTGAGTTAGTAATGGGTACAACAAATCGCTGCAGTTGATCGCCACTGCGTGGCGACAACTGAGCTTAGGCGTTGGGCGCCAAGCCATACGTAGATCGCAGGGAGACTGCCTGATGAAGAAAATTATTGCGTTGTTAGCACCATTCCTGCTTATGTGGGGATCCCTTATCCATGCAACGCCAGCACAGGACAAAAAGGACGGGTTTCAAAAGTGTAAACAGTGGCTGGTCGACGAAACCTCTTATAAAGCATTTGTCGAGGCTGAACGGATACACGAATACGTGGATGGCGGAGAATATAACCTTCGCGCTAATGTCGTTGTTCGAACAGTTTTCGATGAAGTAGTTACAGTAGGTTTTAACTGTGAGGTCTACCTGGAAAGTGGACGAGTAGCTGCCTATACAGACACAAAGGTTTTTGAGTCAGAGCCTCAGGAATCCACGGAAGTCCAAAAGATGGAGCAACATCGTATCAGCCATGGCGCCTCTGGTTGCCCCTCCGTCAAACACTGGAAAACCTTTGCTGAGGCCGTAGATTCTGGTGATTACAATACTGATCTATCACCTTCATGTAAGTGGCTAGAGAAAGGAACCAAGGTATTTGGCCCTATACAACGCGTTCCCTATCCAAGTAACGATTTTGTGCAGATAAAACTCTCGGATGGCACAAGGTTGTGGGTTGAAGACGGCGCTTTCTGACAGTTTTAGCGTATCCGGCAGGAATGGCGCCCAACAAACCGTTGGAGCGGGACTTTTGCTACGCAGGCTGCGCCTGCTTCGCAAAAGCCGCTCAACTCAAGCGTTATGCCTTAAATAAGTAATGGTAGATCTCCGAAAAAATCATCCTTTTGATCCTCAGCTGAAGCGTGCAATTCCAGAGGAATTGTTCGCGGACATGGGATGTCGGCTCATCCTGCTTCAAGACATGGAGATGTTCATTGCTTTTGTAGCAAAAGTTGCGTTCGCTGAAAGCTGTGTAGAAGCTAGGGATGAGATTCTGCGCGCGGATAGAAAAACTCTTGGACAACTGCTAATTCAACTAAGAAAACGCGTCACGATTTCGCCATCCTTTGATGACTGTCTCAAACGCACATTGGATGCTAGAAATTTTTTCATACATGAGTTCTCTCACGAGTTTGACGTTCGCACTGAGAATGGAGCTAAAAATGCGCTTCGGTTCTTAGACGACACGACCGAAGATCTTAAAGAGGTCAGCAACGTCATGAGGGCCTTAATCGTCTTGTACGCCAAAGATCAGTCTTCGTATGACGAAGAGCTTCAGGAGCTTGAGGAGCATTGGCGAAGTTACGGTGACTTGGACAGATTAGAGAGCCAGTATTTACCGAAAATTTCCTCTGTTATTCGGGCAAAGTCATAAGGTGAGCGCGCATAACGAAACGCTGCAGTTGACCGCCCAAAGCGCTGGCGCGCTTCGGCCGGCAACTGAGCTTAGGCGTTGGGCCCCACGGAGAATCGGCATATAATCGAAACTATGGCTACCGTAAACAACACCGAATCCATTGAACGGGAAATGCTCCGACTGGCCCCCGAGGCTCGGGCAAGGCTTGTGCATTCGCTTGTCAGCAGTCTTGGTAATCTATCGACGACCGAGATTGAGAGCTTGTGGCTCGACGAGGCCGAACGACGCGATTCCGAACTTGAATCGGGTTCGGTGGAAGCTGTTCCTGGTGACGAGGTGATCAATCGCATTCGAAGCCGCCACGGATTTTGATGCTCGCTTATGAGTTTCACCCCCTCGCCGAGAAAGAACTCGATGAGGCGGTCGCATACTACGAAGCATTGGAACTTGGTAAAGGTCGGGAACTATTGCAGCAGATCCAAGCTGCAATCGAGCAGGCTCGTCGATTTCCGGAATCTGCTCCTCTTAGTCGTGGATCAGTTCGTTCGGTCGTCATCCAGCCATCGCAGCGTTGGAGTTACACGCTACATTATCGTGCCACTCCCAGCGTTATCCGCATTCTTGCGGTGGCGCATCAGAAGCGCCAGCCGTTTTACTGGCTTCAACGTCAGTAATCACTGTAAAAGCAGGCCCAACAGATCGCTGCAGTTGACCGCCCAAAGCGCTGTCGAGCTTTGGGTTCCCTCCGCGGCCTTCGGCTGCTACGTCGGAAACCTAAATTCGGTGTTGGGCCACTTGATTGGATAAATCGCGGTCTGCCCCTTGTTTGCTCTGTAAACTTGGATGCCGTCGAGAAGACCAGATTTGCCGCTGCGTAACGAGGCGGTGTATCTGGCTGCCGAGAGCAGACGGTGCCCGACGGAAGGGTCCGGGGCAGAGCGTAATTGAGCCGAAGGTTGACGCTTTGCACAACGGTGCGTAGCGCGCTACCGCAGCGATCTTGATTACATCAGTTTAAAAGGAGGGAAATGACTGCTACGAGTGCTGGTACGAGTACGATGTTGGTGGCGTTGGCGGCTTTATGTTGGGGGCTGTCGGGCGGGATCGGCGGTATCCTTATGGCCAACGGCTGGGACGCGTTCGTGGTGTCGTTCTACCGGGGTGCAATCGGGCTGTTGTTTGTTCTGGCGTGGCTAGCGTTGCGCCCGCGCGGCAGCGGATTGGCAGATCGTCGGTTGTGGTTCTGGTCGGCGGTTGCCGGTGTGGGCGTGGCTGGCAACTTCGCGTTCTATTTCGTGAGCATCGCGGAGGGCAGCGTTGCGGTTGCGGCTACGCTGATGTACTGCGCGCCGGTGTTTGTTTATCTCGTGTCGTTCGCGCTCAAGCTCGAGAGGCCCACCCCGCTCAAGTGGGCCGCGATTGCGATGGTCATGCTTGGGATTATTCTGCTTACAAGCATTTACGACATCGGCGCGGGCGGCGTTACGGGGATCGGTGTTGGCGCCGGGCTGCTTTCCGGGCTGTCCTATGCGGTATTCATTTTCGGCTTCAAGTATGCGGCGCCGCACGGCAGTCCGCAGGCTATTCTCGTGGTAGCGTTCGCGGCACTCGTCACCATCCTCATCTGGCCGAGCGACGGCGAGCAGATCGTTGCAGCCGTGGGCACGTCGAGTTGGCCGCTGTTCGCAGCGCTGGGCGTGCTCGGTGCGGGCTTGTCGTTCATTCTTTATATTGTTGGCCTTAAACATACGGCGCCGGCCGTGGCCGCAATTGTGGCAATGGTCGAGCCGGTGACCGCGTCGTTATTTGGCGTCGTGGTCTTGAATGAGAGTCTGGACGGTCTGCAGCTTTTCGGAATGGGGCTGATTTTAATGACAGTTACCGCGCTGAGCGTGTCCCCGAACGCACGATAAACCACAATACTTGATGAGTAGCGTCTGGGTCTCGGGCTGTGTCTGCGCCTCCGCGAGTCCGAATTGCAGCGGGGCGCCACGCCTGTTTACGTCCATGGGGTTATAGCGCAAAAAAGGCGGGAACGATGGGCCCCGCCTGTTCTTGCAGTCCGGTACCTGGCTTTGCGCTAGAACATCTCCGAGGCGTCGATTTCGCGTTCGTCGCCGGATTCACTGTGGCGGTTTTTGATGTGATCGCCGGTGATCATGTCCTTGTAGCCCTTGCCGGGACCGACCATGGGGTAAACGCCGGCATCCGGGTCGATGATGACTTCCAGAAACGCCGGGCCCTGGAAGTTCAGGAATGCCTCGATCACCCGGGGCAGATCGGCCGGGTCGCTCAGGCGTTCGGCGTACTCGAAACCGTCGGCCTGGGCGGCCTTGACGAAGTCCTTCTTGTGCAGCGACTTGTCGGAGGCCGACAGTCGGCCCTTGAAGAACAGCTTCTGCCACTGCTTGACCATGCCGTCGCCGTTGTTGTTGAGCACGACAACCTTGAGCGGCAGGTTGTAGGTGGTCACGGTTTCCAGCTCGCCGATGTTCATGCGGATCGACGCATCGCCGTCGATGTCGATGACCAGGGCATCGCGGCGCGCAAACGCGGCGCCGATGGCGGCCGGCAGGCCGAAGCCCATGGTGCCCATCGAGCCGGAGGTCAGCCACAGCCGTGGCTCGCGGAAGTCGAAATACTGGGCGGCCCACATCTGGTGCTGCCCGACGCCGGTCGCGATCACCGCGCGGCCCTCGGTGTGATGGTTGATCTGTTCGATGACCGCATAGGGCTGGATCAGGGCGGTATCGCGCGCGTAGTTCATCGGGTAATCGCGCTTGAGCGCCGTGACGTGTTCGTGCCAGGGCGAGAAGTCGCAGCTGAATCCCTGTTCGCGGCCGTATGCCAGCATGCGGGACAGCGACGGCGAAAACAGGCCGACGTGGTGCCAGTCCACGGTCTTGACCTTGTTGATCTCGGAGGCATCGGCGTCGAAATGCGCGATCGCCTTGGCCTTGGGCGCGAACTTGTCCGGCACGCCGGCCACGCGGTCGTCGAAACGCGCGCCGACGGCGATCAGGAAATCGCAGTCCTCGACACCGTAGTTGGCAAACGCGGTGCCGTGCATGCCCAGCATGTGCAGCGACAGCGCGTCGGTGGTGTCGAAGGAACCGATGCCCATGAGCGTGGTGACCACGGGGATGCCGAAGGCCTGGGCCAGCGCGCTGAGTTCCGCGGCGGAGTCGGAATTTATCACGCCGCCGCCGGCATAGATCAGTGGCCGTTCGGACTCGCCGAGCAGCTTGAAAAACGCCGCGCATTTGTCGTCGGTGAGCGTGTTTGCGCGCAGATCACGCATGCGTTGACGGTAGCCCGGCACCGCCAGCAGACCCTGGCCGCGGTATTTGCCCTCCCAGTTCTGGACGTCCTTGGGCACGTCGATGACGACCGGGCCGGGGCGGCCGGAGCGCGCGATCTCGAACGCGGTGCGCACGGTGGCTTCCAGCTTGTCCGGATCGGTGACCATGAACACGTGCTTGGCGGCCGAGCTCATGATGTTGGAGACCGGCGCCTCCTGGAAGGCATCGGTGCCCACGGCTGCGCGCGCGACCTGGCCGCAGATGAGCACGATCGGCACGGAGTCGGCCATGCAGTCGCGCACCGGGGTGACGGCATTGGTGGCGCCGGGGCCGGAGGTGACCATGGCCACGCCGACATTACCCGACGCCCGCGAATATCCGGCCGCCATGAAGCCCGCACCCTGTTCGTTGGCGGGCACGATCAGCGGCATGCTGTCGTGGTTGGCGTCGTTGTAGCGGAAGATGGCGTCGTAGGTCGGCAGTATGGCGCCGCCGGAATAACCGAAAATGGTTTCCACGCCTTCGTCGGCCAGTACCTGCACGATCGTATCCGCGCCCGAGAGGAGCGTCCCGCTCAGCGGGTGGGGGTCGGCGGTTGTGGCGTCGTCGCGGACGTTGCTCATGGGTCACCCTGAAACAGCGTGGAAAACCCCGAATTATAGCGCACAAGACCCGTATTTCGTGTGCTTGATCGGCCATTCGGTTGCTTAGATTGCCCATTGGGCGTATTTTGCGCGCTCAATCGCGCAGGCACACAGGTACTGGACTGGGGACATGCGACACGTCATTTCCGTTCTGATGGCCAACGAGGCCGGGGCGCTGGTGCGCGTGGCCGGCATGTTCTCGCAGCGCGGCTTCAATATCGATACGTTGAACGTGGCGCCCACCGAGGACGCCTCGGTATCGCGCCTGACGCTGGTGACCGAGGGCACGGAAGACGTGCTGGAGCAGATCAACCGTCAGCTGCTCAAGTTGGTGGATGTCATCGACGTGCTCGACATGACCGGCGACGCCCATATCGAGTGCGAAGTCGCGCTGATCAAGGTGCGCGTCGTAACCGATGCGTCCACGGTGGACGCGCTGGCCCAGCCGTATGACGTGACCACGATCAGCCACGATGGCGATCTGCAGACGTTGCGGTTTCTCGGCGCCGGCAATGCCCTCGACACCTTTATTGCCGCGCTGGACGATGCTGGCGTGCTGGTGGAGCTTTCGCGCAGCGGCACCGTGACCATGACGCCCGGTGCCGAAGGTCTGCACTACGAATATGCCGAGTCCCAAAACAACAGTTTTTAACGTACCGCGGTCCGTGGTGGCCGTTTCCCTCACAAGACCCGCAGGAGAATAACCTTGAGCATGAACGCGTATTACGACAAGGACGGCGATCTGTCCCTTATCCAGGGCAAGCAGGTTGCGATCATCGGCTATGGCTCGCAGGGCCATGCCCACGCCAACAACCTCAAGGATTCGGGTGTGGATGTCGTGGTCGGTCTGCGCGCCGGTTCGTCCTCGGCCAAGAAGGCCGAAGCCGCGGGCCTGAAAGTGGCCAGCATCGAGGACGCCACCGCGGCGGCCGATGTGGTCATGATGCTGACCCCGGACGAGCATCAGGTCGACCTGTATCAGCAGCAGATCGAGCCCAACATCAAGCAGGGCGCCACCATCGGCTTTGCGCACGGCTTCAATATCCACTTCGAGCTGATCGAGGCACGAGCGGATCTGGACGTGATCATGGTCGCCCCCAAGGGGCCGGGCCATCTCGTGCGCACGACCTACGAAAAAGGCGGCGGCGTGCCGAGCCTGATCGCGGTCAAGCAGGACGCTTCCGGTCAGGCCAAGGACGTGGCTCTGGCGTATGCCGTGGCCAACGGCGGCGGCCGTGCCGGCATTATCGAGACCACCTTCCGTGCCGAGACCGAGACCGATCTGTTCGGTGAACAGGCTGTGCTGTGCGGCGGCACGATCTCGCTCATCCAGGCGGCGTTCGAGACGCTCACGGAAGCGGGCTACGAGCCGGAAATGGCGTATTTCGAGTGCCTGCACGAGGTCAAGCTGATCGTGGACCTGATCTACGAAGGCGGCATCGCCAACATGCGTTACTCGATCTCCAACACCGCGGAATATGGCGACATCACCCGCGGTCCGCGTCTGATCACCGACGAGACCAAGGCCGAGATGCGCCGGATCCTCGAAGAGATTCAGACCGGTAAGTTCGCGCGCGAATTCATCGGCGAGCATCAGGCCGGCAGCCCGACGCTCAAGGCCGGCCGCCGCCTGGCCGCCGAGCACCCGATCGAGCAGGTGGGTGACAAGCTGCGGGGCATGATGCCTTGGATCGCCAAGGACAAGATCGTCGACAAGTCGCGCAACTAGCGCGACGCCCGAGCCGTAACAGGTTAGTCAACCCGATCTGACGACTGGCATGCGACGCAAGACGCTGTTTCATATCGCGCCGGAAGGGTGGGCGGTGCTCGTTGGGCTGACCGTGGCGTTTTTTATCGTCAACGCCGCGGTCGGTTTCTGGACGGCATTGCCGCTGCTGGTATTGGTAGCGCTGGGCGTGCTCTATTTCCGGGATGCGCCCCGCAACGTACCGGCGGAACCGCTGGCCGTGATCGCGCCGGTGGATGGCACGGTCATCCACCGGCGCGAATGTCACGATCCGTTTCTGGATCGGGAGGCGGTCAAGTTGTCCTTGCGGGTCGACGTATTCGGCGCCTATCTGCTGCGTTCGCCGGTGGAAGGCACGGTGGTCGAACTCGCCGGCGAGGCGGTCGATGCGTTCGACGGCGTGGTGTCCTATATTCACACCGACGAAGGCGACGACCTGATCATCGCCATTCCCCAGGGCAGCACCCTCGGCGCCCGGCCGTGCCGTAGCAATTATGGCGAACGCGTCGGGCAGGGCCGGTGTTGTGGCATGCGTCGGCTGGCACGCCGTGTGGATATCTATCTGCCGGTCAACTCCCGTCTGGAAGTGGAACTGGGCGACGAGGTCCGGGCGGGCGCCTGCGTGCTCGCCAAACTGGTGCACAAGACCGGACAGGCACGGTGTAATGGCGGTGGCGAACTCCGGTCGAGTGCATGACCGGGATGGCATGCTCGGACGGGATCGATGGGGCGCCGTATGCATAGCGGTGGTTGTTTGTGCGGCCGGGTTCGGTACGAGTACGACGCCGAGATCGACGAAATTTCCATGTGTCACTGTTCGCAATGCCAGAAAGCGCAAGGCACGGCTTTTGCCGCCGTCGCGCCGGTTCAAGGCGATAGTTTGCGCATCGTGCACGGACAGGCGTATTTAAAGACATTCAGGGCCACGCCCGGCAAGGCGAGGGTCTTTTGTGGGGAGTGCGCAAGCCCGCTGTACAGTGCCCGCGATGACCGGCCCGAGGTCAAGCGCCTGCGTATCGGCACGCTCGACACGCCGGTGCAGGCGCGCACGCAGTACCACGCATTCGTTGCCGAGAAGGCGAGCTGGTACGAAATCACAGATCACTGGCCGCAGTATCCGGACTTGCCGGCCTGAGCCAGCCACGTGGGCGCACCCGGCACTCACAGTCGACCCGGCAACCCCGTGTTACGCATTTCTAACCGTTCCTGCGCTAGAGTAAGCCGATGACCGAGCAAGACGACCGAATCGCGCGTGCCCGCAAACGCGGCATTTATCTTTTGCCCAACCTGTTTACGACCGGCACGTTGTTTGCGGGTTTCTACGCGATCATTGCGGCCACGCAGGGACGGTTTGCGGTCGCCGCGATTGCGATCTTCGTGGCCATGCTGACCGATATGCTCGATGGCCGCGTGGCACGCCTGACCCATACCGAAAGCGATTTCGGTATTCAGTACGACAGCCTGGCGGATCTGGTGTCGTTCGGCCTGGCATCGGGCCTGCTGGCGTATTTCTACAGCCTGGAAAGCCTCGCTTATTACAGCGATGTCGCGGGCAAGCTCGGCTGGCTGGCTGCGTTTTTCTATACCGCGGCGGCGGCCCTGCGGTTGGCGCGCTTCAATATCACCCGGGGCGGTCCCACCGAGGGCAAGGTCTTTCTCGGCCTGCCCAGTCCGGCAGCCGCGGGGTTGTTGGTCGGGTTCGTCTGGGTGGGCGCGGACTTCGGAATCGATGGCGGCAGCCTGGTGGCTGTCGTGTTTGCGCTGACCGTGGCGGCGGGGTTGCTCATGGTCAGCGGTATCCGCTACCAGAGCTTCAAGGATCTCAAGTTCGGCGAGCGCGTGCCGTTTCGTTATATCCTCATCATGCTCGTGGTGTTCGTGTTGATTATTCTCGATCCGCCGCGCGTGCTGTTTCTGGCGTTTTTCGGCTATGCGTTGTCGGGGCCGGTCATGGCGTTGCGCCGCCGTCGTCGGCCGCGGGCCTGATCCCGAGACGCTTGCATTCGCCCGGTGTGTGTTCCACGTCGACGGCGGGTAGGGCGATGACAACCATTTGATGGTAATACCACATTGATTGGTGTGGTCGGGGCCGATTCGCGTATCGTTTCGCGGTTATTCAAATGAAGCGAAACCGTGTCTCAATCCCCATCGACGTTGCCGTTCCGCACGGCCGGTAGTGGTCGCGGATATACCCAACGGCGTTACAAAGGTTTCTTTCAGCGACTGGTCGCGCGCCGCGAGCAACAGGTGGCCGAGCGGCTGCTGCGCAGCGACATCACGGCAGGATCCGAGCGCCATATCATCGATATGCCCTGCGGTTACGGCCGTTTCTATCCGCTGCTCAAGCGGCTCGGGTTTCGGGTCAGCGCGATGGACCAGTCGCAGTCGATGGTCACGATCTGTCGTGACCAACCCGACTTCCAGGATGGCGATACGGCTGAAGCCGCGAATATCCTGAAAACCCTGCCGGGCGACGCCGAGGCAGCGAA
>Ga0206123_10005112_pt1 | contig 9975 bp, 15 predicted proteins | sample Helgoland_Spring_2_FD_160086 | JGI IMG/M metagenome (GOLD analysis project Ga0206123, IMG submission 160086) | Pelagic subsurface seawater microbial communities from Kabeltonne, Helgoland, North Sea - Helgoland_Spring_Bloom_20160316_1 | ecosystem: Environmental > Aquatic > Marine > Epipelagic ... | reverse complement strand
CGTCTAGTGTCATCTTTGCTCAACACTCTTGCAACTCTGTTTACAGTGTAAGGGATATCATATCCTTCACTGTTCCAGCCAGTTAGCACATCTGCATCCTCAATGAGATCCAAAAACACCTTAAGCATATCTTCTTCTCGTTCAAACAACATGGTGTTGTCAAACTGATTGCATATATCTTGTGCTGTTTCCCAGCTCATGTTCTTGGGAGGCACAACCAGTGTTACCAATTGTTCCATCCACTGCAAGTGAACAGAGATAGCAGTGATTGCATTGAACGGATCGTGTGTTGGCGAATACCCTCTTACAGGATCAAAGTCAACTTCAATATCAAAGAATGCAGTTTGCAACTTTGGCGCAACGTCATCTTTGTAGTTCTCTTCAAAACAGCGAAACACTGGATTGATGTCACTTTCAAAGATCTGTTTACCTGATTGCAATCGCAGTTCTTTGCGAAACTCTTTGTTGTTTCGTGTGTGGAATCTGCTTACGGGTGTACCATAGATACTTTTGTGTTTGCCGCGCGGATCCGCATAGTAAAACTGATAGCTTGCAGGATATTCTCGATACTCCCTGCGCCCATCAATGCGTTCTACTACGTGGATCCGATCCTTGTCGCGATCAAACAGTGCGTCAACATAGCTCAAAGTTTATAATGTCCGTCCAGCGGTTGTGAGGATTTCTTCAAGTAATTCTTGGTCTTCTTTTTCAACTGAATAGCTGGCTTTGTGTGCAATGCGAATTGCTTTTTTAAGCACACTTGGCTTGATTTGCATTTCTTCTGCAATGGCTTTTACTGTGTCTGCAAGTCCAGCATTAAGTGCTTCGACTTCACTCATTACCTGCATGCCTTCGTTGATAATCTGTGTCAGTTTAGCTTTTGATTCACTGTCAAATACGGTCATAAGATGTATACTCCTTTAAAATACTTTACTAGTATATACGATAGTTGGGATGTTGTCAATAGTTTTATTAAATCGGATGGCAATTTGGTTCCAGTAAGTTGTGCAATTGCTGGGTGTTGATGAACTTTTCAAGTTGCCAGGTTTTTAAATTTAGTCCATAGTCATAGATCAATACACGCTGTATACTTGCTTCTTGCAATAGATCAAGATTGAACCGTTCAAGGTCCTGAGATCTCCCGTGTATGATGTTGTATATTATGTTATCAAAATACCATGTAAATTGTAATTTATCATAGTGTATTTGTTTCCAGTTGTTGTATACTGTACGCCACTGTTCAAATCTCCTCGGATCAATGCTGTGATCTAAATAATCAAACAGTTTGTATACAGTAGTATCAAATGTGCAAAACAAATCCATAGGGTTAAGTGTATAAAAGTGGCTGTCTGTATCATCAATTTTGTCATTGATTGACCAAATAGTTTTATAGTCAACATTTAATGCATAGAACTCTCTTTTGTCCCATACATCTGTTAACTTCAACTCATTCCAGATAGCCAAACTTTCACCGAAAAAATGCTCGCTGTGATCTTTCCAAATTTCTTCAGCGTCAGTGATGAATCTAGTATGAGTAAGTTGGTCTTTGGTTCCTCCGCACCTGGGGATGCTTGCAATGCTATACCGAAGACTGTGAGGATCAAGTGACAGTATAATACCTTTATCAACACTGCTCTGCAAGTGTTCAACAGCTTCAGCAGTGTCTTGTTGATTTCTAAAATTATGAAAATACAAGCAATGAAACAGCTCAGTGTTAACAGCATGTAACTTATTGAAAGTGTTGTAATAGTTCACCAAGCTGCCGGGTTGATTTGGTGTAAAATTATGACTGTTTATCTTGGTCAGTGGGTTTTCAGTTAGTTTAGTCCAACTGTCTTGCTTGTGAAAGTAATATTCACTGTGACCTGCTAGATAATGTAAACTCCAAGTTAGAAATGTGCCACCAACACCCGGGTCAGTTACGATTCCTAGTATGTTATTTTTTTCTTCAATCATATCAAACCTCGAAGTTGGCACTTAGAAAATCAGGGTAGCGAGTCTTGATTCTCGGGCAGTTCCCGCCCAAGCCTTTGGATCGGTCCTAAGGCTATTTGTGTAACTGGTAATCCATTGTAACCTGCCATGCAGTGCCGTCTGCAAACTCGTCACGGCTGAACTGGCTGTGTGCGATGTGTTCTAGCATTTCCTGCCTATCAAAGTTGGTTTGATTTTGCCAATGTTCAACTGCACTCTCACCCAGTATCTCAATGGGCTTGCCAAGGCACAGTGCTTCAACGGCTGCCATACTATGATGAGTAATTACTTTCTTTGCTCCACGTATCAACGGCAGGATATCCCTAAATCGTTCTTGGCGGCTTGCTCTGCCACCGGGCTTGTCTCTAACTTTACAGTATGTATCCTGGTTTTCATAGTGTTGTATAGTTTCTACTCTCCATGCTTCGTAGTCCTTGTCAAACCAGGAAAACAGTTTGTTGGGCAATGGCATTACAAGTAAATTGTAGTCACCATCTGCGTTCCAATCTTCATAGCGTCCATCAAGTTCCAGTGTGTGTATCCTGCTGTTTCCAAACCGGCCAATCCTTGTGTTTTGAAGTTGATTGTAACTTACTCTATAATACCAAGGTTTTTTGTAATTGTGGTTGCCAATGTAGCCGTTGTCAATGTAAAAGAAGTTTATGCTGTGCTGTTTAATTGCTTGTTGTAAGTAGTTGTCAAACGGAGCGGAGAACACCAGTGTTCGTTCAACTTCAATGTCACTGCTATCTTTTATGATTTTGCAATCATAGTTTGCAAGCAAGTAACCAAACAATTGCTCTCTAATTCTGATCGATTCTGCAGGTATCTGTAGTTTCATTGTGGTTGTGTGCTGTTTGCTTCGAGGTTGCGTGTTAAACTGGCTGACTTCATGAGATCGTTTTCTGAGTATTCAGGGTGTATGCGCACTATACTAGGTGAAATATGTTGCACATCGACGTTGTGTTCTTCGCTGGTGTGTAACTGATGATCAGCCGGTCTGAATCCGTATTCAAGAATTTCATTGATTATACCGCGAGCAGCATCGGGTTTGATTATATAGCCGTAACCTCCCTTGGAATACCTTCCCCTGGTCCCTAGTACAAACTTTGGATCAAAATCCTCAACGTCATTTAGACTCCATACTCGTTGTTCATCATTGGCCTGTTTATCAATATCTGTGGTATAACTCCCAACATAAGGGTTTAGATGATCCAACTTTAGTATGCCTGTAAACAGATTTAGCACTCCACTGGGCAACGGTCTAAGCATGTAACTGTCATGCTCGAATATCATGTATGGTTCGTCTACTTCAATGCATTCAAGCCATAGAAAGTAGTGACTGAGAAAACATCCAAGTACACCAAGCCTGCCACCTTTCATTTTGCTCTTGTATTGACGTAAACCAAGTTTTTCTATTATTGCAGGAGCATCAGCTCCGTGTATTGCATCAAACTTTGTTAGATTTACTCCAAACTGTTTTGCACGATCAATACACTTGTTACCCATTGATACAGATATATTGCTGCTGTTTAAAATTATTATTTTACTTTGCATCTAATACTTCCTTCCAACGTGCTATCCAGGTTTGTTTTAGTTCACTCATTTCTGCTGTTTTGTAAGCACGTTTTGTAAACTTTTTGTTTTTGCTTGTTTCTTGGTATACTTCGTCATTGTTATTGCCAGTGAATTGAAAATGGTCGTGAAATATTTTACTTTCAATTCGCTTGTATGAGTCTAGTTCATAGTTTATATCTTGTATCCATTGATCTACTGGATTCAATCCAACCATGCCAAATGTGTTAACCCATTGTGCGCTTACACAGGGAAACAGGGTGGAGTCAGGACGTTTGCCGTTGCTCTCCATGCTAATCAATCCTGGGTAGTGTTTGTTCTCCCATATTTCTTGATCCCATCCGTTGGTTTGCATAAACGCATCATCGTTCCATACAAAGTACCAATCACTGTCTATGCTGGTTGCTAACTTATTGTAGTATTCATGCAGTGACATCCAGCCTAATCGTTCAATTTCCAGTACAGATTGTGTGGAACCAGGGTGTGCGACCAAGTGCTTCCACTCATCACTGTTGAAGTAGTCTTTGCTTTCTGTATCGTCACTGTCATATGCAACCGCAACGTGTATGCGACTGGGATCATGTGCTAGGGCAATCAGCCCACGAACACTTTTTTCTACCATGGCAGTGCGTTTACGAGTTGGTAACAGTATTGTAATAAAGTTTTCAGCCATCTTGGTAACCGGGTGTACTACAACGATTACATCTACACGCATCACATACCTTGATTAAGTGATGACTACCGTCATAACCTCGTTCTTCACGCCAGTTAGCACTTCCGCAATGACTGTAATCGCCGCAGTTCTTACAATTTGTTGGTTGGTAATTTACTTGACTCATACAAGTAATTATGACTTGGATTTTTTACGGCCACTTTTCATGTTAGCACACCAGTGATACATTTTAGCCTTCTCACCGCTTGCCTTTTTTGCTTTGGCTCTAAGGCTCGTTACAGATCCATTACAACTAGCACCTGACTTCTTTACTCTGCCAGGCCTGCTTTTGCCTTTTTTCTTGCCGTCAGCAAAGTTTTCATTGACAAATTCTGTAGCTCTCATTTTGTTGCTACGTTCTTTGCTTTGCCGCGTCTGTTCTTCTTAGGATCCTGCTTGCGCTTTCTGTTGGCAGCAGTTTTGCGGCCTTTCTTGCCCAGTGCTTGTGCTTTCTTCTGTGGCAAACACTTTGGCTTGCCTTCTGAGCTACTTCCCCTAGCACAATCACCTCTGATTTTGCCGTCGGGCCCAAAGCGTACCCACTTTTCTTTGAACCATTTTTTGAGATCTTCGTCTAGATGTTCAGCAAATACCAGTTCACCGTCACTGCCAAGTTGCACGTCTTCTTTTGCTACACAGTTAGGAACACGCTTGCCCCAATGGGTTTTCATACCCTTCTTCATGTAGCCGGTCTGACAACGTTCAGTGATGACTTCTAGTATTTTCATGCTTCTTCTTTGTCCCAACTATAACTTGTTTCGTCAGTTTCAATTGGTCCGCCGCCAGCCCATGTTCTACAACTTCTAGCACTGTGGCATTTGAACTTGTGCATCCAGCAATAGCCCAGATAACCGTCTTTGTCTTCTAGCTCGCCCGGCATGCATTCCAGCATCCTTGGTGATATATCAAATGCTGCACAGTTAGAACAGTTGCTTGCCTTGGCAGCTTCTTCGCTGGTGTTCCAATAATCAGCAATGTCTTTCCAGTAATCACCAGGCACCCCAACATTTAGAGGACCATACTGTATGTGTTTTGCTTTAATACTTGCATCACGATTTTTGGTGTTAAGTTCCAAGTCCTGTGTTGCAAGTGGACAATTTTTTCCAATTGCTTCGATAATACTAATTAGATTTCGCATGGTACTTCTCCCAATATGCAGTACGTTGATTGGTACTTAGCCTGTTTGCTTCGTGTTCTTTGAGCTTGGCTACATAATGTTTAATATCTAGCTTTTTCATTACTTCTTCTTTGAGTTACCCCAGTTGGCAGCACCCTTTTTACGACACTGTACTAGCGCACCTGATGCATACGCACTAGGCCATACTTTGTAACGTGATTTCACTTTGCGATAACAAGCATCCTTCTTACCGGCTGCTTCATCAAACTGTTCTTCTGTGAGGGATTCTGTTGATTCCATGGTGCCACGTTGTTGTTTTAGTGTGGCAATTTCTTGTTCAAGACGAGCTACTGCTTTTTCAATTGAGTCATCATCTTTATACAACCTACTAATATCCATACGGTCTTGCATCTGGCCTTTGTCAAAACTCAGTATCAATGCTTCAAGATCGTTTTTAGCAGTTGGTGATTTTGCTCTTAGCAAATTGAGAATACGCTCTGTACGCTTGTTGGTAGCCAGTGTTGGCTCAGCATCTTCATTTTTCTTGTTGTGATGTTTCCATGCTGTGGCATATGCAATTGAACGCTCTTGATCAGACAAGCCGTCTTTGGCATATCCCTTTTTGATATGCTTGACCATGCGTTCTGCTTTTGCACCCGGAGGCGCATCATCATCTATCTTTTTTTTTAGATACTTGCTGTTTAGCATTTTCATAATGCTTTGATCATTGCCGTCAACATACAGATCAAGATTCTTGTAGTGGTCACGGGCGATGTCATCGCCGGCTTGTGCAGCCGCTTTTAGTGCATCACCAAGTGGTGAATTCTTAGCACTAGTTAGTGAGTCTCCAGCAGCCATTGCACCTAGTCCAAGCATTGCACCCATGGCAATGTTTGCTATCTTGCCTTCTTCGACTTCGTCTTTGTCGGCAATTTGTGCAACACCTTCTTTTTCAACCATCTTCTTGCCATAGTCCAGCATCTTCATGATGCTTGCTTTGGAAATCTGTGTGTTCTTTTCCAACTCTTCGATGCTTCTAGCACCAAAGGCTGTACCATATGAGGTTAGCTCATTGCCTACACGACTTAGTGCTGTTGACAGTGTGTCATCTTTGGTTGTGGCTGCTTTGTCCATTAACTTACGACCAATATCAGCAAGTGATTTTTGCGCAGGATTCATTTCAAAGTTGTCAGCAGCTTCATTGATTGTGTCAACAATATCCATAAAGTCACGGATTGCAATACGATGCTTTGTGCCTGGTCCGGTGTTTGCTCTGCTATCTAATTCTTTTACTTTGCGATACTTGTCGCCTTCTTGTTTGAGGATATAATATTCATATTTTAAACTATCTTCGTCGCTGTGATCAGTTGCACCTAATACATAGTCACCTACAACTTTGATCATTTCAAAATCACTTTGTCCATACATCATCTCTTCAGTAACGCCTTTGGCAGCTTTTCTAGCAAGATGTTTTGCAACATGCTTGATTTCATTGCCGTACTGGTCAGTGCGCTTTTCGCCTCTTTTACGATAAGGCCCGTCAAAAGGTACATCAGCGTCTCTGGCAGCTTTGTCAGCTTTCATTTGGCGGTCAGCCAATGAGTTATCACCAAAACTGCTTTCAAATAGGTCAAAGTATTTCATTATTTTTCATCCACATAATCGTTTTGTAGTCTTGCACGTTCCTCAAGTCTTTCAAGAAACGTTTCGCAAGCACGAACAGCATTTTCCAGTTTACCAAATGTTTTTGCGCTGTCTTTGTTGTTGACCTTAACCCTATATCCATCATCTTCTGTTCCAAAGATTTTTATAGTTTTACCGTCACGCTCGTATGTTTTAACTGGTTCTACCAGTTTGTTGTTTTGTGCTTTGTTTTCAATATCATCAACAAAGTCCATGATGCTGCGCTTCTTTCCAACTTGGTCTTCTGGTAGTTCTGCAGCTTTTGGAGCAGGATTGATTGGCCCGCTTAGTGTTTGATCAGTGTCAGGGCTTACGCCATCCCATGACTCTTCTGAACCAGGATGCGGAGTGTACTCATCAAGCTCTTGCTTCATGTAGTCTCTACTGGTATCAAGGTAGTCTAATGCTTTTGTAATTTTGTTTTGTACCCATTCAGGCAAGTTCTCATCATCGTCCAGTATGCCTTGTAGCTCTAGTGCGGCATCGGCAGCTCGCGCCAGTTGGTCTTTGCTCATTGCACCTTCTTCGTCGTACTCACCTTTATCAGTGATGTCGATTTCATCAGCATCCATGGCCATTTGTGCAATCATGTCTGGGTCGATACTGTCACCAACCATATAACCCTTTGTGGGGATCTTCTCTTCGTCGCCGCCCAATACTGGTCCAACACTTGGCATTTTGTAATCTGCTGGAAGTTGCTTTGGCTTGTAACCTGGCTCAAATTCTTTTGTGCTTACAGTTTTAGCACTTTCAAATGGCTGATCACGATACATATTTTCAAGTATAGCACTCATGTCATTGGCTTTCATACCTTCTGTAACATGATTGGTTTTTGGTTTAACAGTGTTGCCAGCGTCAATTGAATTCATTTTAGCAACTAGGTCAGCAAAACTTGCTACTTCTTTAGGATCTATACTCATTATGCTCTACTTCCTTTGAGGAAACTGCGCAACATCCATGCATGTTTGTTATGAGCGTCCATACGCTCTGCAATAAAGTTGGCAATGCCTTCGTTTTTTTCATCTGTTGCGGATTGAAAAGTTTGTGTTAAAATTTGCAGTATTGCGCTGTTATCATCAAGCAGTTCTTGAATCATTAGCATGGCACGTGGAACCTTGGTTTGCCCCATGATAACACTGAGCTCTGAAAATCTTTCAAATGACCCTGGTGCATAAACATCAAGTGTTCTAATATATTCAGCAGTTTGGTCAATGATGCCATAAACTTCTTCATATAGTTCCTGGAAGAAGTTGTGGTATTGAGCAAAGTCAGGACCTTCTACGTTCCAGTGAAAGTTTTGTGCTTTTATTACGAAAGCATATTCCGTTGCAAGAAGTGTTTTAAGATCGTCAGCTAACATTTTTTATTATACCGCTATATACAGGTCTTTTTCAGTTACAGTTGCAGATGATAGGTCTATGCCATCATATGTACCAAGACTTCTAATAGCAGCCTGTAATGCTGAGACTGCCGTTGAATTCGGCAAAGAGTTTCTGTCAAGAGCAAATGTTTGTTCTGTATTACTGTTGCCTAATGGACCGGACTGTATGATAGTTGCGACATCTGTTATCTTTTGGAGTACAGCAGCCTGAGCACCTTCAGGACCAGCAGATCCGTTAATTGCATTGATATAATCGATTGTAAAAAATTTTACTGATTGTGTTGGAGCAATCGACGCATCAGGTGTCGTTGCGGTTGGATGTATTCTTGTTACGCTTGCCATGTGTTTATTCCTTTGTTTGTAGTTTAGTGTATTTAGCAGTGTCTACAGCATTAGCATATTTGCGTTTGGGTTTTTTTGTAGTAGGTGCACCACGAGTGATCACGGCACCTAGTGGGACTTCAACTGGAGCCATGCTACCTGCACCGCTTGCTCCTGCACTTGCATCTTCTAGTAGTTCATTGATTTTCATGCTGCTAATACCTCAAAAGTTTCGTTGTCTAAAATCTGTGCATTACCCAGTACGCATTTTAAATTACGCATCTTGAATTTGCCGCTGCCTAGGTTTTCAATACGTATGGCATAGGTTCCTGGCGGCGCTTCGAGCTGTATCATTTCCGTTAAGTATTGGGTACCGCCCCAAATATATGTACGCTCTGCGAACATTTCATTGTTAACATAAAGTCTGTATGCAGGAGGGTGCGTTTTCCACTCACAATGCAAATCAAATTCAATCTTGGTAAATTCTGGTTTCATGTTTTTATCTGCCTTGTTCTATTCTACTTTGGCTCCACAGAGGTTGCAAGTCCCAACGGGCTCTTACTTCAGTATTGATTAGCCTTTTGGCTTCGTCTTCGCTGGTTGCTGTTACAGTGCCTGTTGCTGTGGTTTGCACGTCGCCTGCCAAGTCAACCATTGGCATCATGTAATTATAGTTCTTTGGTTCTACTCGCTGTTGCACCTGCTGACTGTCTGCTGCATTGTCTGCACCCACACTTGGCTTGGGTTGCAGTATTTGCTTTGCAAGTCCGACACGTTTAGTATCAGGCTTATCATCAAGTTTGTTTAATATAGTAGTATTCTCATCCGATACTAAATTGGCCCATTGCCGCTTTAGACTTTCGGCACTGAGTGTTCCTGTTTGATAATCTGAAAACAGTTTATTAAATTTATTAACAATGCCTTCGCCGCCTGCGGTGGTTAATTTGTACAGTTTCTTTTGGTACTCTTGTCTGTATGCATTTGGATCACTGGCAATCTTCATTGCTCTGGCAAATCTCAGCATGGTGTTGATAACATCAGGAATGTCCATTGACAAGTAATCTCCGCCTGGTGAGCGGAATTCAATGTAGCCTTTCTTTATGCTCATTGAAGTGTACTTCATGTCACCTGTGCTGCCGCGAATAAGGCCTTCGGCAGCATCGTCTAATTTGTCGTGCATCTTTGCCAGTATATCATTCAGTATCTCTGGAT
>Ga0206123_10005107_pt1 | contig 9980 bp, 10 predicted proteins | sample Helgoland_Spring_2_FD_160086 | JGI IMG/M metagenome (GOLD analysis project Ga0206123, IMG submission 160086) | Pelagic subsurface seawater microbial communities from Kabeltonne, Helgoland, North Sea - Helgoland_Spring_Bloom_20160316_1 | ecosystem: Environmental > Aquatic > Marine > Epipelagic ... | reverse complement strand
CTGAACCTGAACCCGTCCGAGGTTGCACCGATAGTTCTGCTGATAACTATAACAATCAAGCCACCGAAGACGATGGCTCTTGTGAATACCCTCCTGAAGAATGTCAAGTCTTTATTGAAGATATTATTACTACTGTAAATGAAAACACCGTAGAAGTAGCAGTTGATATCAATGTTAATGAAAACACCGACTGTCCCAACAATTTAGATCTTGCTATCGTTATTACTAATGACGGTAATGATTACGAATATACGACATTTATTCCGGCTACTGATGGCGTTAGAAAGCATACTTTCCAATTCGTTTACAATGGTTTTTGGGTTCCTTCGGTCAGTATTGAAGAAGGCAACCAACAACTTGATTTTGATGATTCCGAAGCGGTGCAAGTAGATTATCAACCTGAATGTGATGATCCTTATCTGTATTCTATTCAAGAAATTACTACTTCTGATACCTTTAAAGTAGCCTATGACCCCGATTGCCCCGAAGGGTCAGAACAAGATATTATTGTTACTTTAAGTGCTCGACCTCATGGCACCGATACTACCCTTAAATCAGTTACTGATAGCAAGACTATCGTTAGTGCTCAATATGATGATTGGTCGATTACTCTTAGTGATTTCGTAGAATCACCCCACACCCATTACGATTTTACTTGGGCTATGGCATGGCAAGACTCCAACGGAGATTACCAAGTAGACTTTTCCAATTGGTCTAACATTGAATACGATCTTCCTGAAGAACCCACACCTTGCGAAAACTTAAATATTACTTCCGAATCTCTCACGCTTTACGCTTATGGTAATGACCTTGGTATTACTTGGAACCTCACGCATGATGGCCCGAGAACCAATGATTGCTTTGTTGAGGTAGAATTATTCTTTACTCTCTATCAAGACGGAAACTACTATAATGTTTCCGAGTATTCCTTAAATCCCACTTTTTTAGTGGTTAACAACCATGATGGTAATCAAACCCTTATTTTTGGGCCCGATGAAGTAAACCTTTTCAAAGATTTACCCGATGGCGAATATGAAATCCTTGCCAAATACCGTATCAAAGATACTAACGAGGCGTCTGGCGATCACTTTGCTAACAAGGTGACCATATCAACATCATAATGTTGATTACTCATTCATTTCTGCCATACGGTCGCTAAGCAGCAACAGGGCTGATGCCCATAGACCGACGAAGATACCGAGGTTCTCATCGTGAGCAAAGTAAATAGCGATGCTTCCCAAAATAGAAGCGAGACTTGCGCCGAATCCAATCTTTTTCCAATTCATTCATTCACCTCCTGTTTCAATTTCCGTTTAGAACATCCAACAAATGCTTGTTGTCGAGACCCTTTGTGAGTCGGTCAATCAACTGCAACTTGTTTCCAGACACAGGCAAACCTGCTGACTTGAGTAGTTCTTTGAGTTCTGCAACCTTGAGAGCAGAAAGGCGGTCTTGCAGGTTTTCCACAGCATCGGCTACATCAGCAACCACGTCATCTGCTACTTCTTCAAGTGCTTCCGAAACGCTTTCACCATCTTCCAGAGCCTCCATGACTTCTTCCGCAGCCTCTTCGACTACATCTTCCACAGAATCCATAACATCTGAAACCACATCATCAAGTTCAATGTCTTTGCCTGTCAAATCTTCGACCACATCTTCCAGTTTGTCGGCAATCTTAGTTACTGCGTTGCCACGGTTCTTGAGCCACCAGCCACCAATTGCTGTAATAGCCAATCCTCCGAGTCCAATTAAAATCTGTGTTTGTTCATCCATTCTGCATCACCTGTTGTGTAACTACTGTATTCCGTAACACCCATATAAACAATCACTTCATAAATCCGAAGATGTGAGTTATTACATCCACAGTCCAACCGTTTCCAATGGCTCGACGGCGTTGAGTCTCAGCAATACCTTCCGTGTATCCGTCTGGCAAGGTTTGAAGTCGTTCACATTCCAGATTGGTCAAATCTCTCCAATCATCTTTAACAGGACTTTCGTAAGCATCTCGATACCTACCATGTGGCAAACTACTAACTACTGCATCTTTTGAAACTGTGGTCAAGCAAGGAACTTTCGTAGAATCCTTTCGCACTTGTAGGCATTGAGTAATTGGCACAGACTTGTCATAGTCTTTACGAACTCCGTCGGCATTCAACCTTCGACCCACCACATTCGCTGCATTTGGATAGTCATCCGATTCCAGAATATCTGAAAGTTTGATACCACGGTCTGTTGGAAGCACTACGTCGGGAATGTTAGTCCAGTAATATCGCTTTCGATTTTGAGCCGATACCAAATTAGAGTTGATAAACACAGGTTCCACACCCAAAGCCGCTGAGATAGCATCTCGCACATCATTACTCATTACCACATTTTCCAGCAACCAATACTTGGGTTTGTAGTGATTCACAATGTCCAAAAAATCAAAGTTAAGTTGCCGACCTGCGGTTGAAAAACCTTGACAGGGGCTACCACCGATAATCAAATCAATGTTTTCTAAATCCCAATCACGCCACTTAGTAATGTCTCCCAGTTGCACGGTTTTAGGCCAATTCTTTTGAGTAACTTTAATCGGATTCTTGTCAATCTCGGAAGCATAATACTGGTCGTGTTTAATACCGGCACGCTGTAAAGCCACTTGTCCACAAGAAATACCGTCAAACAATCCCAAAACATTTCTAATCTTCATTCTGAGTCTTCCTCCATGTGTTCAAAGAGGTGGGCGATAACATCCACAGTCCACCCGTTGCCGAGAGTTTTATACCGTTGAGTATTGGAAATGCCTTCGGTGTAGTTATCAGGTAATGTTTGAAGCCGTTCACACTCCAACACCGTTAGTTTTCGTGAGTGCGTGTTATCAATACTGTCCCATTCATGTCGGTCATAACTTTGACGACCACCTACTCGAAGACATTTACTTTTTGGTCTAACTGTGATACCCGCTTCCGCAGGGATTTCCAGAATTGATTCCAAAGTAATACCTTTGTCTGTTGGAACTTCAATGTTCGGAATGTTAGTCCAATACAACCTACGTCGATTTTGTGCCGACATTAAATTGGAATTGATAAGAATCGGTTCCACACCGAGTTCTTTTGAGATTGCATCTTGAACATCTTGCCTCATTTTTACATTTTCCAATAGGAAATACTTTGGTTTGTAGTGTTTAACTATGGCTAAGAACTCAAAAAACAAACTGCTTCTTGGGTCATCGAAGTTCAATTGCTTACCTGCTAAGGAAAATCCTTGACACGGGCTTCCACCCATCACCAAATCTATGTTCTCAAGGTCCCACGATTCCCAATCAGTTATTGACCCCATTTGAACGGTGTCTGGAAATTGTTTTTGTGTGACCTGCATAGCATACTTGTCTATTTCGGAAGCATAATACTGGTCGTATTCAATACCTGCACGCTGCAAAGCAACCTGCCCACAAGAAATACCGTCAAATAATCCGACAACATTACGAAGCCCCATGTTTTGATTACGGTTAAGCACCTATTTAAAGTTATAGCCCTAAGTCTTTAAGTATCAGTGACACAACATTTTTGTTATGGACGATGAGTTTTACGAGAACTTGGAAAGTTTCTTTCACGAAGTTTTTAGAACTGCACCTCCGGGTTTGACTCCACAATATCAGTTAGCCGAAATGAAAGTTTGGCAACAACTTGACCGAGAATATCCCGGTGGGGTGGACATTCAATACCAACAGTTTGTTGAAGATGGAAGTTTCGGCTATACTTTTTGGCACTTAGACCCCGCCGCTAAATCTTATTACAAATGGCTTGAAGACGCTCGTGATGGAAAAATCATGGACCCACGCAAACGTCGAGATGAACTTTACAGTCAAATGACTCCTGATTGCTGGAGAGTTGCAGATACCAATTGGAAAGTTTCGGTTCTCAACTCTGCGATTTCTTATGGCATTGAATCAGCATCTGATGAACAAGTTCTCCTACCAGAAGATTGGTTCGATTATATTCGTGGCAAGGCTACACTTTCGGCCAGCGTGTCTGCTAAATCTAATCGGCCTTCCTATATTTACACCAACGGTGATTTTTTCTTGTTGATACAAAATCAAGATGTGTATGTTTTAACCAGACCCCAAATCCAAGAATCTCTTAAGTATTTTGTTAAAGACAGCCTTTTGGTTGCTACTTTTGCTATGCCACTTCTTAACTGGACTATCAACTTCCCCGCTAAACTATTTCGTCGTTGAGGTTGTGTTCCACAGCAATTATTTCTGGTCGCACAGGATAACTTACGATTTCGTCATTATTGAGAAACATCACTTGAAAGTTCCCAGAACTTTCGTCAGTAGGCAACTCTGATTTAAACACATATTCTGGTGGTCTAAACACCAAGTTGTCATCCACACCTGAACTAACATCACTTGTAATTTTGACTTCATAGCGTTCCAAAATCTGTTCCAATCTGCTTACGGGCATTCCCGTAGCACCTGCACGACCTGTGCTGGCGGCGTGGGTTGAAACTTTAGCATTACCCAGAAACTTTCCAGCCAATGTTGGGTCTGAAACGACTAACGCTTCCAATTGTTTGCGAACTTCTTGCATAACTTTCGGTTTCCAAAACTCTGCCGCTTGATTAGCGGGCAACGTGCTTCTCCAAGTTTCAAAATCTACTTGCCACCAGATGTCCATGTAATCTTCTTCGCCTTCTTCAATACTGGCTGCGGGTCCTTTCTGAACATTTCTTCCGAGAGTTTTACCCTCGAAACCAGTGATGCCGCCGTAATACACTAATGAATAGTTTTCAATTTTCATAAAGTTGGGAATCCAAGCACCGCCGTCTTTCACAATAATTGGTTGTTCTCCACCAGATGAATCGGGTAAAGTTTGATTACTCATGGTTTTAACAGTAGTTTCCAATTTCTTAGCGGAGGCTGTGGCCGAAGTGCCTGACAACATCAGATTCAAAAACTCGAATCGCTTTTGTGCAGCCGTTTTTTCAATTCGGAATCGGTTTCTTTTGATACTCCATTTGATACCTTTAAAGGCCAAATAAGTTTTGAGTGTTTTCGGAGTAGTGCGAGCCAGTTTGGTCGCTGCGGTCATAGACACATCACGAGTTAGCAACAACTGAAGTGCCGTTAAAGCCCGTTGTGTGGTAGCCAAATCCATGTTTCATCATGCTCCTATCAACTACTTAAGGCTGTGCATCAAGGTCAATAATTTCGACCCATCCAGACCATTTGCCTTTAAACTTATTTCCATTCGGATTGATGTAATTCAAATTGACCAATGTATCCCATTCTTTCTCGTTAAATGGTATAACATCCAGCATATCCTTAAGCGATTCATACCGACCTCCTACGGCGTTATCGTGTAATCGGTCAGCCAACATAGCAATTCTTTCGGTAGCCCCTTTAGCAAAGTGCTTCCAACCAGCATCGTGTTTCAACGTATCCATACTTGTTTCAAACAGTTTTTCAGCGTGCCACAAACTTGTAACTGAAACTTCTCGTTCACCGTTCAACCGAGCAATACCTTTGCACAGATTTACAAACTCTTGGAACTTTCGGAAATCACGAGTTGCACGTCCACCGCCCAAGAAAGCAGCCTTGAAAACATCGCTTTTCTTGATTTTATCCATGCTTTTGCGAATCTCGCCTCGGAGACTTTCGTAGTTTGGGTCCATAGCCGAAACATACCGTAGATATTCACGGAAGAAGTTTCGCCACATTTCGAGATTCTTATTGAAGTCTTTCTTCTTATAGACTCCATTCATTGAGTCCATGATTTTGTCTTCAATCAAGTGGTCTGTATTTTCACCTTCTGTCAGCGACATTTTAGCGAAGATTAAAGTCAGTCGGCTCATCAATTGATAAGTGTATTCACCGAAAGCGGCCAACATACCTAACTGCCCTGTTCCTTCAACACCTGCTTTCCAATCCCTCGGCGGATTACCTAAGAACAAGAAATTAGTTCGAGCAGTTCGCTTGGTATCAACTTGACCTTTCTGCATCGTGAAACTACCGTTAGCCAGCACATTCATCAGTTCACCGAATACTTCTTGACTCCACGTTTGAAACTCGGAAACGGCTATGCGTTCATTATCCATTTTTGGAATCAAACCTAACTCAATTGAGTTAAGGTCTTCGCCATTCATGGCTCCGAATAACCCCGGGATTGTGCAAAGTTTTCCTGTTGATGCTACACCACAAGGCACTAACGGTTCAATGACAGTTTCCAACAAGTGGTCTTTACCTTCACCCATGCTACTAACAATGCCTATGTGCAGCATATCCTGTTTCGATTGAGGACTGAGGCAGAACAGCATGGTAGCATATTTAATTGGATTATCAGCATACAATTTAGACCACAAAGTATCATCACGAATCATCAGTTCCAAAGGTCGGAATCCGGGTCCTGATTCATTACACAACTCAATGAAAGTTTCAAACTGTTCATCAGTCATTTGACTGTCAGTTCGAGCCTCCGCAGGTCTCACGGTTTTTACCACGAAAACTTTGTCACGCCCGAACATCTCATAATAACCAGAGACTTCCACTTGTTTGCCATCACGAACACTTTCAGTCAGTAACATCAACACGTCGCCCAACCAATCTGAACTGCTGATTTCCCAGCCGATACGGTGCAAGCCCATTAACCGACCCACTTCAGGACCGTTATGAGCCAAACACTCCACAGAAAATGTGCCATCACTTAGCGTAAATCGAATTACCGATTCGTCAGGACTGGGTTTCTTGGGATTTAAAGGCCCTTCTTCCATCTTGAGAACAACGCCCGAACCACTCAATAGGTTAGGATTCGCAATTTTAGCAGCGTAAATCTTACCGATGTCAGCACTAACGTTTCGATAGCCTTCGGCGGTTTCAGATACAAACTCCACGATTTCATTCGGAATAGGCAACATTATCGTTGCACCTCCAAAAACTCATGCTTCAAACTATGTCTCATCACTCTCATAAACTCTTGCACCTTCTGACCCTACTCCGAAAAGTTGAGAGCCAAAATCCCGAAAAGGGTGTTCCGCCGAGTTCAAAGAGCAAACGCTCACGCCGACAACCGATGTGAGTTAGTAGTCAGTTGGTTGAACCCAATTACCTTACGACCCATGACGCATCTCCACCCGAAGGATTAAAGGAATACTGCCGAAGCAACACCCCAGAGACACCGTAGCCGCAAGTTTTACGAATCGAAGCCGAAGCACGACTCACCGACACAGCGCAGCGAGGAGCCTTACGGGAAGGAACCTTATGCTACGCACGCCGTAGTGGAACGGGACAAGTCTGAGAATCAGGACAAGCCTGAATCAGTTCACTCTTCAGTAACCACTGGAGCAACGTATGGCTCAGTTGTGGTCTGGTCTTCTGGGACCGACGGGAGAGATTCACGAAGCGCAGCAGCGTCAGCATCACGGATGATACCGTGGAAACTCTTGAAGGTTCGACCAGCGTTCTTCTGGGAGTCGTTCATCTTGCGAAGGAAATCCAACTTGACAGGAAGGTGGTATGTGCTACCATCGTCGTCATCGTTCTTGGTCACAAGGTTGTTTTGATTGATAAATCGTTCAAAGTCTTGCTTTTCGTATCCGTTCACATAGAACTTGACACGACGACCTGCTTCTGCTTCTCCTTCGTTACCGGGGGCAACAAGGCGGAGACAAATTGATTCAGAACCAAGCGGGCTGGTTGTTTCGTTAAAGGAAACCAGCGTGTAGCCTTGATAAACCTTACCCATTTCGGGCTTGATTACCTCATAGACTGTGCGAGGACCACGGGATGCGGCACGCTCGGCTTTTCGTTCTTCGTTCATTGTCTCAAGTTCATTCAAAAATTGTTCTACGTCACTCATATTTTTCACCATTTTGTTTTCAGTTTTTTTTGGCCCACAGTTTTTGTTCTTGGGCATTCTTAGTATGCGTTATCACCCATATAAAGGTTCACTTGGAACCTTCACATATCGGATTTCGTTTCACCTCGAATGCTGTTCCCGCTTTCTGTGGACATAAACATCCATAGGCGAATCACCCATATAAACTTACACAACAGGACAATTTTCGGTCTCAAGTGGATTTAACGGGTCCAAAGTTGATTTTAGCCACATACATGGTCTGACTGTTAGAAGACTCAGTATCTTCGATTCCTCCTAAGTATGCTGTCATGTCTTCAATTGCCTCCACAGTTTCTTTCGGTTGAACTCCAATCTTGCTCCACGACACATTCACCGGTTGAAGAAATCTTACGGCTGGACTGTTTTTGGTTCCATTTCGTGGTATCAATACTAACCACGGAAACCTTTTTTCACTTGGTCCGAGAAGCGGGCTCCTTAATCTTTTGGCTACAATCCAATAATTGTCGCTTGAAAAGTTCCAATCCTCAGCATCTGACCATTCTGCTAAATTAACTACGTTTTGGGAACCATCAATATCGGCCACCACAATATGAGGTAACTCTTCAACAGGTGGTTTTTCCGAAGCACTGAACCTACCAATTTGTTTGATTAAACCGCTTATCGCTGAACTCAAAACTTTTCGACGAGATTTTTCTTTAGAAAATACAGCCATTTGTTGTTGAGGAAACTTTGCTACCGGATTCTCGCCGCCCATAATGATAACTTGCATCGCTTCAAAATCATTTAGATTGTCTGAGTTGTCAATCCAGTTCAACAATTTTTGAGCATCAACAGACAATGTGCCACCTCAATACTCAATAATCATGGTGTCGCCTGAAACTTCTACTGAAAAGACCTTGCCCAATGCTTTTGAAAGTTTCTTAGAATCTTTAGACTCTAACACAACTTGGGTTGCACTTTCTGACACAAGTGTAAGTTTGGAACTTTCGTTAGCCAACAAAACCAGATTAGGTAGTGTGGCCGACAACTTTTGACCCAGAACTTTCATACGTTCCACTTTCTTCCAACCCCTTTGAGGACTTTCCATTTTCATTAGTTCTCCTGTATCCGGTCGAACATACAATTCACCACGACCTTTGATTAAAATCTCACGACCCAAATACTGTCGCAGAGTTTCCTTATCAATCAGTCCAAGGTCCAATTCTGCAATCTCACCCATCATTTCAAAATCATTCGCCAAAGCCAATTGTGCTGCGGCCACCGCAGGGTCTGGTTGAAACATTTCCAGATTTTCTTTACGAAGATACAAAGTCCAATGATATTGTGCTGCCGCAATACTTGGTGCAGCCATAAACTCAGGCACCAAATCTTTCGAGGATACAACTACAAAAGTTTCAGGGTCAGGATTTTGAATCCAATCCACAAGATTAACTTCCATACCGATTCCCAAAATTGGTGGTGCGTAGCCGTATTGAATCTGAGTTATTACATAATCAGTCATTTTACCGTTGTATTCTTTCTTATCAAACAACGTCATTTGACCATTAAAGTTCACAATCTTGGTGGGTTCACCTAACTTTCGTTCATACTCTTCGGGAGTCATATTTGCCAGTTGTTCTTCTTGGCTCATGCCTTGGTCCCAACCTTCATCGTAAGCATCTTGCATCTCATCAGGCAAACCTGATTTATCAAAACTGTCTTCTTTGTCATCCTTATAGACTCTAACTTCGCCCCTGTTTCTTTTTGAAACCGAGGGTTCTGAAATCATTTGTAAATTGCTGGGCAACAATCCTAAATACCAATCTGTAAGCCCGTAAGGGTTGGGTTCATCATTACTAATCAAAATACACTCAGCAGGATAACCCCCATTATTCACCATAGTAACAACATCAACAATTGAACCAATATCTAAAGAAGCAGGTTGGAACTCACGATGATATTCAAAGTATTCAGCAACATTGGTGTTTGAACCATCATCAGTTTCTAAAGGTTGAGAATAGTTTCCATCCAGATTCACAATTTTGGCTTTCATCAAATCATCCCTCCACGAGCATTTAGCCAATCTTTGGCTTCTTCTGCATTCTCGAACTTTAATGGATTACCACCTGCGACTTCAACCCAAGTGCGTTCATCCAGATTCCAAAT
>Ga0206123_10005104_pt1 | contig 9984 bp, 7 predicted proteins | sample Helgoland_Spring_2_FD_160086 | JGI IMG/M metagenome (GOLD analysis project Ga0206123, IMG submission 160086) | Pelagic subsurface seawater microbial communities from Kabeltonne, Helgoland, North Sea - Helgoland_Spring_Bloom_20160316_1 | ecosystem: Environmental > Aquatic > Marine > Epipelagic ... | reverse complement strand
CATGAATATCTTTAGGTACTTCATAACCATAGTCATCAACCAACTTTCTAGCTTCCTTTTGATTGCCATACACGATATAAGCTATCTTGTTTTGAGCAAACCGGGAACGTTTAATATGTTTATTTTCTCGCATTAGATTTTACAGTTTTTTATCGGTGGGGATTCCCCACTACTTGTTGTTAACCCAAAACAGCCAAAGAGAGAGTGGATTACCCTTACTTTGGCTGTCTTTATCTTTCTCAAACAAAGCCTTTTGCTAAGGAAACTGCTTTGTGATTTTCTATCTTCTTCTAACCAATCTTCGAGGTCTTCCTACAGAGTATCTTCTAGGCATTGGTCTTGGTCTTCTTCTCCTTACTACTCTTCTTTTTCTTGGTTTAATTCCAAAAGCCATAGATTTTCTTTTTCTCAACAAATCAATCTGAGGTAATCCGGTAGTTCTAGGAACAGTAGATAATTCAGCAACATTGTTCCCTTTTAACAGGTTACCCATGTTCGCTCTAGCTTTTACTGTGAAGGTAAATACCAAGGTCACACCATCTTTTACAGTTACCCTTAACGAATCTTGACCGGTAACATTCATTTCGAAGTTATCATCGTCAATTAAAGTTTGGGTAAAGTTTTGTGGTGACGTTGCATTTCTTGGTTGATACACTCTTTCAGTATTACTACCTGCTGCTGTTCTTTTTACTACTTTCAACACATGGTCAAATTGTAAAGGATCAGAAACAGATAATTTCATACCACCAATCTTAAATGGATTGGCTTTGGATTCTTCACGAACCTCTTTATGTGAACTTTCCTCTACAATAACGGTTACCCCTGCAGGCTGAGCTGCTTCTTCATTTGCTCCAAATAAAACTGCTTGGGCATCTGCTCCTGAAGTATTCTTTACAACAACAGTAAGTGTTCTGTCATTCGGGTCTATTCGACCAATTGACGAGGATTTGTAATTGTCATATACAGCATCCATTCCAGGGGCTGCTTCTACATATTCCATTTCCTCTTCATACTCTTCATCGTAACTATCTTCATTGCCATCAAGTCCTGTGTCGAAGTCATCTTCATCATAATCTCCATTGAAATCATCATACCTGTCTTCGGCATCGTCCTCATAGTCTAATATTTCGTCATCAAAATCTCTCATGATTCTAAATTTTAAGTGTTAGTAAATAATTTTCTCAGGCTTATTTGCCTGTAATGGGTTCTTCAAATTCTGTAGAACCTTATTTTTTGGACGTAGTTTTAGTGTCCTTTTTTGAAGCCAACTTTTTTGCTTTGGCTTTATCCAATTGTGGCTTTACTACAAATACTCCTAATGCTGTTCCTGCTGCTAATAATCCTAGCCCTACAGGTAGGCATATTTTCCAATCAATGTCTTTCATCTGTTTAAAGATTTGTGATGATGCCTATTTGAAATAATATTTTCAGTCAGACACCGTCTGTGTTAATTGTAATTGGTCAGCCTGAACTGACATTTTTGATGTTGTTTTATCGAATTTTTAAATGCTTTAAAACAAGCTTTTTAAGGTGGTCTTTAAACCAAATACTAGGCTAAATTCTATACTATTTGGACTACTTCCAAGGTTCTTTTTTGTACCTCGGTACAAGAAATAGGAAGGGTGTTATCGTAAAAATGAATGAAAAATCGGTACAAAAGTTTTTAGTTTCTAAACTAAGATTAGAGTACAAGAACAATGTTTGTTGTGTTAGAACATTAAATGCAGCTAAGAATAAGATACATATCATAGTAGTTTGCACCCTCTTGATGGGTGGGTATTTTACTATAAAACATAACAAATAATAGTTGTTTTAAATAATTAACTGTAATTTTGGTACACTTTAAAGTAAGCAAACACCTAAAACAAGGGGAGTATATTACTATGAAATATAAAGTTACAACACCGTTAATATCAAAATTCATTCAACACCTTCATGAAGAAGGAAAACAGTTTTTCACGTTTGAAGATGCTAAAATATTTTTAAACTACTCATCAAAAGCAACCACAAAGTTTTTGAAAGATATTAAAGAACGAGAATTAGTTTTATGGATTAAATCCGGATTATATAGCCTAGTACCATTTGAAGAATCAGCAAAAGATTTCCTTCCAAATTGGCATCTAATAGCTTCAAAAGTAGTTGGGAAAACAAATTATTATATAGGTTATTATAGTGCTTTAGAAATACATAGTTTAATTACTCAACCCGCTTTAGTTGAACGAGTTGTTGTTGAAAAGCAAATTAGACCGAGTAAACAAACATTTTTAGACATACGTTTTCAATTTATACAACACAATCCAAAGCATTTTTTCGGAATGAAAAAAACATGGATTGATAAGCATAATAGAATACTGTGTAGTGATTTAGAAAAAACAATTATTGACTGTTTGTTTAAACCTGCTTATGCTGGAGGGATTGTCGAGATAGGAAAGGCATTGCATAAGGCTCAGGATAAATTGAAATATGATAAATTATTAGATTATTTGATAAAATTCGATAGTCAGGCAGTAATTAAACGGTTAGGGTTTCTTCTTGAGTTGTATAAGATAGAACATCCAATAGTTGAAGAATTACAAAATATAAAAAGCAATTCTGTTGTGCTACTTGACCCATCTTTGCCTAAAGAAGGGAAAATAATAAGTCGATGGAAAATTCAAATTAATGCCGATACTGAAACAATTAAAAACGCACCACATAGCTAATGATACAAAAAGGAGAAATAAATAAAAAAGCACGAGAAAATAGGGTGTCTGATAAGCAGATTGAGAAAGATTATGTATTAACATGGGTTTTATATGGAATTTCTGAAAATGAAGTACTAAAAAATGTACTGGCTTTTAAAGGAGGGACTGTATTAAAGAAAGCGTATTTCCATGACTATCGATTTTCCGAAGATTTGGATTTTACATTATTGGATGAAAGCCTTACAAACGATCAGGTTTTAGATGAATTTAGAAAATTGCTAGAATTTGTTGAGGAAGAAACAGCTATGGTTTTCAGATTAAATGAAGATAAAGAAAAGGAACATAAGGAGAGCGGAAGCTTAAAATTTTGGATTGAATATGTTGCACCATTAGATGGAGCAATGGGAAGTAGAGATTTAAAAATGGATGTTACCAGAGGAGAAAAATTAGAATTTGATCTTGGGTTTAGACCTATTGATAATAGTTATAGTGATATATCGGATGTTGATTTTACGATGAATTGTTATTCATTGTCAGAAGTGATTATTGAAAAAATGACAGCAGTTATGGGTAGAACAATTCCAAGGGATTTATATGACTTATGGTATTTATTTGGGAATGAACAAATGGATATTGAAGATCATTATTATGAGTTTGAAAGGAAGGCTGAACATAAAGGGCATAATCCAAAAGAATTTAGAGAAAAATTAGCTGCAAAAGAAGGGAAGTATCAAAGGGATTGGGAAACAAGTTTAGGTGATCAAATTTATGACTTGCCAAAATTTAAGGATGTTATGCGAGAACTAAATAAGCATTTCAGGCTTTTAGGGAAGTACAAATAAAAAAACAATGGTAATATGTCAGGAATTAATTACAAAAAAATACTCTCTAAATCTGATTTTAAAGTCGCTCAAAGTTGTGCGACCAAACTGTATTACCTGAAAAATAATTATCCCTCTGCTAATGATGGAAACGAATACATGGAGTATTTAGCCGAGGGAGGGTATGCCGTTGGGGAAATGGCAACGCTGTTTTATCCCGATGGTCAACGAATAGACAATAATAAAGGTATTGAATCAGCTATTGCAGAAACGAAAGAATTACTGCAGCAAGAAAATATTACCCTTTTTGAAGCTGCCGTTTTATCCAACCATAAAGTAGCTGCTATTGACATTCTTGAAAAGAAAGGCGGTGTATTTAATCTGATTGAGGTTAAATCGAAAGGCTACGATAGTGAGATAGCTTCTTTAAAAGGATGGGAAGATCATTTGGAGGATATTGCTTTTCAAAAGTTTGTATTATCCGAAGCATATCCACAAGCAAAAGTTAATACCTTTTTGTTTGTTCCGGATAAAGTTGCAAGAACAACTATTGAAGGATTGAATGCCTTGTTTGAACTTAAAGAATTTGAATTACATAACGGGTTTAAACTGCTCAACATTGAATTTACTGGAGATCCTGAAACAATTCGAAAAGATGAATTAATGACTTTGGTTGATGTTTCGGAATACATTAATGGTATCGAGCGAAAAATACAACACAATGCAAAGCTCTTTATCGAAAGTTTACTCGATGAAAGAAAAATGGTTGTTCCATTAGATAAGACTTGCTTTAAATGTGAATATAGTGTAGAGCGTGATTCGGATTGCTCAGGCTACCAGGAATGTTGGTCAAAGATAAAGGAGGTAGAACCTCATATCAGAGATTTATATCACGTAGGCACAATAGGGGGTAACAAAGAACCAGTTATTAATTCGCTTATTGCCGATAAAAAAGTTTCACTATTCGATATGCCTTTGGATGCGTTAAAAGGTAAAAGAGGAGAAAGGCAATTGATACAAATTGAAAATACCAAAACGGGTACAGAGTGGGCTGCATCAGAATTAAGAGCTGAAATTAATTCGTGGGAATATCCTTTACATTTTATTGACTTTGAAACCTGTACCACCGCATTGCCTTTTCATCGCAATATGCGACCTTATGAAATGAGTGCTTTTCAATGGAGCTGTCACACTATAAAACATCCAGGAGCAGAACCTGAGCATACCGAGTGGTTAAATTTAGAACCCGCTTTTCCTAGTTTTGCTTTTGCTGAAAGTTTGATGGAACAAATTGGTTATTCAGGAACGGTATTAATGTGGAGTCCACATGAAAATACTACTTTACGGAACATCTATTATCAAATGGAGGAGTACGATCATTCCAATCCTGCTTTGGTAAAATGGTTGGAATATGTGGTGAAATTTGATGCTAAAGGAACAGGAACATTGGTGGATATGAATAAAATGGCGTTGGATTATTATTTCCATCCGGTAATGAAAGGAAGAACATCCATTAAGGTTACTTTACCTGCCGTTTTAGCTACTAATAAATCTAATCGTACTATCAAGTGGTTAGAAAATTTTGAAAAGGAATTAAATATCCTATCAAAAGATGAGCATGGAGTGATAGAGAACCCTTACAAGAATTTACCTCCCGTTGAACTATTAGAATCTGCCGAAGCGGTAAATGAAGGTACTGGAGCAATGCGAGCTTATGAAGATATGCTCTTTGGTTTGAATAAAAACAATAAGGAAATTAAACAAGCCTACGCTCAGGCTTTACTTCGTTATTGTAAACTCGATACCTTGGCAATGGTGATTATTTGGGAACATTGGAGAGGCTTATGATATTTTTTCTAAACTATTCAATTTCATTATCAAACTTCAATAATTCAATCGCTTTATTTATTAAAATTTCTCTTCTCGAAGCGATGTGTTCTTTATCCCACTTAGGAGCATTGGATAAACTATACTGCTTTCCATCAACTTCATATTCAATGTTGTTTAAGTACAATCCGTTTTGATAACCTACATTGATTTTCTGCCCGTGAACATTTACTGACTTCTTCTCTTGTTTAATATCAAATGATGAATTAAATGTTTAATAGATGATTTTTATTCTAGAGTGGCAAGGCTATATTTTTCAATTGCTGCTTTATCGATTTCATGAACAATTTCAATAAGATAATCCAGTTTGTCGAGCAATTCATTAATTGATAATTGGTGTTCATCGTTAATTTGAAATGGAGTAGGGACATATTTGAGAAACTTGTCATCAACTATGCCATTTCTGTGAGCATACAAGTGTCTTATCTGAAGAATTTTTTCAATCTCTTTTTGCTTATCAGTATCAATTACTCCTAAATCATCTATTTGTTTACTTCCCTTTAAGAACCCTTTAACACTTCCTCGTTGGAGTTTGCTAAGTTTTTTTGATGCCCAGTAACTAATAAAATCTTCAATGTCTGCACAATCTAGAACTTCTTTAATTGTTACTTGCTCTCCTGATTTTAAAGTGTTTGGGAAGGCTAGATATATCTCGTTGAGAAGATCAGATAAATATGATTCAAAATTATCCGCACATGAAGAAAAGAGTATGCGTGATAGGATTTTACCTTCATTTATCGTTGTCTTTTCATTTGAAGAAATAGGGTACAGAATAGTTTTGAGGTCATCAATTATATTTAATACGCTTTGAAAATGGGTCAAAAAGAGATTTTTTGCACCAGTACTTATCAAGTTTATTGAATCTATTTTTCTCGAAATATCTTTTATTCTTGGAATACCAGAAGGTTTTAATTGTTTAAGTTCTGGATTTGACAAGACAGTTTTTTCTCCTTGACGAATAAAGATATTACCTTCTATAGATACAAGCTCTTGATTTTTTTCAACTTTTATTACAAAAAGTCTTTTGCCACTATAATCTATGTAATCGTGAAGTTCATTTGGTTTAGGAGATAATAAATCGACAGCTTTGTTTGTTACTGATTTTGCATGAAAATCTTCGCTTAAACCATTAATCTCTATGTCACCATTCCTTTCTGAAACTCCTAACACAATGAATCCACCTTCCGAATTTGCCATTCCAGCAATTAATCTTGCTATGATTCTTGAAGGAGGAAGAACAGCTTTGTATTCTAGAGTCAAACTTTCATTTTGACCAATAACTGGAAAAACTTCTTCTATTAAATTCATGTTTATTTATATTGGAAATTTTCTAATACCTGTTTTCTTAAGAATATGTCCAAGAGTGATTGATCTTTGTTTAACTCCATCATCTACCCAAAGCTCTGAATGTTCAAAATCTAAGACATCTCGTTCTGCTCCATAATACAAAATTACTTCACCAGTATAAGCCGGCCTTGCAACTATGCTAATAGCTATACCATTTTTAGTTATTCCTGAAAGAACTGTTGGTGCAGTTTCCTCAATCTCGGACAAATTATATTCATCTAGTAAATGTAATTTATCGATAATCTTTGTTTTCGCTTTTGAAATCATACTTTGAACAAAGAGGAACATATCTTCTGAAGGTGTTGATTCGTGAGAGAAAAGGGCAGCTATATCTTTGTCTTCCATAGCTTTTTGCCACTCTTCAATACTTGAAATTCCAAGACTAGAGAGAATATCCTCAGTAAGAGGGAAGAGTTTATCTTCGCTTTCTGTTTTTTTATCAAGTAAAGATTTCAATTCAACTAAACTTTCTGCTCCGTAGTCATCAAGTAAAACTTGTAATTGTTCAGCTTTATCCATGTTTTCAATTATGATTTCTTCATCATATAAAATGTGTTTTCGCTTAAACAAGTCAGGGAAAATAATATTTGCCAGGTCAGGATGGTCTTTGAACCATTTTAATAGCATTTGGCAAGCTTCTTTATAATCTTCGGATTCATCTTGGTTTGAATGCTTTAATAATACTGTACTTGAAATTTCTTTTACAACAAAATTTCGGTCTCGTGATTTGGGCTCTAAATGGTAATTCTCAATCTTAGAGTCAGATAATTCCGATTTTATATCTTTTCCCAATAAGAGTAATATCTCTTTAAGATCGTCACCAATGTCTCCTTTATCAATATGTAGTTCAGTCTTTTTATGAAAATTGCCATTTTGATCAGGAAATATTTCAAATTGATTTATTATTGAATCATAATCCTTTGAATCACTATGTATTAAACTGTAGAATTCGTTTAACCATTCATGGATTTCTTTACCATTTTTTAAGTCATTTAGATTATTTATTGATCTCTTCGATTGAATAAATTCTGAAAACTGCTTAGTTGTAAGTTTTCCGCATTCATTCCAAGTTAACTTGTACCAAAGATCAACTTCAGATTGTTTTGGTAAACAATAAGGAAACCAATCATTTGCTAAATACCATATCTGTTGTCTAATTTCATTATTAGAGGATGAAGGAAACCAGACATACTTCTTGTTGCTGTCATCTAATATTGATACAAGCTCACCACCACTTGCAGTATTTACAATTTGAGCATGAAGAATTTTTTTTCTAATTGGGGATAGTACGTTATTTAAATGCCATCTTTCGGAGACCCAATCAAGATCTACTTTTAAAGGTTGGATATTGGCTAACAAATGAATATCTAACCACTTATTAGAGGCAGCATTTTCCAATACTTTTAAGTACATTTCAATTGCCTCATTAATGATTTTGATATTCTGTTCAATTAACGGGTTACTTCTACTTTGCTCGTTCAAAAAAACTCCATCTCTAGGGTCTGTTGGATTAAACAAAGGGTTATTAATAATCAATGGAAAGGGAAATGACTCTGTTCCAACAAGCGGGAAATCACAAAAAAGTCGAGGAACATTTTCATCAAGTGGTTGAATCCGTACTAAACCATTTTCTTTAGAAATAGGTAAAGCAACTGTTGTGTGGTTTTTTTTCAAACACGCAACTTCAAATTTGTTTATTAACGAATGATTTGTAGCATTTATAACTTCTATTTCAACAATGTTAATTATTTCACTTTCTAATTCTTTAAAATTTACTCTTCTGTATATTATGTTTTCATGTAAAAGGTGGATTTCTGCAATTTCTTTTACAAAAAGTAACATAAAGAAAACTGAGCGGTTTAAATCATCTAAACCTTTTTGAGCGACTGATTGACTTATAGAGTCAATTAGGGGGTAATTGAAAGATGTATTTAATATCTTGCTGTCGTAAGAATCAAAACTTGGTAATTCATCAAGATTACTTATGGATGTTTTAGCCTGCTCTACACCTAAGCTAATTTGATCTAAATCCAAACCACTCCTGTCTAAAGTCATTTCAAATTTTCTAGGTTCTAATTCAGGTTCTTTTGCAACTCCATGAACTTTAACTGTTTCTGAAAGTAAATGAGTTGAAAGAAAACCGGTGCCAAACTTCCCTGTTGAATCAGGTTTTCCATCTTCATTGAGGGTTCTTTCTTTAGAGGAAATTTGCTCAATTAAGAAGCGGATATTGTCAGCTGTGAATGGTTTTCCATTATGCTTGAAAATTAATTTTTGATCATTGTCTTTGTTATCATAATTAATTTGTATTCTAACTCTTTCACCTTGCTGGTGAACGTCTTTTGCATTTTGTATCAGTTCCCATATCCATCTTCTAGGGGCTGCTTTTGAACTTTCAACAGAAGACCTTAATACACGCATATCCCGATCAATCTTTGTAGCGATAATTTTATTTAGGGCTTTCCCCTCAGATGATAAAAATCTATCTTTATAACTCATCTAAGGGCTCTTTAAGAAAGTTACTTAATTTGTTTTGTTTTCTTATGATGTCTAAAAATACTTTGTTTCTTGCTTCAGCATCATAAATTAATGTCTTAGCGCTCACAACATAAATTGATATTCCCATTTTGTCGTAATAACGATGGTAAATAGGTGCCTCCTTTGAAAATAAAGGAGTGTAGCCATCACCAATTAATCGATCTGCTAATTTATCGTCTACATCAGTAATTAAATATCCATAGACCTCTTCGATTTTCTCCCTTGTTTTAAAAGCCTTTACATAATCAATAAGTTGTTGAACACCATTAAATTTTTTTCTGTCGGATTTGGATTTAAAGTCAAAAGGTTTTATTTCGACCAACACGGATTTTAATCTCTCAGAATCATTTGGATTATGAGAAAAGAAGATTGAGAGATCAGGCTTATCACCTAAAATATCTATGTCTTCCATAGACTCCTCTAGATCTTTAAGAACATCTCCTATTCTTTTATCACTAGCAGCATAACTATATGTGGTAAAACGGTCATCTAGGAGCCACAAATTGTTTTTGCCAATATTGAAAAAATCGTCTTTTGTATATTGTTGCATAAAGAGATTATGAATAATCTTTTCAACTTGTTCGCTTTTATCAACAAGAGTTTTAAGCCTTTCAATAACTATTACCCTGTCATTAATGTATGATACGAGTTCGTTCTGAGCGAGCTGAATTGCCATGTTTAGATCTTCGTCTGTATACTCTTTTTTT
>Ga0206123_10005101_pt1 | contig 9985 bp, 8 predicted proteins | sample Helgoland_Spring_2_FD_160086 | JGI IMG/M metagenome (GOLD analysis project Ga0206123, IMG submission 160086) | Pelagic subsurface seawater microbial communities from Kabeltonne, Helgoland, North Sea - Helgoland_Spring_Bloom_20160316_1 | ecosystem: Environmental > Aquatic > Marine > Epipelagic ... | reverse complement strand
GTTGGAGCATTAAGAGATTTTAATGCAAGACAAAATAAATCTGATGCCACAAAGGTTACATTTTTAGCAAAAATAAAAACAACCATCCAGCTATTTACAATTAGTACTTATCTTTTAGGGCTTGGGATGAATAATATGTTGGTCTTATTAATAGCTGATATGTTGCTCTTTTTATCGTTGGTAATAACTTTATACACAGGCTTTATATATTCGTTAAATACCTTCAAAAAATCATAGAATGATTGACAGATCAAAACATAAAATTACTGTTATAGGCTCTGGTTATGTGGGAATGTCATTGGCTGTTTTATTATCTCAAAAACATAGTGTGGAGGTTGTTGATATTGATAAAGACAAAGTTAAAAAAATTAATTCAGGAATCAGCCCAATCTGTGATCCATTGATATCAGACTATCTTGAAAACAAAGCCCTAAATCTTAAGGCAACTAGCTCTCTTCAATCAGCAATACCATCAACAAATATTGCAATAATAGCAACCCCTACAGATTATGATGACAAGACCAATAAATTTGATACTACCTCTGTTGATGAGACTGTAAATGGAATAATTAAAATTAACAAGGAGACGTTAATAATAATTAAGTCAACTATTCCAGAAGGCCATACAGAGCAGCTTAAATCTATTCATAGAACAGATAAAATAATATTTTCACCAGAGTTTCTAAGAGAAGGCTTTGCACTCCATGATAATTTATACCCATCAAGGATCATTGTTGGTAGTAAATGTGATAATGCAAGATTATTTGCAAGTCTTCTTAAGCAGTCATGTCATTTACCTGAAGTAGAAATTTTATATACATTATCAAGAGAGGCCGAGGCCATTAAACTTTTTTCAAATTCTTATTTAGCTCTAAGAGTTGCTTTTTTTAATGAGCTTGATACGTATTCGATGGCTAAGAATTTAAACTCTGAGGAAATAATTCGTGGACTCAGTTTAGATAGTCGCATCGGAGATCATTATAACAACCCATCATTTGGATATGGCGGATATTGTTTGCCCAAAGATACTAAACAATTGCTATCTAACTTTAATGATATACCTCAGGATCTGATTAAATCTGTCATAACATCTAATGATAAAAGAAAAGAATATATAGCAAATAAGATTATTGATACTGATTGCAAAACCATTGGTTTTTATAAACTTGCTATGAAAAAAGACAGTGATAACTTTAGATCATCATCCATTTTAGACATAATTAATTTTGTAAAGACATCAGATAAGAAAATCATTGTCTTTGAACCAAGCATTAAAAATAATTTTCTTAATGGTATTAAATTTGAAGAAAATCTTGAAATATTTAAATCAAGATCAGACCTTATAGTAACAAATAGGCTTGAAGATGAGCTGTTAGATGTTTCAGAAAAAGTCTTTACAAGAGATATTTTTAAAGAAAACTAATAGATTTATTTCTTTTCTCAAAATCATGTATACAATACACAAAGTTGGCTGGATGGCAGAGTGGTTATGCAGCGGCCTGCAAAGCCGTTTACGCCGGTTCGATTCCGGCTTCAGCCTCCATTATGCAACTAATAAACGGAATATAACTATTAAATACACACAATCAAATAATAGCAGAGTATAATGTTTTTTTAGGAACCAATGCTATGGAGTAAGTTTTTTCAACAGGGAGAGAATTTTATAACAATGCCCGAGTGGTGGAATTGGTAGACACAAGGGACTTAAAATCCCTCGATAGAAATATCGTGCCGGTTCAAGTCCGGCCTCGGGTACCATCTTAATATGAAAACATTTGATTTAAATAATTTTGACGCAGTGCTTAAACTTTTATGGGTTAATAAAAAATTTATTGCAACATTTACTTTAGTTTTTGCTTTTATATTAACCTCCCTTTCATTTCTTATACCCAATAATTATGAATCATCTGCCATTTTTAAAATAAGAGATGTTAATCAAAATAAACCCGATATTGGCAATCTCGGTGGCTATGCTGCGCTTGCTGGGGTAAGCCTTCCAACTGGAGGTTCAGTCGACACTGAGTACGTGGTTGAAATACTTAAATCTAAAATTTTATTAAAAGAACTTCTTGAATTAGATGGTTTTAGAGAAAAATTATTTGCTGCAAACGGGTATGACTTCTCAAACAAAAAAATTAAGTATAAAAAAAGAGTTTTTGATAGTAAAACTAAGACATGGAAAAGAAAAACAGATGGCTTAATTGGCTCAATCCCCTCTTACATTGAAATTCATGAACACTCTGCATATGAGAAACTAAAAGTTTCCCATGATAAATCAACAGACTTTATAAAAATATCTTTTGAACATCCATCACCATATTTTGCTAAAGACTTTATAGATGTTTTGGTATCAACAGCAGATAGTAAAATCAAGGAAGATGATTTAGATGAAGCACTCAAAGCCTTGGAATATTTAAGAAACAAAATTCAGGAAGTTGAGATTGAAGAAATCAAGGAATCAATTGTTTTACTTATAGAAGAAAAATTAAATACAGTGATGCTTGCGAATATACATGACAATTATAGTCTTATGGTAATAGAACCAACATTTGTACCTGAAGAAAAATCATCTCCATCTAGATTTTTTATTTTAGTGATCTCAATAACCTTGGGGTTATTAATTTCCTCTATATTTATAATATCCATAGAATTTCGAAATAATTATAAAAATTTACAAACTAATGGAAGTTAATAATCTTGCAATCATCCCTGCAAGGGGAGGTTCAAAAGAGGTGCCAAAAAAAAATATCAAGAGTATATCTGGAAAGCCTCTTATACAGTGGTCTATAGAGCATGCCAAACAAGCTAAAAATATTACAAGGGTAATCGTTACAACCGATTGCAAGGAAATAGCTAACATTGCACAAAAATCAGGAGCTGAAGTTCCTTTTATGAGACCAAAAAATATATCATCGGATACAGCAACAACTGAGTCTGTGATTAGACACTGCCTTGAATGGCTGGAAAAGAATGAGAATTATAAACCGCAAAATATTATCCTCCTTCAGCCTACCTCTCCTGTTAGATTTAGAGGAACTATTGATAAAGCTTTTAAAAAATTTGTAGATAGCAATGCAGATTCATTGGTTAGCGTGTCCAAATTTTTTCACTTTTTATGGCAGAATGAAGACAAGCCATTTGCCTTATACGATTATAAAAATAGACCCAGAAGACAAGACATAGATGTTAATGATATTAAATTAAAAGAAAATGGATCGATTTATATTTTTTCATTAAGTTGTTTTTCAGAGCATCAAAATAGACTTGGCGGGCATATTGAAACTTTTGTAATGGATGACCTTGAGAGTTATGAAATTGATTCGCATATCGATTTTAATCTTGTAGAGTTAATTTTAAAAATGGAACATAAAAATGCTAATTAGCAATGATTTGATTAATTATCTAGTTGAGGCAGGTCAATCTGTTCATGAATCACTAAAAAAGATAAATGAAAATAAAATGAAAATTATTTTTGTTGTATCTTCTAATGGCATGTTATTAGGCTCATTCTCTGATGGAGATTTGCGAAGACTGCTTACAAAAGGAAAAGATATTAATTTATCTGATGAAATTGCATCTGTTATGAACACTTCAGTGAAATCTTCTTCAATAAATTCGCATAAAAGTGATATTGAAAATCTTTTTGTTAATGGGGTTGAGATCGTCCCGCTTCTGGATGACTCCAATAGAATAAAGGCTTTAGCTTTTAAAGGAGAGGATGGTATACAAATAGAAGGTCATGTAATCAATAATACCTCTAAAGTTTTTATAATTGCTGAAATAGGTAACAACCACAATGGAAGTTTGAATAATGCAAAAAAACTAATTGATCTTGCCAAAGAATCTGGAGCTGATTGTGCAAAATTTCAGATGAGAAACATTAAAGATTTATACAAAGATGGTTCAGAGTTAGATGACTCTGCTGATCTAGGTGCTCAGTATACTATGGACTTGCTTAAAAGATTTCAATTAAGTGATTCTGACATGTTTAAGGCTTTTGATTATTGTAAAGAAGTTGGTCTTCCGCCACTGTGCACTCCTTGGGACAGATCATCTTTAGAGAAGCTAGAGAAATACGGCATGTCCGCTTATAAGGTTGCATCTGCAGACCTAACAAACCATGACTTTCTTGAAGCACTTGCTGCTACTAAGAAATCTTTAATTTGTTCGACTGGAATGAGCACAGAGGATGAAATCACTAACTCATCCTCTTACCTAGAATCACTTGGGGCCCAATTTGCTCTTTTGCATTGTAATTCAACATACCCAACACCTTTTAAAGATATCAATCTTTCCTATTTAAATAGATTGAAAGAAAAAACTGGCAAGATAGTTGGATATTCAGGACATGAGAGAGGTGTGTCAGTTCCAGTTGCTGCAGTGGCAATGGGAGCAAAAATTATTGAGAAGCATTTTACATTTGATAAATCAATGGAAGGGAATGATCACAAAGTATCATTGCTGCCTAGTGAATTTAAAAATATGGTTGATCAAATAAGGATTGTTGAAGAATCTCTTGGAACCAATAAAGATAGAACATTGTCTCAAGGCGAGATGATGAATAGAGACACCTTAGCAAAAAGTCTTATCTGTAAAGAAGCGCTATCCATAGGGGAAGAAATAAAATTTGAAAATATTGATATCAAAAGCCCAGGGCAAGGATTGCAGCCTATATACAAATTAGATTTGATTGGAAAAATAGCAAAAAGAGATATAGATAAAGGTGATTTTTTCTATGAATCTGACTTGCTTGATGATGTTATTGGGCCTCAGAATTATAATTTTAATAGACCATTTGGAATTCCTGTGAGATATCATGACTACAGTAATTTATCAAAAAAATCTAACTTTGATTTTGTTGAATTTCATTTAAGCTATCAAGACCTAGATCTTGAAATATCAAATTACATAGATTGTCCCCAAGAGATGGATTTCGTTGTTCATAGTCCCGAATTATTTAAAGGCGATCATATTTTAAACCTAGCATCACCTGATGAAGCGTATAGGGATAGATCAATCAGTGAACTTAATAGAGTTTGTGATACAACTAGAGAGCTAAATAAATATTTTCCTAATACCACCGACCCAGTCATTGTTTTGAATGCAGGAGGCTTCTCTTCATCTGGGTTTGTTGGTGAAAATGAAAAAAATGAAATGTATAACTTAGTATCTGATTCATTAAAAAAAATTAATAAAGAAAACGTAAGAATTTCTATCCAATCAATGCCCCCATACCCTTGGCATTTTGGAGGGCAGAGTTTTCATAATCTATTTCTAAAAGCAGAGGAAATGAGCAAATTCTGTCAAAATAATGAAAATATTTATCTATGTTTAGATATTTCACATACTGTTATGGCTTGTAATTTTTATAATTGGAATTTACATAATTTTATTAAAGAGGTGGGTAGGCATGTTACTCATCTTCATATTTCTGATGCTTTGGGTTCTGATGGGGAGGGCATAGAGATTGGAAAAGGAGATGTAGACTTTAATGAGCTATTTAGATTATTGGATTTATATATTCCATCAATATCATTTATTCCAGAAATCTGGCAAGGGCATAAAAACGAGGGTGAGGGCTTTTGGAAGGCGCTTAGTTTTCTTAATGACATTAAATAAAAATAATGTAGAAATAAAGCATTATGGCAATGGTGTGTTCAGGTTGCGCGGCATATATGACAAAACTCAGCTAAGTAACTTTTATAAATTTTTAGAAAAAAAAGTTGATAAAGATAATCTAATTAATTTATTGCATGGAAAAGTCCTTCCAATGCTTTTTGATTATTATCCTGATATAAAGGACTTTTTGATTACAGATAAACTGCTTTCAGCCATTGAAAATACTTTAGACATAAAACCAGAAGAGCTAAAAATATCCTCCCATTCTGATTATCATATAAATACTCTTGGAGGATGGCATAGAGACTTAGGAGATGGAACTTATGCTTCATACAGTGATGCAGCTAATTCTAAAATTTATAAATTTGCTTTAATTAAGCAAAACCCTTTAAACAAAATTAATCTTTCAACTCAATTTTTTATAAATAAAAAAATTGTTAAACCAAATTTGCTTGATGGAGATGTTATTTTATTTCCAACATATATTTTGCATAGGGGATATCCTGGAAATTTTATAGTATCAAATTTAAGAAGGATTTTATTTAGGGTTATGAGATATGACAAGCTAGATTATATTATTACAAACCTTAATAAATTATTTATTAAATCTAACCGTGAGGCCGTATTTTTTTCATTTGGATTAAATTCAAAAACATTTCAAGAGTTCGAGCTTACCAATATCAGAAGAGCTAAGGACCAAATTAAAAATCAAATTGAAAAATATTAGTAATTTATTTCTGATAAAAAATAATAACTTATTAGCAATCTTAATTGAGTTAATTTCAAAATTACTACCATTCATACTTGTCCCTTTTATAACAAATGCGTTTGTTGGCAAGGAATATCTAGATTACCTGTATTATGAATCTATGCTTTTTATCTTTTCAACGATAATTACATTGGGGCAGGATGCAGCAATAAGTAGATCAGCTTTAATTCATAGAAAGCCTAATGCAATTAGCGTTCAAAGCGCCTCATTGAGCTTGAGCATAGTTTTTGGTTCTTTATTTTTTATCTACTCAATTATAATCCAAAAATACTTTATTGCCTTCATATCCCTTGGAGCAATTATCATTAGTATGAGCAATATGATTAGTCTAGTTGCAATAGCAAGAGCAGATCTCAAGACATACAATATTTCAAGATTGAGCAATCAATTATTAGCCTTCAATCTTACATTGTTGTTATTAGTGCTTGATAGCCTTAGCATGGAAATAAGAATTTTTTTTATTATTATTGGATTTATATTTTCTTTGGTATTTTTATGGCCATACCTAAAAAACATTACTATCCAAAATATTTTTAAGAACATTATTCTTATAAAATATTCCCTGGGAATCGGTTTCTTTTTGTTGCTTCATTCATTATCAAATATTGCAAGATTGAGAATTGATAAAGTTTTATTTCTAGATCAAATACCAATTACAATTGCTTCTAATATAGGTCTTGCATCAATATTTATATTAGCAATTTCTGCTTTCATTGATTCAGTATATAAAATCTTACTTCCAAATATTTATAAATCTTATGTATTAGAAAATAAAAGTTTGCGATTAACTTTATTTAAATTGTTTTTTTTAGGTTTATTTATAGCATTCATAGGTTTTTTATTTAATTTAATACCGGAAAGATTCTATATTTTTATTTTTGGCAATAGTTTTAATATGGTCGGTTATTATGTTTTTATAATGACCCTCTCTTATATCTTTTTTCCAGCTTATTTGTATTTTGTCAACTACGCAATTTTTCTAAAGAAAACAATTCTTCTTGGATTTATTTCAGTTTTTTCTGCTATAGCTTGGTTATTAGTAGGCTTTTTTATTTTAAAAAACGGGTATAGCTATAATTATTTTTATATTTCACAGATAATTTTGTTTGCTCCAACTATAATTCTTTTTATTTCAATAAGAGCTAAAATTATACAATGAGTATTAAAAACACAAATATCGAATTAAAAACTAAGTTTTTCTTGTTTTTGGAAAGCTTAATTCCCCCATTTATGCTTTATTGGGCCTTGGATTTTTTTATTACTGTTAAGTACTTTTTAAGAATCTTGCTTTTTAAGAGAATTAAAATTGATTTGCCAATGAAAACTTCTGAATCAGCTTTTTTATTTGCCACAGGCCCATCTTTAACTAATTTTAATTTTAGTATAATCAATAATAGTGACTGTTACTCAGTTAGTAATTTTTTTTTAAATGATTTTGCTCAATCAGAGTTGCTTAAAGGCCATTTTTTTGCTCCCTTCCACTCTCCACTAATTGAATCAGAGTATATTGAATGGCTTAAAAAAGCTGATTCAATTCTACATAAAGATACAAAAATCTATTTATCTTCAGATACAAAAAATTTAGTTAATAAGAACAAGATTTTTTTAAATAGAAAAGTTATTTACCTAGAGCTTGAAAAAGGCTTAGTTCTTGGCGGGATATCTCCATCAAGGCCTATACTAAAACCTTATACAGGCCCTTTAATGATACTTCCTATATTGATTATGATGGGATACAAAAATATTTATTTATGCGGATGTGACCATACTGTGCTGCGTGATTATGGTAAAACAGTTACAAATTTCTACACTGAAGATAAAGATATAAGATCTAATGCTACGAATAAGGAAAGGTGGGGATCCGGTATAATACATCATCTTGAAAACATGAAAAAGTTAATTTTGCAATACAGAAGATATAAAAAAATTGCAGAAAAAAATTCTATCAAAATTTATAACTTGTCCTCAGATTCTTGGCTTGAAGAATTTGAATTCTTAGACAATAAATCTTTAATCGAGCAAAAAATTAAATAATGACAAAAAATCTGAACTTAGCACAAAAGCTTTTAGTCATATTTTCAATTACTGGTGGCTCAATTTTATTGATTTCTTATGCTGCCTTTTCTAAAGACTATGAAGCTTGGATTTATATGAATTTTGTTTCTTGGTTTTTGCTGATCTCAACTTCAATCTTATTACGAGAATCACTATTATCTTTATATTTTTTCTATTTTGGTGTTGTCTTTATTTTGCCTCCCATTATTTTATCACCAGATAATTTTCTAACTAATGGATTGATTTTAAAAGCCATTTACCTTCCACACGATAAATGGTCCATAATTTTATCTATAATTTCTACTTTTCTTGTAGTAGCTATTCTTTCTTTATTCTTTACAGTAAATGAGGAAAAAATTCGTGAAAGAAACTTATATAGCGGTGAAATTAAATTTAAATTTTTATTTTATTCCCTCTTTTTTCTTTCATTTTTTTCTGTTGTTTCTTTTAATATAAAAGAAGCATTAGCAGTTTTTAATGAGGGTTATGGTGCCTTGAAGAGCGGCGAGTTAAGCGTTCAAAAGAGTCTACTTACTTTCCTGCTGGAGTTGTGTTTCATATCTATGTCAATTATCTTGATTTATTTAAGAAGATTCATATGGTTACCATTTTTTATTATCTATACATTAACTCTTATCTTCGTGGGAGAGAGACTCCCCCCAATATTATTTTTATTTTTTTTAGTGTTTTACTACCTAAGGATTCCATATAGTTCAATTTCTATAGTGATTGTCTGTATCTTGTTTTTTTTTCTTGGCGCCCCCGTTCTAATGTTTATAGCAGCATTTAGAGAGGGCGCAGATTTAACAACTCAAGATTTTTTATATTACTATGAAGATTTTTGGATTGTAGTTGGTCATTCCTTCGACACTCTTAAAGCTGTTGTCATGGAAATTGATAATGAAATGGATGTAGAAATATCCCCATTTGCAAGACTATATAAAATTGTGGATGTGATTTTTTTAAGATTATTTGAAACTGACCTATCTATTACCACTAACTCTTTTGGTGAAGAATTCACCAAAGCTCTTGATCCGCTAATGCTTGAAATGAATAGGACATTTTCTTCATCTGGTATAGCTGAATCATTTTACTTTTTTGGGTATTTTGGAATTTTAATTTACAACGCTATTATTATTTTAGTTATGAATATTATAAAAATAAATAGTGTGATAAGATCACCCCAAAATTTGATGATTGTTGTTGTTTTTGCAGCAAGCTTTTTTCAAACTGTCAGAGGTGAGCTTTATGGTGGAATTATAGATGCCTTGATGGAGATATTATTCTTGAGCCCATTTATATTAATTTTCTCTTCAGTTTTCTTAATAAAATTAAGCAAAAAATCATAGATAGGAGTTTGTTATGAATATTGTTATCACAGGCGGGGCAGGAATGATAGGATCAAATCTTGCAAAAAATTTTTTAGATGGCGGGCATAAAGTGACTATCATAGATAACTTATGGAGAGGATCCATATCGAACTTAGATGGGCTACACGAGAGCAATAAATTATGTAATTTTATTCATGCTGACTTATCGTAT
>Ga0206123_10005095_pt1 | contig 9992 bp, 3 predicted proteins | sample Helgoland_Spring_2_FD_160086 | JGI IMG/M metagenome (GOLD analysis project Ga0206123, IMG submission 160086) | Pelagic subsurface seawater microbial communities from Kabeltonne, Helgoland, North Sea - Helgoland_Spring_Bloom_20160316_1 | ecosystem: Environmental > Aquatic > Marine > Epipelagic ... | reverse complement strand
TGAACTCGAAGAAGACGGTATTTATCATCGGCGCGACGAACCGACCGGATATCATCGATACCGCGTTGATGCGCCCGGGTCGTTTAGATCAGTTGATTTACATCCCGTTACCGGATGACAAATCGAGAATTTCTATCTTTAAAGCGAACTTGAGAAAGTCCCCGATTGCCAACGACGTCGACGTGGAAACTTTGGCCAAGTTTACGCACGGGTACTCTGGTGCCGATATCACGGAAATCTGCCAACGCGCGTGCAAATACGCCATCCGCGAAAGCATCGAGAAAGATATCGAACGCGAACGCGCCATGGCGCAAAAACCAGAAGGTGCCATGGAAGAAGACGAAGAAAACTACGTCGATCCGGTGCCAGAAATCACCAAGGCGCACTTTGAAGAGGCGATGAAGTACGCTCGCCGCTCGGTTTCAGACGCGGACATCCGCAAGTACCAAGCGTTCTCGCAAACTTTACAACAAAGCCGAGGCCACGTGGGCGATTTTAGATTCCCGAACGAAGGCGGAGCTGCTGCTGGCGGTGGTTCCGGCGCGGCTCCGGCGGCTGGCGGCGCCCAAACGGTTGGCGACGCCTTTGCCGCCGCCGCCGCGCAAGACGACGACGACGATTTGTACGATTAAAGTTTTAAGAGAGAGAGAGAGAGTTAGTAGAGAGAAAGAGGAGTCGTAGCAGAAGAACGGAAGAGAACGAGAGACAAAAACACACACAAGAGAAGAAAGAGAGAGAGAGAGAGAAAGAGAAGAAGAACAAATAGATTTTAACTTTTTTTAATACTGAAAATAAAACAGAGAGAGAGAGAGACACAAAACATCAAACCGTTACGTAAAAAAAAGCAAGAGAAGGAAAAAAAAAAATTCTCCCACAAACAAATCAGCATAAATCTCGGAACAAAACATTCTAAACATGTTAAACATGTTCGGCGTGAAATCCCCGCGCGATGGCGGTGGGAAGAACGCCTCCCCTCGCTATTCCTCCTCTACCTTCGGTTTGAAAGACTTTGACCTGATGAACGACGACTCGAGCAGAGAACAAGAATCTCTTGCTTCGGCGGAAAAGGTACGGACGATGTGTCTCCTCTTAATAGCCATCATAATGAGTTCCGCGGCGTTGTACTGGTTGCAAAGAGTCCTCGTCCCTTTGGTTTTAGCGGTGATGATGAGCTACACGTTAGCGCCTTTGGTTGATTTTTGCACGCACCGAGCGAAAGTACCACACGGAGCGTCGATTACGATCGCGTTATTCTTTGGTTTAGGAATATTGTGCTCTCTTTTGTTCTTGATTTCGCACAGCGTGAAGGACTTGGTGCAAGACGCGAAGAAATACGAAAGGTACGTCGTTCGATTGACGAACAGAGCGGGAGAGACGCTGTCGAGAAAAAACATCGACATGGACGTGATTGAGGCGCAGTTGCAAGATATCCCGCTGGCGAAGATGGTGGCGCAATCGACGCACGCGATGTTGCAAGCGGTTTTAGACCTGTTGAGTAACGTCGTGTTGGTGTTGATTTTCGTCGTGTATTTGTTGGAAGGGAGACGAAGACAGAAAGTGGAGAGGAGAGTTCCGGGCGGGGTATGGACGAGAATTGAAACGAGGATTAAGCGGTACATTTTGCTGAAGTTTTTTGTGAGCACTTTGAACGGGTTCATCGCGGCGAGCATTTACTACGCGCTGAACGTAGAGTTGGCGATGGTTTTCGGAGTGCTGCACTTTGTGATGAATTTTATTCCGCACGTCGGGCCAATTATCGCGACTGTTTTGCCGCTACCGGTCGTGTTGGTGTCGAAAGATATTCATTTCTTGCACGTGACGTTGGCGATATTACTCCCAGGTATGACGCATTTTACGATTGGAAACGTCGTCGAACCGAAATTGATGGGCGGACACTTGGATTTGCACCCGATTACGGTTCTTTTGTGTTTGATATTTTGGGGTATGTTGTGGGGTATTCCAGGAATGGTTTTGGCGGCACCTATTACGGCGAGCTTGAAGATCTTGTGTGAGTCGGTGGAGGTGATGCATCCTTTAGCTTTGATCTTATCGGGCAACATAGAAGAGGCGTTAGACGGGAAAGCGCCGCCGACGGTGGCGGAGCCATCGATCGAGGAAGGCGTGAGAACAGTGGTTCAAGACACCATGGACGGTTTGCACGCGTTGAAAGAAGTGGCGACAACGGGCGGCGAAGGAGTGCCCACGATGAAGCACGCGAGACATTGAATGTTTTAAATTCTACTAGATACTTGACTACATAATTACAATTCAGCTACTACTTAATATTTTTCTCTTCTCTTTATTCGTGGTGATATTATTACTTGGCATCTTCCAAAGCGGAAGCGCCGGAAATAATTTCAATCAACTCCGTGGTAATCGCCGCTTGTCTCGTTCTGTTATACAAGAGCGTCAACTTTTGTAACATCTCCGAAGCATTCTTCGAGGACGATTCCATAGATTGCATTCTAGATCCCAATTCCGAAGTGTTGTTTTCCGCCAACGCGTTGTACATAACCGCGCCGGTTTTGAACTCCGCCAAGTCGAGCAAAAACTCCCCACGATCCGGTCCTTCAACCTCGTACGAATCGAATTTATTTTCCAAGTTTTCCGCCGACTTCTCGTACTCTTCCCCAGACAATACCGTCGCAATCGTTGGCTTGAACGAAATAGCCGAAACGAACCTGTTGTACACGATGAGCGCTTTACCCTCGTTGTCCTTCGCCACTTGCTCCGCCAACGCCGAAGCCGTTCCAAATGTCAACGGTTGCTTCGTCGCGTCCACCAACACGTTCGCGAACAGTTCCCCTACTTGCCGTTGCATCAAACCTCTCGCCTTATCGCCAATTACATCCATCGAAATTTCTGACTCTTTATCCTTCGCCGTTTCCAACAACACGTTCGACACTTTGACGACGTTCCCGTTGATGCCGCCGCACAAACCTTTGTCCGAGGAAATCGGCACCATCAACGTCTTCGCCGTCTCCGCGCCGGGTAAATCTCCCAGTAACTTATAAAACGGAGTCACCATCCCTCTCGAGGCAATCGCTTTATCTTGGGCTGGTTTCAATCGAGACGCGGCGACCATCTTCATCGCCTTTGTGATTTTCTGAATGTTCGAGACGGATTTCATGCGTTGTTGCACGATTTGCAAGGAGACGTGACGAACGCCTTCCGGGTGCGCGCTGTTGTTGTTTGAATAAAAGTAGATAAACGTGGAGAAAAGAACGAGAAAAGGTAAGTTTCAAGAAGAATAAGAATGAGCTTAATTTGCCCCTTAATTTGGTCCCCGAAGAAAGACCGACGAGAAAAAAAGTTTGATCGAAGAAAATCATCTCGCGAACAACGCGCATATTCATCCGATCCATCCTCGCGCCCTGACTAAACACGCGTTCTTCGCGCGAACGAATACTTTTAGCACTCGCATTCAGCGCAAACCGGTCTCGAACAATCCCGGATCATCCATCGGGTAGTGGTTCGCGCGATGCAAATTTGCGTAAAATTGAATAAAAATCGAAAATGTGTAAGCGCACCTCGCTAAATCCGCACTCCTCGTGACGGTTTGCCCGACTCTGGAGCTGGTACCACCAACGCTCGTCGCCGAGGCGCGTAAACGCGCATCTTTGAGTAATCGAAACACGCGATTGCGAGACATTTTTTATCTTCGCAAAAGAGACGTGTGCGGACTATTCTAAACAAACACACGTTTTTCTATGCGGTCGTTCGTTTTGTCCTTGTGCGAAACCAGAAAATTGCAAAAACCCTAAATTGTCAACCGATGCATGCGACGGCGAATTTCCTTAAAGCGCGCACAACAACGAACGGAAGAAGAAACACAGCAGAGATGACGATCGCATAAAACAAACAAACGGGGCAGTAGGAGTAAAAGAATAAATAATGCTCTCCGACCTCCTCCTCCGCGATATCTGCCATTTCGTCCACCACAACGCCACGCGAGACGTCGAGAGTCTTCTCCAACAGTTGGTGATGGCATCGAAGTCGTTTCCCTCCTCGTCGGATGATGAAAAGTACCAACTCCGAGCGAAAAACTTCATCAACAAACACGCGACGTTCGACGCGCGCGGAGATAAAGTGTGGAAGATGGACGCGGAGTTTGTGTATAAGTTCAACTTGCCGTTCTCGTTCGTCGCGAAAAATGGGGGTGGTAAGAAGAGCGACGATGGGGGCGATGGTGATGGTGTTGAAGAAGGTGCAGCAGCGGAGGCGGACGGCGCGACCGCGAAGAGGAGAAGAGAGTCTCGAAACGCGACGAGGAGGAACTACGCGGAGATGATGGAAGGAGAGGAAGAGGAAGAGGAGGAAGAACGAGAGGGGAATAAAAAGAGAAGGAAGAAACGATCGAAAGTAGTACAACACGCGGAACGAGAGTCGTCTCCTCCCGTCGACGAGACGCTGGCGCCGTCTCCCGTGGAAGCGAAGAAGAGAGAGACGCGACATCGACGAAAGAAAGAAAAAGAAGAAGCGATGGAAATAGAAGAGGAAACGGATGCTGAAATCCGAGACGGTGAGCGGATGGACGAAGAAACGCAGCGATTGGCTGCTTCGCTCGGGTTTACGAGCGCCATTCGACGAGGGACGTGCAGACATGCTTTATTGGAAGCCATGAGAGATAAACCGGACGGCATTACCGTGGATGAAATCATAGAGACGAGCGAGAAGAACGGGTTAGCGAGGAGTTGGAAGAATAGCAGAGTTCCGAAAAATACCGTCGTGTCGTTGATGGGAGACAAAACGTTCTCTCGAATTGGTCGAGGGTTATACGTGTTGACGTGTTATTTAAACGACGAGGACGGTGAGAATACTCCCCGCGCTGATGATAGTAAGAAAAGAAACGCGACGAAGCCTCGGCTGGAGAAACGTCAAAGCGGACTCATGAAAAAATCCCAGAACAGGGACGAGTACGACGAGAACGAGAACGACGAACCATCGCCAACGAAATGTACCAGCGCGAATGCGATAGAAGATGTGCACGAAGTCGCGTCGACGCGACCGCCGCCGACCGAGATCGTCGACGAGAAGCAGTTGAAAAATCTCGTCGAAAAACGAACGGCAGAGGAGTTGCAGAAGCAAATCGCGGTCGCGTTCGAGGCGCAGGAGAGAGCGGAGCGCATGCAAGATGAACTTTTCGCTAAGGAAGAAGAGTATATGAGAGAAGAACGGGAGAAACGGAAATTCGTCGATGACGCTGAACCAGCTTTTGATGTGCCTGAAGAGCGAGAGACGTTTCAAGGCGACGAGAACGATCGAAAAGCGCTTCTGAAACATCGGAAATGGCTCGAAGAAGAGAAGAGACGACTGATTGCGTTACGAGAGGAGTGGAAGAAAGAACAGCGCGTAAAGCGTAAAAAAGCTCAACTAGCGTTGAAAGAACCCATCAAACTGCCCAAACTAATTCAAAACGAGCGGGTGAAAGTTTTGAAGTTCGCCAACGTCGCCGTCGAGGCGATTAAAGTCATGGAGAGTTTGCGCCAAAAACTAGACCTGGTAAAAAAGAACGAGTACGATTACTCCCAAGACAAAGAAGTCGTGAAATACGCGAATAAATTAGAAAGTCAACAGAAGAAAGAGCATCGAAAAGAAGAAGCTAGGCAAAAAAAGCTAGAAGCCTTGGCGGCAGAGGAAGCGCTGAAGCCAAAACTCACCGAGGAAGAGATTGCGGAGATTGAACGCGCGAAGGCTGAAGCGAACGCGCAGAAAGCCAAAGTAAGAGCGGCCCGGCAAAGGTGGGAGAAAGCGAACAAAGAAAATCCAATCGCAGATGGTGCGTTGAAAAAGTTAGACAAGTGCTTAGCCGATGAAGACGGCAGAGAACCATTCCCGGATGTTGATACTGGAGAGAACGCGACGATGGACGACGTGACGATTGCTGAGATTGAGATTTCAGCATTCATGGACCACGTAGGTCGAGATGTTACGCACGCATTGCCGCCGTCGTTTCAATCGCTTTCATACGAGCTTTCAAATCCAACGGATGCGAGATTAGGAGCGTTGTTTGAGCGCATCTTGCGAGTCTCCATTACCACGGCGTACGATCGATTAGCGGAGTTATGGGACCGAACTTTGGAGATTGGAAGTTGGCAAGAAGTATTAGCGCAGTATTTCACGTACAAGTCAAAATCGATTGTGAACACATCGGTCGTTTCTCCGTACGACGAAGTATTGAATATCGCGCGAAAACTCTCAGAAACTCGATGGAAGAACGTTTCTCGCGCAGAGTTGGTCAGCGTTTTACGTTTACTGTGCGAAGATTGTTTGGATTCGCAACTGGTGCGCGACGCCATCGAGCGACGAGTACAAGCGATGGATGAAACGAAGAGTAAGTTGTGGCAGAAAAGACGAGAAGAAGTGCGAAAACGCGAGATTGCTGCTGCTACTAATACTGCTAAGAAAGACGCAGATGGACAAAACGTTACGACTAATAATGAAGGTGAAGAGAATAATGCAACGCATGACGAAGAGGGCGAGGATCTCCCGCGGGCGGTTACCGAACGTCAGAAAAGTCTCATCGAGAAGCGTAAATTAGATGAAGAACGTGAAGTTCAACGCAAAAAAGAGGAAGAAGAGTACAAGTTTCATCGCGAAATACATTCATTGCTGGTGAAGTCGCACATTCGCGCGCCAGAGCTCGGAAAAGATCGCGATGGACGGCACTATTACATCTCCATTGGCGGATTTCGGGACGTGCACTCGAAAGCTCCAATCTTTTTAATCTTCGATCCAAAAGCGAGCACGGAGGAGGAAGCTTGGTGTACGATGAAATCCATCGAGGATATCGACAAGTTACTCACTACGTTAAACGAAAAAGGGAAGAAAGAGTCGGCGTTGAAAGACAGAATAATGGGAAGTTACGAATCGTTACGATTGGCGTTTGAGAAACGCGAGAGGAGAGACGCGGTGGCATCCGAACCCACGACAACGACATCTTCACCCGGTGAAAAAGAAAACGCCGTACAAATCGAACAAAAATCTACACGATTATCGAACGAAGATTCGTCGACGCTCTTCATAAAGCGTGAGCTCGGTATTCTCGCGTCGACGTGTGAATTATACGACGCTCCGGTTCCGCAAAGCGCCTCAAATTGGCACGATTGGACGCGCGCGGCGACGAAAACAGTCGGTTCTGATTTGTCGCAAATGGCGTCGTTCGTCAACGAGATTGAAGAATCTGCATTTTTTATCAGCGAACAGCCGAAAGCTGGCGCGATGGGACGAACAGATGTCGTTTCTTTCCACGCGTCGGCGGAAAAGTCTGATGACGACGACGACGACGAAGAAGAAGAAGAAGAAGAAGAAGAGCAGGAACGAGATGAAGATGAAGAAATGAGGGATGACGATGCCAACGCTACGAAGAAAGACGAAGCCGCGATGCTTCAACAACAAGAATGGTGGGAAACTTTAGCGCCTCCTCGACATGCCGCGCACGATTCGCTCGCGAAAGCAAAATGCAAACAGATTTGGCGTTCGGACGAAGAAAGAATGACCTGGAAAAAAGTAGTCTCCTCGACGGAAAGTAAAGCGGTAGAATCGTCGGCAGTCTTGGCGCACGCGTTTGCCATTCTGCGCGCACAGTGTAACGTCATGTTCGAAACGCTCGAGAAAGAAAAGAAAGAAAGAGTAAGGCGTCCATCAACGAGAGAATCTCAATACGGTTTACAAGATCCATACGTAACGTTTGTCGATGCTGACGAACGCATACGACAAGGCGGCACGAAACGCACCGGCGCTAGATGCTAAAAAAACGAATAGAACGAAAAGCTTTAGAGAAACACAGAATAAATAATATTGATAGTGTGTATGTGTTGTAATAATAAACTGATATCAAACCAGTTCCGCGTGAAACGCTGATATCGCCGACATCGCTTTGTTCAACGCCGCTAGACGATCTGTGGCATTTCTTCTCATCCTCGCCGAATCCGGATCTTCCGCCAATAATTGTTTCACCGTGCTTGGATGATACAAAGTCGAAATCAAGTGTTGTTGCAACCCTCGAGCTATTGAGTTCACCAAAAAGTGCATGATTGCTTTTGGAACCATATCGGCGAGAACTGATCGCGTGAGTTTGAAGTAACTCGAAAGCAGCGTTCGCGTAACGAGCACTTGCAAAAGCTCCTCGTCGTTATCGATTTCCGAAGGTAATAAGATTCCCGGCGGCGACATCAAGGATACAACTCCAAAGGAAGTATGGTTAAAGTGATCAGACGCGTTAAGATCTTGAATAGACTGTCTCAGCGAGTCGTTTCGTCGTTTCGTTTTTGTTCCTTTACTCCCCGCGTCTTGCGGCTTCTTGGGCGTGTTGCCGTTGCCGCCCCACAAACCTTTCGATATCCACGATATTTTCGGTTCCGAAGCGCCGTTTTCTTTGTCATCGAAATGCGCGGACGCCTCGTTCGATGAGTCCGCTCGATTGTACTCGCCGTGATTGTTATTAAGTTCCGATAGGTTTTTCATTTTCAATGGTGACTTCATCGCGTTCGCCTTCTTCTTCGTCGGCGTCAACTCGTGCGCGTCCTCTTCTCCAACATTTTCCGACATCTCCATATCTTCCCGCTTCTGTTGTTGTTGTTCAGAAAACGCTCTTTCTTTTGCTCGTCTCTTTTCCAACTGCGCTTGCGCCACGCCAAGTGCTCTCGCTCCGCCAATGAAATCTGGGTGGGTGGTGTTGATGTGCGCCAACTGACAATCAACCAAATTCGTAATCATCGATTCTGCCGGATCCAATCCGTTCTTCAAAAACTCTCTCGTCGCTTCTTCGATAGCCTCGGCCAACTTTGGAAACTGTTTCGACACCTCTCTTCGCACGCAATTTGACGTCAATGTGTTCAACTCGTCGTAAACCAACTTCGCGGCTTGATGACACGGATCAGACATTTTCTCGATGGCTTTTCTCGCTAAAATTTCAAACGGTTCCTCCGGCAACAAGAGCACCGCTTTCGTCCCAGCGGCGTTTTGAATGGCCGTTCGAATATCCTCCTCCGATAATTGGTGCGTCGGGTCTAACGAACACAAACCTTTGACGAAAATTTCTTGCAAAACGTAATGCACTCTCGCGCCACCTTCCAAAGAATCCGTGGCTAAATTTTTCGATTTGCCTTGCACAGCGCCGTCGACGGCGTTGCAAAACGTGTGAATTTTCTGCAAAACCACGCTCGCTTGCGCGGAATCCGAGTCAGGAACGCACTCGCCAAACTCCGCGACGTCACACGCCGCTTTATCTCGTCTCTTGGACACGCTTCGGTGTAAATCCGGCAACAATCTCGCCACGTGTTCGGACAATAATCGAGACACGGTGTTCCCCAACGCCTTCATACCGCACCGGCCGATAATCTCCGCGTACTCCTTCCTCGATTGAAAGAAATCCCCTTCCGCGTTCCTCGCTTTTTCCATGCTCACTTTTCCCGCGATATCCGCCTGACATCTATTCACAACCCCAATGTATCCCAGTTTCAACGGCACTACCTCATTTTTCAAATACGCTCTCGCGTCTGTCCCTCGATCCATAATGTCCAACTTCGTAATCACCCCAATCGTTCTCAACCCTTCGGGATCGACCAACTGCGCCAACGTCAACGCGTCCGAGTTTGCCAAATCCGAATTCGCCGGCGATACCGCCAAAATCAAACACGAATCTCTCTTAATGTAACTCAAAATCATATTTCTGATTTGCTTCTCGATATCTTTCGGCTGATCGCCAACCGGCACTCTCGTTATCCCCGGTAAATCCACCAAAGTCATCGTCAACACGTTCGGCGAACAAATTTTCAGACGAATTTGCTGGTCCGACACCGCTTTGTTCGTCCCCGTCACTCGGTTCGTCTCCTGGTCAATCTCTCGACGAATCTCTTCGAAGTCCGTGAACCGCTCCCCCGGTCGATGGAGAAACTCGCCCCACTCGCTCGGAGCGTTGGAGCGAGGATTGGTCGGCGTGTGGACCAGTTGCAAGAGAAGAGGTCGACGCGTGCATATTTCCGGACCTC
>Ga0206123_10005094_pt1 | contig 9993 bp, 8 predicted proteins | sample Helgoland_Spring_2_FD_160086 | JGI IMG/M metagenome (GOLD analysis project Ga0206123, IMG submission 160086) | Pelagic subsurface seawater microbial communities from Kabeltonne, Helgoland, North Sea - Helgoland_Spring_Bloom_20160316_1 | ecosystem: Environmental > Aquatic > Marine > Epipelagic ... | reverse complement strand
AGCAGATTCTACTTGATCACAGGCTCAGGATCACATAAAATGCGCGGCTCTTAATTCATTGATGTTTTTTTGCGCATGGTGTTCGGCTTTGGATCGAATGGCGATGCGGCCCATAACTGAGGTAACCCCATGAAACAAGGTATTCATCCTAAGTACGAGACTTTAAAAGTCAGCTGTTCTTGCGGTCACACGTTCGAAACGCGTTCAACCCGCTCAGAAGATCTTCACCTGGACGTATGTTCAGAGTGCCACCCGTTCTACACTGGTAAGCAACGTGTAATGGACACTGGTGGTCGTGTTGATAAATTTAAGAAGCGTTTTGGTGCTCTGGGCAAGAAAGACTCCTAAGAAAACCTATAGAAAACGCTGCTTAACAGCAGATTTTAAGAGAAAGGCGCTAAACAGCGCCTTTTTTTGTGCCCGCTCGCCTAAACCTCCTATTGTTAAAGAAAAGTTAACTGGTGTACTTTTGAACACTCGTTAAATTTAGTTCGCGTCATTCGGCATAAAGACGGAGGTAAGATTTGTTTCTTAGCATAAAAGCGATAGACTGATTGGCATTCTGATAACCAGACTCAGGTATCACCGCATGACAGATTTTCGCCAACAGGCACTGGATTACCACGAATACCCGACCCCGGGTAAAATTTCGGTTGAACTCACCACTCCCGCAGAAACCAGCAAGGATTTAGCTCTGGCATACAGCCCGGGCGTCGCAGAGCCGGTTAGGGAAATAGCTCAGGACCCAGACGCTGCCTACCGGTATACGGCCAAAGGCAATATGGTTGCGGTTATTACTAACGGAACCGCCATTCTTGGTCTGGGCAATTTAGGGCCACTGGCATCAAAACCGGTAATGGAAGGCAAAGCTCTTCTATTTAAGCGCTTCGCCGGACTAGACTCTATTGATATTGAAGTGAATCATCGTACTACTCAGGACTTTATCAATACCGTTGCTAACATTGCCGATACCTTTGGTGGCATCAACTTAGAAGACATTAAAGCGCCTGAATGTTTCGAAATAGAACAGGCGTTAATAGAGCGCTGCAATGTACCGGTATTCCATGATGATCAGCACGGTACAGCCATTGTGACGGCCGCCGGTATGCTGAACGCGTTGGAAATTCAGGGTAAGAAGCTGGAAGAGTCGCGCATTGTTTGCCTTGGTGCCGGTGCTGCCGCCATTGCCTGTATGGAGCTTTTAATTAAATGTGGCGCACAACGTGAACACATTTATATGCTCGACTCAAAAGGCGTTATTCACACCCGTCGTGATGACTTAAACGAATACAAACAGCTGTTTGCCAACAATACCGACAAACGTACGCTAAAAGACGTTATTGAAGGTGCCGATATCTTTGTTGGGGTTTCAGGACCAAACTTACTTAGCGCAGAAGAGTTAAAACTTATGGCGCCTAACCCGGTTCTGTTTGCCTGCTCTAACCCAGACCCGGAGATTAAGCCGGAAACCGCTATGGCGGCGCGTGATGACCTGATTATGGGAACCGGACGCTCAGACTACCCGAACCAGGTGAACAACGTTTTATGCTTCCCGTTTATGTTCCGCGGCGCATTAGATGTGCGTGCTACTGCGATTAATGACGAAATGAAGGTTGCAGCGGTAGAAGCCATTCGCCAGCTGGCGAAAGAGTCGGTGCCGGAATCGGTATTAAAAGCGGCCGGTGTCAAAGAATTAACCTTCGGCCGTGATTATATTATTCCTAAACCAATTGACCCGCGCTTGTGCCCACGCGTATCGCGCGCCGTTGCCGAAGCCGCGGTGAAGTCCGGCGCAGCTAAAATCGATTTACCAAAAAATTATATGCAGGATTAATCGTCGAGCTCTTCGTCGGTCGGAATCGGTAATCCCCGGGCTTCCAGCTCTTCGCGCACCGCTTTGGGGATTTTATTCGGATTAGATTTTTGCAAATCTTCATCTTCCGGCAGCGGCTGACCGGTAAAAGCGTGTAAAAACGCCTCACACAGCAGTTCGCTGTTGGTAGCATGGCGCAGATTATTAATTTGGCGACGGGTTCGTTCATCGGTCAATACTTTTAACACGCGCGTGGGTATTGAGACCGTAACTTTTTTCACCTGCTGACTCTTACGACCGTGTTCAGCATAAGGGTAAATATATTCGCCGTTCCATTTCATTGTTATTGTCCCGCTATATAACAAAACCACATAAGTTATAATGAATTGTACCCGAATGAATGACCCCGTCAAATTTTATCCGTCTAGATGGCTAAAAGTTGCTGACATTTGCCTGACAATATTTTAGCCTTAGTAGCAGTTACCTAATTCAAGCGAGTAGTTAAGGAAGGCGGAATGACCACAACTCAGCTCACAGAAGAGCATAAGCAAGCCGTTGCCGACAGCGTTCAGGTGCACAAATTTGGCGGCAGCAGTCTTGCCGATGCGTTCTGCTATCGCCGCGTTGCCCGAATTGTAACCGAGTACGCCGGTGCCAGCGACTTAGTCGTTGTTTCCGCAGCTGGAGATACAACCAATCGCATTCTTGCCATTATTAATGCCAAAGCTCAGCCGGGCGATACCGCCAGCATTCTGCTCGATCAGTTGGAGAGTTTTCAGCAAGGGCTGATCACCGAATTATTAAGCGGCAATTTACAGCAGCAACTACTGCAGCATTCACAACAAGATTTCACTCGCTGGCGTCGTTGGTTGGCCGGTGACGAAGATATTAGCCATAACGCCGAGTTACTGTCGTACGGCGAACTCTGGTCTGCCCGCTTGTTATCAGCTTTACTGCAAAAACAGGGCACCCGCGCCGACCACATTGATGCCCGGGACTTTTTACTCGCCGCAGATGCCCCTGAGCCCGTTATTCAGGTAGAACATTCTCGTGAAAAACTATTACAAAGAGTGGCTCCTCACTCGGGCACCCGCTTTATTGTTACCGGCTTTATTGCCCGCGGTTTAAATGGCGAGAGTTTAACGTTGGGGCGTAACGGCAGCGACTATTCAGCGACCTTAGTCGGCAGTCTGCTGGATACACGCCAGGTTACTATCTGGAAAGACGTGGCCGGCGTTTATTCGGCAGATCCGCGCAAAGTAGAGCGCGTGGTCAGCTTGCCAACATTAGACTGGACCGAAGCCGAAGAACTGGCGCGCCTTGGCAGCCCTGTTCTGCACCCAAGAACCTTTCAACCAGTCGACCGCCAGCGCATGGTCATTTCCGTTCGCTCCAGTTTGAAAGTAGAAAATCAGCAAACGCGTATTGGTCAGTTCCAAAATACCCAGCCCCGCGGAAAAGTCTTCACTTCACTGTCTGAGGTGGTGCTGTTTAAGGTTGAGCTGCACGATAAAGCCTTAGTAAAACGTCTGGATGAACTGGAATTAGAGCCGCTGGTCAGCTGGACCGAGCCAGAAAACCATCAGCAGTATCTGGTGTTTCACCAAAACCACTTAGACTACCTGACCGGCTGGTTAGACAGTCTGGGTGCCGGTGACGCCATAACTCAAATTCGCGGCTATTCCATGCTGGCCATTGTCGGTAACCGCATTCAGGAAACCGACCAGTTCTCGACCTTTAAACTGCAACTTTCCGAGCAAAAAGTGCGGCGCTTTGCCCTGACGCAAAACGGTGACTCTGCTGTTGCCATTCTGGAGCAAAAGCTTGATAACCGTTTACTCAACCGCCTGCACAGCCAATTGTTTAACTATCGTCGCAGCCTGGGCGTGCTGGTTATTGGTCGCGGCAACATTGGGACAGCCTGGCTGGAACTGTTCCGACAACAGCGTGACCGTATTAATCAGGTGATGGACGTTCGGGTTATGGGCATCGCCAACTCACGGCGCTTATGGCTGGATTACAATGGCGTAGAGCTAACTCAGTGGGCAGAAGACTTCGACCGCCTGGCGCGACCTTATGTACTCACGGAACTGCTGCGCGAGCTACCAAATGCACCATACGACGAGCTGGTCGTCATTGATTTAACCGACGCCAAACAAGTCGCGCAGCTGTATCCCAGCTTGTTCGCAAACGGTCTGCACATTATCAGCGCCAACAAACGCGCGGGCTCCGCCGATGAAGCACTGTACCGTGAAATTCGTACCATTCAGCACGAGTACAAGCGTGAATGGCTGTACAACACTACGGTGGGTGCCGGGCTGCCGCTGAACTACGCTATAAACGACTTGCGTAATTCCGGCGACGAAATTCGCAGTATCTCCGGTATTTTCTCAGGAACCATGTCCTGGCTGTTTGAGAATTTTACCAAAGGAGTCACTTTCAGTTCACTGGTAAAAGAAGCCAAAGAACGAGGTTACAGCGAACCTGACCCCCGTGAAGATCTGTCCTGTCAGGACTTAGTGCGTAAATTACTGATTCTGGCGCGCGAAATTGGCTTAAAACTGGACTGGCAGGATATTGAAGTAAAAAGTCTGGTGCCGGAACATTTACGTGACTTGCCACTTAGCGAGTTTATGCAGCGCTTATCGGAACTTGATGAGCCTATGACAGCCATGCTGGACGAAGCGGCTAAAGACGGCAAAGTGCCGCGACTGCTGGCGAGCTTTACCGTCAGTGATGAGCAAAGAGTTACTGCTCAGGTTGGTATTGAGTACATTCCGGAAGGAGACATGCTGGCCAACTTAATACCCGGTGAAAACATCTTCGTTATCTACACCGACTGGTATTCAGAAATGCCGTTAGTTATTAGCGGGCCTGGCGCGGGTAAACACGTTACCGCCGGTGGCGTGCAGTCAGACCTGAATCAGTTACTGAGTAAACTGGCAGTGGGAGCTTAACGCTCCCCTGCTTTTATTACGCCGATTTTACCTGATTAGAATAAGTCGTCGTCATCATCTTCAAAGATGTCACCGTTAGACTGACCGTTGTCGCGACTGTATTCAGTGGGCTCAGTGCCACGTATAAAATATTCAAACCGCGTTGTGTGATCGCTTTTGTGCGACAACTTCCCACTTTCTAAGTCGATACGAACATTCACCACTCCCGGCGGAATGCCAAAGTCGCGAGACGGAAACAGTGGCAGTGCTTTTTCCATATACAGGATCCAGCCCGGTAGCGCGGTTTTAGCTCCCGCTTCACCGCCGGTTATTGCCTGCTGACTGGAATCAACTTCAGGGTGCTTCGACGTGCGTCCCAGCTTACGGGAAACATCATCAAAACCCACCCAGACAGTCGTCGCAAGGTCCGATGTAAAACCTGAGAACCAAGTATCACGAACATCGTTAGTGGTACCGGTTTTACCGGCAATATTGCGGCCAACGGCTTCAGTAATAGGTTTAGAGCGCTGAATACGCCACGACGTACCGTTCCAGCCAGTGCCATTTGGCCAGCTGCCGCCGCCCCAGACAGCTGAGTTCATTGCCTGCTCAACCAGAAACGCATTCTGCTCGCTAATGACCTGAGGAGCCCGCTTGTCACAGTCGAAACAGGCGCGCACAGGGTCGGTTTCCTCAATCACGTTGCCGTCGGCGTCTTCAATGCGTTTGATAAAGTATGGCTCTACCAGAAAACCGCCGTTCGAGAACGCCGCATAAGCACGAGCCACTTGCATAGGGGTCATTGACAAAGAACCCAGAGATAGCGACTCGTTTTCAGGAATTTTTGAGCGATCCAGACCAAACTTAGCCAAATGATCCGCTACTTTTTTAACCCCCAGCTCGCGAATTAAGCGCACCGAAACCACGTTCTTGGATTTAGCCAGGCCTTTACGCAAACGAATAGGGCCTTCATAGACTTCTGGTGAGTTTTTCGGCCGCCAGGCGACACCTGAACCGGGGTTCCACTGGTTAATTGGTGCATCGTTCACCAGCGTAGCCAGGGTTAAACCTTCTTCAAACGCGGCTGAGTAAATCAAAGGTTTAATATTAGAACCTACCTGACGCTCTGCCTGCAACGCACGATTGTACTGGCTCAGCTGGAAACTGTAACCGCCCACAACAGCGGCAACAGCGCCATCATCCGGGCGCAAAGATACCACCGCAGAACTCGGCTCAGGAATTTGTGCCAGGCGCCATTCGCTGTCGTCATTCACCCGGCGCAGCCAAATAACATGGCCCGGCTGCATAATTTCATCTGCGGTTTCCGGTGGCGGCCCCTGACGTTCCTCGTTCAGATACTCTCGAGCCCAATGCATCGCTTTCCATGGCAGGGTTAACTTGCCCTCACCCTTAACTAATATGTCAGCCGATTGCTCTCCGACCGCGGTTACAACCGCCGGCGTTACCGCACCAATAACACGCAGTTGCTCCAGGTACTTACGTATGGCCGGTTCTTTAACAGGTTCTTCGTTTTTCTCTGCAGACCACAATATGCTGACAGGGCCGCGGTAACCGTGTCGTTCATCATAACTGTGCAGGTTATCCCAGATAGCCTGACGTGCGGCAAGTTGTACGTCACTTCTTATGGTTGTGTAAACCCGGTAACCTTCGTTATAGGCTTTGTCTTCACCGTAACGATCCACCATTTCCTGACGCACCATTTCCGCCAGATAAGGCGCATTAACTGTCACTTCGGCACCGTGTCGACGGGCTGTAACGGGCGCATTAGCGGCTTCTTCAAACTCTGCGCGAGTAATTTTCTTTTCATCCAGCATGCGCAATAGCACAACGCGGCGACGCGCTTTAGAGGCGATGGGGTTTGAAATAGGGTTCAGGTTGGATGGCGCCTTAGGCAAACCGGCAATAGTTGCCATTTGCGCCAGCGTCAGTTCGCTTAGCGGCTTACCGTAATACACTTGTGCAGCAGCACCGACACCATGGGCACGGTGACCAAAGGTGATTTTATTCAAATAAAGCTCAAGAATTTCATCTTTACTCAGCAGCTGTTCAATGTGAACCGCAATAAAGGATTCTTTCACCTTGCGCATCCAGGCCCGATCAAAGCTCAGGAAAAAGTTTCGCGCCAGCTGCATGGTAATGGTACTGGCACCTTCCTGAATTTCACCGGTGGTGAGCAACACGCTAAAGGCACGGGCAACACCAATAGGATCAACCCCAAAGTGCTGATAAAAGCGACTGTCTTCGGTAGCGAGAAAGGCGTCAATAAGCGGTTGAGGTACGTCTTCCAGTTTTACCGGAATTCGGCGCTTTTCACCAAATTGCGAAATCAACTCACCATCGGCAGTAAACACCTGCATAGGAGTCTGCAGACGCACTTCCCGCAAGGTTTCCACACTGGGTAGCTCCGGTTTTACATAAAAGTAAAGGCTGCCAACCGTTACCCCGCCAAGAATAATACACACCAGCAAGGTGTAGATTAGCCGCTTAAACCACTTCAATTATCTGCTCCATGACTTCATTTTTATTACGCCAGAACTTACGCCAGAAACACGCCAAAGTGTTGAAACCGAAATCACCGACATAAATTAGCTCATAACTCTTACTGACTATTATGGAGGATTTTTGTTCACAACACTACGCTTGCATCTGGCTTTTCTACAATAAGGATATTGTCTAATGTCATTACTTCGACAACAACCACTTGCTGTGCAAATTAATCGTGAAAATTGTCTGGTTTTACAATTGTCCCGCCGGGGTCGGCATTTTGTTGTCGAACATTTTTCTCAGCAGCACCAGAGCAGCTTAACCGACAAGGGTTTAAAACCGGACAGCATTGTTTCGGCACTGGACTACAGCGCCACCCACTATCAGAAAATTCCGTTAGACAATAACCAGCAGGTTGAAGAGCAATTACTAGAAAAGTTACCGCCCCAGTTAAAACGCAATACCGGCATAAGTTACGACTATTTCACCCATAGCCATGGGAACGAGGCCGAGGCAGTTATTGGTCAGCGTTCAGCACTGGAGGATTTATTGGTATTACTGGCACCACTGAAAATGCCGGTGCAGGTGGTTGAACCCGTATATCAGTCAGTAGTACGGGCAGCTAATGCGGTTTTGCCTTACCTTTGGCCTGACAATGCCGAGTTCGAAACCAACATGGCGTGGGTAGTCGTTGAGCTTCGTCAGCAACAATCCATTTTGCTTTATTGTAAAAACGGCGTCTTTCAGCGGCTCGACTATGTCGACACCAACAATCTAGTGAGTCTTTTGCTTAAGGCTCAGCTTTCTCATCAATTCAGCTGGGTAATGAGTTTTGGCGATAAAGCCATTCAGTCGCAACTTGAACGGCAACTTTCTAATCAGCAACAACTGAAGCATCTGGCGCTTTCTACGGCCCCCTTTTTCCAGAACAACGTTGCCCCCATTATTTCAGCCCTGGACAACGAGCTAGTACTGCTGGGGTTAGCTTTGCGGGGGTTCAGTCAATGGCATCGCTAAACCTGTTGCAGTGGCGGGAACAAAGCCTATGGCTGCGCTACCGCGCGCTGCATTGTCTCGGTATTCTCTTGCTGCTTATTGTCAGCATTTTATCCGTGCAATGGGTCATTTCTTATGAGAGTTACCTGAGCAACTTAAAGCATCAGCTGGCGGAGCAAAAGCTGGTATTGGAAGAGCAGAATGCTCAACTAAAACGCTGGCAGCTTTACCAAAAACAGCAACAGTTGCAAAAAACCTTTATCCACCGAAAACATACTAGCCGCGAGATGCTCAACGCATTTTACGCTCTGCTTGAGCGAACACAGCACCAACTCCGGCAGCGCGAGCTTTCCCTTAGCCATTCACAAATGAAGCTCACCGCCGTCTACCAGCAGATACAGCAGGTCAATAAACAGTATTTTTGGCTGGAAAAGCAGTTAGTGAAACCCGGACTAAAGCAGCAACTATTGCCTCAGCAAGGTGTGGTGTTCTCCTACACAAGTCCTCAGAAAAACGCGGACAGCGGAGCTGAACCTAATGGCTGAATCACTTAAAAAACCGCTGTGGTCATGGATCGGCGCGGTTCTGCTTTTCACGGCGGGGGCTATTGGTATCAGTTACTTTCTTACCAGCTATCAGGCAAGCCAACTAAATGAGCAGCTTCGGACACAACAGAAACAACTGCAGCAGTCCGTTCCCGTGGTTCCGGAGCAAGCCGAGTCGGTTGTAACGGAGCACCCAGAAACGGATGTTTCCACTTTATTAACGCAGGCAGCAAGGCAACACAGTGTCGACCTTTATTATCAACAAAGCCCGGAAAACGCCGAACAGTGGCTGGTTGGTGTTAACGGGACTTACCAGAACGCGCTGCGGTTGGTCGCCTCTGTCATGCAGGCACAGCAGGAAATGCGACAACCGTTTCCATTTACGCAGACACTAAAGTGGCGGGACACTGGGGAAAACGGCGGCAAATTAAGCTGGCAATTTCTCTGGTTAGAAGCCGAAAGCCCTGCACCCTCAGAACTTAGCACTCATTCGTTGTTTAAATCAGACTTTCCGGACGTTATCGCAGAACCTATAAAATGTTTGGGCCAACCTGAGCAACCAAGCGATATTCGCATTAATGACTGGTCGCTAGTGCAATTAATTGCCACTCAAACCTCTCCGGTTAAAAAAGCTCTGCTGAAAATACCGGATCAACCGCTGCTGACACTCGAAGAAAGTAGCTGGATAGCTGATCCGCTCATGCAGTTGCAAGGCGTTAATGGCGAATACGCCGAATTTCAGTTTTGGGAAAAGCAAGCGGGATGCTGGTCAGCAAAGCCGCTGAAACTCCATTTAACTAAGGACAGTTCCTCACAATGATACCAACACGACTCTCTTTTTATGTCTTTTTGCTGCTGGGTATTCTGAGTTTCCAGCCCGTGTCGCCCGTCTATGCAGCCGACAAGAACTGGCAAAGCCTGCTGAGCGAACAGCAGCGCTTACAACCGGTGTCACTCAACACCCGTAAAATGCCGCTACGCGAGCTCATACAATTATTGGCGGATCAGCATCAACTGAACATATTGATGACCGACAACGTGAAAGGCGAGTCCAGCCTGAAACTGAATGGTGTCGCATGGCAGGACGCGTTTGCGACGTTAATCGAAAGCCATAATCTCGCTATTCGTCTGCAGGGATCTATGCTGCGCATTGATGTTGCCGGTCAACAAACCGCAGATAGCAGCGAGTATCGCTCTA
>Ga0206123_10005093_pt1 | contig 9996 bp, 9 predicted proteins | sample Helgoland_Spring_2_FD_160086 | JGI IMG/M metagenome (GOLD analysis project Ga0206123, IMG submission 160086) | Pelagic subsurface seawater microbial communities from Kabeltonne, Helgoland, North Sea - Helgoland_Spring_Bloom_20160316_1 | ecosystem: Environmental > Aquatic > Marine > Epipelagic ... | reverse complement strand
TAATTGTTGCCTTAGTTATTCTTGGTCCAATAGGAATAATAATAGGTCCATTTATGGGAGCTCTACTAGGAGAAATGTCAACTAATAAATCTTTTCAAAATTCCTTAAAACCTGCCTTTGGTTCATTTATTGGAGTTATTGCTGGTAGTGTAATTAAATTTTTAATTAGTCTTAGTTTTTTATTTTTTTATTTTGATATTTTTTGGGGATATCGGGAAAGTTTCTTTTAAATATTACCTAAATTGATAAAACCTATTAACTGATTACATTGAAAAAATTTGAGAAAACTTTTTTTGCATCATGGACTGATCTTGATCCTAATTGGCATGTGGCAAATCATGCATATATAAAATATGCTGCTGATACAAGAGTATCTTTTTTTTCAGCTATCAATCTAGATAAGGATGTATTTGAGAATTTAAATATTGGTCCTGTATTATTTTATGAGCACATGCATTACTACAAGGAAATCTTAATGGGAGTTCAATTTAAAATCAATGTTGAAATAGATGGTTATAGTGAAGATGGAAGATTCTTCTCTTTATTTCAAAATTTTTATGATAATGAAGGAACTCACCTAGCTCATTTAGATCTTGCATTTGGAGTTATGGATACAAAAAAAAGAAAATTGACATCAATGCCTGAGGATTCATTTAAGATTCTTAAAAACGGTCCAAAATCAAAATCATTTAAGATTTTAAAAAAAGAAGATTTGAGACTACATGGTAAGTTTCCTGAAAATATTATAATATAGCAGTATTAATGCAGTGAATTTATTTTAAAAAAACCAAGGGTTTTATAATTTTATGAAGTATTATTATAAAAGCATTTAGTTTAAATTACACTTAATATAAAGAATTAAATATGAAAGAAAAATATTGGAAAAAAAACATTATGTATTTAAGAATACTTCTAAGTGTATGGTTTATTTCTTCTTTTGGTTTTGGAATTCTCTTTGCAGAGAGTTTAAATAATTTTTATTTAGGAGGCTTTCCTTTAGGTTTTTGGTTTGCTCAACAAGGATCAATTTACATATTCGTCATATTGATTTTTATATATGTTTATTTAATGAACAAACTTGATAAAAAACATAATTTAGAAGAATAAGATGGATGCACAATTTTGGACATATTTTTTAGTTGGAATAACATTTACGCTATACATTGGAATTGCAATATGGTCAAGAGCCAAGAGTACAAAAGAATTCTATGTTGCTGGAGGAGGAATACACCCTGTATTAAATGGAATGGCTACTGCTGCAGATTGGATGTCAGCAGCATCTTTTATTTCTATGGCAGGAATAATATCATTTTTAGGATATGGTGGTTCTCAATATTTGATGGGATGGACTGGTGGATATGTTCTTCTAGCACTATGTCTCGCACCATATCTTAGAAAATTTGGAAAATTTACAGTTCCTGATTTTATAGGTGAAAGATATTATTCACAAAACGCAAGAACTATCGCTTTGATTTGTGCAATTTTTGTCTCATTTACATACGTAGTTGGTCAAATGAAAGGAGTTGGTGTTGCTTTCTCAAGATTTCTTGAAATACCTTATGATAGTGGAGTTATTATTGGAATTGCTATAGTTTTTTTCTATGCTGTTCTTGGTGGTATGAAAGGTATTACTTATACACAGGTAGCGCAATATTGTGTATTAATTTTTGCATTTACAGTTCCTGCTATTTATCTATCACTACAAGCAACTGGAAATCCAATCCCTCAAATAGGATTTGGAAGTAAGACTATGGATGGAGTATATCTTTTGGAAAAACTTAATTTACTGTCGGTTGATTTAGGTTTTGATAGATATACTGATATAAATAGAACCACCTTAATTAATGTTTTTTTTATAACTGGAGCACTGATGTTTGGTACAGCGGGACTTCCTCATGTTATTGTTAGATTCTTTACAGTTCCAAAAGTACGTGATGCAAGAATTTCTGCTGGATGGGCTCTTTTATTCATATCCATTTTATATACAACTGCTCCTGCTGTTGCTGCATTTGCAAAAGTTAATTTAATAAATACTGTTTCAAATGCTAAATATGCTGATATGCCATCTTGGTTTACTAATTGGGAGAATACTGGATTACTTGAGTTTGATGATAAGAATGGAGATGGTGTGATTCAATATGTTGCAGATACTCAGGTTAATGAATTAACAATTGATAATGATATTATGGTATTAGCTAACCCTGAGATTGCTAATTTACCTCCATGGGTTATTGGATTAATTGTAGCGGGTGGATTAGCTGCTGCTTTATCAACTGCAGCAGGACTTTTATTGGTTATATCAACTTCAATATCTCATGATCTTTTGAAAAAGAATATCAATCCAAATATATCAGAGAAAGGAGAGCTCTGGGCTGCAAGAATTTCAATTGCAGTAGCTGTAGTAGCTGCTGGTTTGGCTGGATTGAATCCGCCAGGTTTTGTTGCAGAAGTAGTTGCATTAGCTTTTGGTTTAGCTGCTTCATCTTTTTTTCCTGCAATTATTCTTGGAATTTTTGATAAAAAAATGAATAAAGAAGGAGCAATTGCTGGAATGCTTACAGGTATTATATTTACCGCTTTATATATTTTATATTTTAAACCACAGCTTGGAGGGATTGGTCTCCCTGAGGATTATTTATTTGGAATATCTCCTGAAGGTATTGGAACAATTGGAATGATTATTAACTTTATTGTATCTTTAATTGTATCAAGATTAACAAAATCAACACCAGAAAAAATTAAAGCTTTGGTTGAAAGTATAAGATATCCAAAATAGATATGCAAAGAATTAAGTCCCTCTCAGATTATTTTAAAAAATATGAATTAAGTGAGAAAGATCCAGAATCATTCTGGTCAGAAATTGCGGAATCTTTTACTTGGAAAAAAAAATGGGATAAGGTACTTGACTGGGATTTTGAAAAAGTAAATATTAATTGGTTTCAAAATGCTAAGCTAAATATCACAGAAAATATTTTTGAGAGAAATCTAAAAGAAAGGGGAGATAAAACAGCAATTATTTGGGAACCTAATGACCCATCAGAGTCTCCAATTCATATTACATATAAAGAGCTTTATGAAGAGACTTGTAGATTTTCAAATGCATTAAGAGCTAAAGGAATAAAGAAAGGAGATAGAGTTATTATATATATGCCTATGGTTCCTGAGGCTGCTATTGCAATGCTAGCATGTGCTAGAGTTGGTGCTGTTCATTCAGTCGTTTTTGCAGGCTTCTCTTCAACTTCATTAGCTGATAGGATTAATGACTGTCAAGCAAAAATGGTTTTGACTTCAGACGGAAATTTTAGAGGAAGTAAAACAATTCCGGTCAAACCAGTTGTAGATGAAGCGCTTGAAAAATGTTCAACAATAGAGAGTGTTATAGTTCTAGAAAGAACAAAACAAAATGTAGAAATGATAAATGGAAGAGATCATTGGTGGCATGATTGCATAAGTGAAGAACCTAAAGTCTGTGAAGCTGAAGTATTAGATTCAGAGGATATGTTATTTATACTTTATACATCTGGTTCAACCGGAAAACCAAAAGGTGTAGTTCACTCATCTGCTGGTTACATGATATATTCAGCTTATACCTTTCAAAATGTATTTCAATATGATGAGAATGATATTTATTGGTGTACAGCTGATGTTGGTTGGATTACAGGTCATTCATATATAGTTTATGGTCCTTTGCTTTGTGGAGCAACCACTGTCATGTTTGAAGGTGTTCCAACATTTCCAAATGTGAGTAGATTTTGGGATATAGTAGATAAATTTAAAATCAATCAATTTTATACTGCTCCTACTGCTATAAGAGCTCTACAGGCACATGGATTAGAGCCATTAAAAAATAATTCATTAGATTCTTTAAAAGTAATAGGTTCTGTTGGTGAGCCAATAAATGAAGAAGCATGGCATTGGTATCATGATAATATTGGTAAAGGTAATTGTCCATTGGTTGATACCTGGTGGCAAACTGAAACAGGAGGAATAATGATATCAGCATTAGCAGGAATAACTCCAAACAAACCTGCACATGCGTCACTACCTTTACCTGGAATTCAACCTGTTATAGTTGATTCTGAAGGAAATGAGTTGCTTGGAAATAATGTTCAAGGTAATCTTTGTATTAAATTTCCATGGCCATCAATTGTAAGGACAACATACGGAGATCACCAAAGGTGTATAAACACTTACTTTTCAAATTATAAAGGAATGTATTTTACTGGAGATGGTGTAAAAAGAGATCATGATGGATATTTAAGAATTCTTGGAAGAGTTGACGATGTTATTAATGTCTCTGGACATAGAATGGGAACTGCAGAAGTCGAAAATGCTATTAATGAACATGAAGAGGTTATTGAGTCAGCTGTAGTAGGATATCCTCATGATATTAAGGGTGAAGGAATTTATGCATATGTAATAATAAATTCTAAATCTTCAGATGATACAATAAAAGCTGAAATTGTAAATGTAGTAAGAAGAGTTATTGGCCCTATAGCTAAACCGGATAAAATTCAAATTGTAAGTGGTCTTCCAAAAACAAGATCTGGAAAGATTATGAGAAGAATTCTAAGGAAGGTGGCAAGTAATGATTTTGGAAATCTAGGTGATACATCAACTCTTCTTAATCCAGATGTAGTTGAAGAAATTATTAATGGAGCTAGTCTTTAATTAGTTTTTCTAATCCTATTCCTCTAGAGCCTTTAATCAAAATATTTGTCAAACTAAAATCAATTAGTTTAACTGACTTCAACATTTCTTCAGTAGATTTAAATCTCTCAAAATAATTACTTTGAGTTTGACAATCATAGAAATTTTCTCCTACCAAATAAACTTTTAAATAATCTTTATTATCAATAAAATCAATAATTTCTTGATGTTCTTTACTTGAATAATTACCAAGTTCAAACATGTCTCCTAGTATTAGAATTTTATTATTTAGAATATTGTTTTCAAAATTAGATATAGCAGCCTTCATGCTTGTTGGATTGGCATTGTATGCATCTAAATACAATTTATTATTTCCATGATTTATTACTTCAGATCTATTTGAATCATTTTTAAAAGAGATTAAACCTTTCTGTATTTCGGAACTTGATAAGTCAAGAAACTTACCAATCGTTATACTTGCAGCAATATTTGAGAAATTATAGTCACCATAAATTTCACATTTATATTTGTCATCATCATTCTGTATTATTAGAACATTTTCCTCTTTTTTATATTTATAAATAAATTCAGAATCTTCTTTTTCTCCAAAAGTTATAGCTAGATCCCCTTTGCAATTTTCAATTTGAATAATATCATCATTGTTTAAAATGATATGACCATAATTTTGAGTTAGGTAGTCAAACATTTCACTTTTTCCTTTTACAACTCCTTCAAAACCTCCAAAACCTTCAAGGTGAGCATGTCCATAATTAGTAATTAATCCAAAGTCTGGCATTGCAATTTCACACAAAGTTTTAATTTCACCTATATGATTAGCACCCATTTCTATAACTGCAATATCAACATCATCATTAATATCCAAAAGTGAAAGAGGTACTCCTATATGGTTATTTAAATTACCTTTTGTTTTAATAACACCATAGCTTTGTGAAAGAATTGAATAAATTAAATTTTTAGTTGTGGTTTTACCATTACTTCCTGTTATTCCAATTACTTTCGTGTCAAAAAGAGATCTATGATAATTACTTAGTTCCTGAAGAGACTTTAAAGTATCTTCAACATATATAATCTTATCATTTGCATTTTTTAATTTTATATCATCAACTACAGAGAATTTAGCTCCATTTTTTATTGCCTCTAATGCAAATTTATTTCCATCGAAATTATCACCTTTCAATGAAAAAAATATTTCATCTTTACTAATTCTTCTAGTATCTATGGACACTCCAGCAGATGAAGCGAATAATGAATGTAATTTTTTTGTGTCCAATCTAATTTTATTGCAATATACTAAAGAAAAGAGTATTTTTGCTTCGTGTTATAATAACTGATTTTAACTCATTTATATGAAAAAAATTACTGGAAAAACTTATTTAGATTGGTACGAGAATATGCTACTGTGGAGAAAGTTTGAAGATAAGCTTGCGGCAAAATACATACAACAAAAAATTAGAGGTTTCCTTCATTTATATAATGGCCAAGAGGCAGTCCTAGCGGGATGTCTTCATTCAACAGATCCAAAGAAAGATAGAATGATAAGTTCCTACAGAAGTCATGTACACGCAATAGGCCTTGGAGAAGATCCAAAGTTTGTAATGGCTGAATTATTTGGAAAAGCAACTGGAACATCTGGAGGCCTTGGAGGTTCAATGCATATTTTTTCAAAAAAATATAACTTTTTTGGGGGTCATGGTATTGTTGGAGGACAAATTCCATTAGGTACGGGAATTGCATTTGGAGATAAGTATTTTAAAAGAGATAGTGTTACATTATGTTTTTTGGGAGATGGAGCAATAAGACAAGGTGCTTTTCATGAATCTATAAACCTTGCAGCTTTATGGAAACTTCCAGTAATTTATATAGTCGAAAATAATGGATATGCAATGGGTACTTCCGTAGCAAGAACAACTAGTCAAGCAGACCTTTGGAAATTAGGAGAGCCATACGAAATGCCATCAATGCCAGTTGATGGAATGGATCCTGTAAAAGTAGCTGAAGCTATTGACGAGTGTGTTAAGCATGCAAGAGCTGGAAAAGGTCCATCACTATTAGATATTAAAACATATAGATACAGAGGACACTCAATGTCTGATGCACAACAATATAGAACTAAAGAAGAAGTTGAAGAATACAGAAAAATTGATCCAATTTCTCAAGTTGAAAAAATCATTATTTCTAAAAAGTATGCAAAAAAATCTGATTTAGAAAAAATCGAAAAAAAGGTTAAGTCAACCATAACAGAATGTGAAGAATTTGCTGAATCTTCTCCTTTTCCAGATAAGTCTGTTATGTATGATGTAGTATATGAACAAAAGGACTACCCTTTTATAAAACATAAAATAGATTAATATGGCTGAAGTAATAAATATGCCAAGATTGAGTGATACTATGGAAGAGGGAACTCTTGCTAAATGGTTTAAGAAAGTAGGCGATACAGTTAAAGAAGGAGAAATTTTAGCTGAAATTGAAACTGATAAAGCTACTATGGAATTTGAATCATTTCATGATGGTATTCTGCTTCATATTGGAATTGATGAAGGGTCAACTGCTCCTGTAGATAGTATAATTGCTATTATTGGTTCAAAAGGTGAAGATATTTCCTCACTTCTTAAAAATGCTGATATAAAAGTCAAGGAGGAACCAAAGCCAGAAGTCAAGGAGGAACCAAAGCCAGAAGTCAAGGAGGAACCAAAGTCAGAAGTCAAGGAGGAACCAAAGCCAGAAGTTAAGGAGGAACCAAAGCCAGTTTCAAATAATAATAAACCAAGCGATAGAATACTTATATCACCATTAGCTAAGAGTTTAGCTAAAGAAAAGGGAATAGATATATCTTCAGTTAAGGGAACAGGTGATAATGGAAGGATAATAAAAAGGGATATTGATTCATTCAAACCATCAAATTACTCTCAATTTTCTCAGCCTAGCCCTCAATTAACAGAATCATCTTATGAGACTCAAAACTCAACGATGAGAAAGGCAATTGCTAAAAGACTTGCAGATTCTAAATTCTCAGCTCCTCATTATTACCTAAATATTGAACTAGAAATGGATAATATGATTTCATTTAGAAAGCAATTTATTCAAACACAAAATATTAAAATTTCTTTTAATGATATAATTGCAAAGGCTGTATCATTATCCTTAGCCAAACATCCTAAGGTTAATTCAAGATGGTATGATGACAAAATTATTTTTAATGAGCATGTTCATCTTGGAGTTGCAGTTGCTGTAGATGATGGTTTAATTGTTCCAATTGTTAAGTTTGCCAACTCAAAAGATTTACCGCAGATTAATTCTGAGATTAAAGACTTTGCTGAACGTGCAAAAAATAAAAAATTAACTCCAGCTGAAATTGAAGGTAGTACATTTACAATTTCAAACCTTGGTATGTTTGGAATTGAGAGTTTCACTTCTATTATTAATCAACCAAATTCTGCAATTCTTTCTATAGGAGCAATAGTTCAAAAGCCAATAATAAAAAACAATGAGGTTGTTGTAGGAAATACTATGAAGCTTACACTAGCATGTGACCACAGAACAGTCGATGGTGCAACAGGATCATTATTTTTAAAGACTCTTAAAGAATATGTCGAAAACCCAGTTTCAATACTAATTTAATGAAAACTATAGTTGTAACTGGAACTAGCTCAGGAATAGGCTATGAGATATGTACTCAAGCTGCAAACCTTAGTTATAATGTAATCTCCATTTCAAGAAATATTGAACCTCTGTCAAAAGTTAATGGGGTAGAATCTCACTCAGTTGATATAACTGACAAAAAAAGTATAAGTGATTTTGTTGAAGATTTAAGTAAAAGAAATATTAAAATTGATATTCTTATAAACAATGCTGGACACTTGAGTAATGAATTATTTAGCGAAACTTCATATAAATCTTTTAAAGACACATTCGATGTAAACGTTTTTGGATTAGCAGAAATCACTAGGTCACTTATTCCATTGATTAATAAAACTGGTCATGTAATTAATATTAGTAGTATAGGAGGGGTGAATGGTTCAAAAAAATTTCCAGGTCTTTCGGTTTACTCAAGTAGTAAAGCTGCTGTTATTGCTTTAACAGAGGTTCTCTCTGAAGAATATTCTGATGGCCCTTCATTTAATGTGTTAGCCCTTGGAGCAGTTCAAACAAAAATGTTAAAGGAAGCATTTCCAGATTATAATGCCGATACTAAGCCTGAAGAAATGGCAAAATATATTATTGACTTTGCACTAAATGGAAGTAAGTTGTTTAATGGAAAACTTATTTCAGTATCTAACTCAAATCCGTAGATTTTTTTTGAGTCAGTTTAACTTTTTTGAATAATTCAGACGAATAAACAAAGTCATTAATCATTTTATCATCTGTGTTTAATATTTCTTGATTTGTACCCTCCCATATTTTTTTTCCTTCTACTAAAAAAATGATTTTATCACCTATTTCCATTACTGAATTCATATCATGTGTATTAATTACTGTAGTAATACCATATTCAACGGTAATTTCTTGAATTAGTTTATCAATAATAATAGCAGTTTTAGGATCTAGACCTGAATTAGGTTCATCACAAAATAAATATTTGGGATTTAGTACTATAGCCCTAGCAATTGCAACTCTTTTTTTCATACCTCCAGAAATTTCAGATGGAAATTTACTATCTACATCTTTAAGATCGACTCGTTTAATAACCTCTTTAGCTCTACTAATCATCTCTGAGTCAGTTTTGTCTGAAAACATTCTAAGTGGAAAAATGATGTTATCCAAAACATTCATAGAATCAAAAAGAGCACTTCCCTGAAAAACCATTCCTATCTTTTTTCTTAGGTTCGAGATAGATGAAATATTATCCTTATCAAATTTTTTCCCATCATATAAAATTTCACCATTATCAATATCCAAAAGACCTAATAGGCATTTCATTAATACAGTTTTACCAGATCCACTCTGACCAATTATTAAGTTGGTTTTTCCTTTATCAAAAACTGCTGATACATCATTAATTATTTTGACATCATCAAATGATTTTGATATTTTATTTACAGTGATCATTAAGCTAATAAAAGTTGTGTTACAATAAAATTAATAATGATAATTACACTACTAGTCCAAACAAAAGAAACATTACTTGCTTTACCAACCTCTAATGCACCACCTTTCATGAAGAAGCCATGATATGATGGAATCGTAGCTAAAACAAATGCAAATAATATTGTTTTTATATAGGTGTAAATTATATGAAATACTTTAAAGTCAAGTTGAATTCCTTGAATAAAGTCAAAACTAGTTGAAAACCCTGCATAAACACTAGCTATATACCCTCCAAGAATC
>Ga0206123_10005092_pt1 | contig 9997 bp, 10 predicted proteins | sample Helgoland_Spring_2_FD_160086 | JGI IMG/M metagenome (GOLD analysis project Ga0206123, IMG submission 160086) | Pelagic subsurface seawater microbial communities from Kabeltonne, Helgoland, North Sea - Helgoland_Spring_Bloom_20160316_1 | ecosystem: Environmental > Aquatic > Marine > Epipelagic ... | reverse complement strand
GTATGAATTATTCTTACTGTACTACAACCACTTTTAGCATAAGTAAATAAAATATATTTATAATCGTCATTTATAACATACATCAGTGATGATTTATAATCAGTAGTTGTTTTACATATACTACTATTAGATGTAGATGACATATCTATTTATTAACTATGTTTTCTTTTTTCTATTAACTAATTTAAATAATTCAATTAGTTCTTGGATGTATTTTTGTATTTTCAAACCATTTTTTACATTCATCTTGTGTTAATTCTTTTGAAAGAATTGATTTTTTCTTTTCAATTGATAGCGTACTTGCCATATTTATTTAATTGTCTTAATTAATAAAAAAGAAAAATAAAACCAATCTACCCAATCATCTTCTCAAATTCTCCCATATCCAATATCTTAACACCTAATTCATTTGCTTTATCAATTTTACCAGATTTGTCTGTTTTATTTTTAACAACTAAATAATCGGTAGTTTTAGAAATAGCAGTAACAACTTTACCACCACTATCAGTTATTAATTTTTCCCAATCTTTATTTCTAAATCCAGTGAAAATAATTTTTTTATCTTTTAATATTTCTACTTTATTTTCATCCTTTATATCCTCTTTTTTATTTTCTTTATTACATTTATATCCAATTTTATCTAAAAATTCATAAAACTTTTTAATATTTTCAACAAATTGTTTAGCATTAACATTACCTATACCACCTATTTTTAATAAATCATCAACTGTCAATTTTAATATTTCTGCTTTTTTATTTAAAGGATATTTTTCACTTACTAATTTAATTTTTTTAAGAGCGAAACCTCTACCTAATATATTACTAGCATCTAATAAAATATCACAATCACTATCTTTTATTTTTGCGAAATTATCTACAATTTTTATAGCACTTTTTTCTTGAAAACCATCTAATTGTTTTAGTTCATCTACTTTAATTTTTAATATTTTATCTAATGTATCAAAACCATTTTCATATAACCTTTTAATAGTGCTTTCCTTAACCGAACCAACATCTAATTTAGCCATAAAATATGTATAAGATTTTATATCTTGCTCTTTATTTTTACCATCTTCGTCTAATATAATATCAATTTGTGTATCATTCCATTTATATTTTAATTCAGGCATTTTTGGTTTACTATTAGAACTTGGAGTTAAAACCTTTAAAATATGAGGAATAACGTCACCACTTCTGATAATAACAATTCTAGAACCAGGTCCAATAATATTAGAATTAATAAATTTGCCATTAAAACCAGTAGCTTGTTTAATTTTTACACCAGCAATAACAACTTCATTAAATTTTACAATAGGTTTCATATATTTATGCATAGAAACATTCCATTCTACATCTGTAACAATTACTTCAGCTTGTTCGTGTGTTAATATAGATTTAAAAGCAAAAGCATATTTGGGATTTTTACCATTAATAACTTTATGAATTTTATTATTATATACAACAATACCATCAACTTCATAATCACTTTCATTTCTTCTTAATTCTAAATGATTAGATAAGGATTGTAAATTAATATTATCTAAATCCCATAATGTATAATAAGCACATTTGATATTATTTTTACTAAAATAATTAAAAACATCTTCAATTTTCATTTTAGGAGATAATATATCATATGCTATAAAATCAATATTACTCATTAAATCTTTATTTATAATTTTAGAATGAATAGCACCAGCAACAACATTTCTAGCATTTGAACCAATATCTTTTATTTTTTCCCAATTAGTTCTTGAAATAATTAATTCACCTCTAATAGCAAATTTCTTATCAGTAATATTAGGAAATGTAATATAATTTCTTAAATGTGAGATATCTTGTCCTTCGGTACCATTACCTCTTGTATAAATTTTAATATCATCATCATTTTTATAAAATAAACAAGATATACCATCTAATTTATCTGATATAATACTGGAACCATCATATTTCTTTTTCCAAGAATTTATAGCTTTTTCATCATCCTTAATTTTATCAAGAGAACCCATCCAAAAAGGTAATTTAACCTTTGTTTCTTCATCCGCACCAACTCTTTTAAAATAAGCATTTTTAGGATCTATTTTTTTTAAATAATCTTTAACTAAATCATACATATCATCGCTAACAATTGTAGAATTTGTATTAAAAAACGCAGTATCACATTGTTGTAAAAAAGTAATAATTTCTTTTTTATTTTTTGTTTTTAAATAATTAATAGGATCTTTAAGTAAAACATTTATATCCATTATAATATAATATATGATTATAAATCATTTTTTATATTAATTTAAATTGGATGACTAAATATAAATTGGTTGTAAAAAAAATAAATGGTAAAAAAATATTTATTAAAAATAAGGTTATTAAAAAGTATATTTTAAATATAAAAGTCTCATAAATGGTTTTAAATATAAAAAAATAAAATATAAAAATATAAAAATATATAAATATATAATATATACACTTAAAACTACTCTTTAATATCAACCCCTGCTTCGAGGTGATGGTCATAGTCAAATGGATGAATAAATTCAACATATTCATTTAAATATTTTTCATCTTCTGAATTATATTTTTTTGCTTCTTCTTTATCAAGAATTGCCTCACTGAGAGATTTTGTATTAAAAGTGCGTCCATCTAGAATTTCAGATATTTCAATATCAATATAGGGGTTAATATTAAGTTTTTTAATAATAACAACCGCATCATTTTCAAGATTTTCATAAGATTGTTCATCCCAAAATTCAAGATTGCGTTTATTACAACTACGGCAAAGGCGTACGTTTTTTAGTTTAAGCATTGTATTATTAAAAGGATAAGATAGTTCGTCATATCTACCACCAGAATGTGGTTTAAAATTATACCAATATTTATTTGCTATTTTAATTGGTTTCTGCTCAATAGTCTTTAAATTACAAGGACCTGGGCAAAACTTAATATTAGAACAGTTAATAATAATATCATTGGTATTCATTTTTTTTAGTATCAAATCTATTAATTTAATAGATTAAACTTGTGTTGTAAATTCAACTGCGAAAAGATACGGTAGCTTTCTTTGTTGCTAAGAAACAACAGAGGATGTGGCAATGTGCCTAATATTAGTTTAATAACTAACAATCAATTTTTTTTTAAAACAGGATTTTTTTGTACAAATTTATTTAAAAATAATACTTTTTTATATAAAAATAAATTAACATGCTAATAGTAGTACCTATCAAAAAAACAAGCTGATTTTGTTATTTTTGTTATTTTTTTATTTTTTTTTACAAATTATATAATATAATATATTAATAATATAGAATATGGTTTTAAAAAAAAATAAGATATTTGAGATATTAAAAGAATTTAATAAAGAATTTAATAATATAATAAAAAATGCTAATGAAACTACGAAATGTAGAAATTTAAAATGTAAAAATCAATTAATAGAATTTAATAAAGTTAGGGAAATATTTCAAAAAAAAATTATGATTTTACTTGATAATAGAAATAAAATTAAAGAGAAACATAAATTAAATAAAGATTTACAATATTTATTAAAAGAATATGATAATAATAAAGATGTATTAGAATATAGTAAGGAATTTAATGATAAAAAAGAATATTCAAAAATTAATAAAAAAACAAAACAAAAATTTGAAATTGTAACAAAAAAATATTATATAGATACTGGTAAAATTTATAATAAAATATTCAAAGATAAAGAATATAAAAAATATAGTAAACAAATTTCTAAATTAGGAGATGATTTAAATAATATTAAAGAAGCTATGGTATTAAAAGAATGTAGTTTTACAGAATGTTTACATTTACATAAAAAAGGTACAGAACTTGTAAAAGATTTTACTAAAAAAATATGTAAAAAAGATCAAAAAAATAAATATTCGTGTAATTTAAATAAAAAAATAAATAAAATAAATATATCAAAAATAAATTTTAAAGAATATGAAAATCTTGGAAATTTTATAAAAAAAAAAGGCATATTTGGAAAAAATAATAAATAATAAATAATAAATAATAAATTATATAGAATAAACAATCATATAAGCATCTTTATTATTATTTAAAAAGTTTTTATTATCTTTATTAAAAACTTTTATATCTAAATCATCATATGATATAAATTTATTATCTTTTTCATTTTTACAAATAGCATAATAATGACCATTATTTAAATTACCAATATGCATACCAATTGAAGATAAATTATATGTTAAATCTAAATTAATATCACTTAATATACATCCTTTTTTAATATTAATATTTTCATTAATATTAACTGGTCTATTATTTTTTTCATTAATGTTAGAATATCTTTTAATAAAAAATACTAAAACTTTAGGCAATTCCCATAATTTAAAAGACTTTGTATATTCTGTACATTTATTACATTTATCACATTTCCATTCATCTTTATTTTTTAAAGATTTTAAATAATTACGAAATAAACTTGTTAATGAAATATTATCATTATTATGTGGCAAATCTAATTGTATAGAGATAAATGGTTCAAAATTATATGAAATATTATTACACTTATTACATTCAATAATATTTAAAATAATACCTTGAGAATTTTCTAACCATTTACTATTTTTAAAATTATTAAATTTACTTATAATATATTTCGCTTTACTATTAATAAGAGGATTATCAATAGTTATATTATCATATTCCTTATTATATTCGTTATCATATGTTATTAAATTAATTTCAGTTGATATTTTATCAAATAATAAAAACCATAATTCTGTAATATCAATTTGTTCTCCAAATACTATATAATTATTTAAAGAATTATATAAAGCATATATAAATTTATTAGGACTAATTGAATTATTATCAATATATAAAATTTTAAGAATTTCTTTTAATTCAATTGCGATCGTATTTTCTGGAATATCTTCATTTAAAAGACTATTTCTTAAATATTTATTTCTACAAATAATTTGAATTAAACTGTTAATAGCGCAAGTTGAACCTAAATTTTTTAATCCTTGCATAATTTAATACTTATATATATTTATTTTTTTTAATTTTATATAAAATTAAAAAATGATATATTAAATAATAATAATTATTATTATAATTAAATAAATATGGATAAATTTGATAATACTATTTTTGACGAAGATTTCCACACTTATCTAAATGGTAATCTAATTTATAATATTTATTGTAATAAAAAAAATAAAGAAGAATGTGATTATATTACAAAAAATATTATTATCGATTATCATTTTAATACAAATAAAATTGAAAAAAATGATAATAATTATAAATTATATTCAGATTATTATGATAATAAATTAAAACATTATAATAATAATAATTATAAAAAATATATTCCTTATAAATATACAGATGAATATTTTGAACAATTAAAAATTGAAAAAGAAGAAAATGATTATGAAAATGATAGAAAAATTCATTATAATCAATATTTTGGTAGATATAAAGATTTAGTTTATATTATTCAATATTATGAAAATTTATTTGAAGAATATAATAACAAATTATTTGAAGAAGAAGAAGAAGAATATAATATAGAAGAAGATAATTACTATAGTGATTATGAATGTTATGATTATGAAAGTTGTTATTATAATGAAGACTATGACGAAGAAGATGAATTTGATTAAAATATAATATTTTAAAAATTTATATTTTTTTATATAAAAAAATGATATATATCAATTGTATAATTAATGATATTATGTCTAACTTAAATGATAATATTATTGAAAAATGTAAAAATAATAATAAAAATGATTTAAGAGATAATTTTAAAAAATTATTAAAAGAAAAAATAGATATAACTGATATAGAAATTGATGATTTAGAAATTGGTATATTTAATTCTTCTTTAGATTATGCTACTTCTTTAAATATACAATTATCATGGAATTGTCCATTATTTGTAAATACTTATATTAATATGGCACGATCTATATATTCTAATTTAAATAAAGATACATATATAAATAATAAAAATTTATTATCTAGATTAAAAAATAAAGAATTTTTACCACACGAATTAGCATATATGTCTAGGGAGGATATATTTCCTGAAAAATGGAATGAAATTATTCAAAAACATAAATTACGTTTTAAAGCAGCATATGAAATTAAACAAGTATCTATGACTGATTTAATAAAATGCGGTAAATGTAAAAATAATAAAATTTCTTATCAAGAATTACAAACACGTTCGGGTGATGAATCCATGACTATATTTTTCACATGTATTGTTTGTGGACATAAATGGAGAACATAATATTAATTACTTAAGATTAAATGTATATTTTTATTTATTAAAAATATGCTATATTTTATAAAAAATTATATAACAAATATATTGAAAATTTTTAATATTATTAAAAATAAAAAGTATACAAATGACATACAATTTTATAATTGTATGTCCGAATTAATTATTTTATTTAAAAAAACGTATAGTGATATAAATGATATATATTTTAAATATATATTAAATCCAAAATTAAATAATTTATTTGTCTAAATAATAACCCAAACCATTTTTATCCATCTTATAGACATAACCAATTTTTGAACCTATAAAAAATTTAGATGGAATAAATTTTTCAATCGATTTATTTTTATTTTTATTAATACTAATTATTAATATTATTATTACTATTAATATTATTATCATTATTATTAATATATTATTAATATTCATAATTATATTATTAATATTCATAATGTATCATCTAATAATAAATTATATAATTTTTCGGATATTATAGTTATATTTATATTTAATAATTTATTTATATTATTTAATACTTTTTTATTAGAATTACAAATTTTAAATTTTGATGTTTTTGTTGTTCTTATAAACCAACTTTTTTTTATATTGCTATATAATATATATTTCTTTAATGTACTAATATCAGTATCATTTATCTCGTCTATTTTATCTATTTTTTCTATTTCATTTATTTTATCTATTTGTTCTATTTTTTCTATTTTTTCTATTTTATCTATTTGTTTTATTTTATCTATTTTTTCTATTTCATTATTTTCAACTTTTAGTTTTATACCCTCGCTCGTATATTCAAATCCTTTAATTGATATTTCATTTCTATGTTCTTTTAAATGACATTCTTTACATAATGGTACTAAATTATGTTTAATATTTTTATGATAATTTTTAAAAAAACCATTTTCATCAGATTTACATTGATAATCAATATGATGCGTGTCTTTACATTCATTACCACATATATTACATAAATCCATTAATAATTTTTTATTATAATGTGATTTATTTAAACTTATAATAAAATCATCATGACCTTGTAATTCTTTTCTAATTTTCTCAGCATTTTTCATAAAGTCCATCGGCATATCTAATGCTTTACATACTTCTATTCCATATATCGAAGAACCTTTTCCTTTTTTTAATATTCTATCATATATTATTCTATTGTCTACTGTGGTGGTGGTATGTAAATGATATATTTTTAAAATATCTTCATTAATATATTGTTTTATTAATTCTATATCAATTAATTCATGTAAATGTGTTGCAAATATAAAACTACATGATTTTTTTATTAAATCATTTATTGCCGCAGCAACAATAGATAGTCCTGATAATGTTTCTGTTCCATTACACACCTCGTCTCCCAACACTAAACTAAATTTATCAGATCTTTGTAATATATTTCGCAATTCAGTCATTTCTACTGTAAAACTACTCATCCCTTTATAGATATTATCAACACCTGATATTCTTGTAAATATATGATGATATGGTGAATATTCTAAATCGTATGACGCAACATACATACCTGCTTGTGCCATAATTATATTTAGACCTATTGTTTTCATAAATGAACTTTTACCAGAAGCATTAATTCCATATAATAAAAATCCTTTATTTGTTAATTTAATGTCATTTCCTATATATTTAACATTTTGATTTATACGTTCTATAATAGGATGTCTTATATCTTTAGCATTTATTAAACCACCTGATATATTATTTATAATTTTTGGACGATAATATCTATATTCATGAGCATTTTTTGCACAACAACAAGATATATCAATATTAGCAATTTTATTAATAATGTTATCTAATAATATTTCATTTTCATATATAAAATTATTAATAAATGATTTATAATATTTAATTGATAATTCTGATATTAATTTTAATTTCTCCTCTATATTTCGCGAATATTCATTTAATTCATTAGATGATAATTTATAATTTGTTTGTTGATTTGGTAATAATATTTTAAAATTATTTATAAAATTTGGTGCTATTTTTCTAGCATTTTCATATCTTTTTTTTGTTATTAATAAATAATATCCATCTCTATCTGTATATTCTATTTTACAATTAGTACTATCATTTGTTTTATCTAAATTTGATATAGTTTCGCATAATTTTTTTATTTTATTATATGTTTTTATATAATCTTTCTCATATTCATCTACATCTTCATATATTCCTTCTTTAAAAATATTTCCTTTTATATCATTTATATTATATTTACTAGCATTATCTAAATTTAATATATCTATATATGATCGTATTATATTTTCAACTTGTATTTTTTCATTATTTAATGATAATAAATTACATATTTCTAATGTATTTTCTAAAGAAGAATTAAATCCACACCATTCATGTGGATTTAATTTACATATTACAATTCTTCTTTTTATTCTTTCTAAATCTAATATTTTATTTAAATATTTTGAAACTTTTTTAAATAATTCATTATCTAATAATAAATCTATATCATCATACTTTTTATTTAATTCCTCAATATTTACAATGGGTTGTAATAAACGTTGTTTAAATAATCTTGTTCCAAATGATGTACAGCAACGATTTAATATTTCTAATAATGGTTTTTCATTATTATTAATACTTATTAAATTTAATTGTAAAGCACTATCATATTCTAAATTTAAATATTTATTATTTTCTAATATTTCAGGTTTTAATAAATCATTTATTATATCTGTATTATGATTGTATGCGAATTGTAATAAACAACAAAATGCTATTCTACCTATATTATAAAATTGTAAATTTAATAATTCTATTATATCTAATTGACTTTTAATTGATTTATATACTTTTAATAATATTATTTCTTGATAATTTAATTTTTCCATAACCTCTATATATTCATAAGAATTCCACTTATAATGAATTAATATATTATTATTTATATTTAAATTATTTAATATATATATTTTATCATTATCGTCTATTGTATCATTTGATAATATTACCAATTCACATGGGTTATATAATAATAATAATCTAAATATTTCATTATTCGCAAAATCTACATCATCTTTTGTTGACCCGACTTCATAAACAAAACTTTTACCAGTTGATATATCAATACAAGATATACCAGATATTATTAAATTTTTTATTTTTTCATAATATACCACCATCATATAATTACTTTTTTTAGTATTTAAATTAATATTCATTCCCGGACTTAATATTTCTGTAACTTTTCTATCAGGATTTGGTGGCTCGGTTACCTGTTCTATCATAACAATTGTATAATTATTTTGTAATAATATATTTTGATATTTAGTAATTACATATAATGGAAAGCCTGCCATTAATGGGTTATGAATTGAAACTTCTTTAATTGATTTATTTTTTTTTGATATTATAATATTACATATATCTCCTATTTTATAAATTTCAGAATCAGTATCATCCGATATCGAATATATTTCAAAAAATGAACCTACCTGCATTAATACAATAGTTTTCTCTCCATATTTTTTTTTGAAATCTTTTGTATAAAATAAATAATCATCAATAATCATTATCTTTTTATAATTAATATCATATATTTTTTATATATAATTGATAAGAAAAAATATTATTTTACATAAAATTTATATATATAAATACTGTTTAAAAAAAATAAAAAAAAATAAAAAAAATAAAAAAAATCAGGTTTATATTAATATAAGA
>Ga0206123_10005079_pt1 | contig 10026 bp, 7 predicted proteins | sample Helgoland_Spring_2_FD_160086 | JGI IMG/M metagenome (GOLD analysis project Ga0206123, IMG submission 160086) | Pelagic subsurface seawater microbial communities from Kabeltonne, Helgoland, North Sea - Helgoland_Spring_Bloom_20160316_1 | ecosystem: Environmental > Aquatic > Marine > Epipelagic ... | reverse complement strand
CCATAAATAGACGAAATTCAGTCGAAACTGCAAAATCAGATATAAGTTAGGTCGTAATTTCAGGCACTTAGGAGGGAAGTAATACCGCCGAAGATAGTTTGTGGATAGACACTAGTTATTTCTGTATGCAAGACCGGTAATCGACGACGGTTCGTCCAAATCGAGATGAGCGCAGTTTTTGCCAAAGCTGAAGAAATCCTGGTATTCGAGCACGCCAAATCTTTCCCTGAGGTAAATATCCCGTGCAAGCAAGGTGGTCTTCTCGATACCAATGTCTGCAAGTGTGTCCATTCCCCGGAATATCGCTTTGAGATGTTTGAACGTGAAAATCCAATAATCGCTAAATTGACACTGTGCATCGGACTGTTCGAAGTTTGACCAGTGATTGCCGAAGATATCAGCGGGTCCGGCGTAGTCTTGCAGTATTCCAGCCTCGTCCAGGGCGGTGACTATGCGAATGGGGCCAAGCACGTATCCTCGCCAGACACACATGTTTTGTAGCAGGTCGTCAAGCGTTGCCAGATCCCCAGAGTTTTCGATTAGGTAGTCCCAATCACTGAAGGTATCTTCAGTACCCCTGGCTCGACTGCCGGCTAGAATCACGTTGCAAATCTCCTGGCTGCACCAACCGTGACTATCGTGTGGTGGGCATCTTCTCAATAACCTCCGCGTATGCCCGGGTAACGCGGGCATCTGCTGTGAGGATTGAAACATTTTGCGCTAGCATATTTGGATAGCGTACTTGATATACCGCCGCATTAAGGTGCGGAAAATGTGCTGTCAGCGTCAGATCAAATTCTGCCGCAATCGCCTTTGCGTCAGCGCCCTCAATTAATCGCGTAATTACCTGCCCCGTAATAACCGCCGCGCGGCCAGTTCTAGGATTGAACCCAAGCTGGTATTTGCTGTCCGGCACAACAGAGCTTGCACTTCTGGCGCTCGGTCGTTGATCGATTGACATTTGAAACCTGCCCAGGCGCTGTGACCAGCCGGTAGCGTCCACTGAAGTGAGCAACTGATCATTGTCGTCGGCCAGGGATACGTCACCATTTGGAATGATCTTATAGGTCTCATGCTCCGAGTGAACTTCGTCGCCAACTGCATTTGATCTCAGCAACTCGATTTTTTCACTCTCCGACGCGTCGCAACTTGCAAATAACAGCTGGGAAAACACGAATAATGAAACGCTTAATTTTCTCATGACGCCTCCCGGGTTAATGACCGTAAATTTTGATAGACCATTCATTTAAGGTGCCTCCATCTGGGGTTTTTCCATCTACAACCTTAAGTGTCCAGGTGCCGTTGGCGCTCTCGTCATAGAACATATTACTCAATAATTCCATTTTAAGATCATCGGAAGTTGAAAATCCCCCTCTTATGGTAAATAGCACGGATCGTGTGCCCGAGGGTGAGATCAACTCGACTCCAAGATCCCCCGCTGAAGGGTGGGTTACATCAACCCTGACACGTACTGCTTCGATCGTTAGGTTGCTCGGTTCCGAAATAGTGCTACTGGCACCTGCTATCGAATTATCAGCAATGGGTAGATTGACCACACCACTGGCTAGCCAATCGGTCTCGACAAAGGTGCCAAGACTTGCCGCGGTGGTTGTCTGTGCGAGGGCGACAGCCGCCGCCGCGTCAATGCCTCCAAAACCGTAGAGATTATGAAATTTTACACCGGCAGCATTTGTGGTCCAGGCAGGTTCGGCAATATAAGAACCATCACTTAAATCAACGGTCACCGCACTGATGTTGGCATCTACCTGTCTCGCTGTACGTTGCAGGACGTGCTTTACATCTCGCCAATCAAGTGCTGGATTGGCTTCCAAAATAAGCGCAATCACCCCTGATACAACGGGCGCGGCGGATGATGTGCCATTAAAACTCGAGGTGTATTTACATTCCGGGTTCAACGTGGGGCCAGTATTGTTAGTTACCCTCTCAAAGGCATCATTCGCAAAATCGTCGTTCCCTTGCCTGACATAACCTTTGCTACAACCTGATTGATCAGTGGTAACCATGGCCGGTGCGCTTGCCGCTCCGTCACTCGCAAAGTCGAGACCATCTTCTCCACCAAAGCCGGATATCCAATTGGCAGCGCCAGCGGTTGAATAGGATGCAGCTTTTCCGTCTGCGGCCAATGCCGCAACTGCAATATTTTGCGGAATGACCATGTCCTGGTCTCCCGCTACAGATTGACAACTGATTTTTATTGCATTGGCAGCCGCACAATCCGCTGCGGTTCCGGAACCATCCATATAGGACTGAAACCCGTTTCCACCGGATTGAACGTAGATCGCCCCTTTACCTCCACGCAGGTTGGTCACGCCAGCTTTGAACTGGTCTTCTACGATACTGTCAATCGCAACGGGAGAAGATATGACATCAGAACCAAGGCTTCTGTTGAAGATAGCGACATCTGCAGAGTAGGTAGCGCCACCCAGGGATTCAATATCCTGTGCTGTAGTGGTTGCTTTAAGCACATTAAATCCTTTCAGGGAGGCCAGTGGTGCGACGCCACGACCACCCTTGTTGTTCCAGCCGCGAGCAGCGACAAGCCCTGCGACACTAGTACCATGATCGCCAATGGTCGCCGTATTGGTGGGGTCGGTTGTGTTATTCAGGTAGTTGAATGATCCGCCGACAACGACATTGTCTATCAGGTCTTCGTGCGAAATTTCAAGCCCCTCATCCAGCACCGCGATGATTATTCCGTTACCGCTTATTCCGCTGGCGATGACAGAGTCAACGTTGATATCTTCGCCCGCGATCCCGGCATTCAGCGCAAAGGCATTTTGCGCGGTATTATCCAGAAACCACTGATGCTGATAAAGCGGATCAGTATTCAGGCTAACAGAGACGGTTGCATTAGCGGAATCGTTTTGGCCATCATTTACCTTGAATGTAAAAGAGTCACTAGCCGATGCGGTAACTCCCTGGAGAGTTTCATAGGTGAACGCCCCGGTCGACGTGTTTGTGATAGTCGCTACACCGGAAGACCCTTGACCTACAATAGAAAAGGTCAGAGCCTGATTTGCATTGGAAGACCCTGTCAATGTACCGCTCCGGGTTGTTCTTGTGTTGGGTAAGAGATTCACTGTAAGTGTCAGGTTGTTTGCAACCACCATTGAATCGACATTGGCCACCAGAGGATCCGGGTCTGTTGCATCGGGAATACCATCTCCATCATCATCCGTATCCGCATTATTACCAATACCGTCAGAATCAGTATCCACCGATTCGTTGGCGTCCGCAGGGAAGGCATCCAATACGTCAACAACGCCGTCTCCATCACTATCTGTGAATGCTGCTGGCCCGGAACCAAAGTTGGATCTGGTATCGACCAGCCGCTTAGGTGTTGTGCCGACAAAGTCCTGGGACATTCCACTAAAATAGCCGGCGATATCGACCACAACATGGGTTGGCGAGGATGAATAGACACAAATTTCGCCACTGGCCCCAATCGAGGCAATGACGTTGTTGGCAATCACGTCATCTTTAACATAGTTCAGGCTGGATGCGAGGGGTCTTTCAACACCACAGGGCCAAACCGTTAGAAAACCGGCTTCGGTGGGATTCACGACAGTCACATTGAGTGCGGCCGCTGTCGCCGATTGTGGTACGGTTTCCGGCGTTCCAGCGACCGAAAGCACTGCGCCTGCGATCGAAACCTTGAGTTCATCATTTGATGTGATAGGTCCTGTTGTACCACCAGTGCCATCTCTGGTGTCCGTCAAGCGTAACGGTGTCGCGCCTCTAAATTCTGTGCCTTCAAACCAGCCTGCAATATCCACCACAATGTCGGTGTTTGTTGAACTATAGAGACATACTTTGCCATCGCTACTGACCGGAGCGATCACCCCATTGGCGATCACAACACCTGGCGTGAAATTCAAATTTGAGGAAAGGGGACGCGAAGCATCACAGGGCCAAACAGTGACGAACCCTGAACCAGCAGGATTGACTGCGGTGACATTCAAGGAAGCGGCGACCAGATTTGTGGGAATAGTAGCTGATGCACCGGCAGATGTTGTTACATTAATCCCGGAGATCTGGATTTCAACGGGAGCCGTTGGGCTAATCGGGCCTGTGGCACTGACACCTGTACCATTTCGAGAATCAACCAGCCTTTGCGGCGTAGCACCATTAAAGGTCGAACCGCTGAACCAGCCTGCGATATCTATAACAAGATCGGTGCTCGCAGAAGAATAAAAACAAACAACACCTGAACTGCTGAGGGGTGCGACTACCCCGTTGGGGATAATATCACCAGCTACAAAATTCAGACTCGAGGCTAAAGGTCGATCAACATTACAAGGCCAGACCGTCACAAATCCGGCCCCATCCGGACTGACCGCTGTGACATTTAGCGCTGCGGCCCTCGCGCCTGCAGGAACACTCAAGCTTGCGCCAGAGGGTGAAGTCAGGGATTCAAGCGCCACCGTCATCGCAATCACATTGGGATCTTGTAATTTTGCAGCTGAAGCGCTCGCAACAAAGCAAAAGAATCCAATTAGACTGAATGTTCTGAACAGGTGTCGGACGTAGCGCATTTCGGGATACCGGTGTTTTTTCTTATACTGATTGACGTTATAGGATATTTGAGAGCATTGCCAGACCGATCTGCCATCTCGGTGAGGTACCAAACCAGTGCTTTGGTGCATCCATAGAATCACTATACATAGCCTGAGAAAAGTCACCCTTTATCGATTCAGCCCTGGAAAAATAGAAAAATAGCCCCTCATGATAATAGTCAGGCAGTAGTCAAATTTTTCAAACGGAAATTTAGCAGATTTTTTGTTTGCGAAGGTTTGTTTCGATACACGGTTGTCTGGATTGCTTGAATTCAAAGCAGGATTTGGAGCCTTGACGATCGTTGATGCAGATCAACATTCAAAAATCCTGACCGTGAAATACTCGATAGTGATGAAAAAATCGTTTAGGAGTTTGATATGTCTGTTCGCCAAATGAATTTCTGGAACTGGGGGTGGGCTGATAACATCTCGCCTGAGGATCCGTCAGCCATCCAGGCCTTCGCTGCTGAACTGGCGAGAAGAAATGGTGTTGGTGAAATTACACCTCTGACGCGACCAAAACTTGCGGACTTCAAGATCCCCACCTCAGCACTATCTCCGCCAAAATCACTCGCTCACCTATGCAGTCAGGAACCGGATGAAAGGCTCATTCATTCTCTGGGAAAGTCATTTGCTGATCTCGCCCATGCCGCCCTGAGACAGGTACCGAGATATACGGATATTGTTGCATTTCCGGAAACTGAACTGGATGTAAAAAATCTCCTGGACTGGGCAGGGGAGCAAAATGTTGCGGTGATACCTTTTGGTGGTGGATCAAGTGTTTGTGGCGGTATAGACCCCGACGTTGGCGACACCTTTGACGCAGTCATGACAGTCAATTTGAGAAACCTCAACAAAGTACTGGAGATTGATCCTCTTAGCCGGGCCGCCCGAATTCAAGGGGGAACCCTGGGACCGGATCTGGAAGCCCAGTTAAAAGAACAAAATTACACGCTTCGGCACTTCCCGCAATCATTTGAGTTTTCGACGCTGGGTGGCTGGATTGCCACCAGGGCCGGCGGGCACTACGCGACTCTGTATACACACATAGATGATCTGGTTCAAAGTATTCGAATGGTATCCCCCGGGGGTGTAAGCGAGTCGAGGCGATTGCCCGGCTCTGGTGCAGGGCCAAGTCCTGACAGGTTAACCATAGGTTCCGAAGGTAGTCTGGGTGTCATCACGGAAGCCTGGATGCGTGTTCAGGACCGCCCCATCTATCGCGCCTCAATCCCAGTCTTCTTTCGGGATTTTTATCAAGCAGCTAATGCAGTTCGTGCAATTTCCCAGGCCTGGCTTTTTCCCACAAATTGTCGGCTTATGGATGCCAACGAAGCGAGTGGAGCAACAGGTAACACTGAGTACGCCATGTTAATTGTAGGCTTTGAATCTGCTGATCATCCTGTTGATGCCTGGATGACCCGGGCGCTTGAGTTAGTCTCGGATCATGGTGGCACCTTTGATAAAAGCGTTCTGGAAAAGAAAAACAGCAATACTGAAGGGGCGGCGGGACAATGGCGAAATGCATTTATGCAGGCACCCTACGGTCGTGCCCAGGCGATTGCCTGTGGCTTAATTGTGGACACTTTCGAAACAGCAATCACCTGGGACAAATTTGAAGTATTTCATCAGAATATAATGTCGAGAATGAGAGCAGCCATGAAGCAAATCACAGGTAATGAAGGACAGATCACTTGCCGCTTTACCCATGTTTATCCCGATGGCGTCGCGCCATACTTTACCTGGTCAGTGTTAGGGAAAACTGAAACTATGATTACGCAGTGGAAACAGCTAAAAATGGCATCTATGCTAATTGTCGATGAGTTAAAGGGCACTGTGACACACCATCATGCCGTTGGCCGGGATCATCGGCCTGGTTACGATAAACAAATTGACCCACTGTTCAGATCTGCGTTGCAGGCAGCAAAAAGTAGATTTGATCCACTGGGCTCAATGAACCCTGGCATATTGGTTGATCCGTTAGATCGAAAAATTGGCCAGAGAGGGATAATGAACTTTGAGCCGCAAAGCTAGTCAGCAAACGGTTGCAAGAATAACATCAGAGTGTGGTATGAATTTTTGCAGTGGACTGAGTGTTACTGTAAATCGATGATCTCCTGTTTCCGGCAATCAAGCTCTGTCGATTATTGTGCCGATTATGTTGTTGATTTGACATTTTCTCTGGCTGAGTCGACATGACATACTGGCGGCTGATATCAACAAGGAAGCGATCCATGTTCAGGCGATTGTTAGTCACTGTCTCTTCTGTTTTATGTGCGATAACCCTGGTCGCCTGCGCGGACCCTGGGCAAAGCAGGGCGACGCAATCCAGCACAGATCAAGCCAGCATAGCGCAAGCCCGAGGAGTACAAATTAGGTCGGAGCTCACTCAAATGGCAGACGATTTTGTTAATTTTCGGATGATGCAGGGTTTTGATCACAAAATGCCGCTTGCTGAAGCTTATCGCTGGCAAGATGAAATGGTCGAGATCATGCGTCCGACGATGGGTGCAGTCGTTGGTTACAAAACTGGTGGTCATGATCCGGGGCCGGGATTTGCAACTTTTCCACCTGAAGGTATTCGTGCATACATCCTTGAAGGCATGTTGCGCGAGGATGGCACAGCGATAAAAGTCGAGGATACAAAGGTTGGTTTTCTCGAGGCGGATTTTGCATTTCGCGTGGGTAGTTCATCAATCAATCAAGCGGAATCGGACCTGGAGATTCTGGCCGGGCTTGATGCCATTATTCCATTTGCTGAAATCCCTGACCCTTATTATGACCCGGATACCCGCTCGATAAACGGGACGATCGTTGCGAATATGAGTAGCAGAATGTCGTTTACCGGTGAGCCGGTCATGATCGAGGCAACAAGTGAGTGGATTCAACGCATTAACAATTTCAACTTTGCGGTGCTTGATGAAAATAATGTGGTGATTCAATCGGGTACGATGGCGGGCTGGTATGAACCATTAACTGTGGTTCGCTGGATAAGAGACCAGATTAAGGCGTCGGGTAAAGAACTGATGCCCGGCCAATTACTCTCTTTGGGTAATGTGGGTATTCTTCGACAGATTCACGAGGGTTCTCCAAGGGGACCTGCTTACCAAAGTAACCAATTCCGGCTTGAGTATTACGGTTTGAAGCAAGACGGTCCCGCAACCGTCACAATTAACCTCGATAGATAATTGATTCCAGGCATTGCCTCTAATTATTACGGTCAGTAGGCTCATGTGGGATCACTTTGCCTTATCGTCGGTACCAGCAGGCTCGCTGTTCCGTCAATTTTCGAATTAAAGCGCTTGCCAGGCTTCGAAGCCACCATCAATGCTGTAGGTCTGTTCGAATCCCTGACCGGCAAAATAGGCGGCCGACCCCTGACTCATATTGCCGTGATAGCAGCACACAAATAGGGGTTTGTCGAAGTCCGCCATATTCAGGAATTCCTGCAGGTTGCTACTGTGGATATGCATGGCTGAGGCTATATGACCTCGAGCATATGAATCTTCATCCCTGATATCGATTACCAGAGCGCCTTCAGGACCGAGTTCAGTGATCAGTTTAAAGGCATCGCCGATTGCTATTCGCTGGTAGGCCATATTTGAATTCCGTTTATTTTAGCGATTGTCAAATTATGTACCCTAGTTTACCAACAGCTCTGGCTCGCGTCTCCTGTTAGTCTCCAATGATCACCTTCTCAAGGTATCACTTCTGAAAGCATCACTAAACAAAATGTCGCTGTGAAAATAACAATTTAAAAAACAATTGTTCAATTAAAATTTCTTTGATTACCATTGGTTTGTGAGGGTAACCAAAACGAACTGGGCAAATGGACAAAGGAAATAAATCAGAACTTCGAAAACTGATTAATGAACAATATAAAAATGTTGCAGGAATTATTGTCCAACAAGATCACAATATTGTTTACGAAGACTATTTCGATGGCAGCAGTGAAGGTGCTACCGTCCATGTGGCGTCAGTCGCAAAAAGTATATTATCTGCGCTAATCGGTATTGCTGTTGATAAAGGTGCAATACAAAGTATTAATCAAAATTTTTTGGATTACTTCCCCGGCTATACAATCAAAAGGCGAGAATCAACTATTCAGAAAATCACGATTAAGCATTTGTTAACAATGACAGCGCCCTACAAATACAAATATGAACCCTATACCCGGGTTTATTCGAGTGAAGATTGGACCAAAGCGGTGCTGGATCTGTCAGGTGGCACACGTGAAATTGGGAATTTCCAATATACAACTGTCGGCATCCAGATTTTGTCGGGACTACTTGCAAATGCAACCGGTCAATCGGTGCTTGGCTTTGCTTCAGAAAACCTCTTTGAACCACTGGGTATCAACACGCCCCGTGCGGTACAAATACAAAACAGGCAAGCGCATTTCGATTTTCTTAAAGGTAAACATATCAGCGGTTGGGTCATGGACCCCCAGGGTGTTAACACAGGGGGTTGGGGGCTGGCATTAACGACCAGGGATATGAATAAAATTGGGCAATTATATCTAGATCAGGGCGTCTGGTGCGGTAGCCAAATAATTAGTTCCAAATGGATCAAAGACAGCACCAGAGAGCACAGTCGCTGGGGAGAACGGCCATATGGCTATTTGTGGTGGATTATTCCTGAGGGGGGTACCAACGGTTTTGCCGCTTTAGGTGATGGGGGGAATGTGATTTATATCGCACCGGACAAAAAATTAGTGGTCGCCATCTCGTCTCGATTTATACCCCGTGCGAGGGATAGAATCGAAATGATTCGAAAGCATATTGAACCCGCTTTATAGGGTGGCTGCCAGGCTGAATATTATCTCATGACACCTTAATGACGTCGCTTTCCAATTCGTCCAGCTTCGCAAGATAAAGCGCTAAATTCCTGTGCAGGTGGGCAATCGCCGATTCAAATCGACCGAACATATAATGAGTGTTAGCACCGGAGCCAATGGCCGCCTGTATATCACTCACCACTTTTTCGTCTTCCTTGTTACCCGTATCAGAAAGAAAAGCGGCATCCTTTTTGGCACGGGCCAAAACTTCTCCTGAAGGTGTGCCACCATCAGGTAAGGGTAATGTGAGTTTATAGTTGAAGTATCTGGTTTGGGTGGGTGATTCGGGTTCCGCCAGGGTCACATTATAGTGCTGCGACAGTCGAGTGACCGAGGCAAAGGGAAACACACGATTGACCAGTGTGACCATACGATCCAGAGACACATTCTCGCGGGGAGCGTCGCGTAATTTCTCTATGCGCCTGAACGGGAAACAAACGCGAGAATTTGGGCCCTGCATTTCAACAACATTCAAGTTGTCATAACCATAGGGAAAGAACGATTCCGGGTGTGTTGGTCTGATGTGATAGCCTTCAAGCGTCCCCTCAGCGGCCAGTTTCCAATTAATCTTGTCCACCGACTCGCCCGAATCAAACAGTACCTGATCGTCGG
>Ga0206123_10005071_pt1 | contig 10035 bp, 9 predicted proteins | sample Helgoland_Spring_2_FD_160086 | JGI IMG/M metagenome (GOLD analysis project Ga0206123, IMG submission 160086) | Pelagic subsurface seawater microbial communities from Kabeltonne, Helgoland, North Sea - Helgoland_Spring_Bloom_20160316_1 | ecosystem: Environmental > Aquatic > Marine > Epipelagic ... | reverse complement strand
CACTAACAGTACAATCTTTATCTTATATTGGATTTGGAAGAGAATTAGTAGGACCAGGTGTAGTTTATAGAGGGGAATATGATAGTGGTACAACATATTATTATACTGAAACAAGAAGAGATATAGTTGAATATAGTAGTACTTATTATCTTGCATCAAATCCATCAGATAGTGGAACATCAAATTGGGGAACTCCTGGTTCTTCAACAGATTGGGAAGAATTTGGTGCAGAATTCAGTTCAGTAGCAACTGATGTTCTTTTTGCTCAAGATGTTTATGCAAACAGAACAGTAAACATTGGTTCAAGTGCAGGTAATCCTGTAATTGCTCTTAATTCAGATTTTGGTAACTCAAATGAAAATCCATCAATTGCAATTGGTGCTGCATCTTATGAAGGAGCCGGAATATTTTTAGGATACGATAGTGGTACTGCAAAGGCATCACTTGTAAACTCAGGTGGAACAAGACATTTAAAGTGGGATGGTTCTAATTTAGATATTAAAGGTTCAGTCACAATAACAGGTGGACCAGCGGCAAGTTCTTTAAGTTCATTAAACTCAGCAACACAATCATTAGAAGATGATATAAGTGATATATCTGATGGAGTAAATAATGCACAATCAGGAGTAGATGCTATTAATGCAACTACTGCTTCCTTAGTTAATCCAACAACATTCACTCCTACTACTCCTGCAGGAACATCTAATGGATTACATTTAGGTTCAGATAAAATGGGGTTTGTTGATGGTGGAACATATAAAACTTACATGGATAATGCGGGTAGATTTTACCTTGGTGGTACAAGTGGAGCACTTACATGGGATGGTACTAATTTAGCTATTGAGGGTTCTATTCAAATAACTGGTGGTAATGCTGCAACAAATGCTTCTGTTTCAACCGCCGCTTCAAATGCAGTTACAAGTGGTTCAAACGCGGCATCCACCGCAGAAACAAATGCAACCGCGGCTGGACAACTGGCCGGTTTAAATGCAGCAACATCTGCATCAAATGCTCAAACAACTGCAAATTCTGCACTAAATGGAGTAACTGCTATTAATAATACCACAAGTTCGTTAGAAAACCCAACAACATTTACCCCTACAAGTGCCGCAGGTTCAGGAAATGGATTACATTTAGGTTCAGATAAAATGGGATATATTTTCGATAGTACTTGGAAAACTTACATGGATAATAGTGGAAACTTTTATCTTGGTGGTGACTCTAATGGAGCCTTATCTTGGAATAACTCTACCGACCAATTAGTAATTACAGGTTCTATATTTGCAGAAAATGGTATATTTAGTGGTGTTGTAAGTGGTTCACAGATTCAAGGTGGTAACATTACAATAGGTGGTGGAAATTTTGCAGTTAACTCAGATGGTTTTCTTTCCGCATCTGATGCATCTATTGGTGGTACAATTAATTCAACCGATGCAACACTTGGAGCATGGATAGTTGATGCGGATGCAATTACTTCTGATGGTGGTAATATTATATTAAATGCAACTAATGAGTATATTCAAATAAATGATACATCAAATGTACCTAGAGTAACTCTTTCTACTGATAGTACTTTCCCATCACCAAATTCATCTGGAACTTCTGTTACAGATAGTAACACTAGTTTTACTGACCAAACTGAAGATGTAGGACCACCTTCTGGTCTTGGAAATACCGATACAGATTCAGGAACACTCACACAAGATTTAGATTCGTTTACTGCTGGAGTTGGGGGTGTTCATCAAATTTCATATATTTTTGATTCAAATGGTAATAATCAAGCTTCCGCAACAGGTCAGGCAAGTAATGCTAGTTTATATATTTCTGTAAAAATTTATAGTGATACTAATCACACCACTTTAATAGGGACTCTTGGTACTTGGACAATAAGTGCATATGGTTTTGATATTTATGAAGGTGTTATTAGTGCTGTGAATGATACAACTATTATGAGTTCTACTCAAACAAGGTCAACTAATATGACTTTATCAAATGGAACAACATATTATCCAAGAATAGAGGCTACTTACAATATACAAGCAGTTGGTTTAGGTGAAGATGATGGTTCTCGTGATGCATCTGTAACATTCTCACACGAAGGAACTTTTAAAGTTAGTTCAATTTCAGCTGGTCTGACTGCAAATGCAAGTGGACTTCAAGTTAATTCAAATGATACAAAAGTATTTAGATTAGATACATCAGCAGAGGATTATGACCCTTTTGCTACTATCGTTGGAAACCTAACACTTGATGGATTAGTGCATGGACGTTATTTACCAATGGATACTGATACTGATATAGATTCAGAATTTGGGTCTACCGGTGGGGGCCCAACTGATAATGCACACTTAGATTTCGGAACATACTCATATGGTGGTTGTAGAGCACAATGTACAATATCATTTAATGAAAGTACGAATACCCCAACTGTAAATACCAGTACTTATGCTCTTGTAAATGTTGATGGAGTTACTTTAACTTCTGCAAATAGCAATTATTCTCAAAGGATACGAATAAATTTTATATCAGGTCATAACTCATACAGATGGACACCTATTGTTAATACAACTGGTAGAACAAATGCTAGTTCTGGTAATGATGCAGATGGAATATTTGCTGCAGAAAGTGTAAATACTTACGCTGCACAAATAGGTGGTAGTCAAGATAATACTTATTGTGATATTTCTGTAAGAGATAACGATTCAAATAATGTAAGAATTCCTGAAGTTTTAGGATTAGTTTGTTTCGGATAAAATAATTAAAAAAATATAATAATATATGAATAATGAAATTTTTATAATATCAGAAGAAAGTGGAAGTATCTTTAATATTTCTTCTGTTGTAAACTTGCATAACTTATCTGGTAGTACACTAGAAAGACATCTACATCATTGGGCAAAAAAAAATTTAGAATCAGGTAAAAGATATAATTTTATAAGTGCATCTGATTTCCCAGCTGATGGATTTATAGGAATGCAATATGATTTTTCAACACCTGATGGATATGCAACAGGTTCGAGTTTTACACAATCATATAACGATTGGATGGAAGGATATTAATTATGGGATTTAGTATAGATAAAAATCAAACATTAAAATTGTATTTAACAAAGTTTAGATACGAAAGAGATTTAAAATTTAAAGAATTGGATGTTGCGTTTATGAAGGCATTGGAAACAAATGATTCATCTGAACAATCTTCTATTGCTTTAACTAAAAATACTCTTAGAAATTATCCAAATACAATCACATTGGATTCGTTTGAAACAAAAGAAGAACTTAGGGCTTTATGGCCAAGTAGTATATTAGATGTACCAGTAAATTGGTATTATATAAAATAAAAAAAAATAAAATGATAATAAAAGGAGTTCCAGCAAAAAATATTAAAAAAAGGTTATTTACTTATCTTACCGATATGGGAGATACTTTTGATGTAGATGAAATAATTTCTACTATTAACAGAGAGTTACCAAATGATAAACATTTAACTTATTTCAATCAAGCTAAACCACAAAGTACAAAGGTAATGATTTGTACTGGTGTAGGTAATACAATACAAGGTGGTGCTGATATTTGGGTAAATAATTTTTTAGAAACAGTTTGGCCTAATTTAGAAAAAAGAACTAATTGGAAATTATTAATAGATTCAAAACGACCTACAAACTTTGACTCAAATTCTTTACCAAAAGGATTAGATTATCATTTTCATGGAGATGACCCAAATAAAACAAAAGAATGGTTAGAAAAATGTAGTGGTATCTATTCACTTCATTCTCATTATTATAAAAGAGAACATATTTGGCATTATGAAGATAAGTTTGAGATGATTTTTATTCATGCGTATCCAAAAGAAATGAAACAAGTTGTAGATGCAATACCTGAATTAAAAAGATTACAATTTAATACTTTAGTTGATGAACCATTTTGTAACGATTATATTGCAACATTTAAAGAACGAGTTTGGATAGGAAATAACTCATCAGATGTTATCAAAGATTTTCCAAACTACACTTACAAAGTTCCAAACTACTATGAGTTCAAATACAACTTTGAATTACAAAATGATTTAATCGATAATGGTAAGTTAGGATTTGCTTCGAGATGTGAATCGAGAAAATGTATTCATTGGATGCATGGATATGTGGGTTATGTTTTAACTGGTAAATACGATTTTCAAAATTTAAAAGATACTACTACTTATACCTTTCCTAATACAAAGTTTTTCCAATGGAATCCTGATATACATCATATATTTATGAAAAAAGATTTTGGTATTTTTCATGGAGCTTACTTTAAAGAACCATTTGGGTATTCGATATTTCAGGCAGTAGATTATGGTAAACTTCCAATCATACATACAGATTGGGCAAGTGAATTAGATTACAGATATAGAGCGAGTTCTAAAAATGAATTTGATAAAGCAGTAAAAAGAATTCAATTTGATTCTCATGAAGTTAGATTAGAAGAATTTAATAAAATAAAATCATATATGAAAAAGTATGATTATAAAGATAACTGGTCAAAAATAATAAAAGATTTATTACAAAGATAAATTTCATATATTTATATATACAAAAGGTATGACACTCTTTAACCTTGATTTCATAAAAGATTTTTTTACTCACAATCAATCAAACCAAAAAGATTCTAATGGTAATGATTTTGTAGAATTAAAAAAAGTTCCTTATAGATGGACACATGGAGCAACTGATTTAACTCTCGGTGATGGATTATTAGTTTATTCTATTATTCATTATATGAGAGCAAAAAATTGTGTTTGTTTGGGAAGTGGTGGTGGATTCATTCCACGAATCATGACACAAGCAAGAGTTGATTTATATGATTCTCAAATATTTGAAGGTAATAGAGATTATAATTGGGGAGATATAGGAGCAACTTACTTAGTAGATGCTTCGAATGGAGTTGGTGGTAATACGGATTGGGTTAATGAGAATTCCTTTTTTAGAAAAACATTTTTTCCAAGAGTAATTTTAGAAACAACTGAAAATGCATATTATAACTTTTTCGTTAAAGAAGATATTAAAATTGATTATTTACATATAGATGCTGGACATACTTACGAAGATGTAAAACAAGATTTTGATTTGTATTCTAAACTACTTTCACCAAATGGTATTATATCAATACATGATACAGATGAATCATTTGAAAAAGAATTAATAGTTACAGATGAAATAAAAAAAGATGACCATCAAAAAATAACAAACGGTCCATCAAAGTTAGTAAAAGAACTGAGTGATGATAGTGATTGGGAAATTTTTAACTTTTTCAATAATGGTATATTTAAAACTAAACCAGCATCAACAGGTCTAACAATTCTACAAAGATGCAAAAAATAAATTTGGTTACAGTTGTTGGACACAACACTACACTTCTACCACATATGATAAATCACTACAAAGATATTGTAGATGAAATTTATGTAGTAGTTTACAGACAACATACCTTAGATGGTATTTTAGAAGATGTAATTAATCTTGGTATTAAACCATATAAAGTAGTTACAGAACCCAAATTTAATTGGGAACGAGTTACTCAATTATATAATGAAGTAAAACAAACCAAACCCGATGAATGGTGGGTGGTTTCGGATGATGATGAATTTCATATATATCCCAAACCTTTACAAGAAATGATAAATGATTGTGAAGAAAACGGATGGGAATTTATTACAGGAGGTTTCCTCGATAGGATAGGAGAGGAAGGAGAGTTTCCTTTGGTAACAAAAGAAACTAATATTTGGAAATCGTTTCCACTTGCAGGATTTTTTAGATATCCTATGAGTGGAGCGATGCCAAACAAATGTTGTGTAATGAAAGGTTCAGTAGACGTAACACCAGGTCAACACTTTGCGGTTATTGGTGATACTGATACTTGGAGAGAACGAGGATGGAATCATCCTAAACGATATCCAATTGAAAAGGGATTTATTCAAGTTCATCACTTCAAATGGGATTCAACAGTTTTAGAAAGATTGAAAGAAGTTTCTGAAACAAAAAAAGATTATTCCTTTTGGAAGGAATATAAAAAAATGTATCGAGCTATTCAAAATAATAATTGGAAGATTGATGTAAAAAAAAGTGAGTTTTTATTTGTAAATGTCAAAAAAAATTCGTATCTTTGTTATACTCATTGGAGTGTGCTTAAAGATGTTATAGTAAAAATATAAATGAAAGATAAGTTAGCGATAATTGTTCCATATAGAGATAGACAAGACCACTTAGATGTGTTCATACCTCATATGCACGAATTCCTAAAAGATAAAGGAATCGATTACACTATTTTTATTGCAGAACAAACAGATGATAGACCGTTCAACTATGGTAAACTATGTAATGTAGTTACTAAAGAAGTTGGTGTGGAATATACTTACTTTGCGTTTCATGATATAGATATGTTACCAATGAATGATGAGTGTGATTACACTTATCCTGATTCACCTACTCACTTGGCAACTAATGTTGAGGCACATGATAACAAGTTACCGTATCCACAATACTTTGGTGGAGTTGTTTTAATCAGTAGAGAAGATTTTGAAAATGCAAATGGATATTCAAACGAATATTGGGGTTATGGATTCGAAGATTTAGATTTACTTTATAGATTAAAAAGAAGTGGTGCATATTTAGAAAAATTTTATGATATAAATCAAACATATGAAAGATATGATATTACCGATGTTCTTCCTTATAGAATAGAAAATGTAGAAATAGGTACAGATAAAAGAAATCACAAAATAAATACAGTATCACTTAATACTGAAAGTAGATTTTTTGGTCACATCAACTCTATGACTTATGAATTAATAAATGGAGATTTTTTTATTTCATTTTGGTTTAAAGATTCAAAAAATACAAAAGAAGTAAAAAACTTATTTTCATTTGAAGGTTGTGATACTGGTGTATTTTTATCACATGGAAAGCATGTATTAGGGCAAATATGGGATAAAGATGAAACACATTATGAAGTATCTCATGATTATAAAAAGGAAAAATGGAACCATGTTGTATTTGGTAAAAATAAAAATGAAATTTTTATGTATCTAAATAATAAATTAGAAACACTTTCTTTAAAAGAAAATTTTGATTTATTTGATTACAAAAAACATACAATTAAAATTTCAGATTCACAAAGTGATATTAAAATTTCATCAATATTAACTTCAAATACAAAAATTAATAAAGAAATTGTATCGGCTTTATTTTATGATGGGGAAAACTCATTTAATAATTTAAAAAATAAATTTGGATTTAATATTTGCAGTATTTACGATTTTAAAACTTTTTATAAACAAAGATTATTACTTGATAAGGGTAGAAGTTTAAATCATTTGAAATTGGAAGGACCATTTGATGTAGAGGAAATTACTTTAGATGTAACAACTCCAATATATTTACCAATTAGATTACAAGGAGAATATAAATCATTAGTACATGATAATGATACTGAGATAATAAAAAAATATTATAAATATAATCCTGATATTGAAATTAATTCAGATATATTTTTCCATGAAGTACTAACAGGTATGTTAGATTACAAAACACTTGGTTTAAATACATTAAAATACAAAATATTAGATAAACAAGATAAAAAAGATTATGAACTTATTAGAATTGTTACATAACGAAAAAGTAGTAAAGACACTTGAAAAAATAGATAATGATTTAAAAGATATCATTGAGCCTGGTGTGAATGATAATTCTATATTTCTAAAAATCATTATGATTATAGAAACTTTACTAAAAAAAGCAAAACATCCAAATTCTCACATTGGAGATTACTTTGAGAGATATTGGGATACTCAAAATAGAATTGATGAATCAGAAGAAGAACTAAAACAAAAGAATTTTAGGTTAGATGAATCAAATACAGAAGTACTTGTAAAAACTGCTCAAATGGAAAAACTTGAATTTGATGTAGATGATAAGAAAAACGAAATAGAAAAGTTAGAATGGAAGATAAAAGAATTACAAGGTGAAATAGAAGAACTAAAATGGGAACCACAAAAGATTAAAGATTACTTAGAACAGGCAAAGTGGGATATTCCTAAATTAGAATCAGAAATTGAAAAATTAAAATGGAAACCTGTAAAATTAAAAGATTTTATAGAAGAAGCTTCATTCTCAATTGATTTTAAAACTCATGAAGGATGGATGTTTAAAAAATTATTAACAGAATTAGTAGAAAATAAAAAACTAAATTACAATTATGGCAAAGACAACAAAAACAACGAGTAACGAAAACTTGGAGGAAAGAGGTGTAAAGGCTCTTGAATCGATTGGTAAATCAATCGGTGAAATTAACGATTGGATTTATGATTTAGATGCCGATATGTGGCAGGAACGTTTAGAATGGTATCTAAACGAATTCTATCAAATCGCTAAATCAAAAACAGTAGGAACATCAAATAGACCAACACGAGAAAGTGAAAGAAACCAAGAGAACACAGAAACTCAAGGAGAAGAAAGTAAATCATAAACTCGGTATAATAGTTCCATATAGAGATAGAGAACAACAACTGAAAAGGTTCTTATCTCATATGAAAAATTATATTAAGGATATTGATTACGAAATCTTCATCATTGAACAGGCAGATGATAAACCTTTTAACAGAGGTAAACTTCTGAATGCAGGATATAAGTATGCCTTAGATAAAGGGTGTGATTATTTTGTATTTCATGATGTTGATATGTTACCTGAAGATGTAGATTATTCTTATTCAAATAAACCACTTCATTTAGCAACTCACTTACAAGAACACGATTACGAAACAACATTCTTTGATTATTTTGGTGGAGTAACTATGTTTACCAAAGAAGATTTCAAAACTATCAATGGATTCTCAAACGATTATTGGGGTTGGGGTTTTGAAGATGATGATTTATTAATTAGATGCATAGAATCGGATTTAGAAATAGATACTGAATCTTTTGGTAATAAAAATATTAAAGAAACAGAATCTTTTAAATTTGATGGAACTAATTCTTTTATAAAATTTTTTTCCAATAAAAAATTACATTTACTTGAAGATGAATTTACTATTTCTGTAATGGTAAAACCAGAAAATATAAATTTAAGTGAAAACAAAGATTATGATGAATTCCCAATATTATCTATACCAGGTTATAACATTGGATTATTTTACAACTCCTTTCGTAGATTTTTTTGTCAGGCATATGATTCAGATAAAAAACCATATTCTGTTTCAACTGATGTTGTTGGTGAAAGATGGGTTCATTTAACAATGATATATGAAAATTCAGATACAATAAAATTATATATGAATGGAAAACTAGTTGGTAAAGAAAAAATGAATCATGAAATATTACAATTATCAACTGATGAAATATTTGTAGGAATTGGAGATGGTAAACCCTCAAATAAAGATTTTTTCTATGGATTAATATCAAGTATAGAAATATATGATATTGCTCTTAATGATGAAGAAATAATTGAAATATCACAAAATCCAAACAAACCAAAAATAAGAAACTTTGGAAATTTCAAATCAAGTGAGTTTTTACATACACAAATTTTACCACAAATATCAACCTCAACTACATCAATTGATTTAGGTGGAAAATATGATGTTTATTTGAACAATATATATTTATATAAGACTAATGAATCTTTTAAAACATTTCTACCAAAGCCATATCGTAGAGAATCTCGTTTTAAATCATTGAAACACAAAAGTAATTCTTCTATTGGCAATAAATGGATACATAAAGAAACAAGAAAAAATCAATTAAAATTTTATAATGAAGTTAGAAATGATATAGATGATTTTAGAATTGATGGAATAAATACTCTTAGATTTAAAGAGATAAAAAAAGAAAAAAAAGATTTAGTAAGTAAAATATCAATAGAGTTATGAAACCAATATATGATTTAGGAATAATTGCAGGTAACTTTGATGTAATACATCCAGGTTATATAAAGATGTTTAAAGAATGTAAATCTTATTGTAAACAATTTATAGTTCTTTTACACATAGACCCATCAATAGAA
>Ga0206123_10005061_pt1 | contig 10053 bp, 9 predicted proteins | sample Helgoland_Spring_2_FD_160086 | JGI IMG/M metagenome (GOLD analysis project Ga0206123, IMG submission 160086) | Pelagic subsurface seawater microbial communities from Kabeltonne, Helgoland, North Sea - Helgoland_Spring_Bloom_20160316_1 | ecosystem: Environmental > Aquatic > Marine > Epipelagic ... | reverse complement strand
TACTTCATCTAATTCCCTATTGGCTCTTACTAATTGTGCTAATTTATAACGACCGTCTGGTGTTTTTGCAGATTCTACAGGATCTGGCCAACAAAAGTTATCAAGCCCAGCAATTAAATCTAAATCTACACCAACGCATACTGCATTTCGTAGTGCTTCGTCTATACTTGCTGCAGCCATAGCATAAGCATCTATATCAGAATACCTTGGAACTATTCCATTAGAAATTACGGTTCCTTGTGTTTTTCCTTGTATTGGAGCGATTACTGCTGCATCACTTGGGGCATCCTGATTTGTTCCGCAAAATGGCTTAATTACAGTTTGTGCTATGACTTCGTGATCATAAGAACGGACCCACCATTCTTTACTTGCTACATTTGGTCTGGCCATGAGACGCAGAAGGATTTCTCCCATCAGTTTATGATTGGGTGGAGGGAATATGATAGGGTTGTGCTCAGGTGGCTTCCACTCTGACTCCAGTTGTAATTGCGGGCAGCCATCATGAAGGAACGAAATAGGCAGATGGGCCACGATTTCATCACCATACCGGACTACAAAAGCACCTGAATCAGTAAAGGTCCCGACTGCTGTTGCTTCCACCTCGTGTAAGTTTGCTAGTTTCTCAAAATCCTGACAATCTTCGGGATTAACGCCTACAGTCATTCTTTCCTGAGATTCTGAGACTAGAATTTCCCACTTACTTAATCCTGGTTGCTTCAAAGGTACTGCGGCAAGATCTAGTTCTGCTCCACCTGTTAACTCGGCCAGTTCCCCTACACTGCTGGATAGTCCTCCTGCACCATTATCGGTAATGACCTGGATTAGTCCTAAATCTCTGGCTTCAAGTACCATATCGATCATTTTCTTTTGTGTGATTGGGTCTCCTATTTGTACCGCTGAAGATGGGCTTGCTTCTGTTAGTTCAAGACTGGAAAAGGTCGCACCGTGTATTCCATCACTACCAACTTTTCCACCAACCATGTAAATGATATTACCAGGTTTTGGTGTTTTAACATGGCTTTCTCTACCATCTTTTAATACTCTTGGCATTATACCTACCGTGCCACAATAGACTAGGGGTTTCCCGAGATATCTGTCGTCAAAAACTATTGCGCCATTTACTGTAGGAATACCTGATTCATTACCTCCTGCTCTGACTCCTGCATGAACTCCTCTAAACACTCTAGAGGGGTGAAATAATCCTTCAGGGATATTTCCTGAATAATCAGGTGGACCGAAACAAAATACATCTGTGTTTGCTATTGGTCTTGCACCCAATCCGGTTCCCAAGATATCCCGGTTAACTCCTACTATACCTGTCATGGCGCCACCAAAAGGATCTAGTGCACTAGGAGAATTATGCGTCTCTGCTTTAATGCAAAGGCTCCAATCATCATTCCAAGCAATAACTCCGGAGTTATCATGAAATATACTCAATAGCCAATCTACATTAGATTGAATATCCAATGTCGGTTTCATTATATGTGTCTTAAACAAAGAATCGATGTAGGTATCTTCTCCTGTTTCTGTATCCACATGATGGATTCTGGATGCAAATATTTTATGACAGCAATGTTCGGACCATGTTTGAGCTAAACATTCTAATTCAGCATCAGTTGGAGCTTTGTCTGGTAGTCCTAGTTTCTTTCTTTCTAAACGAATGTTTGGGTCCCTATAATTTGCTTGAATAGCCTTCATTTCATCTAAATTTAATGCCAAAAGTCCTTTTTCACTAATTTTTATCAAATCATTATCACTTACTTCAAGATCTATGGTCTGTAAAGGTTGTTCTGTTAATGTTGTTAACTCAGGATAATCTAATTTAGGCCAATCAGAATTAAGACATGCTTTTTTGTCAGATATATCAACCCTCTCAATCATAGGATTGTAAATTTTTTTGACTATATCATTTTCATTAATATCTGATGGAATGCCCCAAAACATATATATTTTTGAGCATGAAATCTTCACATCTTTAATTGAAGGAAACAAAGTAATTAACCCATCTGATGCTGCCTGGCCAGAATTATCCGTAACACCAGGCTTAAAACCTACTTGAACTACTAATTGGGGCTTTACAGGAAAAATTTTATCTGAGTTTAGTAATAAGTCATTTGCTAATCCATATTCAATTATAGGATCTGCAAATAAATCATACACTGACCTCTGAACATCAGATTTATTGAAATCGCCTTTGATATCATATTTTATAGATACTCTTACTTTATCTACTTTAATTTGATGATCCATGAATAACATACTCTTTATTGAATTCCCTCTAGAATCGGGAAGTTGTGAAGATTCTTTTGTAGTTATTTCAATAAAATTTTCAGAACTACGACTTCCGTCTCCCTCTCCCATACTACGGATGACGAAGCAGACCGTCCTTGAATAAAGCGGCTAGAGGGACCCGTTTATTTCCAATGGAATGAAAATAGTTTTTGATTTATTCAAAACGTTACTATATTTTCTTGAGAATATCTATAAGTCACCTGTGACATAGAACAAATGAATATTAGCATTAATTAATTTTATTTGTTATATTTACATTATTACATCGCCATACATCATTTCTAATGGAAATCAAGGGGATGGGGAAGTTTGAGAGACATGACCTTCTCGGAGGAACGTGCCTAGACTCGCCGCGCATTCCTTTGTGGTAGATGAAGACCGCTGTTTTGGCTGCGCAGCTTGCGTCGCACTTTGTCCTGTTAGTGCTTTAACTCTAGTTGATATTTTAGTATTTGTAGAAGAACCAGTCTGTACGCACTGCAATCTATGTATACCTGCCTGCCCAGTACATGCTCTATCAATCGAACCAACTGAGGATAATTAATATGAGAATTGCATTTTTGAATACAGATCTAGTCTCTTTGTGTATGGCGCACAGAATTTTAGACGATTTAGAATGTGAAATTCATTTTTTTACAGAATCTGCCGAATCAGGAATGTACGGTGAAGAACCAGGTTTGATAGATAGTTGGCCTCTTCTCAAGTCAAATTGGATATCTTCTATTTTTTCTCAGGAACCAAATACAGAATCAACGGCGGTACGAAAATCTTGGTTAAAAAAGGCAGTATCAATTTCTTTAGCAGATAGGAATTGCTTTTTCCATTTAAGGACTAGAATTACAAAAATTAATTCTAGAACAATTGAATATGTTGGAGCAGGATTTAAGGGTTCAGGACATCTGCTTTTTGATCATATTTTAAAGCAGGAAGCAACAAAAACTGGAAAAATATGGTATGGCGGAACAACATTAGGAATCCCAAAAATTGATAATATAATAGTTGGAAAGCGCTCAGATTCAATAATAGAAATTTGGTCGGAAAATAAATTACCAACAAACATCAATTGGATACAACAAATGCAGTGGCAAGGAACAAATCCTAAAAATTCGATAGATTCTGAGATAAACATGGGTGTGTTGAGAGGAGACGAATTTCTCAATTCCTATGCAATTTGAAAGTGGGGAAGGAAATTAATTATGTCTGAAAAGCTGAAAATATTATCTCAGATAATTAAAAAAGAAGAGCAAACAAAGCATGCAATACTTATTGACCCAGCAGATCAAACCCCAGATGTTGCTGCAAAACGGTGTCTTGCTGCGGTTAATGCAGGAAGTAGCATGATATTGATAGGGGGATCTTCTAACACAGATACTAAAAATGTTGATGATACTGTAATTGCCATTAAAGAAATGTTGGAATTAGTTACTTGGGCAAAATCACAAGACTCTATGAGAATAAATAATAACCCCATTCCTATTATATTATTTCCACAAGGCGCAACGGCACTATCTTCTACTGCCGATGCAGTTACTTTTATGATGCTCATGAATAGCACTAGTCCTAGATACTTAATAGAAGAACAAGTTATTGGAGCTCCTCTAATTAAAAAAAGTAATATTGAACCATTACCCATGGGTTATTTGGTCTGCGCTCCAGGCGGTAAAGTTGGAGAAGTAGGTAAGGCTGACCTTATATTAAAAGGGGATAAAAAAAGAGTTGAAGCGTATGCACTAACTGCAGAATATTATGGTTTTAAACTATTATATCTTGAAGCTGGAAGTGGAGCAAAAGAACCTGTTGATTCAGAATTAATTAAAGCCGCAAGGGATGCATGCGACTTAACAATTATTGTAGGGGGCGGAATAAGAGATGGTCAAGCAGCTAAAAAAGCTGCAGACGCTGGAGCTGATTGGATTATAACCGGCAATCTTACTGAAGAATATAATGATGCAGATGAGTTACAAAGAGTTTTGACGGAATTTATCATTGAAATGAATTCATAAACATTGGATAGATTAAATTTTTACAGCAGAGTTCAAGGCCAACATACCACTCTGAATACGTGGCGCCTCCCTCATGCCCCTGTTGCAACACAGACATGAATGAAGATAATAATAATGAAATATTATTTTTATGTAGCTCATGTCATGGAACTATGGCAAGTAATACTTGGATAGAAAAAAACCTAAAACCTGGGATAATTAAACGATTACAATTACCTGTAGAAGAACCAACAGATGCCAAATTTTCATGTCCTGTTTGCCCAGGTAAGATGAAAACATATTTTGTATCTATTCCATTAAATTCATATTCTGAGGATAAGATCCAAATCGACAGGTGTGAACGTTGTAAATCTATATGGTTTGATAATAAAGAATTAAATCAAGTTCTTCCGGATGGTATTAATTCTTTCGACGTCCCCTTTTCTAATGAAGAGCGAATATTTACTAAAATTTTTACAAGTAAATTTTGGTTAGAAATGTTAAGATAAATTATTTGACGAAAACAGATAGGCATGTAAGCGAACCATCCGCTTCCATAATTGGCGCCATATCTACTGAAGTAATTGAAAAATTATTGTCTAATAATATTTGTCGAGTTAGTGGAAAGTCACTAGGAATCACTACTCTATCATTTGAATAACCTAATACATTTGAAGCATAACTTTCTGAATTGGGTATTTTTATTATCTCATCAACAAACCCAAATTCTTTCGGGTTAAGATGTCCTTCGGCCATGATTATTGTCCCGGGACGAGGAGTGGAACACACTGTCGTCAAGTGTAGAGTACTCTGAGGGATGTTAATATATCTCACATCATAACCATTTTCTGTAATTTCTTTCCCTAGAAATTCAGCACCTTGTTTATTTGTCCGAGACGAAATCCCAATTAAGAAACAATCATCAAAAAAAACAACATCTCCACCATCTAATCTGCATTTTTTAGGCATTTTAATTATATCATAATCTTTTGATAAGTAATCTTTCACTGCAAGCTCTTCCCCTTCTCGAGATGGATGACCCATATTAGAAATAACAGCTTTCTCATCTATCATTATCGCAGTATCTTCTACAAAACAACAATCAGGATGATCAGACAATTCGGGCAGTACAACGACATCTGTTCCATGGGCTTCTAATGCAGTAACATACGCTTTATGCGACCCTTGGGCCAAATTCATACTGGGAGTATTTTTACCAAAAAACGTTGATATAGCCTTTGAATAACTAGATGAAATAGACCTTGTTAATGCGCTTTTTTTTTCGCGGTCATATACGCCCGGCACAACATTCCGGATACACCCGGTTTGATAACACTTCGGAAAACGAATGGATATTACCTTAAAACGTAAATAATTTAATTATAAATTCTCAATCTAATTAGTATGTAGTATTGGTGCTATCACTCTACTTATTTTAGAGACTCTACTAATTTTTCAATATGCCTTTCCATATCTATTATCAAAACCATTAATTCTTCTTCATTTTTTAATAGATTTGAATTTTCTAACTCTAATTTTTTTATCTTTTCCAAATTTAAATTCAGAGACTCTCTACGAATTTTCTCATTCTGAAGTTGCTTCTCAAGTCTTGTTATTCTTATATTAGCAACTCTCAACTTTTCTTCATAGCTAGCCACAACTGATCTATCTTCACCGCTAGAATAATTTTTTAATCCTTCATTATTTTGTTTTCTAATTTTTATTAATTCCAATTCTAAATTGTTTACTTCATCCCACAGAGTTATAATTTCTTCAACTAAACGGTCTTGTGAAATATCCTTCAATCGTTCAGCCAAATCAGCGTTTTCGGAAGGAGAAATTTTTTCTCCTTCCTGGTCTTCATTGTATGATTCCATCTACTTTCATTAACTAAACTTGATAATACACATTTGAACCTTGAGTATATCTTCCTACCAAAACATCATTATTACATCTTAATTTATTTTTCCAAACTAATATAACACGGCGCTTTTATATCAAAACCTTTCTTCGCTCAAGATATGAAAGCGTATAGGGCTAAAGGAACATTTCGCAATGGCAAACACGACCAGGCGTACACATTGGATATTATAGCCAGTGATGATGAAGATGCAAAACATCGTATATATTCTAATTTTGGAAGTAGACACAATGTACCGCGTAGATTCATTCAAATAGACTCACTAGAAACAATAAACCCTGCTGACTCAATAGCGCCCGCGGTCATAGCTCATTTTAGGGAATAATAGTCATTTTTCCGTTAGATAATAAAAATTGTGAAAGCATAGATAGGGCTAGGGGTCGTATGAAAAAAGCTTTCATGCGCCAATATTGGCGTATCCAACAGAGCCAAACCCTTATTTCAATGGTTTTTTGGATTACCACTTTGACACTTTTAATGTGGCCTTATGTCAGCTGGCGCTTCACAAATAAGAATGATATTATAGGGGTATCAACAACATATTGGGGTCTTCTTTCTATTGCTCTTGCAGTATTAATAGGGGTATTATTGTTAGGTTGGACTTATGATGTAGTTCTCGGGTTGTGGCGTGAACATCTCACAGTTGTGCAAGAAAGAAATCCTTTCACAACATACAAAATAAATGCTCCGGTAGGACTGATTTTATCCCAAACCAACACCATATTACGAAAAACCTCAGATGATAATCCCGAAATTCTAAGACATTGTGATTTTATAGATAGATGGCTTGAATGGAATGCAAGCCAAGAAATATGGGCGAGAACAATGTCATCATGGAAGGAAATAATAGGAGAAGAAGACCCGTACCTCTTTCATCTATCAGAAAAGGGTCGTGAACAACTGGAAGAAGCGGCAAAAGAAATACAAGATTTCTAATTTTAAGGAGTTTTAATTTTTGAATCCAGAAAAAATTATTCATATAGCCGAGTTAGCAGGAAAGGCAATATTAGAGATTTATAATCGAAGTGAAGAATTAAAAGTTGAGAAAAAAGATGACAACTCTCCTTTAACTGAGGCGGATATAGCTGCTCATAATATAATTGTCAACAATCTCATAGGTATTGATTCAACACCAATAGTTTCTGAAGAGGGAATAGAAGGTAATCCCCAAACAAGTAAATTGTGTTGGTTGGTAGATCCATTAGATGGAACAAAGGAATTCATAAAGAGAAATGGAATGTTTACTGTGAACATAGCTCTTATGCAGAAAGAAAATGATTTCTGGAAACCAATTTTTGGAGTAGTCCACGCTCCTGTGACAAAAACAACGTGGTTTGGAGGAGTCATGATTCCTGCGGAACGAAGAGGCCCATCAGGCTCAGGATTAATGATGGTCAAACCCTCTATTTCACCATCACCTGTACGACTAGTAGCTAGTGGCTCTCATCGAGGACCACTCGACGAAAATTTTGCGAAAACTTTAGGTGATTATGATCTAGTAAGAATGGGCTCTTCTCTTAAGGCATGTATTGTAGCAGAAGGAAACGCTGACCTATATCCAAGATTTGGCCCTACATCGTGCTGGGATATAGCTGCTGCACATGCTATTGTATTAAGTGCAGGGGGGCTCGTCTTAGATCCCGAAGGAAACACATTGAATTATGATATTATTAAAAATATCTTAAATCCATACTTTTTAGTGGCTGCAGATGATAGATGGACAAAGAATTGGATTAAGCAAAATAATAATATAAATTGAACATATTCCCCGCTGATGTGAAATACGCATCAATATTCCCAGTATCAATGACGCACCTCGAGTCCCTTGAAGCTGAAGCGATTCACATCATGCGAGAAGTTGTAGCCGAGGCAGAAAATCCAGTTATGCTCTATTCAATTGGAAAAGACTCTTCAGTGATGCTGCATCTTGCAAAGAAAGCTTTCCATCCCTCTAAACTCCCTTTCCCAATAATGCATATAGATACAACCTGGAAATTTTCAGAAATGATAGAATTCAGAGATAAAACTGCAAATGAACAAGGATTAGACTTGATTGTGCATATCAATCCAGAAGGTCAAAAAATGAACATAAGTCCATTCACTCATGGATCTGCTAAACATACAGAAATTATGAAAACAGAAGGATTGAAACAAGCAATCGACAAATATCAATTTGATGTTGCATTTGGCGGTGCCAGGCGTGATGAGGAAAAATCAAGGGCAAAAGAAAGAATTTTTTCATTTAGATCTAAAGAACATCGCTGGGATCCTAAAAAACAAAGACCTGAATTATGGAATATCTACAATTCTTATAAGAACAAAGGAGAAACAATCCGAGTATTCCCACTATCCAATTGGACTGAATTAGATATTTGGCAATACATACACCTTGAAAAAATACCTATAGTACCTCTTTATTTTTCTAAAAAAAGACCAGTAGTTGAAAGAGATGGAACTCTGATACTCGTAGATGATGATAGAATACCTCTAGAAGAAGGAGAAGAACCAATTATGAAGAGTGTCAGATTTCGTACCCTTGGCTGCTATCCACTTTCTGGTGCTGTAGAGTCAGAAGCAGACACACTGCCTGATATAATTCAGGAAATGCTACTAACTACTACTTCAGAACGTCAGGGGCGAACTATTGATTTTGATACCAAATCTTCAATGGAAAAGAAAAAACAGGAAGGTTATTTCTAATGGTGCATGTGGACGATTTAATAGCGCAAGATATCGATCTATACCTGAAAAAACATCAAGAGAAAGAAATACTCAGATTCATTACTTGTGGTTCTGTAGATGATGGCAAATCAACACTAATAGGTCGGATGCTATATGAGTCTCATATGCTATTTGATGACCAATTATCTGCATTAAAAAAGGACTCAAAGAGTATGGGAACACAAGGTCAGGACATAGATTTCGCCTTATTGGTTGATGGATTATCAGCAGAAAGAGAACAAGGCATAACCATAGACGTCGCCTATCGGTTTTTCTCTACAGAAAATAGGAAGTATATTGTTGCAGATACACCAGGGCATGAAGAATATACACGTAACATGGCCACAGGATCATCGACAGCGGATGCTGCCATAATATTAGTTGATGCTAGAAATGGAATAATGACCCAAACAAAAAGACATTCTTTCATCGTTTCAATGGTGGGAGTTAAAAAAATAATATTGGCAATAAATAAACTGGATTTAGTAGATTACTCCAAAGAAATATATGAAAATATAGTAAAAGAATATTCTAAATTTGCTAAAGAAGCATTAGAAATTGAAGAAATAACAACCATACCGATTTCTGCTCTATTAGGAGATAATATTACTTCTAGGAGTGAAAATACGCCATGGTATACAGGACCAACTATCATGAAATATTTAGAAACTGTTGAGGTCGAAGAAGCAAATTCCTCAGAACCATTCAGAATGCCAGTCCAATGGGTCAATAGGCCAAATTTGGATTTTCGAGGATATTGCGGCTTAGTTGCAAGTGGAAAAATTAAAATTGGAGATAAAATAAGAGTCTTACCTGGTGGAAAAAACTCGTCAATTAAATCAATTTTTTCATATGATCAAGAATTAAGTGAGGCTAAGACTGGTAATTCAGTAACTATAACATTGAGTGATGAAATAGATGTTTCAAGAGGTAATGTAATTGTTTCTGCTCATGAACCATGTGGTGAAGCAGATCAATTTCAGTCTCGAATTCTGTGGATGAGTGACGAAACAATGAAGCCAGGGAGACAGTATATATTCAAATCTAATACACAAACTGCAATGTTAAATTTAGGGAAGTTAAAATATCAAATAGATGTAAATACATTAAATGAAATACCAGCAAATGATCTAGAAT
>Ga0206123_10005060_pt1 | contig 10055 bp, 10 predicted proteins | sample Helgoland_Spring_2_FD_160086 | JGI IMG/M metagenome (GOLD analysis project Ga0206123, IMG submission 160086) | Pelagic subsurface seawater microbial communities from Kabeltonne, Helgoland, North Sea - Helgoland_Spring_Bloom_20160316_1 | ecosystem: Environmental > Aquatic > Marine > Epipelagic ... | reverse complement strand
CCTCAGGAGCTGGGTTGTTAATTTTTGTTTCTTCTTCCATAATTCAATTTATATAGGAAATCAAAGATAGTAAGGGATATTTGTTTAAACAACTACTAAATCTTAATCGTTTGTTAAAAAGTGTTAACAATCAATTTATGATTTTGATATATTAAGCTAAGTATAATGATTATTTTTACTTGCATAATTTAGACAGAAGCTATGAAAATACTGTTACTACTTGCCTTTCTTACTTTATTTAATACTACCTTTTCACAAGATAAAGGATCTTTTAAAAGTAAAAAAATCGTTATTACAAAAGATAATGTTGTAAACCCAAAATCAATACCTGAAAGTTATAATCCCACCTTAATAAATCATGAAGCTCCTTTACCAGGAGGAGAGTCTGTTAAATCATATATTTTGCAGCAGAAAATAAAATCAAGGAAATTATATCCAATAAAAAAAACAAAAAATAAAAATTCGAAGAAAACTGCATCTATGCCATCTGTAGGTCAAAGTTTTCCATTAGAGAGAACTTTAAATGGAAATCAATACCCTCTTTATGGTGGGGTGCCGAATGATAACACTTTAGCGGTTTCTAATGATGGTATAGTACTATTAGGAATTAATTCACTTTTATATTCTTATGATCTTAATACAGATTCAGTGCTTTTTCCAAATTATTCTATATCGTTAGAATCAATGGCAAATGGCGTGTTTTCTGAAAATTATTATGACCCTAAAATTATTTATGATAAGGAGGCAGATCGGTTTATTTTGGTTTTTTTAAAAGACACTGAACCTGCTACAAATAGAATAATGATCTGTTTTTCTACTACAAACAATCCTACTGACAGTTGGAATGTATATAGTTTGCCAGGAAATCCATTAAATAACAATAGGTGGACAGATTATCCAGCTATATCTATGACCGAAACAGACTTGTTTGTTACTGGGAATTTGATTGTTCCGAATGTTTCGTGGCAAGTAGGTTTTGATGGCTCTGTAATATGGCAAATAGAAAAGCAAAAAGGATATAATGGGGACGCTACATTAAATTCTGTTTTTTATGATGATATTAAGTATGAGGGTAGTTTTATTAGAAATCTTCATCCTGTGCAAGGTGCTGATGGCGCTGTAAATGAACTTTTTTTATTATCTAATAGAAATTTTGATGTGGCTAATGATTCTATTTTTATATTACAAATTGATGGAACTTCTTTGGATGATACTACATCTCTTTCTATTGATGTTTTTCAATCTGATATAATGTATGGTATGCCACCAAATGGGCGACAATTTGATACAGATACTTCTGATGTAACAAGTGGTTTGCAAACAAATGATGCTAGAGTTTTAGGTGCAATTAAAATTGGAGAGAATGTGCAATTTGTTTCAAATACTGTTAACCCTGAAACTGGTTATGCAGCAATTTATCATGGTTCTATTTCATCTATAAAAAATCAACCAATTATAACAGCTCAAATTATTGGTGATACGGAGAAAGATTATGGATACCCAAATATTGCATGGACTGGAAACGAAGCATGTGATATAGAAACGGTGATAGCATTTAATTATACCTCTTTTACTGATTTCCCAGGTATTTCATGTATTTATCATGATAATAACGGTGATTATTCTGATGAGAAAATAATTATAGAAGGTGAAAATTTTGTAGATCGATTATCAGGAACTTATGAGCGTTGGGGAGATTATTTTGGATTACAACGACATTATAAAAAACCAGGAAGTGTCTTCTCTTTTGGTTATTATGTTAAATCAAACAAATCAAACACTGGATTTTGTGCAGAGATAGTTAGTCCAGATACTAATAGACTAACTTTATCAGTGAGTAGAAGAAGGCAGGCAGCATTGTGTTTACAAGAAGTTTCCATACAAGTTAATGGTGGTATTCCCCCTTATAATTATAGTTGGAAAAATGATTTTACTAACAATTCTAATACAACAATAATGTGTTTAGGAGATTCTATTGATGTAGAAATAACAGATGCTAGAGGTTGTTTAATAAGTACCACAGTTTATGGAGAAACAATACCTTTAGAAGAAAAGACTACAGTTTATCCAAACCCATTTTTAAATCGATTTGCGGTACAGTTTAACTTAGATGTTGATAGTGAGGTTATTGCTAAAATTTATGATGTTTCAGGTAAAATAGTGACTGATTTAATTAAAAGGTTGGCAAAAGAGGGTCTGAATGAATTAGTATTTTCAGCGCTCCCTTTAAATGCAGGGAATTATGTGTTAAAGATTGAAGCAGACGGTAAAGAAATTGTAAATCAAAAAATAGTAAAGAATGAGTAAACAATTAAGTTTAAAAGAAACCATTGATATGGTTAAAGAGTTTCATGAAGCATTTAAGATTGGAAATGAGGAAGCTCCAATTGCTGCAATTGAAAAAAAGGATTATCAATTGCGGTATGAGTTGATGAAAGAAGAAAATGAAGAGTATTTAGAAGCTGCTGAAAATGGTGATTTAGTTGAGATTGCTGATGCATGTGGAGATATGTTATACATTTTATGTGGAACATTGTTAAAGCATGGGTTGCAGCATAAAATAGAAGAAGTGTTTAGAGAAATACAATCGAGTAACATGAGTAAATTGGATGAAAAAGGTGAGCCAATTTACCGTGAAGATGGTAAAGTATTAAAGAGTGAGTTGTACTTTAAGCCTGATATTAAAACAATTTTAAATAATTAGAGAAAAAAATACAGCAATTACTTTTTCTTTAAAATTTGATTGCTATTTTTGTCGTCCCTTAACGGAGGGGTGGGTGAGTGGCTTAAACCGCATGTTTGCTAAACATGTGTGCGGGAAACTGTACCGGGGGTTCGAATCCCCCTCCCTCCGCAAGAAAAAGGCTTTCAGTAATGAAAGCCTTTTTTGTTTCATACATATTATTGAACATAATGTTTAGTCCTGAATTAAGTTGACGGATTTTTAATAAAAACCATTTCAGCTAACTTTAAATTAAATTTCTTGATTGTAAAAAGCATGTTTAATTAAAACATCCATTGAAATTAAATCGAGTGTTTTTTCATTGGTAGCTTCTAAAATCACTTTTGGAGCGGCATTGTTTTCATGAGCTTCTTTAAAGCGTAATGCACATAGGCACCATTTTTCTCCAGATTTAACCCCAGGAAAAGCATATTGAGGGATAGGAGTGGATAAATCATTACCAACTAACTTTGAAAATTCAAGAAACTCATCTGTAGCAACAATACAAACCGTGTGTGCTCCCATATCAGTATTATCAGTATTACAACATCCATCTCTAAAGTAGCCGGTTAAAGGGTTTGTTGAGCATGATATAAGTGGTTGTCCGAATATGTTTTTATTTTCCATAATATGTAAATTACTGCATTATTTTAGAAGAAACTATATTAATGCACTTAGTTTCTTTTCAACATTATTAATAATAAATGTACATAGTCTATTGAAAAATAAATAAAGAATGATAAATTCGCAAACAAATTAAACGAATACCAAATGGAAAGTATTGACGGAAATAAATTAATTGTTAAGCTACAAAAGGGTTTAGCTAAAGATGGACTTAAAATGGGTGCAATTGTTAAAGGTTTAAAAGAATTAAGACCTTATGCTTTGGAAGAAAAGGATCCTACTTTAACAAAGGTTACACGATTAACTTACGAGCATATAGAAGCGAATAAGACATTCAATATTCCTTTACCTCCAGAAGAAGCAATTGCTCCAGAATTGGAAGATGGAGAAGAAGCTCCAGAAGAGGTTGAAATGATTTTAAGTACTATTGAGTCTGATGATGATAGAATTGAAAGTTTAGATTATTTATTCTCTTTAATGTTAGATAGAGATAATGAAGACAACAAACAAGATATGTTTGCTTATAGAGATGCTTTAAAGGCTTACTAGAAAATAATGGATATAAAAAAAGTGCTTAGAGGTTTTCTCTAAGCACTTTTTTTATGTAAAAATATTTATCCTACAGATTCTATATGTCTTTTAATGGCATGGTAAGTTCTTTCAATGTTATTATCTAAACCAATAGAAATACGTACTAAACCATCAGATAATCCCATAGCTGTTCTTTCTTCTTCAGGAATTTCAGAAGAAGTACTTCCTCCCGGTGCACTAAATAATGTTTTATAAGAACCTAAACTAACGGCTAGGTAACCAACATTATCATCCTGCATTTTTTCCATTAAGTCGTTTGCTTTTGCAGCAGTCTCCATATCAATGACAAATAAACCTCCAAAACCAAATTCAGGGTTGTGCATATCTTTCATTAATTTATTTTGAGGATGATTTGCTAAACCAGGGTAGGTAATTTTGTACCCATCTTTCTCTAGGTTAGTTGCTAAATGCATAGCATTTTTACTATGCTGCTTCATTCTAATGTGTAATGTTCTTAAATTTTTTAAAATACTAGCAGATCTAAAACTATCTAGAACAGGACCTAATAACATAGCTGCTCCATCGTTTACATCATACATAGAATTAATAAATTCCTCAGAACCACAAACAGTTCCGGCAACGCAATCACTCATTCCATTAATAAATTTAGTCATACTATGAACTACAACATCAGCTCCTAATTTAGCTGGTGAAAAAATCATTGGAGAAAATGTATTGTCTACAACCAATTTACAATTGTTTGCCTTCGCAATTTTAGAAAGTTCAGTAATGTTAGATACTTCTAACATAGGATTACTGATAGTTTCACAATAGATTACTTTAGTTTTAGGTGTAATAGCAGCTTTTACTTGCTCTAAATTAGTTGTGTCAACAAATGTAGTGTTGATGCCAAATTTTGGAGCAAAGTTCTTAAAGAAAGCATAAGTACCTCCATATATCGTTCTGCTCGAAACTACATGATCCCCAGCATTACACAATTGCATCATTGCAGAAGTAATTGCTCCCATTCCAGAAGCCATTACGCAGGCACTTTCTGTTCCTTCCATTTCTGCTAAAGCCATTGATAAGTATCTGTTACTTGGGTTCCAGTGTCTTGAGTATAAATAACAACCTTCAACTTCACCTTCAAAAACACCTTCCATTGTTCCTGCTCTTAAAAAAGTATAAGTAGAAGAATCTGTAATAGAAGGGTTTACACCTCCATATTCACCAAAGTATTGTAAATCTTGTATATTGTCTGCTGGATTAAATTTTGACATAATTTGTTTTTTAAAATATTGTTTGACAAAGATATTCTTTTGCGAAATTTAATTCTACTCTTTTTATCCCAATTATCTATTGAATATTAAACCTGAAAGCTCCTTTTTTGATATTATATTTGCTGTACAATGAGCAAGGCAGATGTAATTATTATAGGAGGAGGAGCCGCAGGAATTTTTGCAGCAATTAATATTGGTGTAAACAATCCTGATTTAAAGGTAGTTGTGTTGGAGAAAACTACGAAATTACTTTCTAAAGTAAAGGTTTCTGGTGGTGGACGCTGTAATGTTACTCACGCTTGTTTCGATCCTAAAGAGTTGGTGAAATTTTACCCAAGAGGAGAAAAAGAATTGAGAGGTCCATTCCATCAGTTTCAACCAGGAGATACCATTGCTTGGTTTGCAGATAGAGGAGTGGAGCTAAAAATTGAGGATGATGGTAGAATGTTTCCAATTACGGATAGTTCGCAAACGATTATAGATTGTTTTTTAAATGAAATAGAGAAATATAATATTGATATACGTTATCAGTCAGCTGTAGAATCGATTGAAAAAATAGGTGAGGGGTTTGATGTTAAATTGCAGAATGGATCTTTAAAATGTGATAATTTAATTATTGCTACAGGTGGTTTTCATAAAACTTCAGGGTATGATTTTATGAAAGATTTAAATCATACTATTATAGAACCAAACCCTTCATTATTTACTTTTAATTTGCCTAAAAACGATTTATTGTCGTTACAAGGTTTAGTGGCTAATGTTGATGTGAAAATATTAGGTAGTAAATTTGCTGAAAGTGGTCCTTTGTTGATAACTCATTGGGGAGTAAGTGGACCGGGAATCTTAAAATTATCTTCTTGGGCAGCTCGCTTTTTGCATGAGAAAAACTACGAGTTTGATTTCATGATTAATTGGTTGCCGAACCATTCTGAGGATAGTTTAAAAGAATTGTTTGCTTCTTATAAACAGAATAATGGGAGCAAAAAAGTATACAATCAATTAGAGTTGGATATTCCAAAAAAGTTAAAACATTACTTATTACAAAAATCAGGAATTTCTTCTGATATCAAATGGGCCGAAACCAACAAAAAACAAGTAAATAAACTGATTCAATTGCTAACAGCAGACATTTATCCATCTAAAGGAAAAACTACATTTAAGCAAGAGTTTGTGAGTTGTGGTGGTGTAAAGTTGAATGAAGTCAATTTTAAAACTATGGAAAGTAAACTCGTTCCTAATCTTTATTTTGCTGGAGAAGTATTAAATGTTGATGCCTTAACAGGTGGGTTTAATTTCCAAAATGCGTGGACAACCAGCTGGATTGCTGCTCAGCGTATTTCAAATTCTTAACAAAAAAAGAAATAATCCTTCATTGGTTGTTGCCTTAAATCTTCAAAATGCTTTTTAATTTCTTCTTGAGCAATAGAGTTAGCAACAGTTACAATGCTTTGAGCATTTCCTATTTTTTCAAGTTCATTAAACCCTAACATTTCTTTATCGTAAATATGTTTACCTATTTTTTTTGGGTTATCGCAAATCCATTGAAATTCAATGTTTTTTTCGATTAAGATTTTAGCCAAAGATTTTCCTTTTCTCCCTGCTCCCCAAACTACCAGATTTTTAGAACTATCGTATTCTTGTTGGAGGAAATACTCCGCTTTAATCGTTATAAAGGTATTGTCAGCGTAGTTCTCGTCTGTTCTTGATGTCCGTGAAGCATAATCTCTCCAATGATGTAATATCTTGTTACAAGCAATCGGCTTTAATCCGTTCATGTAAAAACGAAAGGTTAAATCATAATCTTCAGGATAACGATTTGGTCTTAAAGCATCACATTTTTCAAAATCTGAACGGTAAACCATCCAGCAAGGAGAGGGAATAACACATTCTTTGTAGATTTCTGAAAAGTTAGCTCCATTTTGAGTTAAGCCATTTAGCCATTGCTCATAATTCTTAAAACCTTCTCCCAATTCATTTTCTGAAAAATATTTAACTAAACCAACAGCAATATTTCCTTCGCCTTTTTGTAAAAGATTTGAATTCATAACCGATAATTTATCTAAAGTCATCATATCATCAGAATCCATTCTGGTAATAAACTCGCCAGAACTTTTTAAATAAGCTAAACGTAATGCTTCAATTATTCCTTTGCCATTATTTTTTAATGGTTTTACACGATTATCATTGTTGGAGTATGTTTCTAAAATAGAAAAACTGTTGTCTGATGAGCTATCATCAACGGCTAATAGTTCCCAGTTTTGGTAAGATTGTCCAATAATTGAATCTAGACATTGCTCTAAAAATTGAGCAGTATTTTTAACTGGCATTATTATACTCACCAAAGGGTTTTTCATAATTCAAAAATCGGAATAATACGGTTACTTTTGAGGTAATGAAAAAAACAATTTCAATAATTGGTGGTGGTCCTGCAGCAATGTTGTTGGCAGCTCATTTAGATCCTAATTTATTTGAGGTAACTATTTATGAAAAAAATAAAGCTTTTGGAAGAAAGTTTTTAGTTGCTGGTAAGGGCGGTTTTAACCTTACTCATTCAGAAAATATAGATGTTTTTATTTCAAGATATACTCCTTCTATTTTTCTACAAAAAGCATTGAAATTTTTTACCAATAAAGATTTAAGAGGTTGGTTAGATTCATTAAGTATTCAAACATTTATAGGCAGTAGTAAACGTATTTATCCTGTAAAAGGAATAAAACCCATTGAAGTTTTAACCGCTATTTTAGAAGATTTAAAACAAAAAGGTGTTCAGCTTAAAACAGAACAAAACTTGATGAGGTGGAACGAAAAAAATGAATTGGTTTTCGATTCTGGCTTGAAAATTCAATCTGACATTACTGTTTTTGCTCTGGGAGGAGGAAGTTGGAAAAAGACTGGTTCTACTGGAGATTGGTTGGATATATTTTCTGAAAAAGGTGTTAAAACAATTCCTTTTGAAGCATCAAATTGCGCATATAAAATTAACTGGAAAAGTATTTTTTTAGAGAAAAATGAAGGGAAACCAATTAAAAACATATCAATTTCATACGAAAAATATTCAAAAGTTGGTGAAATTGTAATTACTGAATTTGGATTAGAAGGTGGGGCAATTTATGCGTTAAGCCCTGAAATTCGTAAAAGCTTAAATAGAGAGAGAAAGGCAAACATTTTTATAGATTTAAAACCGTCATTAGCTCTAGAAGAGATAAAAGATAGGTTGAGAAAAGGTAAAATTACTGAACAATTAAAAAATGCGGTTAAGCTAGAAAAACCAAAAATAGACTTGCTTAAAACTTATTTAGCTAAAGAAGAGTTTTTAGATGTGGACTTTTTAGCAAAAACAATTAAAGCATTTCCGTTAGAAGTAAATGGAATTGCTCCTTTAGATGAAGCAATATCTACAGTAGGAGGAATTGACCTCAATGAGGTAGATGGAAACTTTGAGTTGAAGCAATTGAAAGATTCTTTTGTAATAGGTGAAATGTTAAATTATGATGCCCCAACTGGAGGTTATTTATTACAAAGCTCCTTTAGTATGGGAGTTTTTGTTGCTAATCATTTAAATACTACGCATGAAAAAAGATAAATTGATTTGGGTCTTTAGTGGTCCTGAAGCAGAGAATAGGGCAAAAGATAAATTGATTTTTTTAGATGAATGCTGTGACAAAAATGAAATAGAGCATTATTCAGGAACTGAATATATAAGCCATATTTCTTGGTTAACTTATTTAATTGTTTCGGAAGAAGATAGTGTTATTGAATTGGCAAATTTAAAGCCTACTAGAATAGAAGAGTTTGAAGATTAGTCAATTGCTTTAAAAAATCTATTCCATCTATATTTTTTACCAGCCTTAGGATTTTTGTTTACGGAAAGCAAAACAGTAGTTGCTTTTCCAATGATATGATCTTTGGGAACAAATCCCCAGTAACGAGAGTCTGAACTGTTGTGTCTATTATCACCCATCATAAAGTAGTAATCCATTTTAAAGGTATAAGTCGTTTCTACTTTACCATTTATAGTAAAAGAATTGTTTCCCAATTCTAGTTCGTTACCTTCAAATTGCTCAATTATTCTTTTGTAAAGATGGATGTTGTTAGTATCTAAAGTTACGGTTGCACCTTTTTTAGGAATAACAAGGCTACCAAAATAATCTACATTCCAATTATAATTTTTATGGTGAGGAAAAATGTAGTCAGCATAGCCTGTAGGGTTAATTTTTAAAGGAGAGATGTTGGTGATGTAAGTTAATTTTTTTAAGCTATTTTTTGCAGAATCGGATAAGGTTAACTGCCAAAAAAGTTTGCTTCCAGTTCTTCCTCCTTCAGTAATATCATATTTAAGAAGTGTGTCATTAGTTAGTTCTGTGTTGGCAATAACATTGTAGTTAAATTCTACATGCTTAGGGAAAGCTATTTGTTCATTATTAATAAAAACAGCTTTATTGTTAATTTTAAAAGTGTCTCCAGGTAAACCAATACAACGTTTTATGTAAAAAGAACGATGATCAACCGGCAATTCTTTTTCTATCGGGTAATTAAAAACCACCACATCATTTCTTTTTATGTTGTCTTCAAATATTCTAAAATAAGGAAACTGTATAAGGTCGGAAAAAGATTCAATATTATTATTAAAAGGCATTTTATGATGGCTCAAAGGAAATGTTAGGGGGGTGATGGGCAAACGAATTCCGTAACTCATTTTGTTTACAAAAATTAAATCGCCAGGCAGTAATGTTTTCTCCATTGAGGTACTTGGTACTACATAAACCCAAAAGAAAAATGTTTTGATAACTACTACTGTAATTAGCGCATAAAGCATTGCTTTAATCCATTGTACAATATGTGCTTTTATTTTTTTCATTGAGTAAAAAAGCCAATTACAAGTGTAATTGGCTTTGTAT
>Ga0206123_10005058_pt1 | contig 10058 bp, 5 predicted proteins | sample Helgoland_Spring_2_FD_160086 | JGI IMG/M metagenome (GOLD analysis project Ga0206123, IMG submission 160086) | Pelagic subsurface seawater microbial communities from Kabeltonne, Helgoland, North Sea - Helgoland_Spring_Bloom_20160316_1 | ecosystem: Environmental > Aquatic > Marine > Epipelagic ... | reverse complement strand
AGATGAAGAAGAAGATGAAGGAGAAGAAGAAGATGAAGAAGAAGAAGAAGAAGACGAAGATGAAGAAGAAGAAGCCTTGGAAGAAGCCTTGGAAGCCTTGGAGGAAGCCTTGGAAGAAGCCTTGGAAGCCTTGGAAGCCTTGGAGGCCTTGGAAGCCTTGGAAGAAGATTTGGAAGAAGAAGAAGACTTGGGATTACGCCGTCTTCTTAAACATATTTTAGGCTCAGCACATACCCCCGAACAGCACCCTGTTATGCATTGTAGGTTATCTTTACATTGCTCACCCTTCCTTCTGTAGATCAATTTATGTTCTTCTTTATATTCCATTGAAGTATCGACAGCGGCTTGCTGTACAATTCTAGTTACTGTGTCTGTTATATTCACAGTAAGGAGTCCTCTATTGTATGCAATCTCATCCGATGTCTGTTCTGCCCCATCGTCTTTAGAAATATAATGTATAACCTGCACTTTATTCTTAAACTCAGATTCTGGCATCCCCTTATGACTGTTTGCCCTGATTACTCTTCCAATAACTTGTCTAGTTCTGTTATAGTTCATATCTGAGTTTAGAACGTGGATAAAAGGGCATGCAAGTATGTTGATACCCTCTGCACCCGCTTCTGTGATGAGGAGGACTTTGTACATTTTCCCTTCGACGTTGTTCTCATGATTGAACATATCCAGTACAGCTTGTCGAGAGGAGTCATTGAGATCCCCGGTAAACGATAGATAGGTTATATTTTTAATACCCAGTATGGTACCCAGCATATGTATACCTGATCTCGATTTAAATTTAGAGTACACAACATGTTTAAAGTTGGAGTATTGTTCGATCCTATCAATCAATCTGGAAAATTTAGGACTGTATTTTGTAGGTAAATTGAGGAGGAATGTTTGCTTCTGCTCCTCCGTCTGCAACCAAGAAGGATTTAGATCGCTCTCCATATCACTCATCAGATCTTCTATGTTGATCTGAGATGTATCTATATCTTTTGTCTCAGAATTGCGTTGTTCATTACGTTTATCTCGTATTCTAGTCATTATATCATCCGAATACACAAAGTTTAGAATGGGTCTAGACCAGAGCATATTGGAGACCACGTATTTTAGGGTCTTTATCCTCTTTCTTTCGTCTGCATTCAAGTTATTGTTTACGGACAAGTGGGTTTTCTGATTGATATCCGCCTCCTTCATTCTAATATCATTGTAGTATAGTCTCTGATGATCTGTAATCTGGATATAGTCTATAATAGAGGGTAACTCTAAGGGGTAAGACTCCTGTTCATCCAGGTTTCCTACGTAAGAAACAACGCCTTCGTAATAATCCTTTATGTCCTCCCTCTTTGTATCTATTAGATCTTTTATAATCTCTCTCTTGTTTGTTTCTGGTATAGAAGATTTAGAGAGGGTGTCTAGAATAGTCTTATTAAGATTGTCAATATTGGTCTCTATAGGCTTTAGCAATTCGACTGTATATTTTATTTCCTTTGTAGTCGACCAGACGGGTGTTCCCGACAGTAAAAGGACTCTCGATTTATCATTTGCTAGAAGACTATTATATACAAAAGTATACAAGGCACTTTTACCATCAGAATCATTGGACACCCCTTTACATATGTTATGGAATTCGTCGATCACAAAAATAGAGGTGGAGAGCTCTACTCGATTGTCTACGGATTCTTTCAGAGTATTGGAGTTGTAGGTAATGAACCTGAACTGTTCATGGAACCTATTCCCATTCTCACCACATTTGATACAGTACTCATTTATAAAGTTTTGTCTCAGAGCTCCAGGGCTTAGTATATAGGCTCTGCTATCTTTACCATGTAGTGTTAAGAATTTATCAATGATCGAGATACTAGTGCACGTCTTTCCCGATCCTAACATGTGATAAATTAGCAAACCTCTGTATCCTTCTCCGAGGTGATTAAAAAAATAGTTATATACTCTTTTCTGGTGGTCCATAAAACTGAAACGAACCCTTTCCTTGGCGATACAAATGTACTGTTTCCCTACAGGCTCTTTCGACTCTTCTACTTTATCTTCTACTTTATCTTCGACTTTATCTTCGACTTGGCTAATCTTTTTATATTCCAAAGGTTCAGAATTCATTTTGCAGTAAGATAACTATATATCCTTGTATATCTATATATGTACTAGTATTATTCCAATATTTTTTATTTTTTTTATAAAAGATCTTCACCCCTTTCATATTACGCTCTTTAATCCTTGAGGCTACGTGGTATACTTTGCTCTTTACGAATGTATATACGAAAATCACACTTACCCTTGGTGAGGGATGAAGTGAGGGTGAATTGGTCCAAAGGGAATATAAAGTGGGTGTCACAAGGGTAATACTCTTCCACTACAGTCATATATATTTGGTCACAGTATGCCATCAATTGTTTATAGATGGTTGCCCCCCCTATTATGAACACTTTTTCTATATTGTAGTTATCATCATACTTTAAGATGTTGTTTACCAGATCTTCAATTATGTTAAAGATATAGGGGGCGTTAAAGTTAGTTCACCCCGACTGGGGTGGTTTTCGGAGAGATGGGAAGATAAGGTGAAATTTACTCTATCCACTAGAGGTCTGAACTTATCAGGGATGGACCTGAAAATAAGCCCCCCCCCCATAACAACTATATTACGCTTAAGAGGGTCTGTCACACCCATAGTAGTATTTCTAAAGTATTCCATATCATCTTTCAGATATTTCCAGGGTAAACAACCGTTTTTACCAATACCCCCTTCAATATCTGTTGCTACAATTAGTTTTACCACATTCTATATTAGAAGTCAAAAAAAAATTTGATCTTTTTTTGACTTACCGCATTGTCTATCAATCATAATACAATTATCAAAGTTTTAAACTGAAAGAAACTAAAAGTAAACTATGTCTACCGGAAAGAACACGCAATTGACTGACATCTCTGGCTACAGTACAGACAAACTGATCTTTTCTGATGTCCAAGAGTGTCCAATCCCAGGTGATACCCAAGGTTTAACTTACAAGCGTATCAATATTAGCACACAATACCCCGACGGAACATCAGGTGACTTGATTGTAAAGACACCCAAATGCTTCTCTTTTGGGGTGTCGCCCAATATTAACAGTAAAACGGGTGTAATCGATGGTTATTCATTCCCACTGTGTCTGTATTCAAAGGATGGAAAGACAGATGAGGAGGATACCTTTGTGGTTATGCTGGAAAAAATCATTGAATCAATCAAGGATCACTTGGTAGAAGATAATGTGAAGGAGGATATGGGTAAGTATGATCTTATCAGAACAGACCTCAGAAAACTGAACCCGATCTATAGAAAAAGGGATAAGAAGGGTAAAATTCTGGAGGAGTTTGGTCCTGTACTGTATCCTAAAATTATCAGCAACAAGAAATCTGGTTCTGTACTATCTACCTTCTACTCAGAAGGTGAGGCCGACAGTAGTGGTGAACCCGTTGAGATTCCATTCGAAGAGTTGGTAACGACTAAAGATCAGAAGAACTACTGCCATGCAGTTGGGGCAATCAAGATCGAAAGTGTGTATGTAGGTAATAACATCTCCCTACAGGTAAAGCTGTGGGAGGCGGACGTCGAGAAAATCAACAACAAACCCCAGAGATTGATTAGAAGTAAAGTCCCTGTTGTCAATAAGCCCAAAAATATTATTATTATGGAAGACTCTGACATGAAAGGAATTGTTGATAAAGAAGATGAAGATCTACTATCGACAGACGATGAGAGTGTAGGGACTGGTAATCAGAACAATCTTATTGCCAGTAGTAGTTCAGAGGACGAACCTAGTACACAGCAAGCAGTAGAAATTACCAAGAAAAAACCTGTTAGGAAAAGACCCTCTAAAAAGACATAGTATATCTATAAATATATAGTAGTAGTAGGGGTGTATAAATATATAGTAGTAGTAGGGGTGTATAAATATATAGTAGTAGTAGTAGGAGTGTATATATATAGTAGTAGTAGTAGGGGTGTATAACTATAGTAGTAGTAGTAGGGGTGTATATCTATAGTAGTAGTAGGGGTGTATAAATATAGTATATATATATATACTATATTTATATATAAATATAGTATATAAATAGTATGATTGGTTATTTTATCACTTAAAGAGTAAAATAACCAATAAATATACATTTACTTTGGAATGACAACCATTCAAGATCAAGGATATACCCCTTCAATTACCCCCACTCTACCTGTCAATCGAAAACTCCAATGGGGAGACCAAGAACCTGATTTTCCCGATGAAGAAAAACTTACCCCTCGATTTGTGTCTCTTAGACAGAGACAATTGAATCTAGATCGGAGCGTTATCCCCGAAGAATTTCGGTCAGAACTTAGAATAAAATGTGTAGATCGAGATTCCGATGTCAGTTTAATATCCTATTTATACTGTAACGATACCGATGATGAACTTATAAAGGGTTGTAGGGGGCTTATATATGAGAATGATAGACTCATACTGAAAACATTTGGATATATACCTGAACACACAATCATTGACATCGCAGAAGGTACCGGTACGGTCTGTGTGGATATCGACAATACAACCTTTTACAATTCCTATGAAGGCACCCTCGTGAGAGTTTACTACCACAGGGACAAATGGAGAGTCTGCACTCACAAGAGGCTGGATGCTATGTACTCTAAGTGGTCGAGTACCACATCATTCGGGAAGATGTTTACAAATTGTGTTATAAAGCATACGGGTTGTGACCCTGATAAATGGGAGGGATTTTTTGATACACTTGACAAAGACATTATATACTGTTTCCTGCTTCTACCGATTAATGAAAATCGTATAGTTTCCACATGTGAGGATACCGATCAGATGCTCCATGTCGGGTCTTTTTCTGTCAAGGAGGACTTCAAGTGTATTGACAAGGATATAGGTGTAAGGAAACCTGAAAAAGTTACCTTAGACAGTCTGGAAAACCTTACCCGCTATGTAGATAGTATAGACATAAATAAATATCAGGGCGTGATCGCTATGAATACACAAGATAACACCATGATAAAAATAATAAATGCTAAATACCTGTATTTATCTTCACTGCGAGGGAATGAACCCTCCGTTAAATTCAGGTACTTGTCTGTAAGAAAAGATATGGAGACAAGATTGGCTTACTTACAGTTGTACCCTTCTTTTAAGGGTTGGTTTGACTTATATGAGACTGTTTTGTACGAAATTTCTAACGATATACTAAATGCTTTTATAACAAGATTTATAATGGGAGATTATATCAACATACCCCCTCGGGAGTATAGAATAATGCTTGAATGTAAACATTATATCACCCATAGTCATCTTCGACTGACACTTGAAGATGTTCAAAGGTTTGTTGACAAACAATCACCTACCGATCTAAATAGAATGATAAAGGATCGGTATTTCAACCCTGCGAAATGGGAATACTATAAAACCCCGGGAAGAAATTTTTACTACAGTATGAGAAATCATATTGTACCCCGCAGATGAAATTTCTAACAATACATTGAGTGATAATTATCATTCGACTCAACCTGATCGAGGAGTAGTTTGTCTATCATACTGTCCGTAAGAGTAACCGGTAGTTTCAAGTTATCTATACTAAAACTAACGACTAAATCACCAAGTGTACCATCCTTTTTGGTGTTTACCACAATAAAATTAATTTTCTTCACAATATCTGTAACTACGAACTTTAGTTGTCTCACCCCCTTTTCCTGCTCTTTTAGTCTGTTTATGAGGTATTTGGCTGTGTTTTCTGGTAGAATGATGGAATTCTGTTTGAGTCCCACCATTTTTATAGCGTTGGGTACGAAAAAGTTGATGGCAATCTTGATCTTGTCACTATCCGTATAATCCTTTACCTTGATTACATGGAGTCTACTCCTCAGCGCGGGATCCTTGGGTAGATAATTCATACTATACATAAACCACAGGTTCGATAGGTCCTGGGTGATCCCACTGAAGTAGGAGTCTTTAAATTCATGATTCTGTACAGGATCCGTGATATGGAGGAGTGTGGAGGTAATCGGTTTATTGTCACTGACTTTATCGTACTCATCGAAAAACAGGATACCGTTTTTATATTTCATGCTTGCAAGGGCCCTGCTGATTTCCCCAGGCTGTGACCCGACATAGGTGTACTCGTGCCCTTTTATATAGTCGGGATTTGTCACCCCCCCAAAAGATACCTGATGGAAAGGTATATCCATCACTTTCGATAGAGCCCTGGAAATAGCGGTGTTATGGGTAACAGTAAAATCCCCCAACAGAAACCTTCTGTTACCGTCGATCTCGAACCCATAATAAGTATCTACTTTCAGTGGGTGGACTTTGATATTATACGTAAGAGAAGGCTTTCTGTTATGATTGACCCTATTTCTATATAGCACGGGGATTTTGGAGATATTCCCACTTATTCTAATCACGTAACCAGGAGTAGAGGATACGTCTTTGTGGGATATATTACATACAAAACCTAGTGAACGGGACATAAACATAATATCTTCGCACAGAATCCTGTTAGCATTGACTAACATGAAAGATGATGTTTCATAATCATATTTACCGCAGCCGTCTATTATCCCAGCTAGTAACGTTAGTCTACAATATTCGTTGTTTGCTTTATAAGAAAGGGGTATAAACTTAACTAATATACCGTGGAGTCCTATTATTGAAATATATTCTTTAGGTAGATGTTCATAGTTATTCCTCAAAGTTTCAAAGTCTAGGATATGGTCATGAACACTGTTCACTGAGATATATCTATTATACTCTGGAAGTACACATCGTACATACTCTATAATGTGTTTATAACGGTTAGGGATCACGATCCTATTGTGATCTCCACTACCTAACCACAGTCCTAGGATGTAAGGATCGACCTCCGTAGAACTCTCCTTGAATTCTACACCAGTTTTAAATCCCATAAAAGCATTCTTCCACTTCGAGGACCTGTTTATATACTTTTTAACTGGAATATCGATAATGTCACCTTTTGTAGGTACATTTTTTAGAAAGTCTGTTATCATATGCCTGGTTGGTTTTGTACCCCCCCTATATCTGTAAGAAATTGTACCATAATGAAATTCTGACTTAGAATACCACTCTACATAGAAACATTTTTTTGATTTATCGTCGTATATGACGGGGGCTACGTTAAGTTTGAGAGATAGTATATGGGATTCATTTACTGTATAAGAATCTCCATATTCTTGGTCTATCCTGTACATAAGTTCTCTACCGGAACATACCGTTTTTACGTGTCTAACCTTAGAATCATCCCCCATTAAAATATCACCCACAACAATATTTTGTACCATCTTGGTACTTCCATTATACATAATAATCGGAGTATCTACACCCAGACATTTACCTGTACCTGCGTTACCAATCAGTCCCAGACAACATCCCTTCATATCAGGATTAGTCAATCTTGACGTTATAAACAGTAATAACTGTTCCTTGACATTTTCCATACCATACAATTCTCTGTCCAGAGAAGTTTTTATAGTACATAGATATTTGTTGATTTTCGATCTACTATTTATTGGGGGAGGTGTGAGATTATCATAAGGGAGGGATAGAGCTCTATCGACCCATTTGGATAGTTTTGGGTAGCTATCGTCCATAGGGTCGAGCATAAGGAGATCTTTATATCGCTCATATATTATTCTCTTGTTGGCTATGGTCGTATTGAGAGATGTTATACGGTACTTGGTCGGAAGTTTGCTACGGATATTTTTCAGGCTGTCAAGCTCTTTTTTAAACTCACCTTCCATATCTGGTGTTACCGCTTTTTTGTATTCACTGTGATCGACTTTATATTTTTTTAAAAGTTTCTTCATCCTCAATTTTAGTAATCTTGCCTCTTCGGACATAGTAGGAGTGCATATGTAGATCTCATACAATTCAAGTAAATCTGCTTTGTCAACATCCCTAATATCAGAATTCAATATTTCAATGATATTTGGAGCCTGCGTAAGGAGAATGGACTTGATGGTGGAAAAAGATTCCAGTGTCTTTTCATCACTCAATTGTATAATGTCGTTAATCTTTTTTTTAGCATTATTGACAATAAGTTCTTCTATGTCTTCATAGTCACTATCATCTTCATAGTCACTATCACCCTCTTCTCTTTCTCCTTCGTTTTCTTCTTCTTCTTCTCCTTCGTCTTCTCCTTCGTCTTCTCCTGCTTCTTCTTCTCCTTCTTCTCCTTCTTCTCCTTCTTCTCCTTCTTCTCCTTCTTCTCCTTCTTCTCCTTCTTCTCCTTCTTCTCCTTCTTCTCCTTCGTCTCCTTCGTCTCCTCTTTCTCCTTCGTCTTCTCTTTCTCCTTCTTCTTCTTCTCCTTCTTCTTCGTCATTAGCGTCCCTTTCTTCTTCATATGTGATGGTCTTATCTGCGTCCTTCTTACATACGACAGGGTGATTAATAAGTTTGCTATGTCTATAGCGAGTTAACATTGCCAATATATAGTATAACTAGTCTATTACTTTAGATTAGTAGAGTCAGGTGGCGTTCCCTGAAAAAAAAAAAATTTGGACTTATTCCCTCTTAACACTGAACCTTATAAAAGTCTAAACAGTAAAGATGAGTAGTAAACAAACTACTTTTTTATGTATAGGAGATCAACATATGGATACGGTCAACGCTCCTACTATAGATATATTCATTCAGGAGGTTTTGAGACATATCCTAGATACTAATCCAGACTATATAGTCTGTATGGGGGACATGCTGCATTACCATAATACTGTGTATACACCTACCTTGAATAAGTCATATGAATTTATAGATCGTATTTCTAGATTAAAACCCACCTATATTATAGTTGGCAATCACGATATGAGGGGTCCTTCTTGTTTCCTAGATGAACAGTCCCACTGGATGAATGCTTTAAAAAAATGGGAAAATGTAGTTATTGTCGATAAAGTAGTGAGTTTAGATATACCCTCTAACAGGAGAGTCATTTTTGTACCCTATGTACCCCCTAAAAGGTTTATTGATGCTCTAGATACACTATCTGGGTGGGGAGATTCTTCTTGTATATTTGCACACCAGGAATTCTACGGTTGTAAGATGGGGGCTATAGATTCTGTTGAAGGGGATAAATGGGATATCAACCATCCGCCAGTTATTTCTGGACATATCCATGACCGTCAGAGATCCCAGGAAAATATATTCTATACAGGGTCATCTATACAGACATCTTTTGGAGACTCTTCCGATAAAACAATTTCGCTCGTCACTGTATATGATACCCCACAATGTACCAACACAGTAGGGGGGATAACGTTCAGAGACCACATGGTCCACTCTTTACAGCTCGAATTAAGGCTTCCTAAGAAAAAAATACTATATATGAATGTAGGTGACCTTCCCGAATGGAAATTACCGGACAAGGTTCTTAAAGATGAAGATACATTAACGGATACGTATAGGCTTACGGTGAAAGGTACACCTGCTGAATTTAAGGTGTTTAAAAAAAGTAGTAAATATAAGGAGATTATACGTCAGGATATCAAGGTCGTATTCAAACACAGCAATCAGCAACCTAAGGTCCTAGAAGTTGATAACAAAAGCCAGAATACATGTACGTCTTTCCAGAGTATCCTCTTAAAACTTATAGAAGATGAGAAAGATGAAGGGTTAAGACAAGAATTACTTCATTACTTTAGGGAGATTTCTAAAAAGAGTTAAAAAAAGTTAAAAAAAAGTAAAAAAAATATATATTTATTGTAGTTATAAAGAAACAACAATGTCTGCATTCAAACACGATCCTCTATTTAGACAAATTGAAGGGTTATATAAAAAGGTGCTGGAATCTGAGAAGGAACGTGCAGGTAGTTCATCGGATTATGGAAATAAAAATGTAAAAGAAGCGAAGGGAGTGGCAATAGGTGTCATCATTACTTCCATTATATTATTTATACTATACTTCGTATGGTTTATTTCTATTATCCTTAGAGCCGTTAGGTACAATGCAGAGGGTAGATTACAAGGAGATAATATGCATATCATCATAATTGCATGTACATTCTTTTT
>Ga0206123_10005057_pt1 | contig 10058 bp, 10 predicted proteins | sample Helgoland_Spring_2_FD_160086 | JGI IMG/M metagenome (GOLD analysis project Ga0206123, IMG submission 160086) | Pelagic subsurface seawater microbial communities from Kabeltonne, Helgoland, North Sea - Helgoland_Spring_Bloom_20160316_1 | ecosystem: Environmental > Aquatic > Marine > Epipelagic ... | reverse complement strand
AACACCTGCAACGGCTGCACTTCTTCCGCCACGAAAAGGTCCTAAAAGACGGTATTCTAAAGAACTAAAATAAGTTTCGTTATTAGATTGTGAAAAGATCGTTTCAGATTGAAATCCGAATATAAAAAAAATAAATACCCAAAATAATTTAAAAGATGTTCTACTCATAACTGCAAATAAATTTATTAAATATATGGAATTTTATATCTTCTAAGTAATTTGACACTTCTATCTAAAAACTAAACGTCGTAATCAACGGGTTTGATAATGTTTAAGTCCTTATTCTCATAAGGAGTTTTACCTAAAATATGTTCAATAGCTTCGATTCTTGCCTTTGTTTTTTTGTTAGCCTTAATAACCTTCCAAGGAGCAATTGAAGTATTCGTTTTTTCAAACATACTGTCCTTATAATCTGTGTAGTCATCCCAAAGTTCTAATGCTTTTTGATCGACGGCACTAAATTTCCATTTTTTAATTGGACTTTCGATGATGTCTTTAAATCGTTTTTCTTGCTCATTTTTAGAAATCGAAAAATATAATTTTATTAAACGAACACCTGATTCGGTAATCATTCTTTCGAAATCATTCACTTGATTCATGAATGTTTGATACTCATTTTGAGTGCAAAAATCATTTACAGGTTCTACAATTGCTCTATTATACCAGCTTCTGTCAAAAAAAATCATCGTTCCTTCCTTTGGCAATAAGTTAATATAGCGCTGAAAATACCATTGGCCTCTTTCTTCCTCCGTTGGTTTAGGTAAGGCGACTACTTTAAACTCTCTTGGATTTAAATGTTCGGTGACTCTTCGAATAGCTCCACCCTTACCTGCGGCATCTCTCCCTTCGAAAACAAAGACTATTTTTTCATTATTTTTTTTAACCCATTTTTGAAGTTTTATCAATTCTTCTTGCAATTGCTTTAATCTATTTTCATAACGCATGTATTTCAAAGCTCTTGTTATATTGACCTTATCTTTTGATAACAACAACTTTAAGCCCCTTTTTTTATTTAAAAGCCTGATATCTTTCTCTGTAAATTTATCCTTCATTTTTATCGCGTTTTTTTGAGGTCCTATGATAGCGTTGCACAATATTTGGGTCAGGCAAGAGTGTCACTCCTGAACTACCTTTACCATCATAATCAAATCTTGAAAGCACATGTCTCAAACTTTCTAATCGAGCTTCTTTTTTGTTGTTTGTTTTAATGATTATCCAAGGACTAAAAGTAGTGTGCGTATGAGTAAACATCTGATCTTTATAATGTGTGTAGTCATCCCATTTATTTTGCCCTTCCTCATCAACTGGACTGAACTTCCACTTTTTTAACGGACTTTCAAGTCGAGATTCAAATCTTCTTAACTGCTCGTCTTTGGTGACTGAAAACCAAAATTTAATTAATATAATTCCGTCCTCATAAAGCATATGTTCAAATTCAGGGACTTGAATCATAAATTTATTATACTGTGCTTTGTCACAAAAACCCATGACCGGCTCAACTACAGCTCTATTATACCAGCTTCTATCAAAAAAAACAAGCTCACCGGGATTGGGCATTTCTTTTATATATCTTCTAAAGTACCATTGTCCTTGTTCTATTTCTGTGGGTTTGGTTAAAGCGACAACTCGCCTTGCCCTAGGGTTTAAATGTTCGGTCATTCTTCTAATAGCACCTCCTTTTCCTGCTGCATCTCTACCTTCAAATATGACACAAACTCTTTTTTTATTTTTAGTTACCCATTCTTGAAAATTTACCAATTCGGATTGTAACTTATAGAGTTGATCCTCGTATTCTAAATCGTATAAAATTTTCTCTAGCTTAGCAGATGAGCTAGTAGACTTTATTAATTTTAAGAATTGTTTTTTAGTAATATCTCCATTTTCAAGAGATTTAAAATTATCAATTGTTAACATAAGCTATTCTTGTCGATTGTAAATGTCTGAATTTTTTAACAAATAAAAACTCAGATGGCTTTTTATTTAAAGAAATACTATTGTAGCATAAATTAAAATTGTTTTTTAATTTTTATTATCTTTATAATTCCTCCCCAATTGTAACTAATCAACTATGTTAAAAAAAATTAAACTAGAAAATATACTTTTTCTAGACATTGAAACAGTTCCTTTATTTGCTGAATATTCTAAACTCGGTGAAACTGAAAAAATACTATGGGAGCAAAAAACCAATTATCAAAGAAAAGACGAATTTACACCTGAAGAATTTTATGATAGAGCAGGTATTTGGGCAGAATTTGGAAAAATAGTCTGTATATCAGTTGGACATTTTGTTTTTACAGGAGATATTCGAAATTTTAGAGTAAAATCTTTTTTTGGAGAAGAAAAGGATATTCTAAATGACTTTAAAAACTTGCTAGAAACACACTTTAGCAAACCTTATCATTTATTGTGTGCTCATAATGGAAAGGAATTTGATTTTCCTTTTATAGCAAGAAGAATGATTATCAATCACATTGATATTCCATTTAAACTAAATTTATTTGGAAAAAAACCTTGGGAGGTTCCACATTTAGATACACTTGAATTATGGAAATTTGGTGATTATAAAACCTATACTTCCTTAAAATTAATGACTCATATTTTAGGTATTCCATCTCCAAAAGATGATATTGATGGTAGTGAAGTGCGGGATGTTTTTTATAAAGATCAAGATATTGATCGTATTATTAGATACTGTGAAAAAGACACTATAGCCGTTGCTCAAATTATATTGAGACTTCGAAATGAGGGATTATTAATAGATGATGAAATACTTACGGTTTAATGTCTTTTAGCTTTAATTGCAAGCTAATAGTTCCGTTCCATTCATTTTCATCTATACAATAAGCAGCTTTAAATGGTTTCTTATTTTTTATAAGTTCAATATGTTCTCCCAATCCAAAACCAATACCCACAATTTTACTTTTTCCATGTTGTGTTGCAGTAAATCTTAAGTGTGTTTTATCTTCTCCTACTTGTTTTCCGTATCCTGTATCTTGTATATCTTCAGACATAAAAACGGGTGTCATATTTCCAGGGCCAAAAGGTGCAAACTGACTTAAAATCCTATAAAATTTTGGAGTGATATCCGAAAGACTAATTTGTGAATCGATACTAATTTCTGGTATGAGCATTTTTGGGTCTATAGTTTCTTTAACTACCTTTTCAAACTGAGCTTTAAAGCCTTTATAATCTTCTGGTTTTAGCGTTAATCCGGCAGCATATTTATGGCCACCAAATTGTTCTATATATTCTGAACATTTTTCCAGCGCATTGTATACATCAAAGCCTTTGACACTTCTGGCTGAAGCTGCAAGCATTTCACCACTTTTAGTGAAAACCAACGTAGGGCGGTAATAGGTTTCTGTAAGTCTAGAAGCAACAATACCAATAACCCCTTTATGCCAATTCTCTTCATAAACAACAGAAGTAAATCTATCTTGTTCCTTATTTTCTTCTATTTGAGCAAGTGCTTCAATGGTAATTCGTTTATCTGCATCTCGCCGATCGGTATTATAAGTATCTATATCAATGGCATATTCAGCTGCTAAATTAATATCTGTTTCGCATAGTAACGTAACCGCATGATTACCGTGTTTCATTCTTCCTGCAGCATTTATTCTAGGAGCGATAATGAACACGACATCGGTTATGGTTAGTTTTTCTTTTTTTACTTGCTTTAAAATAGCTTCAAATCCTGGACGGGGATTTTCATTTATAACTTTTAAACCATGATAAGCAAGTATTCTATTTTCTCCTACTATGGGAACAATATCAGCACCAATGGCGGTTGCTACTAGATCTAAATACAAAACTAAATCATTAACGGTTTCTCCTTTTTTAGATGCCAATGCTTGTATAAGTTTAAAACCCACTCCACAGCCACATAATTCTTTAAAGGGGTACTCACAATCTTCTTGTTTAGGGTCTAAAACTGCCTTTGCTGTCGGAATTTCAGCTCCCGGTCTATGATGATCACAAATAATAAAATCAACTCCTTTTTTAGCAGCATAAGCTACTTTATCGATGGCTTTAATACCACAATCTAAAGCAATGATTAAACTAAAATTATTGTCTTCAGCAAAATCAATTCCTTTATAAGATATCCCATAACCCTCATCATATCTATCTGGAATATATGTGGCAACATTTGGATAAAATGACAACAAATAAGAAGACATTAAGGCAACGCTTGTAGTACCATCTACATCGTAATCTCCGTATACTAAAATGTTTTCTTGATTTTCAACCGCTTCTTCAATTCTAACAATTGCTTTTTCCATATCCTTCATTAAAAAAGGATCATGCAAGTCATTTAAGTCGGGTCTAAAAAAGTTTTTAGCTTCTTCAAAAGTTTCTATTCCCCGCTGTGCTAATAAAAAGGAAGTCGTCAAATCGACTGCTAACTCCTGAGATAAACGAGCAACTTTACTTGGATCTGGTTTTGGTTTAATTGTCCAACGCATAAAGGCATTAAATTAAGGTTAATCTTATAAGAGGGAAGTCAAAGGTAAATGTAATTAGAAAAATATTATTCTCTGTAAAATTTTAAAAATTTATAGTTAAAGTCATAAGCCAGTTTTAATTTAAGTTTGTCGTTTAAATTGTGCCACCAACTACGATCACAATTTCTCCTTTGGGTGGCTTTGTAGTATAATAATTCAATACTTCTTGTGCGGTTCCTCGTATCGTTTCTTCATGAATTTTAGTGATTTCTCTTGATACGGACATAGGTCTTTCCGCACCAAAATATTCAACGAAATGACTAAGTGTTTTGATTAGTTTATGAGGAGATTCGTAAAAAATCATGGTTCTAGTTTCTTCAGCCAATAATTTTAGCCTCGTTTGCCTTCCCTTTTTTACTGGTAAAAAACCTTCAAACACAAATTTATCGTTTGGTAAACCACTATTTACCAATGCAGGGACAAATGCTGAAGCTCCTGGCAGACAGTCTACCTCAATTTGAGCTTCGACACAAGCTCTAGTTAACAAAAATCCTGGATCACTTATCGCTGGAGTACCAGCATCACTAATTAAAGCTACTGATTCTCCATTCGAAATTCTTCTTACTATATGACCTACTGTTTTATGCTCGTTATGCATATGATGAGATTGCATGGGTGTGGTAATCTCATAATACTTTAACAATTTTCCACTTGTTCGAGTGTCTTCAGCAAGAATAAAGTCTACTTCTTTTAAAACTTCTATTGCTCTAAAAGTAATATCCTTTAGGTTTCCTATTGGTGTCGGAACTAAATAAAGTTTCCCCATTTTTAGTTAAAACGTTTTTCGATAATTGATAAAAAACGATCTACATATTCTTCTTTACCTTCCCAATTATTGTAATCTGGTTTAATGTTGTTTTCAATAAAAAAAACTGAATCTTGAAATGTAGTCATAGAATTTATCTGAGATAAAACTCTCGAATAATCATCTGTACTACCGTCAAATAATTGATTTATAAAGGCTATTCGATCATTTAATCCAATAGGAAGGCCTGAATTGACTTTGTCATTGATCGACTTTGGTTTTTCCTCAGTTGTTATCTTTTGTTTTCTTTCAAAAACAGGGTTTTCTCTATAAGATGCGGCAAATTCTTCTAAATCACTGTTATAAGTTTCTTTTGATGGTATAATTTCTTTTAATAATTCTTCAATAGCCTCCTCGTTTTCATTGGGCATATTGGCAACTATATCCTTAATTTTTTCGGTTAAGGGTTCTACTAATTCTTCTTTATGAGGGCTTTGCGGAACGGGATCTGGCTCTTTAAACCAGTTTTGTTCTCTATACGTTTTGGAGTCTGTTGCAGATCTTTCTGGTTTTTCAAATTCGGTTTCAACACTAGATTCTAAGAATTCTAAAATTGTTAGCTTTTCATAAAGCTGAATTAATGAGTTTTTTAATTTGGTAATGTCGATCTCATTTTCTGAGTTGACAATACTCTGAGCTATTGCATTTATTTGGGAAAGGACTTTCTTCTTCATAACTTATTAAAATAAAGCAAATTTTCTATTTTGTTTTTATAAATTTACACAACCTTTATGTAAACGTCAAAGAATTTAGTTTTAGTTTAAAAAAAATTTATGTTTCTCGAAAATACAGTAAATCAAAAAGAAAAATTTGGATGGATTGAAGTAATCGCTGGTTCAATGTTTTCAGGTAAAACAGAGGAATTAATAAGACGTTTAAAACGCGCAAAGTTTGCCAAACAAAAAGTTGAAATTTTTAAACCTGCTATCGACACGCGTTATGACGACAAAAGGGTAATGTCTCATGATAGTAATGAAATTCAATCTACCCCTGTTCCAGCAGCAGCTAATATCCCTATTTTAGCTGATAATTGTGATGTCGTTGGGATAGATGAAGCTCAATTTTTTGATGATGAAATCGTTAAAGTATGTAATGATCTCGCCAATAGAGGCGTTCGGGTAATTGTTGCAGGACTGGACATGGATTTTAAGGGGAACCCTTTTGGGCCTATGCCAGCTCTCATGGCAACCGCTGAATACGTCACAAAAGTTCATGCGGTTTGTACACGTACTGGAAATCTTGCAAATTATAGTTATCGGAAGGCTAAGAGTGATGAATTAGTTTTGTTGGGTGAAGTGGACGAATATGAACCTTTGAGCAGGTCCGCTTATTATAAATTAATGTTACGAGAAAAGGTTCGAAATATTAATGTTAAAGATGCTGAAGATATTTCTAAAAAAAAGGAAGCCTAAGGAATGCCAAAAACTACCGAAACAGTTTTAGAAATAAATCTTACCGCCCTAGGTAACAACTACCGTTATTTGAAATCTAAATTAAATGATGACACAAAATTATTAGGGGTCGTCAAAGCATTTGCTTATGGAAGTGACGCCATTGTGATTGCGAGAGAATTAGAAATTTTAGGGATTGATTATTTTGCAGTTGCCTATGTGAGTGAAGGAGTAAGTTTACGAAATGCAGGGATCAAAACTCCCATACTAGTACTACATCCTCAGCTTGAAAATTTTGAAACACTCATCGACCGATGCTTAGAGCCAAGTTTATATAGCGATAGAGCGCTAAACCATTTTATAAAAATTGCTGCAGAGAAGAAACAATCTAACTATCCTGTTCACATAAAATTTAATACTGGATTAAATCGATTGGGATTTCATGAACGTGAAACTTCTAAAGTTATCTCTCTTTTAAACACCACAAAAGCTATAAAAGTTACCTCCATATTCTCTCACTTAGCAGCAAGTGAAGATTTAGATGAAAAGAATTTTTCAGAGGCTCAAATCAATTTATTTTCTTCCATTTCTGAAAGTTTATCTTCGAAACTTGACTCGCGGCCTAAATTACATATGTGTAACACGTCTGGGTTATTAAATTTCCCCAAGGCACAATTTGATATGGTCAGGTGTGGCATAGGCTTGTATGGTTTTAGTAATATTATAGAGGAGCAGAAAAGCTTTACTCCAATCGCCACCCTAAAAACTGTTATATCTCAAATTCATCGTATTAACGTTGGCGAAAGTATTGGATACAACAGGTCTTTTAAAAGTACCAACCCTATAATTACTGCCACTTTACCCATTGGACATGCTGATGGTATCAGTAGGTCTTATGGTAATGGAAAAGGATGGGTGTGGGTTCATGGCAAAAAAGCTCCTATTATTGGGAATGTTTGTATGGATATGTTAATGATAGAGATTACCAATATCGATTGCAAAGAAGGAGACGAAGTAATTGTATTTGGAGCAGACAACAGTTTAGAAAACCTTACAGATAGCATCAACTCGATTTCGTACGAATTATTAACGGCTATCTCACAAAGAGTAAAACGAGTTATAACTAGAAAATAATCGTTAAGTAAAATCTTTTTTTCACTATTAAAAAAGTTTAGACGTCAATGCCTTATTTTTGCAGTTGTATAATCTGAGAGACAAAACTTTCAAGTAAACACCTATATGAAACTAGCAGTTATTGGTGCTACCGGGATGGTAGGAACCATTATGATAAAATTATTAGAAGATCGAAAATTTCCAATTACAGAACTATTGGTAGTTGCCTCAAAAAATTCTATCGGAAACTCGGTTCACTATCAGGGTCGTACTATCAAAATAATTGGATTGGAAGAGGCGGTTTTAAAAAAGCCTGAAATTGCTATATTCTCTGCTGGAAGTACCGTCTCTTTAGAATGGGCTCCTAAGTTTGCCGAGTTAGGAACTATTGTAATTGATAATTCTTCGGCCTGGAGAATGGATGTAACAAAAAAATTAATAGTTCCAGAAATTAATGCCTCTGTTTTAACCAAAGAGGACAAAATTATTGCCAACCCAAACTGCTCCACGATACAATTAGTAATGGCATTAGCTCCGTTACATAATAAATATAAAATGAAACGTGTTATTGTTTCTACCTATCAATCTGTTTCTGGGACAGGCGTTAAAGCTGTTAAGCAATTAGAGAACGAAATTAAAGGTGTAAAAACCGAAATGGCATATCCCTATCCAATTCATAAAAATGCATTACCTCACTGTGATGATTTTGAAGAGAATGGCTATACTAAAGAAGAAATGAAATTGGCTCGTGAGCCTCAAAAAATACTAGACGATCAATCGTTTGCAATTTCGGCAACTGCGGTCCGAATCCCTACTGCCGGAGGTCATAGTGAATCGGTAAACGTTGAGTTTGAAAAAAGTTTTGAACTCAGTTCAATTAGAAAAATACTACACGAAACCCCCGGGATTACCGTTCAAGATAATCCCGTTACCAATACCTACCCCATGCCTATTTATGCGCATGATAAAGATGATGTCTTTGTGGGGCGAATAAGAAAAGATGAAAGTCAAGACAACACATTAAATATGTGGATTGTTAGTGATAATTTAAGAAAAGGTGCTGCAACCAATGCCATCCAAATTGCTGAATTTGTTTTAAACAATTTCTTAAAATCACAACCAAAGAGCACATAAAATAATGGATTAAACACCTCTGGAATTGGAGTGTTTTAATACTGCTTGTATCAATTAGTAAATCTTTATTATTTTATATATAACCCCATTAAAATTGAATTGATCATTTTTTACTTTCCCTAGAAGACAACGACCTATTGGTGCTGCTGGAGCTATACCAAGATAGATGATGTCATCAACTTGTAATTTACCTACCGATATACTTATAAAAAAATTTGCTTGATTGGTTTCGATTATGCTTCCTAAGCGAATTGTTTCTGAAACGTCACTAATAGTTACTTTATCCAGTTGTAACATTACTTTTTCGATCTCCCTTAACTGCTTACCAGTTGCTTCTCGTTCAATTTGCAACATAGCACGTCCCGTGTGTTGCTTATCGCCACTAGTACTTTTAGATTCCTCTTTTAAAGAAAACTCAATATCAGAAATAGTTTTATTAATACTATCATGCCTAAGTTTAATTAGGTCTTTACATTGTTGTTGTAATTCAAATTTTAATTCTTGAGGAGTCATTAATTATCTGTTTACTGGTATTGTTATTAAATAAAAACTCCGAACTAAATGTTCGGAGTTTTGTATTATTCTTCCTCTTCTATTTCGCTCATTTCAAAGCTATCCATAAAGGCGGTTGTAAAATTGCCTTCTATGAAATCGGGATGGTCCATCAATTGTCTGTGAAAAGGGATGGTCGTTTTAATTCCCTCTATAACAAACTCATCTAATGCCCTGCGCATTTTACTAATGGCTTCTTCACGGGTTTGTGCAGTGGTGATTAGTTTAGCTATCATCGAATCGTAATTTGGAGGAATTGTATATCCTGCATAAACATGCGTGTCTAAGCGAACCCCATGACCTCCTGGTGAGTGTAATTCCGTAATTTTACCAGGGTGAGGTCTAAAATCGTTGAAAGGATCTTCAGCATTGATTCGACACTCAATAGAATGGAGTTTAGGAAAGTAATTAACCCCCATGATGGGAATACCCGCAGCTACTTTTATTTGTTCTCTTATTAAATCAAAATCAATAATGACTTGTTCTGTAATTGGGTGTTCAACTTGAATCCGAGTATTCATTTCCATGAAATAAAAATTTCGGTGCTTATCAACTAAAAAC
>Ga0206123_10005053_pt1 | contig 10063 bp, 10 predicted proteins | sample Helgoland_Spring_2_FD_160086 | JGI IMG/M metagenome (GOLD analysis project Ga0206123, IMG submission 160086) | Pelagic subsurface seawater microbial communities from Kabeltonne, Helgoland, North Sea - Helgoland_Spring_Bloom_20160316_1 | ecosystem: Environmental > Aquatic > Marine > Epipelagic ... | reverse complement strand
GATGAGGATTTCGAGACTCCACCTTGGGTTAAAGCAAATCAAATTCTAGAAAAAATTGGATTACCTTATAAATTCAACACACCGGAACATTTAAATATTTTAAATATTCAAAGGTCAAAAGAGGGATTTAATTTGGAAATAATTGATAAAAGAAACGGGCTACAATTCCCATTGCAACATCTTTCTTCAGGAGAATTATTTCTAATTTCTTTAGCATTAATAGAATTCAATCAAACCCAATTTGGAGTTACACCCAAAATTCTTCTACTTGATGAACCAGATGCACACCTACACCCTTCAATGATTAAAAACATGTTAAATGTTTTCGAATATTTAGCAGAATGTGGTGTCCAAATTATATTCACCAGTCACTCTCCTTCAACAGTCGCTTTAGCTCCAAAAGAGTCTCTATTCTTAATGGAAAGAGGTTCTGACCGCATTCTTAACACAAAAAAAGATGCTTTGCTAAGTATTTTAACCACGGGCGTACCTAGTTTTAGTGTGAATTATGAAAATCGAAGACAAGTCTTTGTTGAAAGCCCAAATGATGTAATGTTTTATGATAAACTTTATAGAAAATTACGGAGTAGTTTAATTCCAGAAATATCATTGTCATTTATTTCTTCAGGAGAAAGTAGAACTGATAAAAATGGAACAAAAGTTGCAAATTGCGATCAAGTAAAAAATATTTGCAAAACATTAAGAGAAACAGGAAATCAATTTATTTGGGGCATTATTGACTGGGACACGAATAATAACCCTGGAGAATTTGAATATATAAAGGTTTTAGGCGATGGAAATCGATATGCTATCGAGAATTATATTCTTGATCCCATCCTTATAGCGGCTATTTTATTACGAGTCAAAAAAATTGAGAAATCGGATGTCGGTCTAACTGAAGAGCAAACATTTATGGATATTGATACTCTAGAAAATGAAAAACTTCAAAATCTTTCAAATTATATAGTTTCCAAAGTCAAAGAGAAAGTTGACCCACAAGATAATTTAGAAGATGTTCTAGTAACTTACCTTAATGAAAAATCAGTCAAAATTCCTAAATGGTATTTAATACACCAAGGACACGAATTGGAAGATAAATTGGTTGAAGCATTTTATGGCTTAGGAGAAATTAAACGAGGACAAGAAGAAAAACTAAAATTAGAAATAGTAGATACTATAATAGATGATATGCCTGGCCTAATTCCCATTGACATACTAGATGCTTTTAAATATATTCAAGCAACGTAATTAACTTAATCTAAGAATTTTGAAGGAGAGCTTAACGCTTCTATAGCTCCATCTGACAATTGGCCTAAACCTGACTGAACCAATGCTCCTATTATTTGATTTTTAATGTTTTTTTTTGGAATTTTATCGACTATATTTTTTATTTCTTCCAACTCTGAGTACAAATCGTCATAAATCATCTCTTGACCTATTTCTAGTTTTTTAAGTCTTTCAATTAATTCATCTATCCCATCAACAATAACCTTCTTTTCAAAAGGAGAGCTAGTATCATCACTTAAATAATCAATTCTATTTTTTAAGGATTCAATATGCTCACATCCCTCACCTGTAATTGAGGCATCAACACTATCTTTAGAACGTACAAGCTTAATGAACCCCTTTTTCTTTAGGTGGTTTCCTATTTCGCTCGCTTCATGATAAGAAACTAACATACTATTCCCATCCAATATTGTCTTTAAAGAATAATATTTTCCATCAAATTTATGTTCAAATAATACCTTTAGTATTATATACTGCTTCTTAACGTTACTCATGCTTCAAATATAACAACTTCCACGCAACTAGGCACCTTCCCTAACCCAAACCACCTGTTCCCTCATTCTAGATTTTAAATAGGAAGATCATGTTATAGTTTTGAATAAAAACTATAACATATGAAAAAATTAATCTTCTTATTAGCTGTACTCAGCCTAACCAAATTGTTAAATGCCCAAACTAAAACCATACACGTTTTTGTTGCCCTGTGCGACAACGAATACCAAGGCATTGTTCCTGTACCAGCCCACATTGGTAACGGAAAAGATTACAACAAAAACTTGTATTGGGGTTGCGGCTATGGTGTCCGTTCCTTCTTTAAACTCAAAACCAAAGATTGGAATTTGGTTAAAACAATGAAACCCAAAAATCCCTATATTTTAGAACGAGTGCTATTTAAACACGCTACCAAAGATGTTTACCTCCTAGCAGATGCTTATGATGGTGAACAAATTAAAAGCTGTACCATAGACTTCTTAAAAGCCAGTAATGGTCAAAATCCTACAGATATTATCTACAACAACAAATACTTAAAATTTGGAGGAAGGGCTAACCTCCTCTCTTATGTTGGTCATGATGGTTTAATGGATTTTGAAGTTGACATTGAATACCAACCTGCCAAAGGAACTAGAGAAGTCATTATCTTGGCGTGCTACAGTAAAGACTATTTTAAATGGGAAATTGAGCAAGCTCAAGCTTATCCGCTGCTATGGACTACGCATTTAATGGCTCCAGAAGCTTATACTTTAAAAGCTGCGATTGACGGTTGGTTACTCAACGAAAAAGAAGAAATCATTGAAGAACGAGCTGCTCAAGCCTATCATAAATATCAAAAATGTGGCATTAAAGGAGCTCGTAACTTGTTTACTACTGGGTTTTAAATGGGCAAAAAAAATAATTATTAAAAAGTATTTACCATGGTAAATAAATTAATTATATATTTGTACCGTAAATAAAATGAATGGCTTCAATTGAACAAGAAATAAACAGTAAAATAGTTGATGACAAACAAAAGTTTGTCGTAAACTTAGTTTACACCTCTGGTTTAATTAAGAACATGTTTACTGATTTTATAAAACCTTATGATATTTCATCTCAACAATTTAATATTTTAAGAATTTTAAGAGGTGATGGAGATTGGCTATCCATGAACATTGTTAAGGAGCGAATGATAGAGAAATCGCCTAACGCAACAAGATTAGCAGATAAACTGATTAGCAAAAAATTAATTGAAAGACAACGATCTGATGCAGACAGAAGAGTTGTGTTTGTAAAGATTACAAAATTAGGATTGGAACTATTGACCAAAATTGACACTAAAGACAACGTTAAATTTGAAGAATTAATTAGTAAAATAAGCCCCGAAGAAGCGAAACTGGTAAGTGATATTTTAGATAAAATGAGAGGTTAAAAAAAATTTACAAAAATATTTTCCATGGGGAATAAAACCATGGGAATTAATAATAAATAAACATGAAACGTTAGTTCCATGTTGCATTAATCAAACAATAAATTAAGAAACATGAAAGCATTAGAATCATTAAAATGGAGAGCATCAGTAAGAAAATTTGATACTGATTTAAAAGTAAGTAACAAAGATTTAGAAACCTTATTAGAAGCAGGAAACCTAGCCGCAACATCAGGAGGTTTACAACCCTTTAAAATTGTAGTGGTAAGCAATGATGAATTAAAAAAACAATTGGTACCTATGTCTTATAACCAAGAACATGTTGGTACTGCTTCACATGTATTGGTTTTCTCAATAGAAACCAAAATAGGACACAACACTGTAGATGCCTACATTGATAGAGCTGCAGAAGTTAAAAATTTAGAACGATCTGATTTAGAAGGTTATCAAAATTCGATGTACGGATATATGGATGGAATGGATGAGAATCAGAAACTAGTATGGGCCAGAAATCAAGCTTATATTTCTTTAGGTACAGTAATGACTATTGCTGCCGACCTAAAAATTGACTCCTGTGCCATGGAAGGTTTTGATCCCTTGAAATTTCAAGAAGCACTAGATTTAAAATCAAAAAACTTAATGCCAGTTGTCATATTGCCAATTGGCTATAGATCTAAAGAAGAAGTAATGGCAAGCGCACCTAAAGTTCGAAAAACAACAGAAAACTTTGTATTAGAAATCAATTAATAAATCATACTAACCTTAAAACTCAAAAATCATGAATACTAAAAGAAATAAAATCATTTATTACATCTCAACAGGACTTTTAACTGCTTCAATGTCTATCTCTATTTTAATGTACGTTTTTGCGCACGATGTAGCATTAGAAGCATTTACAAAACTAGGTTTCCCAACCTTTATTATCTACCCATTAGCAGCTGCAAAACTATTAGGGCTAATTGCCATTTGGACAGGTAAATCGAAAATGCTAAAAGAATGGGCTTATGCTGGTTTTACTTTTAATCTAATATTAGCAACTTCTGCTCACCTATCCATAGGTGATGGTGAATTTGCACCTGCTCTAGTTGCATTAATTTTAGTAATAACTTCTTATGTCTTTAACAAGAAGCGTACTGTAAAATAATAGTCAAGAGATAATGAATAAAAAAGCACCATTATGGGGCTTTTTTAAGTTAACAACACCCATAAGGAATAACCCATTAAGAACTATATTTTTGTAACACTAACCTCCTCACTTCATGACTACTAAATACATTATCCTATTTAGTTTTATCGATAGATTAACTTAAAAAAAACAAAGAATAATAAACCGCAATATAAATAATTGAAACACCTATTCCGGATAATATATAAGACCTCTTCTTTTTGTAGTTTACATTAGACAAACGCATTACACTTGACTTTAATAAATACCATACAACCGCTCCTAATGTTAGGAGAATCATAACGTTATTAACCCAATTGGGCTGGTGTGCTATACTATTTAAAATGGATGAGGGTTCTGGATTAAATATTTCAATTAATCCGAAAAAAACACCTACTAAAAAGATAGCTGCAATCATTATCAGTTTACTCATAAAAAAATAGAACAAAATAAGCCATCCTTCTTTTTTTAACCTTGCCAACAAAAATATCCCAACTGGATATAGAACAAGAATTAATAGCATTTCTATTAGCATAGAAAGCATACTAAGATCATCAATCATTAGTATAAATTCTAAATAAGGATATGAACCATAAATACCATAAAGAAAGTATATACTTAAACCAATAATAAACAGCTTAAATCCTTTAAGCTGTTTATTATCCATATCTGAGGTTACGCCATTAGAAAAAACTGATGCTACTGATAAAGCTTTATTAATTTTTTCATTCCTTTTTCTAATCTTTTCTTGCGCATTATTTTCTTCAGCCTGTAAGGATTCATTAATACTTTCAACAATTCCTTTTGACAAACCTCTTTGTTCAAATACATATTCAGCAGCTTTTGCTGCATCAGGATTATATTCATCTTTTAACTTGATAACTTTCAAAAGCTCTTTATCCGTTAGAGCATTCATTTTATCGTAAAAAAGGTTTTCATTCTCCATCTTTCTAAATTAATTAAAAAATCAACTTTTCGCCAACACATTAATATCAGCATTTTCTAAATGCTGTTTTTCATAGCCTTTTAGTACACTATTAATCATGGCTTGTCCTACTCTACTGCTGGTCGTAATGGAACTCATTTTTCGCAATAAGGGAAAAAATGGTCGCATCAAAACATACAAGACATTGTAGGTTTTTACTTTAGATTTCACACCTTTTTCAGGTAAAATGGCTCCTGGTCTAAACAGGTAAGCATGCTTAAAAAGGCTAGTTACTTTGTTTTCTGTTTTCCCTTTTACTCTTGCCCACATTACTTTTCCTTTTTCGGTGCTATCTGTTCCTGCTCCAGAAACATAGTTAAAGGTCATTTCAGGGTTTTGTGCTTTTACCACCTCAGCAAAATGTACGGTTAAATCGTACGTGTATTTATGGTACTGCCCCTCATTTAACCCCATAGAAGAAACGCCCAAACAAAAGAAACAAGCATTGTAGTCTTTCAACTCATTTGCAATAGGTTTCAAATCAAAAAAATTGGCATGTAAAATTTCCTTCAATTTAGGATGCTCTACTCCTATTGTTTTTCGGTTAATTACCAAAACAGATTTTACTTTGGGATGCTCCAAGCACTCCAACAAAACAGCTTTACCCACCATTCCTGTAGTGCCCGTAATTATTGCGTTAATTTCCATTGTGCTAAGTTAAGAAGAATCGCTATCTTCGAAAGATGAAAAACCTAATTCTTATTCTTTTAATTTCAATTGCAAACATTGTCTTTTCTCAAGACACGTTAACTTATTACGTTACTGGTTCGGGTGAAAAAGTATCACAAGAAGAATCAAAATACGTTAGAAAAGTATTTAAAACTCCTAAAGGATTATACAAAGTATGGGATTATTATGAAGATGGTCAACTCCAAATGACTGGAACATATTTAAACGATTCATTAAAAAAAGGAGCTGGTCCATTCATTAAATATTTTAAAAGTGGAAAAACCGAATCTACTTGGACTTATGTTAAAGGAAAAAGCGATGGTCAATCAAAAAAATATTTTGAATCTGGAGAATTAAAGTCTTCAATAGATATGGTTCAAGGGAAAAAGCATGGTAAATTATTAACCTTTTGGGAAAATGGGACTCAAAAAAGAGAAGATAATTATCATAACGGAGTTTTTATACTAGGGAAGTGTTTTAATGAAAAAGAAGAAGAAATTGAACATTTTCCTTTCATGATTTTTCCAGAGCTTCCAGGTGGTAAAAAAGGAATTCAACAGTTTTTATCAAAGAATGTGGTTTTCCCACCTGAAGCAAAAGCAAACGGAATAACAGGAAGAGTAATTTTGAATTTTACGGTTGAAAAAGATGGCTCTACAAAAGAAATTAAAATTAAAAGAGCTTCGCATCCACTGTTTAATAAAGAAGCTTTAAGAGTTGCAAACCTTTTACCGAATTGGATTCCAGGTAAACGAGATGGAGAACTTATATCTGTGAATTACAATTTACCTATCAGTTTTCAACTTAGAGGAATGAATGAAGTTGTGGTAGGACCAAATGCTCGTGCTGTTAAAAGCTACAACAAAGCCACAAAGTTATTCGTAAAACAAGAATTTCAAAAAGCTATAACTCAATACTCTGATGCTATTATGTGGTATCCAGAATACACAAAAGCTTATTTAAACAGAGCCATATCTTACGCTCGCATACGAGATATAGAAAATGCTTGTAAAGATTGGAAAAAAGCTGCTGAACTTGGAGATAAAGGAGTGCAATCAAATATTGATAAATACTGTAAATAAACCAGTATTTCACTAATAATTAAATCATAAAACAGAATGCAATCAGAACACAAAATCATACAAAAAGCAGAATTTAATCCTAAAATAAAAGTTTATATATTGGTAACAATTGGGTTTTTCTTATTCGTTTCATTTATAGGAATACCATTACTTCTTATTTGGTTTTTAGGGTTGGGGCAATATTTTGGTAAACGCTTTTATGAGAACTTGGAATGTCAATTAACCTCACGACATTTAGAATATAAAAAAGGAGTCTTGTTTAAAGTAGAGAAAACAATTCCACTAGAAAACATACAAGATTTAACTTTTATCCAAAACCCATTACTTAACCTGTTTAATTTACGTATTCTTAAAATTGAAACTGCAGGTAATAGTAACCCAAGTGGTACAGACATGAAGCTTATTGGGATCCTTAATACTGCCGATTTTAAAACAAAAGTGTTAGAACAACGAGAACTATTAAAAAGTAGCAATAAACCAGAAAATAGTGCTTCAAATTCCAATAATGAAACCAATGAACTCTTAATAGAAATAAGAGATTTATTGAATGACATTAAAAACAAGTAAGCTTCCAGCTCTCAGAAGACACTCTTTTACAATAATTATTTCCCCGATTTTTCTTTTAAAAGGGTTAATAAATTTTCTGCTGTTGTTTTATCTCCACATACAATACCTCCCATAAAAGCATCATTACTCATCAATGCCATAAAATCAGAATAAATATCTTTTTTTACTGAGGATTTAAAATTTTCCGTCATAAAACTTATTTCAAAACTTCCCTTATCTTCTTTTATTTTTGCATTATCTAAATCCATATCTGCAATAGGAACTACTAAAACCTCAGCAGCCATAATAACTCCATCTCCTTTTTTAGTTATAGTTACTTTATATACTGTTAATAATTTCCCCTCAATAAAATATACAGTTTCAACAAGTGAAGCATTATCTCCTTCACCTTGAAAGCTCGTTCGAATTAAATCTCCTTTAAAATTATGTTCTATTTTATTTAAGCTAAATGAATATGATTTAGTTTGTGAAAAACCTAACGTGGTTAGAGTTAATACTAAGCTTAGAATTAATATTTTTTTCATGTCTTTTATTTTTTTGTTTGAATAACAATAATAGGTAAAAAACCTGTTGAATATAATTGCCCTAGGTAAAATACGGCATATGCCCTAAGACTATTTTTCACATATTTTTTAATGCTTAATAGAACTCTACTTTAGTTAAACATAACTAATCTAATTTATGTTTACTTCATAGAAGTGTATGTTTCACACTCTTTTTTCTATCTTTGGGTTAATGCATAAATACTTAGTCATATCAATTGTTTTTTTATTGCTCACTGTAATTGGTCAGAGTCAAAATTATGCTCCAAAAGATTATTACCTCATCGATTCATTATCATTAGATAATCTAACAATTTCAGATAAAGAGATCATTAACAATTCTTTAATCTTATACCATAAAGCAGCAAATGATACTAGCAGAATAAAAGCGCTAGACAATATTTGTGAAAATATGATGGATGACAAATGGATTAACTATCAATACATCCAACATCAAATTATTGAAAATGGACTTGAAAATCAGCCAAACGAAACATCAAAAAAATTTCTTTTAAAAGCTCATGCAAAAAGTTTAAATAACATAGGTTTTATTCATAAAAATAAAGGGAACATTCAATTAGCTATTAGTTATTATAACAAAAGTTTAAAAGTTCAAAAACTAGTAAATGACAAAAACGGACTTGCTAGTACTCTAAACAATATTGGTATCATTTATAAAAACAAAGGGGACATAAAATCTGCACTAGATTATTACCAGCAAAGTTTAATGATAAGAGAAGAATTAAAAGATACGAAAGGGATAGCTTTGGCTTTTAACAACATTGGTATGATCTACCTACAACAAAAGGATTATAAAAATGCAACAGACTATAACCAGAAAAGTTTAGCCTTAAGAGAGGAACTAAATGACAAAAATGGAATTGCAATGAGTTGTAACAACCTTGGGGTTATTTCAAGTGCGCTTATGGAAGATGAGAAAGCATTAAAATACCATTTAAAAGCACATCGTATTTATCAAGAAATTGGCAAATTATCTAGTGTTGCAAAATCCTTAAACAATATTGGAAACATCTATCACAAACAGGCAAATAAGCTGAGTGCAAAACATGGAAACGCAGACAGCATAAAAAACTTAAAAGAGAAGGCCCTAGATTCATATATTGAAAGTTTCAATTCTCATAAAAAATTATCAAACAGAGAAGGAATGATTTTTAGCACCTATAATATAGCATGGAGTTATTTTGAAAGTAATCAACTATATAAGGCTAAAGAAAATGTTTTACTAAGCTTAAAATACGCTAAAGAATTAGGTTATCCAGAAAATATTAGAAATGCAGCCAATTTGTTAAGTAAAATATATGAGGCTGAAAACGATGGAATGAATGCGCTAAAAATGTACAAGGTATTCACTCTAATGCAAGACAGTATTAACAATCTAGATAACCAGAAAGCCACTGCTCAACAACAAGCTAAGTATGAATATGAAAAACAGAAAATGCTAGATGATGCTCAAAATGAGAAGCTTATAGCAATTGAACTTGAAGAAAAAGAAAAACAGAAAATTCTTACTTATGCTACTGCTGCAGGTTTAGGAATCGTTATAATATTCCTGATTTTTGTATTTAATCGTTTACAAGTAACAAAAAAACAAAAGTCAATTATTGTCTCTCAAAAAGAAGTTGTAGAATCTGCACACCAAGAAATAAAAGATTCTATAACCTATGCTAAAAGAATACAATCTGCAATTTTGCCAACTAAAAAAATTGTGAAGGAGTATTTAAAAGAAAGTTTTATCCTCTACAAGCCAAAAGATGTGGTGGCAGGAGATTTTTATTGGATGGAGTCGGTAGCACCGACAAGCAATAATGAAAAGGCAAATATATTATTTGCTGCTGCTGACTG
>Ga0206123_10005049_pt1 | contig 10068 bp, 11 predicted proteins | sample Helgoland_Spring_2_FD_160086 | JGI IMG/M metagenome (GOLD analysis project Ga0206123, IMG submission 160086) | Pelagic subsurface seawater microbial communities from Kabeltonne, Helgoland, North Sea - Helgoland_Spring_Bloom_20160316_1 | ecosystem: Environmental > Aquatic > Marine > Epipelagic ... | reverse complement strand
CTGGCATCGAGGAATAGTTCTCTATTCATCTAGCATAAGGAGGTACTCGCCTAACATGAAGTTTAAGCCGTATTTCCGCAGCAAGCTGCTCCAACACTCGGACGTGCCACTTGGTGTTAGGGGGGCGAAATGACTCCGGTACTGCGCGGAAAGTGTCGATGTGAAGACTTGCAGTTCCAGTTGCGAGAGCAACCATTGTTTGTTCACGCCTGCCATTGTCTTCACTGTAAGAGAAAAACGGGCTCTAGCTTTGGACTAACCTGCATAGTGCTAGAAGAGGATATCCAAGTAGACCAAGGGTTACTTCAAGTGCACAAAGAAAGTCCTCAAACAACAGCGCATCTATGTTCATCTTGTAGTGAGCCAATCTATCGGACGAATGTTGCCTTTGAGGCAACAGGATGGTTGCAAACGAGATGTCTGGAAGATCTCCGTTTACTCACCATCGGCGCCCACATTTGGGTAAAACGCAAAGATGAATGGCTGAAGCTACCAGAGGATGTTCCGCAATTTGAAGAAGGGTATGATAATCGAGATGGTGTCTGGCCAGATTCAAGCATCAATCGTGTTGAAAACGTAAATCGGAGGGCCACCTAACATGCATATCAAGTCGCGGCTACGCCGCTTGGACGTGCCTCTCCAAGCTCCGGTTGCGAATGGCTTCGCCATTTTATCGCAACCGGTTCTTTCCGTGTCACGCCACTTATGTGGGTGTTATGTGCCTCGGGAACATCGAGCATGAACTGGGACGCGATCGGTGCCGTTGGAGAAATTCTGGGCGCTTTAGCAGTTTTTCTATCCCTAGCGTACCTTGCGATTCAAACGCGACAAAACACACAAGCCCTCCGTTCAGCCGCCTTTCATCAAGTGCGCGACTCGTTTGCAGAAGTATCGCTAGTAATGGCGCAAAGTCCGGAACTAGTTGAATTACTTGCGAGGGCGATAAGGAATGAAGATTTAACCTTTGAAGAAGAACTTCAAGTCAGTTTCATCTTCACTACGATCGCAAGGAAAGGCGAAAGCGCGTATTTCCAGGCGAATGAAGGCACACTTCAACAGGAATCTTGGCTGGGTATTAGATCCACAGTCGTCATGATCCTGTCGAGCCTACGAGGACTTGCATGGTTGGATACTACTGGTGATCGATTTACCAGCAACTATATATCGGATATAAAAGCTGAAGCACTGAAAAGGCGCCCAGCAAATGGAGGTTCAGGCACATAACATGACGTCTATGGACTACCCCGTCAACTAGTTAGTTCCCGTCCATAAATAGACAAATTCAACTGGAAAACGCAAAATCAGATATAAGTTAGGTCGTAATTTCAGGCACTTAGGAGGGAAGTAATACCGCCGAAGATAGTTTGTGGATAGACACTAGTTAACTAACGATTACTTTGTGTTTCTACTCTCGCGTACTTTTACATGGTCAGTTCCTTTTTCTTTTTACACACTTTAAAAGATCCGGTTTGTCGAATCCAACGTGGCCCGGTCTATACGGCCTCAGTTGTGGAGCCAGTAGTTCCGGGCCAAAATAAAATCCGCACCCAGCCAGCCTAGGCGGCCCCACCCATCGTTGAATCGAGTTGCTCTCATACATGTTATCGGCTTCTTGCTGGGTCCGGGTAAACCAGGTTATCTATTTATCGTGTGCGTACCGGTGGTTGGCGGGTTTAGTTCGCTTGATACTCATCTCCTTTTGTCCTCATCGCCCAGATGATTCTTGCCATCTTGTTGGCCAGTGCCACAGTCGCAATGTTGTGATGCTTCCGATGTTGTAAATCCGTTGCCCATTGTTGCAACCGTGTCACCGGCTTGCCATTAGCCCATTTTCGATGTGCACCGAGTAATGCTGCACGCGCGCCATGAATCAGCAACATGCGTAAATACTTATCGCCGCGTTTACTAATCCTGCCAGGCACACGTTTGTTACCAGAACTAAATTGACGCGGTGTTAGCCCTGGCCAGGAGCTAAGCTGCGGTGCCCGTTTAAACTGATGAAAGTCTGGCACAGAGCCAAACATCGCCGTTGCTGTGGTCACCCCAATACCAGGAACTATCATCATCAAACGGCCGAGCGGATGTGCTTTGAAGGCCGTTTAACCGATTGTCGGCAGTGCGAGAGAAAACATGCTTGCATGCGTAATCCTGAGTACGCGGATCATCGCAAAGGGCATGGCAGGCAGGTGTCATTCAAATTAGATGGTAAGCGAAGACCTGGTCGTACCAATTGGATGAAGCATCGGGTCGATAGTGCCTACGGCAAACAGCAAACAGGTTTACGGCCATCGGATGTCGACGGTAGAGCCAGTGTTTGGCAATTTGGAACACTATAAAGGGTTAAAGCGATTCTCGCTGCGAGGTAGTGTCAAGGTAAACGGGCAATGGCAGTTATTTTGTTTAGTTCACAACATAGAAAAAGTTAAGAATTTTGGAGATCTGGCAGCATAGTGGCACAATGAGGCAATATTAGAAGACGAGGAACGTAATCGATGTCGTTGGTCAAAAAACAGACAGCTCCGAATTGGGTTTTTCTACACCGTCGTTAGATGCCCATGAGTATTGCAGAACTTGGTAGTCTTGGAGAGTTCGTAGCGGCTATTGCAGTGCTAGTCTCTCTGGTTTATCTGGCTTTCCAAGTGCGTCAAAATACAAAGCAACAACGACTCTCGGCATATCGAGATTCCTTTGCTGCATTCTCGATGATCAGAACAAACATCTACTCCAATCCAGAGTTTGCGAATTTGCTTACAAAGGCAACCGACCCAAACGCGGTGTTTAATCCACCCGAAGTTTTACGCTTGGAAAGCTTTTTTAACGAGTATGTCTTCTGCAATGTCAATCTGTGGCGGCTCTACAAAGAAGGGTTGGTCGAGAATTCGGATGAAGCACTGGAACAAACGTTATTTTCAGTAACACAACTTCTCTCATCGCCAGTCGCCAAAAACTGGTGGCAAGAGTGGAAGGCTATATACCCAAAAGAGTTTTCTGACAGGATTGATAACGCTCTTCGAGATGGGATCTAACATGAAGTTAATTCGGTCGCATTCGCTCCCTCGGACGTGCCTACTGCAGGTGCATTTTCCGGCCCATGATGAACACTTTTGTAGTTTTTCCGGGTTAGGTTTTCACGATACCGGAATCCTGCTTAACTCATGGCCACACTGAGAATTACAATGCGAAAACTTCGAGATATCCTCAGGGTACACCTTGATGCGGGGCTTTCCATTCGGCAAATTCTAGCCGTCACGGGGGATAGTATCGGCCTCATCCAGAATCTCATTGCCAGGGCGGAAGCCCTGGGACGTGGATGGCCTTTACCAATTGAGCTTGATGACACAAAACTTCAGGCGTTGTTCTATCCAGCGCCAATTGGGAAACGAGTTGTTCGAGGGGAGCGGCATCAGGTTCGGAGAGTCATGTCTATGACAACGATGTCCGTTATGAGATGTAACCCGGTTCTCAAATAGAGATGCGATAGAATAGATTTAGCAGGCAAACCAAAGAAGGTTGCGATGGTCGCCTGTGATCGTAAGATGTTGGTTATCATGAATGTTATGGTTAGGGGGAGCGAATATTGGAACCCAACATTAGTTCAATGAAACAGTTTGACACTATAGTCACTCGTTTTTTTCTGTAGAAGTTGCAGTTGAAGGTTTTTTTAGTCCGAAGTTATCTAAGGTAGTAGTGAGAGCGGTTTTTGAAGCTGACTATTCCACGCACGTTTGTATATGGGGAAAAATCGCTACCGAAAAATCCTGGTGAAGTTAGCCCCGATGCACCAGAGCCTGGTGAGGGCGCTTGATTAATGATGCCGACTTGGGTTTAGCCAGATATCAACAGCAAGCGGTCGAACGTGACCGGGCCATGCCGTCAATGCAGATCGTCATGCGTGAAGGGAGGTTCAGTGCCATGGATGGATATAGCATTTCTACCAATTTTACCGATATGGATATAGCAGTGATACACGGCTATATCTCGAATTCGTATTGGGCAAAAGGAATGCCGATGAACGTGCTTGAAAAAGCGATCAGCAATTCACTTTGTTTTGGTGTTTTTACTGATGCTGGCCAGCAAGTTGGCTTTGCTCGGCTAATTACTGATTCAGCCACTTTTGCATATTTAGCCGATGTTTTTATTCTGGAGCCCCATAGAGGAAAAGGACTTTCCAAGAGGCTTATGGAAAGTGTAATTGCTCATCCCGAACTACAGGGTCTAAGACGTATTACCCTTTCCACTAAAGATGCTCATGGTTTGTACAAAAAATTTGGATTCAGGCCGTTGGCAAATCCAGCAACATTCATGGAAGTCTGGGAGCCAGATGTGTATCAAAACGCATAAAAGAAGCATGTCGCCAGCAAGCTAGCTGGGACGCCAGAATGATGGGATTAATTGAAAGTCCATATCATGGAATGCCTGAAGTGCTCCCGCAGGCTTGTTATCAGGTTCTGCCATTTCGCTAAAATTATCCAGGCGCCACTTCAGGATTGGCGTGGAAAAGCTCCGGGAATCCGAGTGCAAAGGCGCGCTCGTACTGAGCGGGGAACTCAGACGTCCCATTCAGCTCATATGCAGCGTGCCAGGGCCATCTTGGGTCGTAGAGCATTCCTCGTGCAATCGCGACGGCATCTGCTTTGCCGCTGGTAATAATCTGGTTTGCCTGTTTTGGACTTGTGATAGCACCGACCGTAATCGTAGGCAGGCCGACGTCTGACTTTATAGTGCTTGCGAGATCCACCTGAAAAGCAGGGCCATAAACACTGGCAAAGTCCTGGTTTGGGCTGAGGAAACCACCTGAAACGTCGAGAAAGTCACACCCAGCCTCGGTAAGGGATTTTCCAAAAGCCACCGCATCTCCAACGGTCCAGCTGTCGAGGTCTAAGCCAAAGTCTGAGCCCGAAATTCGCGCCCCTAAAGATTTTTCTTTAGGCCATACTTCTCTGACAGCAGTGAAGACCTCAAGGGGGAAGCGCATTCGTCCTGCCAGGTTTCCGCCGTATTGGTCTGTGCGTCGGTTGCTCACCGGCGACAGAAAACTATGTAGCAGGTAACCATGAGCGTAGTGTATCTCAAGTACGTCCAGGCCGGCGCGATCAGCTCTTATCGCACTCTCTACGAAAGCTGCTTTAATTTCCTGGAGTTCTGCCACGGAAAGCGGATAGGGTTTTGGAAAGTCGTCGGAATAGGCTACTGCCGATGGTGCCCCTGACCGCCAGCCTCCGTTTTCCACTTGAATGGTGTCTCCTTGCCCGTATGAGGTTTCCTTTTCCCAGGGCTTGTACTGACTGCCTTTGCGACCTGCATGAAAAAGCTGAATTCCGAGTTTGGCACTGCTGTGACGCTTAACGAAATTTGCGAGCCGCGCGATTCCTGCTTCTTGATCATCATTGTAGAGACAGAGATCCCCGGTTGAGATGCGACCGTCGGGTATGACGGCAGTGCCTTCCAAAAAGATAAGCCCGGGATTGGCGACAGCAAACTGGCCGATGTGCATTATGTGCCAGTCACCAGCGACACCGGCAGATGCGCTGTACTGACACATCGGTGAAACGACAATTCTGTTGTTCAGTTCAATTGGGCCAAGTGCTAGTTTTTCGAAAAGATGACTGTTCATGCTGAATCCTGATGATTAGAACGGGAAAGGAGATTTGTTGGCGAACCCAGTCGGGCTTTGTCACCCTTTATCCAGCGCACCAGATCAACCAGGTCGAAGGCGAGGCAAATGGCCAGAAACGTAACAAGTACAATGGCATAAACAAATAGGCTGCTGTCTTCTCTGAATGTCAGTTGGGGTCCCGCAGCACCTCCTGAGAGACGGAGAGTGATGTATGTAATGAGAGGAACCCAGGGTATTAAATGAGCGACACCAAGCAGTCTGGTGAGTCCTCGCTGAAGGATCATAAATACAAGGAGTAGGGGTGCCGTCGCCAGGTAAGCGACAAGGACGACTTGAGTGAACATCGTGGGCCAAAAGTAAATGGATATAAGGAACACGAGGTTGAGTCCGACCAACCAAATTTTGATCCAGGTTTTAATACCAAGCCAGGAATTCCTGATTGCCTCAATGCGCGACAAATGAACTGGAAGATGATCGCCTGCTATCTGCGTTGAGCCGGCTGCGTCTCGTGATTCGGCGAGATACCAGAGCTGGAACAGACCGATGCCGGCGACGAGACAAGCGACTAGCAATGTTGCGCTTACACCGACTCTGGTGGAAATGTAGTCGGTCGAAACAAGCAAGGTGAGCGAGCCAAGAAACCAGAGAATGTCGCCAGCTGAAAAGTAGTATATTTCCCATGGCAGCAGGTTCTTGCGCAGTGAACCGATCAAAAGGTGCGCGCTGTGGATCAATAAAGCTGTGCCTAGCAGTTGTAGCGGGACCCGGGGCAAAGCGCCGAGATAGGCGCTAACTGCCAATGGGTCGTAAATAAAAACTGCTCCGAATACTGCACATGTTGCGACATTTAGGCGAAGTGTCCAGCGGAGTTGTTTCATTGACCTGATCCGATTGTAAACTTAGTATACAATTAATCATCTGGAGGCGTTTATGTCAACCAAGTTTACAAAATCTCAACCTCTGCCGGTCGAAGCACCCCTCGGCCAGGCGCTGATCAATGCCAATCAGTGGTTGTCTGCGAGCCTCCTCTCTTTGATGGAGGCTCGCGGCCATCGTGATCTGACAAGTGCCCATCTGACTTTTTTCTGTCATCTTAATTGTGGTGTGACACAGGCCTCTGAGGTTGCCCGGAGGATGGGCATAAGTCGCCAGGCTGTTTATAAGTTCACCCAGGAGTTGCAACGCCTGGGTGCCCTTGAACTTCAGGAAGATCCTGACAACAAACGGCGAAAAACAATATGTATGACGGACCTTGGTGAACGGGTTGCGCTGGACGCCCGTGCTGCGATGGATGAGGTAGAGCAGCACCTAAAAGGTGTCGTTGGACTTGAGAACTTTGAAAGCATGGCCGCGATTCTTCGATTGGATTGGGGGCCATATATTGGCTCTAAATAAGCTAAAATTTTTTCAGATCAAGTTGTTAGTGATGCTGCCTACAGCCTTATTACTGTCAGGGACTCTGAAGATTCGGTAATTATTTCCCCGACAGATCTACCACTGCCCATAGCTGTCGTGTTCTGGCAAAGGATTCAAGATCAATCCAATTTCCATACATTGGCGACAACTTTAATCCATGTAAGAACCGGGGCACCCTGAATAGGGGGGTTAGATCATATGAAGCGATCTGGCTCGAAAATAGTACGACAGATTTCCTCTGTTGCCGTGCTACTTCTCCTCCCCTTTTAATCGCTCCGGGGTTAACGAAGAAAGTGGACCGAGTGAGAGGAGTTTTGGAAACAGGCCACACCAGGTACCGACAACCACCAGCGTTCCTATCCCTCCTGCGACTACCGAAATTACCGGCGTGGTCAACTGTGCTACCAGTCCCGATTCGAAGCCACCAAGTTCATTCGATGAGCCAATAAATATCGAGCTCACTGCTGAAACCCGGCCTCGCATTTCGTTCGGCGTACTCATCTGGGTGACAACCTGTCGAACCACCATACTGACGTTGTCGAAGGCGCCGGTCAGTGCCAGGGCTACCAGAGAAAGCCAGAAGTTTGTAGAGAATCCGAATACGATGGTTGCTATGCCGAATCCGGCAACTGACCAGTAAAGAATACGTCCGGACCGCCTGATAGGTGGCAGGTAAGCCAGCATCAGGGCCATGACCAGGGCGCCAGCCGCAGGCGCAGCACGCAACCAGCCGAGCACTTCTTCGGGTTGAAGCCCAAGTGCGCTGGCATCAATAATGTCGCGCGCGAAGATGGGTAACAGATAGACAGCACCACCGAGCAGTACAGCAAACAGGTCCAGAGAAATTGCGCCGAGCAATATTTGCCGGTGCCAGACAAACTTCAACCCCTCAACCACCTGACCAATCATGTTACCGCGCTGGCTCCGAGGCGCCTCGGGTAAGCGCATACCCGAAAGAAAAAGGATAAAAGCCGCCGAAGACAAAGCACTCAAGAAGTAGGCTGCCTGGATATTGATTGCTATCAAAAATCCGCCAATCGCTGGACCAGCAACCCCTGTGACCTGCATCAGGCTTGTTCGCCACTTGACTGCGTTCTCGAACAACTCCGGAGGGACGAGTAACGGCAATATGGCGGATCTCGCCGGCCAGCCTATTCGGATAAAAGTTGCATCGATAAAAAGCAGTAAGTAGAGCAGTTCGACGGGTGCGCTGTAGTAACTTGCAATACCCAGCGCCAGGGAGGAAATGGTGGCACCCAGAAGGCTCCACATCATGAGCTTACGACGATCGAATACATCCGCGAGGTAACCGGCTGGTAGAGTGAAGAGCAACATGGGAATCGCCTGCACCAGACCAACCCAGCCCAGGGATAAAGCCTGCTCAGTGCGGTCGTATACTTCCCAGCCAATAGCGAGGCTCTGCGCTGCAGTTCCCATACCGACAAGACAGGTGGTAATCAGAAAATTACGAAAGAGGGGTACGCGTAGCGCACCGTAAGGGTCATGAGAATCGTTCAATGTGTACAGCCTGTTTTAGATATCGAGATTCTTTACTTAAGTAACAATCAGTGTTCCATTAGATTCGTGACAATTCAATGACTAAATCCAGGGGCGGGATTGAACGTACTGCAGGGTTCTCGCATACAGCATCCAGCATCCAGAACAGCCTCATGTACAAAGCCTGGCAACAGGAACTCAAAGGTGAACCGATGCGAAAGCATCAATCAGGCTTGCCCCATTGTGAATAAAAAAAGCTAAAACCAACCTGGTGGCGTGTGGGGAGGCTCAGGTGTTTACGATGGCCAGATTAAGTGTTCGCCTTCACCAGAATATGCAGCATATAAGCCCATTGTTTAAGACTTGCAGATTATCAGCCACTTACAAAAGCACTATTTATGCGGGCAACTTGGCTAGGACGGCGATAATTGGAAAATCACAATTCTTCTTTGGGAGGATATGAAATTTTGATGAATCAGGGAGGCTGAATGCTAAGATTGGTTTAAAAATGGATCAGGTGAAGCCTAACGAAAAAGCACTTGTCGCCTCGGCTACATCGAAAGGGTTGTTGGCGAAAAAACTCACCCTCATCACAGAAGGAGGTGACTAACAATGTGACTAGATCCAGCTATGTAAATTTGCCTGTTGTAGATTTGGAAAAGTCAAAATCTTTCTATAAGGCTATTGGCTTTGAGAATAACCCTCAATTTAGCGATGAAACATCCGCATGTGTGATCTGGAGTGAAACCGTCAATGTGATGTTGCTGACTCATGCCAAATAGAAAACTTTCACTACCCGTCCTATTTTGGCGGCGAATCTCGCTTCCTATATATAGCAAATATCTTTGTTTAGATTTTGAGCCCCTCGGATTTTTCTACAGCGAGGGATTGTTTCAGGGCGAGCGAAGCTCTCACCCTTATTGATTGACTTAACAGCGTCGACTACTTTCCAAGATAGCGGTCAAGATAACGGATTGAACTCTCAAACTCAGGGATCGGCACATTCTGATGAATGCCGGGATTGGCGATCAAAGTTTTGCGTTTTGAGCCCAGCATATCGAAGAGTTTTAGTGCGGTTTCCCTTGGGACCAATTCATCATCCCACTGAATCAGGAAACGTACGGGACAGGACAGTTTTGGCGCACTGGCAATGATATCTTTAGCATTAACGCCAGTGGTATCCATCAAGCCCAGTACTGCAACCGAGATTCTTGAGTCGTTGACACAAACGGGCAAGCCCATCATGGTGCCCATCGACAGTCCCCACCAACCAGTTGGACGTGCACCGTTTTCAGACTCGATAAAATCAAGGGCTGCCTTCCAATCAACTAACGTAAAGGCGGTGCCACCACCTTCGTTCCAGGTTTTCGCAAAATCAGCCATACCATCACCCGTACCATCACCCGCACCTTTTTGCTTACGGTCACCGTGGCCTGGTCCATCGATTGCCATCGACGCAATGCCGCTTGCTGCGAGCAAATCAACCAGCATCAAAATATAGTCAGTCTTTTTGTGAGTCGTGCCGCCGTGACCGAGTA
>Ga0206123_10005048_pt1 | contig 10069 bp, 10 predicted proteins | sample Helgoland_Spring_2_FD_160086 | JGI IMG/M metagenome (GOLD analysis project Ga0206123, IMG submission 160086) | Pelagic subsurface seawater microbial communities from Kabeltonne, Helgoland, North Sea - Helgoland_Spring_Bloom_20160316_1 | ecosystem: Environmental > Aquatic > Marine > Epipelagic ... | reverse complement strand
AATTTTTTAAAGATTTGAGGAACCATTCTCGCGCCTTTATCTTCATGCCCATGAAAAGTCCAGCCGTGTCCTTTTTGAAAACGTTTGGTTGCTGGTTTTGCAATGTCGTGCATAATTGCAGCCCATCTTAACCATAAATCATCTGTGTTCGGGCAAATGTTGTCCAACACTTCAATGGTATGATAAAAGTTATCTTTATGACCTTTTCCGTTGATAATTTCAACACCTTTTAAATTGTCTAATTCTGGGAAAATTATTTCTAACAAACCGGTGTCAAATAATATTTTAAATCCAATAGAAGGTTTTGGTGCGAGTATAATTTTATTTAATTCATCAATAACCCTTTCTTTAGAAACAATGTTGATGCGTTCTTTATTTTTTGTGATAGAAGTAAGTGATGCTTCATCAATTTTAAAATTAAGTTGTGTTGCAAAACGAATAGCTCTCATCATCCTTAAAGGATCATCAGAGTAGGTAATGTCAGGATTAAGTGGAGTTCTTAGTATTTTATTTTCAATGTCTTGTATTCCATTAAATGGATCTAATAATTCTCCTAAAGTTTCTTTATTAAGACTTATTGCTAGTGCGTTAATTGTAAAATCTCTTCTGTTCTGATCGTCCTCTAAAGTCCCATCCTCAACAATTGGTTTTCTAGAACCTCTGTCATAAGATTCTTTACGAGCTCCAACAAATTCAACTTCATAATCTTTGTACAACAACATTGCTGTTCCGAAGTTTTTAAAGACAGTTACTTTTGTGTTCTTTCCAATTTTTTTTGCAACGAGTTCCGCTAATTTAATTCCAGAACCTATTGCAACAACATCAATATCTTTACAAGGTCGTTCTAATATAATATCTCGAACAAAGCCACCAATAGCATAAGCATCTATATTAAGTTCAGCTGCTGCATCTGCAATAATGCTAAATATAGGGTGTTGAATGTGTTTTTTCATTGAGTGGTAAAAGTAGTAAAATGCTTTATTTTCTGAGTATTTCTATCTCTCCATTTAACCCTAACTTAATTAGAGCGGAAGGCTTTTTGTTTCCTGAATCAAATTTAGCATTAACAATAAAATCAACACCATTTTTAATGTCATTAGAAATTTCATCAAAAGACATTGGAGTAGAAGAGCCACTAATGTTGGCAGATGTAGAAACAATTGGTTTTCTGAAGTTAAAAGCCATTTGATGTGCAAAACCTTCTTTAATCATTCTAATGGCAATGCTTTTATCTTCAGCTATTACATTGTCAGCTAAATGATTTCCCTCATTATAAATAATAGTAGTGGGCTTATCGGAAATGTCAATCAAATCCCAAGCTAATTCAGGAACATCTTTTACATGGTAATTTAGCATTCTATCATTGGCAACAATAACAATTAAGCTTTTAGAATCTGCTCGTTTTTTTAAATCAAAAACTTTCTGAACAGCTTCTTTGTTTGTTGCATCACAACCAATTCCCCAAACAGTATCAGTAGGATAGAGGATAATTCCTCCAGATTTTAATACTTCTATTGCTTTGTATATTTCTTCTTTCATTTTTTGAAAAGTGCTACAGATTCAATGTGTGCTGTGTGTGGGAATTGATCAACTAAGCTTAGTTTCTTTAATTCGTACCCAGCTTCAAATAATATTTCCATATCTCTAGCTTGAGTAGATGGATTACAACTCACATAAACAATTTGTGTTGCTCCTAATTCAACTACTCTTTTTAATGCTTTTTTAGAAATTCCAGCTCTTGGCGGGTCTAAAACAATTGTCCCAATTTTTCCTTGGTATTCAGGATACTCTGTTAAGAATTCACCTACATCTGCAGCATAAAATTCAACATTTTCAATGTTGTTTGTTTTTGCATTTTCTTTTGCGTTTTCTATTGCTTCTTCAACAATATCAACACCTATAACTTTACTGTTTGTTTTAGATGCCATTAATTGACCAATGGTTCCTGTTCCACAGAATAAATCCATTACAACAGAGTCATCAATATTATTGTCATCAAAAACATAATCTATTGCTTTTGTATAAAGTAGTTCTGCTGACTTAGGGTTTGTTTGAAAGAAGCTTTGCATACTAATTTCGAAAGTCATTCCTAATAACTCTTCTTTAATGGTGTTCTCACCAAAAAGGATTGTTTCATGTCCTAAACGAGATTGAGCATTATCACCAATATCATCATTAATGGTGTGCAATAATCCAGCAACTCTATCGCCTAATAAATCATTAACTAATTTAGTGAATTCGTCAAACTTAAAGTTTTCCATACCATCACTACTCGTTACCAGTTTAATTAGGAATTGATTCGTTAAGAAACTTTTACGTACAACTAAATATCTGAAAAAACCAACTTTTTGTGGCGGATGCCAGGCAGGCAAACCTGATTGCTCACAGAATGCTCTAATTTCTTTTAATTTGTTTTCAAATTCTTCGTCAAAAAGGCCACTGTCCTTATCTAAGTTTTCTACTTTCCACCAAGTTCCTCTTCGTTTAAACCCAAAAGCAAAACCATCATATTCTTCATCAGTTTCAAGGTTATGACCAATTGCACTAAAAGAATATTCCATTTTATTACGATAGTGCCATACTAATGGAGATTCAATGTATTCATCAAAAACGGTATCAATGTTTTCAACTTTACCAATACGTTTGTATTGTTCTAATGTTTGAGTTTGTTTTTGTTCTTTTTGTATTTCGATAGGCAGTCGAGCAAAAGGAGCTCCCGAAATTGGTTGATAAGGTAATTCAACTTCATCTTTTGACCTTTCAATTACTTCAACCAGTTTACATTCGGCATATTTGTTTTTTCGTTTAACAACTCTTGCAGTAACTGTTTGCCCTTTAATAGTGTTAGGGACAAATAATATATAATCTCCTTCCTCTGTTTTATGTTTAGCAATTCCTTTACCACCATAAGCAGCATCAACAATTTCTAATTCAACAATTTGATTTTTTTTGAATGTATTTTTACTCATTTTACTTTCTGAAAATAGTTACAAATGCGGGTTTGTAACGCTAATATTTTAGGCTTCGAAATTACTAATATTTAGTTTATTTTAGATAATTTTGGATTTGGATGATTTCTCTCCAATTTCTTTATGAAACCTAATGAGGAAAGGATGTACACTCTCCGTGATGAGTTATCATTATTCATTAAAAACTTAAAAGTTATGGAAACTATGACAACAGAGAAATTAAGTTCGCAAGAAGCGATAGCATTAGAAGACAAGTATGGAGCACATAATTACCATCCATTACCAGTTGTATTAAGCAAAGGTGAAGGGGTATATGTTTGGGATGCTGAAGGAAAAAAATATTATGATTTTTTATCTGCTTACTCAGCAGTAAATCAAGGACATTCGCACCCTAAAATTGTTAAAGCATTAATAGACCAAGCTTCAACATTAGCATTAACATCACGTGCATTTTACAATGATGTATTAGGTTCTTATGAAAAATATGTAACTAAATATTTTGGTTTTGATAAAGTATTGCCAATGAATTCTGGTGCAGAAGCAGTAGAAACTGCTTTGAAGTTAACTAGAAAGTGGGCTTACGAAAAGAAAGGTATTGCTGAGAACGAAGCGAAAATTATTGTTTGTGAAAATAATTTTCATGGAAGAACAACAACAATTATTTCATTTTCAAATGACCCTGATGCAAGAAAGAATTTTGGACCTTATACACCAGGATTTATAAAAATACCTTACAACGATATCAATGCGTTAGAAGAGGCATTAAAGGATGGAAATGTTGCAGGATTTATGGCTGAGCCTATTCAAGGTGAAGCTGGTGTTTTTGTGCCAGATGAAGGATATTTAGAAGAATGTGCTGCGCTTTGTAAAGCTGCGGGTGTTTTATTTATTGCTGACGAAGTACAAACAGGAATTGCAAGAACAGGACAGTTATTAGCAGTTGATCATGAAAATGTTAAACCTGATGTTTTAATCTTAGGGAAAGCAATTTCTGGTGGAGTTTATCCAGTTTCGGCAGTATTTGCTGATGATCATATTATGGAGGTAATTAGACCAGGAGAACATGGTTCTACTTTTGGTGGTAATCCAGTTGCTGCAAAAGTTGCGATGGCTGCTTTAGAAGTTGTAAAAGATGAAAAATTAGCTGAGAATGCTGAGAAGTTAGGCCAGTTATTTAGAGCTGAAATGAACAAGTTTATTGAAACTAATGATTTAGTAAAACTAGTTAGGGGTAAAGGTTTGTTAAATGCTATTGTAATTAACGATACTGAAGATAGTTCTACAGCTTGGGATATTTGCATGAAGCTTAGAGATAATGGTTTATTAGCTAAACCAACTCATGGTAACATTATTCGTTTTGCTCCACCATTAGTTATGACAGAAGAACAATTATTAGATTGTGTTTCTATTATTACTAAAACAATAGGGGAGTTCAAAAAATAAAAAAAAGAGTATAGATTAAAAAAGCCTCATTAGAATTCCTAATGAGGCTTTTTTGTTATTCAGTAATCGTGTTGTTTGTTGGAGGAGGAGTTACTTCTTCAGTTAGTTCATCTGATTCCTCTATTTCATCAGGTTTCATAATGTCATCAAAAGCAGCATACATTATTAAATGAGTAATAGGCATAGTAACAATTAAACCAACAAGACAAAATAATGCACCAAACATATTAAATAAACCTAAGCAGAATGCAAATAAGAAAAACCACCACCAATTTTTTGTAATTATTTTACGACTAGCTTCCATAGCAGTCCAAAGTTCTGTTCCTCTATAGAAATATACAATTGGTACAGCAAAGCTCCAAGCTACAGCTAGATATATTCCTGGTATTATTAAACAAAGAATACCTAATATTGTTAGAACTGCAACAACTAAAGCAACACCTACAATGTTTCCGAAATCATTAAAGGGTTTAAAAAAATCTTCAAAATCAATTTTTTCACCTTTTTTAATTTTTCGAGCAACATAAAAGAAACCAAGGTTAGTAATACTGCTAATAATTATTTGAGCAAATGTTCCTACAAAAGGAATTAAACTCGCAATACCAGCCATTAATCCTGCAACTAATGAAAACCCTATAAAAAGCCCATATTCTTTTTTAAAAATTTCAATACCACTTTTAAAATATTGTTCAAGTTTAAACTCGTAACCTTCTGTAGTTAATTTATTTACTCTATTTTCTAAATTCATAGTTGTATATTTTATTTGAACCAAATTAAGAAAAAGCCTCATTAAATTTTTAATGAGGCTTTCTTTTTGAAATATATTTTAAGATTAAAATATTAAGTGTTTAACCATTTAATAAATCTTTTAAGGATGCTAGTCTCTTTCACTTCTTCAACTGATTGAGTAGGAGATTTAGTTTCAGTTGTAACTGATTCCGTTTTAGCAGTTGCTTTGTTAGCGTCTTTCTTCTTCTTTTTATTAGTTGATTTAGTAGAAAACTGTTGAGCATAATGTTCAGCTTGTCTTGCCTTACGTTTTTTCTCTAGCTTTTCTTCTCTTTCTTTTTGTGCTTTTAAAATAGCAGCTTTTTTTCTTTCTGCTTCTTTAGTTAGCTCATTACTTTTTTCAGTAGCCAACATTGCTTGTCTTTCTGCTTCTATTTCTCTTTTTTCTTTTGCTAACCTTCTTTTCTCAGCTTCAGCTTTTTTCTTTTCTTCCTTTTCAATTGCTTTTTTCTCTCGCTCAATTTTTAACTCTTCCTTCTTTTTCTCATCTAAGGTTTCTTGGTCATAAACAACACCATCAACTTCAACTGATATATCTTTTTTATTAGGTAAATCAATTTTACCAATAATTTTTAATTCTTGAGGCTCTTCAGCTTTTTGAGTTTCAATATGCTCAACAGTAGCAGGCTCGTCTTCTGTAATTTCAGCTTTAGCTTCAATTTTCTTTTCTGTTTTAGGGCTAGGAGCTTCAGTTTCTTCTACTATAATAGCAGGCTTAAAATGATTGCTAATGTCATCAATAAGTTCATCTTCCACTTTACAATTAGGGTGTGATTTAATTGTAACATTTTTTTCTTTTTCTAAAAAAGAAACAATTTTATCTGGTTTAGTATCTAATTGTCTTGCTAGTTGCCCTAATCTCATTTTAATATAATTTTCTGCAAATATAAAGGATAGCCTAAACTCTTCAAAATAAAGCGGCTAAGAGTTTACTTAAATTTATAATCATTTAACAACAATTACTGAATCAACATAAATATCTGTTACTGGCCATTCTTGAGAATCGGTAGCTACATGGGTTAGTTTAGGAACAATGTCGTATCCTTTAATTATTTGACCAAAAACAGTATGTTCACCATCAATATGAGCAGCGCCAACATTTTTTTTGTAGTATTCTCGTTGATTTTGAGTAAAAGTGTAGTTATTTTCAAAGGCGTAATGGTCTAGCGTTAAATCACTAAATTTTTGACCTTCAACCATGTAAAACTCATCAGAAGAGGATCTCTTGTCTGGGTTGTTATTGTAACTTCTTGCGGCAGCTAAAGCTCCTTTTTTATGAAAATGATGATGACTCATTTCGGAAGGGATAGTAAAAGAGCCAATGGTATCTTGTATGTTGCGTTGCAAATCATCATAAGAACCGCCAAATTGAGCCATAAATTTTTTAGCAACTCTAGAAAATAAAGCGTGCTTAAAATATCCGCTTTTAGCTAAAAGAATAAAATTAGCACGATGTAAGGGAGTATCTTTAAATAATTTAATACGAATTTTTCCTTTAGTAGTATATATATCAACTACCGTTTCAGCATTTTGTTTTCCGTATTTTGTTAACCGTTCAACTACATTTTCGTCAGTAATTAAACCATAAACAGGTTTAGGAGGAATTACTTTTTCAACCACTTTAACTTCTTTTTTAAGAATTGTTTTTGGTTTTTCTTCTTTACAAGAGAAAAGTAGCAGAATAAAAAAAATAGCTAAAATGTATTTATACATAAAGTAAAATTAATAAAGACTTTGAGCTCATAGTTACTATATGGATGTTTATTTTTATCCAAAATTAGTTTTCAATAAAGATGGCAGTATTAAAGATCAGTAAAAACATTAGTTATAAAGAAGGAACACATAGTAATACGGCTATTCGTAGGCGAATGAAAAATGAACCAAATGAGGAGCAATTAAAAGCTATGAAAACACTAGCTAAAAAAGTATTTGAACCTTTAAGAGAAAATTTTGGAGAACCAATTCGAGTAAACTCATTTTTTAGAAGTATAGCTTTAAATAAAGCTATTGGTGGGAGTAGAACTTCTCAACATTGCTCGGGAGAGGCAATGGATATAGATGGAATGAATGGAGTCTCCAATAAAAAGTTGTTTGATTATATAAAGAAGAACTTAGATTTTGATCAATTAATTTGGGAGTTTGGAAACGATAAAAATCCAGATTGGGTGCATGTCTCTTATAAATCTGTTAAAGAAAATAGAAAACAGGTTTTAAAAGCTGTTGCTGATGGCAATCCTGTTTATCAAATTATTGAGGCTGGTAAAGAGATTGCTCAACCGGAAGCTGTAATTAGTAAAAAGAAGAGTAGGAAAGGTGTTGTTGCTGTAAAAACAGTATTAAATATTAGAAAAAAACCTTCTAAAGATGCCAAGGTAGTTGGTCAAATTAAAAATGCTAAAAAAGTAAAAATAATTAGTGAAGAACCAGGTTGGTATCAGATTAAAGCTGACAAACATTCGGGTTGGGTATCTGCAGATTACATTAAGTTAAAATCTACAAATTCCACTTCAAACCCAGTGCAATAACATCTTGGTTTGATGTTGCGCTATCAAACGCACCTTTTGACATGTGAATAAAACCAATACTTGTAGAAAAGTGTTGGTTTAAAGGTTTGCTAATACTTATGAAATTATGCAAGTTCATTCCGTCATTTAGATCAGGGGAAATTCCATTTTTAGCTTCTAAATAAACGATTCCCAATTGGTACTCTAGATAAAAATTTTTAATAGAGCGGACACTTATTTGCATTCCACTTCCATAGGCATAGCTTCCATTATCAATAAAATGTATAATTATAGATGGCCGAATTAAAATTAATTTTTCATTATATTCATCAACTTCTATAGTTTTTGATTTTCCGTAAGATAATTGAAGTGGAAAGTAAACTTGCCCAAACCCAGAAAATCCTTGATTAAAAGGACCATCGGTTTGGGGAGTTCTACCTCTGTAAGGTCCAACATTAAATCCAACATTAACTTTGGATAATTTTAACTCCAACTTCTCTTTGATTGATTGAGCTTTAATAGGGTTAGTTAGTAAAACTAAAATGGATAAAACAGTTGTGTAAATTAACAGATTAATGCGCTTCACTTTTATATTTCTTTTCTCCAGCTTCAATTTTAATGTCTAAAAAATTAGCTTCTGGTGGGTAGGGGCAGTTGTATCCTGATGTATAGTGACAATAAGGATTAAATGCGTAATTAAAATCTAATCGGTAAGTATCTCCTTTAGGTATTTTTGCTTCAATGTATCTTCCGCCACCATAGGTTTCATTTCCGTTGGTATGATCTTTAAAGGGAATGAAAATGTAGTCTTTGTATTTTTCATTTTTCATTAATTTAATGTTCTGATAGATTGGAAGGGTAAAATCTTGACCATCAATTTTAAAAGAAAGAATTCCGTATTGTCTAAAAGCTTTGTTTTTGCCCGCAGAGGTTCTCATATTAAATTCTTTTCCAATAGCCTTTTTAAAATTGGCTAGAATATTAAGTTTAGGATTGGGTGTATAATAATTTAAGTGTTTAAAATTTAAAACCTCTTCATTAGGAAGAATAGACGTTACTGTGTCTCCAAATTCTTTATCCACTTTAGCTCTATGGTTATTTAATTCATTTAAATATGAACTGTTGTTTTGAGCGTATAAACTTGTAGTAATTATTACAAGCAAAATGGGCAATATTTTTTTCATTTAATAAAAATATAGGTTTAAATATCAATTTCAAAAAAGAGGAGTAGATTTATTGTTTAAATTTTTAATAAAGAATTTATTGTAAACCATATTTAATGTCTTAAATTTGAGCTTTATTTAGATTGATTCTAAATAGTAATGATAGATATTTTAATCGCAAATAGTAACCAAATTGCCGGAGAAGGGCTTAAAACAATTATCCAATCTAAATTGGGTAATCGTGTTTTAGGACTTGCTAATTCTATTCAACATTTAGAAAAACAATCCTCAAAATACTTTCCAGACTTAGTAGTTATTGATTACTCTTCAGAAGATTTTGGAGTTCAATCTATAAAAGAGATTAAGAAAATTTATAAAGATTGTAAAATATTAGCGATTACGGATAAGTTACCAAAAGCAACAGTATATAACTCATTAAAGAATGGTGTAGATAGTTATTTATTATCTGATTGTGAAAGACCAGAAATAATAGATGCTATAAATGATACGATGGCTGGCAAACAGTTTTATTGTGGAGAAGTTATTGATCTTTTAGCTGAAGGTACTGATGCTGAAAAGAATGGTTGTTCAGGCATTTCTTTATCTGAGAGAGAAATAGAGGTTATACGATTGATTTCTGATGGTTTTTCCAATAAAGAAATAGCTGAAAAAATATTTTTGAGCACACATACAGTAAATACACATCGTAAAAACATTATGAATAAACTCGGCATAAAAAACACTGCAGGTATTGTTATTTATGCTTTTAGAGAAAACATTATCCAATAATTATAATCTTTCTTTAATTCATTATTTCTTTAAAATACCACAAAAGTGGTATTGTAGTATCTGTTGTGTCCTACTATTTTTGCCTTGTTATTTAGAATGAATCTAAATAAATATTAATAGGAAAAGAGAAAAAGGGAATAATGAGGTTATTATGTTTAGGGCTAGGAATGCTAATGGTTGGTGCTTTATCGGCACAAACAAATAAAATTGATACTACAAATCAGCCGTTAAACTCGGCTCAAAATGTATTGAATAATACATCGCAAAAGAAATTTACAATTGGAGGGTACGGAGAAGTTCATTACAATCAAGGTTTTAACGATACTACAAGAACAAATGGGAAGTTAGATGTACATAGAATGGTTCTCTTTTTTGGTTACAAGTTTAACGATAGAGTTGATTTTGTTACAGA
>Ga0206123_10005041_pt1 | contig 10083 bp, 10 predicted proteins | sample Helgoland_Spring_2_FD_160086 | JGI IMG/M metagenome (GOLD analysis project Ga0206123, IMG submission 160086) | Pelagic subsurface seawater microbial communities from Kabeltonne, Helgoland, North Sea - Helgoland_Spring_Bloom_20160316_1 | ecosystem: Environmental > Aquatic > Marine > Epipelagic ... | reverse complement strand
AAGAAATCCCTCCATTTAAAAATCAAGCTAATCCTGCAACGAAGGCGTGCATTTGGCGCTCAATTCCGCTACTCTGCAGCTGGACATGGGAAAAAAATACGCACGCAAACGCATTTCGCATCTTACGGTTGGTGATTTCTTTGAGAAACACGGTGAAGCGCTAAAGCTAGAACTTCAGGGCAAGGCTGTTGGTTTTGACCGTAAAATCATCGAGCCTACCGTTAATCACCCGGGACTCGCGCTCGCCGGATTCCTCTCTTATTTTGCCTACAAGCGCGTTCAAGTACTTGGCAACTCAGAGCAGTCCTATCTCAACAAACGTGACAAAAAAGAGCGCATATTACGCTTCAGCACCATTTGTGAACGCGCCATCCCCTGTATTGTTACTTCAAGAAAGAAAACACTCAGCCCTGAACTTCTCAAGGTGGCTAACGAAGCCGGAATCGCTGTATTTACCACCCCGATGGTCACCATGAAATTCGTCAATGCGGCCACCTTACTTCTTGAGAATGACTTCGCGCAGTCCACCACTCGGCACGGCTGCATGGTCGATTTTCGAGGAGTCGGTGTCCTCATCATGGGGGAAAGCGGAACGGGCAAAAGCGAGATCGCGATCGGACTTTTAGAGCGTGGAGGCGCCCTTGTCGCCGATGACATGGTTATTCTTCGTAAAGTCGGTAATGAGATTGAGGCCCACGCCAAAGAATTTGCCCGCGGTTTCATCGAGATGCGCGGTATTGGCATCATCAACGTGGCCAATATCTTTGGCCTTGGCAGCATCAGGACACAGAAACGCCTCGATTTGGTAATCACACTCAAACCCTTCAGTGATCTGAATAATGTTGATCGTCTGGGAGTCAGTCGGAAAGCCTATCGAATCCTCGACCATGACATCACCAATGTAGAAATCCCCGTAGCCCCAGGACGAGATACCACACGCCTAGTTGCCATCACCTGCCTTGAGCACCAACTTCGCAGTGTTGGTTACGACATGGCCAATGAGTTTAATCAACGATTACTGGACAAAATGGCCAACGAAAAATCCGGTTTGGGTATTTAAGACCCTATTCTCTTGATAAATTGACTGAAAAAATCCCTTTTCCCCTGAGGGTCAGTCCTCTAGACTTGGGCGAAGCTCATTCTTCAATCCGATACAAAACGATGCCTACACGAGAATTCACCGTCACCAATAAGCTTGGTATCCACGCCCGCCCTGCCGCTCAGTTTGTCAAAACAGCGAGTAACTTTTCGTGTGATATTCAGGTGGAAAAAGACGACGAACAGGCAGATGGAAAGTCGATTATGGGACTGATGATGCTCGCAGCTGGCCACGGCTCAATCCTCACCATTACGACCCATGGTGACGATGAAGACACCGCCCTCGAAGAACTCGGCAGCCTGATTGCCCGCAATTTCGAGGAATAACAGCCTTTTACCAAGCTGTGTATTACTTGCTGAGAGGCAAGATTATACTTTGACCCCTTGCCCCCTTGTGTGCAAGCTTGGGGCTCATGCAAGGCACTGATAAAGAAATCATCATCCAAGGGACGCCCGGATCGCCGGGAATCGCCTTTGGGCCTGTGCATGTCGTTGCGCGTGGTTTTAATGCTCCAGAAGTCTATGAAATCAAGCCTACCCACGTTGCAGGCGAACAAGAGCGTTTCCGAGAAGCCTTGGATAAAACCAAAATAGAGCTCGATGATCTGCGCAATCACATCGATAAGCTATCAGGAGATGACCACGGCAAGATCTTTGATGCTCACCTCCTTGTTCTTGAAGATCGCACCCTTATCACCAAGGTCAATTCAGCAATCGAGGATCGTCACCAGAATGCGGAATATGGCTTTTACGTGGTCATGCAAACCTTTCTCGAGGCGATGCGTAGGATCAATGACCCTTATTTGAGGGAGCGCGCAGCAGACATTGATGACGTGTGCCAGCGTGTACTGCGTAACTTCAAGCATGATGAAGAGCACGACTCCGCGGATCGGCCAGACCATCAACACATTCTGGTTTCCTTTGATCTCTCACCCAGTGACACCGCCTCCATTGACCGCAATCACGTTTTAGGTTTTGCCACTGAACAAGGAAGTATCAACTCCCACACCGTTATTCTGGCTCGATCTCTCGGAATTCCAGCCATCGTCGGCCTTGAAGGTGCCGTCATTGATATCAAAACGCTCTCATCAAGTATCCTTGATGGATACACGGGAAAACTGATCCTCAATCCGAGCAAGGAAACGGTCAGCGACTATAAAAAACGGGCTCAAAAAAGAAAGATAGCGCGCAAAAAGCTCGAAACTCTTCGCGAAGCTGAGACCACCACGACGGACGGCCACCACATTACCCTCTCTGCCAATATTGAATTCACCAATGAGCTCCCCATGGTCAAGGAGTCAGGCGCAGAAGGCGTCGGTTTGTTCCGCACCGAGTTTTACCTACTTGATGGCGGCGAAATGCCGGATGAATTGTCTCAAGCTGATGTCTACACCGAGGTCGCTAAGGCAATGCACCCGAATCAGACGATTATCCGTACTCTCGATGCAGGTGGTGATAAAATCACCGCCGAGCCACTCACTCAACCAGAGCCCAACCCATTTCTTGGCTGGCGTGGTATCCGAGTCTCGCTGACACGCATAGCTCTCTTTAAAGAACAGCTGCGCGCCATCCTCAGAGCAAGTGCGCACGGTAAATTAGGCATCATGTTCCCCATGGTTTCCGGCCTTCGCGAAGTCCGAGCTGCCAAAGAAGTTCTACAAACGGCCATGGATGAGCTGCGTGAGGAAAATATCCCTTTTGATCCAAATATCGAAGTCGGTGTCATGATTGAAATCCCCTCTGCCGCAATCATGGCTAATGAGATTGCACGTGAAGTCGACTTCTTCTCCATTGGAACAAACGACCTCATTCAATACACCGTGGCAGTGGATCGCGTGAATAACTACGTCGCCCACCTCTACAAACCCACGCACCCTGCCGTTATCCGGCTCATGGACATCACCGTGCGTGCCGCCAAGGACAACAAAATCTGGACGGGTATTTGTGGTGAAATGGCCGGAGACCTTCTCATCATCCCCTTACTTGTCGGTCTTGGCATCGACGAATTGTCCGTTGGTGCTCACCAACTGCCCAGTATCAAAAAGGCCATTCGCAGCCTCTCTCAAAAAGAGTGTTCAGAAATGGTAAAGGAAGCTCTGCAGGCCGCCTCCAGCCCTGAAATATCAGAACTGTCCCAGAGCATGGCGAAGCGTTGCTACCCAGACCTCTTGGAGTAAGCAAGCCGCGCAATCAAAAGCTGGCTCAATCGTGTGCCGATCCTTGTGCCAACCTAGCGCTAGGCCTTGCGTGTGAAGACTAGGTTAGAATCATCACTCAAGGACTTGTCGTAAGCATAACCGCCCTCCTTGAAGCGCTTTAACCCTGCTGGGCTCGTGATCCGCTTTCGGATTGCCCATGATGCCATCATGCCTCGCGCTTTTTTAGCGTAGAAGGAAATGATTTTATATTGGCCGTTTTTCCAATCCTTGAACACCGGAGTGATCACTGGTGACTTCAGGTCCTTGGGCTGAATCGATGAAAAATACTCATTGGAGGCAAGGTTGATGACCGCATCATTAGCGCCTTTGAGTTCTTTATTGAGGCTATCGGTCAGCAAGCTACCCCAGAAATGATAGAGATTTGGGCCCCGCTCATTGGTCAATTTCGTCCCCATCTCTAGCCGGTAGGGAAGCATCAAGTCGAGAGGCCTCAAAATGCCGTATAAGCCAGAGAGAATCCGGATACTCTTTTGTGCCTCGGCAAAGTCTTCCTTGTCCCATTCTTGCACCGCAAGCCCTTGATAGACATCACCCGTGAATGCCAGAATTGCCTGGCGGGCCTCAGGCTTACTGTAATCCTCGCGCCAATCATCAAACCTGCCAGCATTGAGCTGAGCCAACTTGCTAGAAATACCCATCAGGGCCTCTAATTCAGCCGGCTTCATGCTCTTGAGGTCACGAGCCAGCTCAGCCGAGTGACCAAGAAACCGAGGCATCGTTGCCCGGATCGCTGGCGCCTCAGAATCGTAATCGAGACTTTTAGCAGGTGACAATAGATAGAGCATGGTGCTTTTGAAAAAGGGATTATGGCTTAGCCGCTTACTAGCCTAGCTAGAAGCATTCCAGTCTTTAATCCGATCAGCCTGAGCTGCAAACAAAGCATCAGTGCTGTCGTGAATCTCGATGGAGTCGATGGTGTCTCCTTGGCCAATGGCATCAACAATATCCTGACCTTCGGTCACTTCACCAAACACGGTATGCTTGCCATCAAGGTGAGGCGTAGGACCATGGGTGACGAAAAACTGGGAGCCATTGGTGTTGGGGCCGGCATTTGCCATGGAGAGAATACCTGGCTTATCATGCTTCAGGTGAGGCTTACATTCACACTCAAACTTATAACCAGGACCTCCCATACCTGAACCTGTGGGGTCTCCGCCCTGGATCATGAAGTTCGGAATCACGCGGTGAAAGACAATGCCGTCATAAAATCCGCGGCTGGCAAGGTTGAGGAAACTAGCGCAGGTTACTTCGGTATCTGCAGCAAACATAAGGATCTTGATCGGTCCTTTGCTCGTGGTCATGGTAATGTTGATATTTTCGATGTCGCTCATGTCCCGAAGAAAAAACCACGTCCGCCATAAAATGCACGGATTTTTTTCAGATATTGATGATGATACGCGCTAGCGAGCCCATTTAGACCTAATCCCTCGCATTTTATGCATTTTATGCTAATATAATGTCACTTTCTCACGTATTCACCCATATGCACGGCAAGGACTTTGACATAAGAATCAATACCCCGCATCGTATCCGTTTCACCAGGGATGCGTTTTGCTATGAAAACCGCTTACTGGTTGACCTCCTCAAAACCAACGGACAGGCCAAGGTCATTGCCTTTATCGACAGCGGCGTTGCTCAAGCATTTCCTGAGCTTGAGTCACAGGTAAACGATTACCTCGAGCATATGCCGGGCTTTGCATCCAGAGGCACCATCGTGCAAGCTGGAGGAGAAGGTTGCAAACGAGATGCTAGCACCTTGCAAGCTGCATGGGACACCCTCGAAAACGCCGGCATTGATCGCCATTCCTACATCATCTGCATAGGCGGCGGCGCCTACCTTGACGTCATCGGTCTGGCTGCGGCTACCGCACATCGGGGTATCCGCCTAGTGCGCTTTCCCACCACGGTGCTCGCCCAAGATGATAGTGGCGTGGGGGTAAAAAACGGCATCAATGCCTACGGCAAAAAAAACTTCATCGGTACATTCGCCGTGCCTTATGCGGTCATCAATGATTTCTCCTTTCTTCACGGACAGCCTGAGCTCACCCGCAGAGCCGGCATTATCGAAGCCGTCAAGGTTGCGCTTGTTAAGGATGCCGCCTTCTTTCGCTGGATCGAAGATCAATGTGAAAAACTAACCAAGCTTCACCCACACACTCTTGAGGAAACGGTAGAACGCTCTGCACTACTCCACGCTGCGCATATTGCTTACGGTGGTGATCCTTTTGAAACTGGCAACAGCAGACCCCTTGATTTTGGTCACTGGGCAGCGCACAAGCTCGAGCAGCTCACCGACTTTGAGCTCAGCCATGCAGAGGCCGTCAGTATTGGTGTTGCCCTTGACACTGTGTATTCATGGAAATCTGGGCGGCTCGATGAAAAGTCCGCAATGCGTATTCTCAAGGTAATCAACAAACTGCAGCTGCCGACTTGGCACGCCTCGCTCGAGCAAAAGTGCGCTAAGGGTGCCAGAGAGGTATTCAATGGCCTCGAGGAATTCCGTGAGCATCTGGGTGGCGAACTCACCGTTTTACTGCTCCGCGATATCGGCAAGGGAGAAGATGTTCACTCAATGGATAACAACCTGCTCGATGAGTGCATTGATTGGCTCAAACTCGATGCTGATATTTCAGTTGTTCGTTAGAACCATTTCAGTCGCTTAAAAATGACGATCTGCACGCCTACCACTGCGACGAGAAACGAGCAAAAAATAACAAACGCGTATTCGTTGTCTGAACCTGGGATACCGCCCACATTAATGCCCAAGAGCCCCGTCAAAAAACCGAGCGGTAAAAACACCGCGGCGATCACTGAGAGCATATAGGTATTTTTATTGAGCTTATCGGTGAGCATATTAGCCAGTTCATCTTTGACGATTTGCGCCCTCTCCCTGATGGTGTCCAAGTCTTCCACATAACGAGTCACTCGGTTGTAATTCTCTTGCAGGTGGCGGCGATGATCATTCTTCAACCAACTCAGCTCTGCCATCCGCAACTGATCAATCGCATCACGCTGAGGAATCATATAGCGGCGGAACATGATGGCCTGCATACGCACATCAATAATGGATTCGCGCAATGATATATCGAAGGATTCAAGCAAAGCCTCTTCAATATCATCGGTTGTATTATCAAGCTCAGTGAGCACGGGTTCAATTCGTTTAAACAAACGAGCCATCAACATACAAACCAGTTGCCCGGCATCCTTCGGTCCTTTGCCCGCCTTGATGCTTTGCTCCATATCGCTTACGGCCTTGAGACTCCTTCTGCGCACACTGATGACACGGTGTTTTTCCACCCAGAGACGGATCGACACCATATCCTCTGGGTCAGCACCCTCATTGAGGTTTACCCCACGCAAAATAAGCATGGCTCCATCTTGTAGCTGAATCATACGTGGACGCGTCTCTTCCTCCAGCAAGGCCTCAATGATGAAAGGGTCAAGCTTCGCATCTGGACCTTCCAACCATGTGCGGGTGTCCGGCTCATTCACATCCATGTGCAGCCAGATCAAAGGCTCATCGTCCGGCAGCTGATCCAAAGGCTCTTCCAGAAGTGATCGGTATCCTCCATGGCCGTCAAATTGATAAGCTAGTAAGGCATGGTTGATCATAACTGTATTTCTGATTGTTTGATGTGAAGATCACGTTGAGGAAATGGAATTTCGATACCGGCTTCCTTGAATTTATTCCAAATAGAAAAAAGCACATCGCTACGAGGCCTCTTGCGCCCGTCGATGATGTCATCAACCCAAAAATAAAGTGCGAAATCAACGGAGCTCTCGCCAAAATCAACCAAAAAACATTCCGCTTCTCGACTGCGACTACAGCGCGGGTGCTCATTGGCGGCCTCCAGCATGATATCGTATGCTTTGCCAATATCTGAACCATAAGAAACTCCTATGTTAATATCAATGCGACCTTGGGCATTACTAAAGGTCCAATTGGTGACTCGGTTCGTAATGAAATCCTCATTGGGAATCATGATCTCACGCCCCTCAAAGGTTTCAACAAGAGTATAACGCGCTCCCGTATCTTGCACAAAGCCCGCCACTCCATCAGACATTTCTATCAGATCGCCTTCCTCAATCGATTTTTCAAACAGCAAGATCATTCCACTTATGAAGTTGGAAGTAATCTTCTGCAAACCAAAGCCTACGCCGATACCTATAGCTCCACTAAAAATAGCCAAGCCAGTCAGGTCAATGCCAAGAATGCGCAAGCCTAGGAGGAATGCTCCAATATATAAAACAACCTGATAACCCTTCGACAGGATAGACCGATTATTCGACTTTAATCGACGCAAGCCCCTGATGCGCCTGCTGCCAAAATTAGAGAGAATCCCCGTTACCCAGATAAGAGCAAGGATGACCAACAAGTTGCGAATCAGCAAATAGGCTGAAAAGCGCTTATCTCCGACCCAAAACGACATCGCGTCCGAATCAAGAAACTCATGTGCTATTTTAAGATAGCCCAACATGGCCAATACAAGACCCCCCGCCACGATAATCGTCAGCAGCAAGACAGCCACCCACAAGCGTGGTTTGAGACAGCAATTCAAGAAGCTCTTCACAATAGCATTATAAATAGATGCGCTCTCCAAAGCTATCTAAATAAACAAATACAGCTAGATTTCACCCGCCGTCTTAAAGTGCATCTTTGCCACCTTTGGCAGGATCTCCCCGCCGTGCTTGTCAATGAGCTCTCGTGCGGCATCCAGCACATGAGGCCCAGCACCGAGCGGAATCTTCACCCCTGACTTCTCACTGGAATCCGTGATCCATTTCACAAACCGCTCGCGTGCGAGGATCGAGGCGGCAGCAACCGCTACATCACTTTCTCCCTTGGTTCTTTGCTCAAGCTTAAGATCAAGCCCGTGGCGAGCTAGCTCCTTTTCCAGCACCTCCTTGCGGGCAAACTGATCACTCAAAGCGCGCGGACAATCTGGCACCTTCTCTGCTAGACTCTTGATCACGCGAGCATGGCCCCAAGCGAGCAAGCGGTTGAGATTTTTAAACGAACGATACATCTCATTGTATCGCTCGGGCCCTATACTGATCACCTCATAGTTAACCCCAGGTGTTGCGCGAATAATCCCAGCTAATTTTGCAATCTTGGCCGCACTGGTAATGCGTTTGCTATCCATCACGCCGGCATCCATCAACGCGCGAGTTGATGTGGCATCGGTGTAGGCTCCAGCCACGACAAGCGGGCCAAAAAAATCACCTTTGCCACTCTCATCAATACCGAAGTGCGGGCTGAACATATCCGGCTCATTGACCTCCTCATAGCCCAACCTCGCTTCACCAAAAACCATCGGCTCAAGTGTAAACCTGACGAAGTCCTCCGTATCTCCCCCCTGAACCAAAACCTTGGGGCCTTTCTCATAGACGGTGACATTGAGTTTTCCTTTTTTGCCTGAGAAATGAGCATACGCTTTCTGCTTCATCTCGAAACCACCTTCCACCAAAATCTTGCGGATCACCTCCACCTTGTCAGCACTGATCGGCATGGTGTAACTCGACAAGGCCATCAGCTTAACTCCTTCCTGATCATTTCCGCATAAGCCTCGGCCAGCCGCACAGTAACTTCACCTGTCACGGCCTCTGTTGCCCTAGCTTCCGTTCCTAGCAATGCCGCCGCCTGAATTTCACGCAGTGAACTCGTCAAAAATATTTCGTCAGCGCTATCTATATCTTGCTCACCAAGCTGACATTCCTTGATCGGCAAATCAAGATCAGCGCACAAAGCAATCACCAACTGCCTGGTCACACCTGGCAGGCAACCACTCGCTAGTGATGGCGTTTGCACAACACCATCCTTGACGACAAATACATTCGACATCGAGCCCTCGGCCAAATGCCCTTGAGTGTTAAGCATCAAGGCCTCGTCTGCTCCAGCATTGAGCGCATGACGGTAAGCCAGCACATGATCCGCGTATGATGTTGATTTCACTCCCGCAGTCGCCGCGCGCTCATTGATCACAAAAGGCACCCATGCAAGCTTAGCTGGGGTAATACTAGCGCTACTAGCTGAATTCGCAGAATCGGCAGGTCGGGCCGTGACCATCACATCACCTTGTTCACTACCTCCACCGAGTTGATTGGCCCCACCACTCAAGGTTACCCTGATGCGATAGCGTCCCTGATGGCAATGGTTCACCTCAATAACCTCATTCATCGCAGCTTTCATGATCGAAGCTTCTGGCACGACCAAGCCTAACTTGTCAGCCGACTTGATAAGGCGCGCATGATGCAAGTCATAGGCAAAGACCTTACCGTCATAAGCCGCCATGGTTTCGAAAACGCCGAGGCCAACAGTCAAGCCCAAGTCAAATGGCGACACACAAGCCTCATTGGCAGAAATCAATTCTCCATTAAACCAAATCATAGGGGCGGCAGTCATCTTTAGCTAAGTATTGTCTGACAGGCCTAACGGTCAAGCGCGCTCTGCAGACGTTGCATAGCATATTTCATTTCCTCCTCATTGATCACAAATGGCGGCGTGAATGCCAACACATTGCCCTCAGCTCCATCAGCTAACATGAACACCCCCTGCTGCATCATCTTAACGAGCACACTACCAGCCACATCCCCTGCTGCACTATCATCTGTATGCCTAAGCTCCATACCGAGCATCAGACCCCTACCCCGCACCTCATGAATAAGCGGGCTCTTGATTTGATTGAGCATCTCTCTGAGCAGCTCAGCCTTAGCTTCGACTTCACCTTGCACTTGATCTGTGGCGTGCGCCTGCAACGAAGCGACC
>Ga0206123_10005040_pt1 | contig 10083 bp, 11 predicted proteins | sample Helgoland_Spring_2_FD_160086 | JGI IMG/M metagenome (GOLD analysis project Ga0206123, IMG submission 160086) | Pelagic subsurface seawater microbial communities from Kabeltonne, Helgoland, North Sea - Helgoland_Spring_Bloom_20160316_1 | ecosystem: Environmental > Aquatic > Marine > Epipelagic ... | reverse complement strand
TCTGTAGATGTAATACCCTAAACTTTCTTGATAATTAAGGTAGTTATAACCGATTCTTAATTTTTTAACATAAATAGCTAGATCTTGTCTAAAACTATAATAGGCATCATGAGCCAAGTCGTAATCTAAACCCTCACAATCTATAGTTTTAGGACTGTTAATAAATTGATATTCTATTGGCTCCTTGCAACTTGTAATTATCAAAATAAAAATAATTAATAAACTATATTTTTTCATCTTTATTTTCTTTTTTTAGCCTTTCTTGTTCATTTATCTCAGATAGACGTCGCTCTAATATTGGCTCAATTAATGTTTTTCTGGGATTGGATTTTGAAAAAGGATATAACTCTAAATTATCTTTCATTTGATCCTCTTGGTTTTGATGTATGTTAGTCCCCAACAAAATCAGTTTTCCTGAATTAAATAAATCTTGTTCTTTTGATGAAGATTCCTTAATCTTTTTTTGAATTACTCCCTTTTTTAACTGACTTAAAAAACCTCCGCTAGCTTCAATGTTTTTAAATAGAATTAAAGCTTTTTCTGAGAGTTGTTTGGTTAAATATTCTAAATAATAAGATCCTTTTGCTGGATTGTTTGAAGCTTTGAAATAACTCTCTTCTCTTAAAATTAGTAGTTGATTTCTGGCAATTCTTTCCCCAAACTCGTTATTTTTATGATAAAGAGAATCATAGGCATCACTACAAATTGTGTTCGATCCACCAATTATTGCACTCATATATTCAGTGGTGGTTCGAAGCATATTAATGTTGTAATCATAAATAGTTTTATTGCGGTGCGATGGCATGGTGATGATATGGCAAGTCTCAGAAATTCCATATTCTTTTGCAAGTATTTCATAAAGTATACGAAGTGCTCTTATTTTTGCAATCTCAAAAAAATAATTCGATCCAACACTTAATTTAAAAGTAATTTTAAAATCAGATAGATCGGAATCGTTAAAGTAGTTTAGATATTCGTTTGCATGCGCTAAACTATATGCTAGTTGTTGTATTATGTTAGCACCACTATTTTGATATAAACTTCCATCTATCGCTACAATATTTTCTTTTGTTTTTTTATTTTTTATTTTTCTAAGAATCTCAAAATCCTCATTTAAGTTACGAAACCAATTCCCCGTTCTTGATAGATTACCAATTGGATCTATATTATAATAAACAAGGCTATTCTTGTTTGAAAAAAAATCAATTAATTTTATAATGAAAGGCTCAGAAAGGAAAGAAAAATTAAAGTATATGCTAGCCTTTTCAAATGGAAAGTCTTTAAAAGTACTAGGAATATCAAATTCTTCGTCTGCTTTTAGTAAGACACACTCTGCACCTCTTTCTATTGCATTTAGGATAAAATGATTACTAATAGATTCGTTGTTAATGAATATGGTTTGTGCAATGTTCCAATCATTTGGATTTTTTACTTCTATGGAATAATGATTAGTGTCTTTTTCGTCCAAGTGATAAAAAGGCTTTACATCAATTCCTTCTAGATTTTTCCAAACGAGCGCGTCATTATAATCGGCACCTTCTAGATCTGCTTGAATTTTCTGTTTCCATTCTTTAGCTGAAACTTCATTAAACTCATTAAATAAATAATGACTCATTAATTTTTTGTTTTAACACTATCTTCGTGTTCGATTAAATAAATTTCTTCATTTTTCCTTTTGAGGTAATATTGTTCTCTGGCAAATTTTTCAATTTCAGAACTATCTTTCATTTTTTCAATAAATAATTTATCATTCATTATTTCTTCCAGATACTCCTCTTTGTTTTTTTCTAACTTTTTGATATCATTGTTTAATTCATGATGAATTAAATATGAATTGGTATCAAAAAAAAGCATCCAAATAATAAACAAAACCGTAATAATCAAATATTTATTACTAAAAATTCGAATCCATTTATTATTTTTTATTTTAGAGAACAGCTTCAATTTTCAATTAATCTTTGATTGATAATTTTTCTTAAAAGACCTACAGCAACCGTGTTGTATCTATTATTGGGAATAATAATATCCGCGAACTCTTTGGTAGGTTCAATAAATTGTTGATGCATCGGTTTTAGAGTATTTTGATAACGATCTAACACTTCATCTAAATTTCTACCTCTTTCAGCCATATCTCTTCTTAATCTTCTAATCAAACGCTCATCACTATCTGTGTGAACATAGAGTTTTATATCAAAAAGCTTTCGAATGTCAGTATGTGTTAATATCAATATACCCTCTACTATGATTACTTTTTTTGGATAAGTAGTGATCGTTTTGTTAGTACGATTATGTTCCGCAAAGGAATAGATAGGTTGTTCTATAGATTTACCCTTCTTTAATTCTTTTAAATGTGAAACTAAAAGATCGAAATCAATAGCTTTTGGATGGTCAAAATTAATTTTTGCTCTATCATCTAAAGACAGATGACTCGTATCTTTATAATATGAATCTTGCGAGATAACACAAACTTCACCTTCAGGCAGTTCTTGTATTATTTGGTTAACGACAGTAGTTTTACCACTTCCGGTTCCTCCGGCTATTCCAATTACAAGCATAAAAATGATTTTTACAAAGGTAACTGAATTGCACTTTTTTACCTAAATATTAATGTAATTAAAACTAGTTGTTATTTGATAGATTACTTTTTATGTATATTTTTACCTTTTTATTCGGGATGTAGCTTAGTCCGGTTAAAGTGCTGGTCTGGGGGACCAGAGATCGGAGGTTCGAATCCTCTCATCCCGACATCAAAAGCCTAATTGATTCGATTTAATTAGGTTTTTTTTATTTAATTTGTTTTGATTATTAACAGTATATTTGAACCAAATAAAATGACTATTTCTTGTCATTTATAAATCCACTTATGTCATTTCAATCATTAGGGTTATCTAAAGCCTTATTAAAAGCCATAAATAACCAAGGTTATACTGCACCATCACCTATTCAAGAAAAAGCGATTCCTTTAATCCTTAAAGGCAAGGATATTTTAGCATCTGCGCAGACAGGAACTGGAAAAACAGCTGGTTTTACTTTGCCAATGCTTCAACGATTATCTCAAGGACAATCTCAAAAAAGAAGGAAAGTTAGAGCTTTAATAATTACCCCTACCAGAGAATTGGCAGCGCAAGTTCATGCGAATGTAAAATCATATAGTGAATTTTTAAATATACAATCTACAGTAATATTTGGAGGGGTTAATCAACGACCTCAAGTAGCCACGCTAAAGAGAGGGGTCGACGTACTAATTGCAACCCCAGGCCGCCTGTTAGATTTACAAAACCAAGGGTTTCTTTCGCTTTCAAATGTAGAAATTTTGGTACTGGATGAAGCAGACCGAATGCTTGATATGGGGTTTTTAAGAGACATAAAAAGAATAATTTCTTTATTGCCCTCAAAAACTCAAAACTTATTATTTTCCGCAACCTTTTCTAAGGATATTAAAAAATTAGCAACAGAATTTTTATACCAACCTGCTATAGTCGAAGTTTCACCTGAAAATAGTACTGTTGATAAAATAAATCAAAAAATTTATCGAGTTGCAAAGGATAAGAAAACAGGGTTAATTATAAAATTAATTTCTGAAGGAAATTGGAAACAAGTCTTGGTTTTTACTAGAACTAAACATGGAGCTAATCGGCTTTGTAAAAAAATGATCAGTGCAGGAATTTCTGCCGCAGCAATACATGGTAATAAAACACAAGGTGCAAGAACTAAAGCATTAGCTGGTTTTAAAAATAATTCCATACGGGTTTTAGTTGCAACAGATATAGCTGCTAGGGGTCTTGATATTCCCTTATTACCCCATGTAATTAATTTTGAAATACCAAATATTTCTGAAGATTATGTACATAGAATTGGTAGAACAGGAAGAGCTGGAGCTAGTGGAGAAGCACTATCATTAGTTAGTGCTGACGAAACTTCTTATTTAAAATCCATAGAAAAATTAGTGGGAATTAAGATTCCTACTGAAGTAATTGAAGGCTTCGAGCCGGACCCAAACGCTTCTACAGAACCACTTAAAAGAGTGCAACGACAAGGGAAAAATAACTCTAGGCACAAGAAAAAATCCTCCAACAATCACACAAAAAGAACTAACACTAAGTCCTCAAATAGAAATAATAATCGAAGATAGGGAAGGTTCAACTAGTTATTGATAAAAAAATGATTTCCAAAATTAAAATAAGATTTATAGAACGATTGAATTTTGTTGTTAATCTTAATTGTAAATTTCGCAGCTAGTTATAAAAGTATATGTAAGCATTAAGTGAAGTTGCGATTAAAAGCCATAAAAAATATGGAACTATTAATAGACTTTTAAATTGTAGTAATTTTCTGTAGTTTATTAAAAATAAAGTAACAATTATGGTAAGAGCCATGATACAAAATAGCCCTAATCCAATTGCGTGTTGGTTAAAAAAAATATAATTCCAACTTATATTTAATCCCAATTGTGTTAGGTATAATAGAATCAAATTTATATTAGATATTTCCATAAATAAATAAGCCATGTATACTGAAAAGCATATCATTATGGTTGTCCAGGCTACACCAAAAACCCAACCTGGTGGCGTCCATGGAGCTTGATTTAAGTTCATATACCAGTTTGTCATCGGACCATTTTCCATAAGCCAACTTCCGATAGCTAGAGCGCTAAAATTTAAAACTAAAAAAAATATACTAATCTTTAAAAGTTTCATTTCACTTTATATATTTAGTGATTTTTGTATTTAGAGGTTTTGTTATAGAGTAATAATAATCAATAAATTCACCGTTTTTGCCGATTAGGTATTTTTGAAAGTTCCACTTTACACTTGTACTAGTTTTACCATTTTTTGTTTCTTCCGTCAGCCATTGATAAAGTGGGTGTTTATTTTTTCCTTTCACATTAACTTTTTCGGTCATCAAAAAAGAAACCCCATAGTTGGCTTTGCAAAAAGATTGAATTTCTTTTGCAGATCCTGGTTCTTGGTTACCAAATTGATTGCAGGGAACACCTATCACGATTAATTTATCTTTATAAGTATCGTATAAATTTTGTAGATCATCATACTGACCAGTGAAACCGCATTCGGAAGCAACATTAACAAACAATATATATTTTCCTTTACAATCGTTTAAATTAATTGGCTCACCATTTAAATTATTTATTTTGATATCGTAAATGGATTCAGATAATTTATTTTGAGACGGACATTTGCTAAAGAAAGTGAGCATAAGTATTAGTATTAAATTATGTTTCATTTATTCGTTCTGTAACAGAATCAATTTTTTAGACTAAGTTACTAGTATTTATTTATAGATTTAATTAGCTATTAATGTAATTTTGTAACTCAGTTATTTTTTTTGAGTCATTAAAAACCCCACCATAGTAACAAGTTACTGTCGCAGACGACTCATCTTTAATTCCTCTTGAGGATACACACAGGTGTTTAGCATCTATAATTACTGCGATATCATCAGTTCCTAAAATTTTGGAAAGCTCGTTTGCTATTTGATTTGTAAGTCGCTCTTGAACCTGTGGACGTTTTGCGAAATATTGAACAATTCTATTTAATTTTGATAAACCTATAACTTTTCCAGAAGAAATATAAGCCAGGTGAGCTTTTCCGATAATAGGAACAAAATGGTGTTCACAATTGGAATAAAAAGTTATGTTTTTCTCAACCAACATTTGATTGTATCGGTATTTATTTTCAAACAATGCAATTTTTGGTTTATTTTCGGGGTTTAACCCTGAAAAAATTTCATCAATATACATTTTTGCAACTCGTTTTGGGGTACCCCTTAATGAATCATCGGTTAAATCTAGACCCATGACGTTCATAATTTCTTCGAATAACAAGGCAATTTTATTCTTCTTTTCTTCATCAGTAGCTTTAAAAGCATCTTTTCTCATAGGAGTTTCAAGGCTTGTGGAAATATGATCATCACCTATCTCACTTGTTGATAAGCCATTTAAATTTTGAATATTAATTCCCATTTTTTTTATTTCGTTGGTTTTCATAATATCTATTTAAGAGAATAATTTATAATTATTGATTTTTATATCTTTTGCTTTAAGATCAAACATCAAATTGTAGAGTCCGAAAAAAGTTCTATTCATGTATATAAAGTGCTTAGAGCCTCTATTTCCATTTACTTTACGTAATTCAGTATTTTTACTAAATTTTGCGCCTAATTTGGCAATTTTCTGAAAAAATATAGGATCAGAAAAATCAAAATAATCAGACTGAAATGGCATCGTAAATAGACTTAATAATTCGTGAAACATATTAGATAAAAATTCAATTTCTTCTTCGGTATCTTCTTTTCTAAGTATGTCCAATTCTACTAATTTAATTTTAAATTTCTTTTGGTCTTTAAGATTGTTTTTTTCTGCCAACTCAAAATAGGGTGTATAAAATTCTTCTGGGATTTCTTTCATACAACCAAAATCGATAGCTATCAATTCTCCTTGATTTGAAATTAAAAAATTACCAGGATGAGGATCTGCATTCACTTTCTTAAGTTGATGAATTTGAAACATGTAAAAATCCCAAAGAGTTTGTCCCAACTTATTTAATTTTTCCTGTTTGTTTTTTTTCTTTGTGAAGTCAGAGAGATGCTCTCCTTCCATCCAATCCATGGAAATAATTCTTTCTGACGATAAATTGGTGTAGTAGTTTGGAAATTTAATATTTGGTAGTCCTTTGCACGCTTTCCGAATCAATTTACTTTGTTTGACCTCAAGTAAGTAGTTGGTTTCTTCAATTAATTTTCCTTCCACCTCATCAAAGTATTTGTCGGTATCTTTTCCTTTTAAGTTAAACATTTTTACAGCTATTGGTTTTACTAACGATAAATCTGACGATATACTGTCGGCAACTCCTGGATACTGTAATTTTATAGCTAATTTCTTCCCGTTTTTTTTTGCTTGATGTACTTGACCTATGCTCGCTGCGTTAACTGAAGTCGCGTTAAAACTATCAAAAAGCTCATTTGGATTTTTTCCTAAATATTTTTTGAACGTTTTTATGACCAAAGGTGGTGATAGAGGTGGAACAGAAAATTGTGATAAGGAAAATTTTTCTACATAAGCTTCCGGTAAAATGCTTTTATCCATACTCAGCATTTGAGCAACCTTTAAAGCGCTTCCCTTAAGATTTTTTAGTCCGTCATAAATATCTTCTGCATTATTTTTATTTAGACGTTTTTTAGCTTTGTCTTCGTCTCGTACTATTTTCTCACCGTAATACTTTAGATAATTTACACCAACTTTTGCTCCAGTTTTAAAAAGTTTCGAGGCTCTTTGGATTTTTGATGTAGGTATTTTATCGATTGTTTTCATTAATTCATAAATGATTTATCTTTTAACAAAAACTTACCTAAGTCAAGGACACTTTTAAGGGGTGTAATATTCATTAAATCAAAACTAGTAGTTACTGCTTTTTCAATAAAAATATCCGTACGCTCAAATGATGGTGAGGTATCTTCTAACCAATATTTCATGGTTAAAACTAATTGAAACCAAGCTGATTCTTTTAATGTCTTATTTTGTATTTTATCTAAAGTTTCTTGATTGGTTTCCAATATATTGATATCTAGTTTATCGATATAATTGCAAAAACTTTTCTTAAGTAATTTAAGGGTATCTATATTTTTTAATTTTTTTGTTTGTGACCCTATAGCGTAAACAACGTAACTTCTGTTAGCTGTCAGTAGTTCAAAAAATGAATAATAAAAGCTAAGTATTTTATCTCTATCACTGTAATTTTGATAGTCTTCATTTTTTTCTAGTAGATTAATAGTCTTCTCATAAAAAACTTTAAATATAGATTGCTCTAACAAATTAAAATTTCCATAATATTCATAATAATCTTTTTCTGTAAAATTATATTGTTTGGAAAAACTATAAACAGAGTCTGGTTTTTTACCATTGGTTAAAACGTACTCCATGTAGAAATTTATAATATTTTCTTCGTTTATATCTTTTTTTCTTGCCATGAAAATTTCTATTTTTTGTAAATATATAAAATGTTTAACAAATAACTAAAATAGTTAAACAAAATTAACATAACAATATGAAAAATAAAAATATTACTAAAAAATATTATTGTGTTTCTAAATACCAAACACTGTTAATTAAAATGACTTTTTGCCTTCAGCTTATGTTTACAATCATTAAAAAAAATAACTATAAAATTAAACTTTAGTAATATAAGATAGTCATACTGTGTATAAATTAAGTTAAATTATTTTTGATAGTTGATATTTTTTTTATGTGGGATAATTTATTAAAAGTATAAATTTATTATTTAATGCTACAATATGTTAAAAAATCTGAAAATCGATTCATTGTTGTATAATAAAAACATACATTTGTTAAACACAAAACTTATATCCATGAATGCATCACTATCTAATTTTTTCTTGTTTACCACCTTATTTTTTACAACAACCATTGTTTTTTCACAAGAGTTTCAAGGTAAAGCTTATTATTTTTCAAAATCTACCATGGAACTCGGAAAATTTGGTGCTACCATGAATGAAGCACAAAAAAAACAAATCAAGGAAAGATTAAAAAATAGACTCGAAAAAACATATATATTATCGTTTAATAAGGAGGAGTCCATATTTAAAGAAGATGAAAAAGTAGACGCTTACTCAGGAGCAACAGATACTTGGGGTAAAAATTTTACACCTGGTAAACAGTACAAAAACATTAAAACTAGAGAATTGATCCAAAAGCAAGAATTTTATGGCAAACAATTCTTGATAAAAGATAACTTATTAGACATTAATTGGGTTTTAGGAAAAGAAACAAAACAAATAGGTAATTATGTTTGTTTCAAAGCAACTGCTACATTGTTAAATACTGACCTTAATTGGTACAATTTTTCTTGGAATGAACTAAGACCCAATAACAAAAAAGAACAAACCGATTCCATATCCAAAACTGGTTTAGATGGAACCCCATTAAAAATGGAAGAAGAAACTATCCCAACTACAATCGTAACCGCATGGTATTCACCTCAAATTCCAATAAGCCAAGGGCCACTTGAATATTGGGGACTGCCAGGTTTAATTTTAGAGGTTAATGTTGGAAATACTACGATGCTTTGTTCCAAAATTGTCATGAATCCAGATGAAAAATTAAAAATTGAGGCCCCCCAAAAAGGTAAAGAAGCTACCAAACAAGAGTATAAGGCTATCATATCTGGAAAAATGATAGAAATGAGAAATAACAGAGGTAGACGAAGAAGTAATTAACTATCGACCTGAATTCTTAACTAAAACTAGCATATGAAAATAAAATATATTTTTTTGTTCTTTTTATTTACTGCAACAACTTTAATTTCTCAAGTCAGCTTTAATGGAATCGTAAAAGATAGTATTGGTAATCCACTCGAGCTTGCCAACGTCATTGCAATTGATAATGCTACCAATCTTTTAGAATCCTATTCGATTACTGATCAAAAAGGAACCTATTCATTAGAACTACAACAAAACACTTTATACAATTTTCAAGTTAGTTATATTGGAAAAAAAAGCTTAGAGATTCAGATAAAAACTTCTGAAAGTAATGAAACTAAAAATTTTACTTTAGTTCCTGATAATATTCTAGATGAAGTTCAAATCACCTATGAAATTCCAATTACTGTAAAAGGAGATACCATCGTTTACAATGCCGATTCGTTCAAAAACGGATCTGAGAGAAATTTAGAGGACGTTATTGAAAAACTTCCCGGTGTAGAAATAAATGAAGATGGCCAAGTAGAAGTGGAAGGGAAAGTAGTTAATAAGTTAATGGTAAATGGAAAAGATTTTTTTGACGGAGATACAAAAATCGCAACCAAAAATATACCATCCAATGCGGTAGATAAAATTCAAGTTCTACGAAATTATTCTGAAGTATCGCAATTAAAGAGTGTTACTAATAACTCTGATAGTTTTGCATTAAATATTAAACTTAAAGAAGGAAAGGAAAATTTTTGGTTTGGAAATGTAAAAACTGGAGGTGGTTATTCTGCAAACGACGAAGGTCTTTATTTGATTCAACCTAAACTTTTTTATTATTCGCCAAAAGCAACTTTTAACTTTCTT
>Ga0206123_10005026_pt1 | contig 10101 bp, 29 predicted proteins | sample Helgoland_Spring_2_FD_160086 | JGI IMG/M metagenome (GOLD analysis project Ga0206123, IMG submission 160086) | Pelagic subsurface seawater microbial communities from Kabeltonne, Helgoland, North Sea - Helgoland_Spring_Bloom_20160316_1 | ecosystem: Environmental > Aquatic > Marine > Epipelagic ... | reverse complement strand
CAACGCCATGCACGGCGAATGGGAACGTGCTTGGGTTGCAACCGCTCAGAAAATGGGATTCGTAAAATGAGAAATTTAACCAAAATTACCGCAGGTCTTTCCGTGTTTTGCTTGGTGATGGCGGGCATATCATTCGCCATCAACGGGGATAACTGGACGTGGGTTCATGGTGTCGGCATGTTCGGCGCGGTTATCTGCGCGGTCGGTTGCGTTGCGGCATTGCTGGCGGAGGACTGCTAACCCTTTGAAAACAAAGGGAAAATCGGGGCCCGGTCGCCCCTTAACCTATTGATATATAAAGGTTTTTTCGATTATTAGCGCCAGCTAGATGCGAATGATTCTCAATTGCAACGCAACCACGCTTGGCAAGAGAACAAAACGTGAACATGAGTCCCCCCGGGGCGAAACATTGTTGCGCAAATCGGCTAAACATAACAACAATATAATACACTTTTTTTCACTCTACCCCTTGAAAATAGGGGTTGGAATGCTTATATATATAATATAAGAGAAGGCAAACTGGCGGACCAAAACGGTCCTAGATTTAACTGAATCGCCCCTCTAAGGAGATTGGCAAAAATGTCACACTCCCCAATAAAATGACCTTGAGGGCAAATTAACTGTTTACAATGTCAGCCCGATGTCGTATACTGCAAGGGTAATCAGGAGAAAGAAACATGACAAACAAAAAACGCGAATGGCTTCAGATCAAATGGAAAGAGGCGGACCAGAAGGCCCGCAAGCTCTGGACCACCAACAAAAAAGATCAGGCCGCGTTCTGGTATGCGAAGGCGGATGAAATCAAAGCGGAGTTGTTAGGATGAACCAAGGTCAAAAAATGCTCGCCCAATGGGTGAAACAGCACGACCAAGCCGTTGACAAATACAAGGCGGAAATGGCAAGGCTTGCCGACGATTGGAACAAAATGCTGGAAAACGAAAGGAAACGTGATGCAAGCGAAGACTAAACAAACTGCAGAATGGATGGCTGTTCGATTTGAGGTTCGCGCTAAAAACGAGGCCAATCTTGAAAAGGCGGAAGCCCTAACCCTTAAAGCGATGGCATGGTATGAAATCGCAGCTGGCAATATGGAGGCCCTCGACAATGAGTAATGAAATGAAAAACACGCTCCGCGATATGGCGGCGCACCCGTTCCGTACCCTTGGCGAATTTGCATGTATGTTTTCTATTTTCGCCTTTGGTTATCTCGCCCTTGTAATTTTTGGAGCTTAAGCAATGAATGTAACAAATCTAAATGGTGCCTTGTTGGTTCGTACGTTTTCGTCAGTAGAAGGTGACGAACGGCTTTATGCATGGTTCGGTGGATCAATGATTCATGTGTATGATTTTGAATTGTATGAAATCGACGTGTTCACAAACTATGACTTAACCAAACCATTCACCGAGCATGATGCGTTAATGGAAAGAGCGTGGACGTTAATAGACGAACACGAAGACGCGCGGTTTTCAAACGAAAACTGCACAAACGACATCTTTTATGCGCATGAATGGGATACGGGAGAAGACTTAGAAACCCAATAAAATCAAGGGCTTAGGTCGGCCCCGGGGCTGACCGCGCCAGTGTAAAGTCAAAAAGCTAGGCGCCAGTGTAAAGTCAAAAAGCTAGGTGGATAAGCTAGGTACAAAGTCAACGTTCCCCGGGGGCCGGCTAAGTCATTGATTTTAAAGGAAACTTTCTTTCATTTTATGCAAATTAGTTGTTGACATTCTGGGAACTTTCCTGTATTATACACATACTGAATCACACAAGGGCTTACTGGAACCGTCAAACGGTTAGGCTAAAAGGCACTGAATAGCTCTCACTTTTTGGAGATTAAAACATGACTAAAATCGAAAACACCATCCGTCAAATCACCGCTTCCGATGTTCAGTTTCTAACCGAAACCGAGTGTCGCGATATTCTAGGTGTACTGTCTATCAAACAGCAGTCAATAAGTGAGCGCGAAGTTTCTGTCCTAGAGGCTTGTGAAGATCGAGTGTATGATCTCGAATTTGGTGCTATTGATGAGGACAAAATGCTTGAAGATCGAGGATGGTCAGACGAGTTACACGAAAACATGGAATTTGAAGGAGCAGACGAATGGTACTAATTCCAGAAGATATGAAAGTGCCTTTAAGCCGTAGAAATACGAACAAGCCAGAGAATGTGCGTTGGCTAGTTCGTAATCTACCAGTACAGAATAGTGAGCATCCTAGCTTTGACGAAGTGTGGAGAGTGTTAAAGCTATTAGTGCGCGGTAAACCGCCGAGGTTTTGATGAGTGAGTTAGTTTTTGGAATAATCATGGGTATTAGTATGACTTTGGCAGTATATTTGGTAGTAATTCCAATGGGTTAGCGAGGCTCCGGGGGCCGAGTAAGTAGTTGAAATGTAAGGATATTATTTTAAGATTATTGTTGACTTTTAGTGCTTTTTAATGTTATAATCCTTTTACTGAATCAGACAAGAGGTATTCAAATGAGCCGTTACGATACAAGAGTTGAAATTTATGGCGAGACGTTCGACGTTTCATATGGTCACGACCATGCGACAGGGTACTTTGTACAAGTGTACCACCCATCTGCTGATGCGCCTATCATTGACATCGACGAGTTGTTCGGTGCCACAGTAGGTTTGCGCCCAGCCAGTCAAGACGTTTTCTTGTACGCGCAAGAAATCGCCAACAAAACCTTTGACGAGATTCGCAGTGGTGAAATTACCACAGAGCGAATGGACCGTAATCCAGAAAATCATCTGGGTGCGCGATTGGCAGCCCAAATGATGCCAACGTCTGGTTCAGCTTAAGGAAAGCGCGGTGGTGAATGTTCTGGAACATCACGCCAGAGCAACGAAGGTGATGCTTCGTAACGAGGGGTTCGACTCCCCTCCTTTTCGCGCCAGTATGATTACTAAGTTAATAATCTAAGTGTTTTCAAACATTTAGACGAGTCCCGGGGGCCAGCTAAGTCCTTGATTTTAAACGAAACTTTATGTACGATTTTAGTTGACATTTGGGGTTTATTCGTGTATTATCCTAAACATGATGAAGAAACAAAACACGCGCACAATTAAGCCCCGCGATCCTAACTGGCGTTTCATGCGAGCAATGGGTCATAAAGTCGTGCCTAACAAGAAGGCGTATTCACGAAAGGGAAAAACCAAATGGCAATCTTAGCAATTCCCAAACACGTTAGAGAAGGCAATGCTTGTCGTCGTGCGAGGTTTTGGGACAAAGTCAGTTTTATTTGCAACACCATAATGGGAGATGATACCATGAGTAAAGTTAATTACACCGAAGAACTAACGACTAAGATCGTAGCAGATTACGAAGCAGGCTTGCCTGTTGAGGATATTGCTTTGAGCGTAGACCGAAGCGTTCGTTCTATTCGTTCTAAGTTGGTGCGAGAAGGTGTCTACAAAGCTGCCGAAAAAACGCCAGCTAAAAAGGTTGGTCCATCCAAAAAAGAACTCTTAATTGAGTTGGAAGGTATTGCGCCTTTCGAGGTGGATGGTCTTAGCGGTGCAACTAAAACCGCAATTTCTACACTTATTGACCACTTTAAGGGAGAAGCGTAATGGCAATGCGTAAAAGCGCGCCGTCATATGAGAAGGGTGCCCCCAAGAAAACGAGTATTGGGGGCAACCACGCTCGTATAAAGTTCAGTTCTATGAACAAGGGCAAACGTAGTTCGTACAAAAAGTATAGAGGACAAGGAAGATAATGAACGCCATGTTTGATTTACTTGAAGAAGATGTTTGGGAACTCTGGCGAGACTACGGTGGAGAAGGGTAGTAAAATCAAACACTTAGCGAGGCCCCGGGGGGCCGATAACCCATTGATTTCAATGGGTTTTTTTATGCAGAAAGTAGTTGACATTTTCGATACGTTCAGGTATTATACACAGACTGAAACGGCAACAACAGGAGATGATTATGCCATACATTAGTAAGACGGATCGTGAGGAACTTGAGAACGGAGATACTCCAGTAAACGCTGGAGAGTTGAATTATCTCATTTCTACTTTGGTGGATGACTTCATGCTTGAGCATGGAAAATCCTACAGCGTTATGAATGAGATAGTTGGTGCGCTAGAGTGTGCCAAGTTGGAAATGTATCGTCGCGTATGTGCGCCATATGAGGACGAGAAAATTGAGGCAAATGGGGACGTTTATGATGTTATCAAAATTGCCTAAGATATACTCGGCAAGCAAAATCTGGCACGCTAACAAGTGGCTAGAAGCAAGGGATAAGATGGGATACAATGTTATCTCTAGCTGGATTGATGTGCCATGCGGTACACCAGAAAATCCCACAGGTGCAAAACTTCTCGACGCAAGTGAAAAGCGAGAGCTTTGGAGAGATTGCGCTAGAGAAGTAGCAGAGGCAGATATGCTAATTGCATATGCCGAAGAAGGCGACAGTCAGCGAGGGGTGTTGGTTGAAACTGGTGGGGCTTTAAGTTCTGGAACACCAGTCTATCTAATTGGTGACTGTGATAGTTTTAGGGCGAGGGAAGATAGTGACGCGGCATATGCTCACCATCCCTTGTTTATGAAGCTACCCACAAGTGACTGGAAAAAAGGCTATATGATGGCAATGACCGCTTTCCGCGAAAGCGAAAAAGAGATTATTGCAGAAAAAGCCCTAACCTTCCACACTTGGGCCGAAGATTTAGCAAAGAGGTTTGAATATGCTGAACCAGAAAACTAAGTTGGAAGTGGCGTTAGATAACTGCAATCACACTATGGAACTGGTCAGAACCATAGTGCCGATTGCGATACTAGTGTTGCAAGTCGTAATCTTAATAAAGGTGATGTAAATGGCAAACTATCATATTGCAATAACGGATAGTCTAAGAAAAACAGGCTATACCAGCAACAAGCAAAGAAACGTCAACGGAACTTGGCGTCGAATTAACGGGTTAAAAAAGCAATATGCAAGTAAGGGTTTTCCTGATGCTGTGTTAGAACGTATTTATACGAGAGAAGATAGTTCTAACGCAGACGAAGAAACCTTAGCCGTTGAACAAGTTACTCATGTATTGATGGGATCGAAAGGTCTTCATGCTGGTAATCAAGAAATACATGGGGATGGCTGGACAGAAATTTTCGAAGTAAGCCGAGAACAGCTTACGGGCTATTTCGGAAAGGCTATCCAAGTTTGTAAACGCCTAAACTGGGACATCGCGAAAATTGTCAACTGGTTAGAAGCCTATTGCACAAAAAAATTCGGTGTGATCTCGTGGTCTGAATACTGTTATGGTGAACCGCGAGAACATGGCAACCCCTTGAAAACTGTTTTGGAATCAAGGGGTTAGCCAGCCCCCGGGGGCGACGTAAGTCCTTGATATTAAACGATTCTTTCTGTCATTTTATGTGAGAAAGTTGTTGACATTTGTGACCTATTCGTGTAGTATACTAGCATGAAAAAGATAATGATATTTGACCTAGACGGCACTGTGGTAAACTCCGAATGGCGTACACCACGAAACAAAAACGGAAGCGTAGACATTAGCAAATGGGTTGACTTGGCTACTCCAAGCAACATCGCTAAAGACACATTACTTCCATTGGCTAAAGTAATGAAAAAAGCTGTAGCAAGTAAAGACTTTGTAGTAGTAGCAACTGCTAGAGTATTTACTGATGCAGACAAGAAATTCTTGGTCGATAATGGTATTAATCCAAATATTATTATCAGCCGCAGTAGTAAGGAACTAAAAAAGCCAGATGCTGACTTGAAATGGAATAAGTTGAATAGATTGTTCAATCTCAAACAGTTCAAGAATGTTCCAAAACTAATGTTTGATGATAACGGCTCCGTTCTCAATAAAATGAGAGAAAACGGAATAGTAGCTCTAAATAGCTTGAAAGTGAATAAGAGGTTAGCTTGACGATGAATGATTTAGTAACTAAAGTCACACCTAAACAAGATCTGACGTGGTACATTAAATGGGTGGCCACAGCGTTTTTGTTAACAGGTATAATCTCAAGATCGGCAGGAGGTCCGCCAGTCTTTGATTTTATTATGACCATTGTGGGTGGCGCAGGTTGGGCATGGGTAGGATATGCGTGGCATGATCGCTCTATTCTACTTCTCAATGGGGTGGTAACTTGTATCCTACTAATAGGGCTGGCAAGGGTAATTCTTCAATGATTTCAAAGAGTTAGCCAGCCCCCGGGGCCCGATTAAGTGATTGATTTCATTAGACTTTTTATGTGCGTTTTTAGTTGACATTTTCGTTTCTTTTGTGTATTATACACAGACTGAAACGACACATAGAAACCAATGGAGAACTGAAATGTGGTTTGAGAAATTAGCGAAGTGGGTTGAGAAACGAGGCGGCATGAGAGAGTTGTATCGTAAAGGTGCAGACGGTGAGCCTCAACTATATATGAGGCGTTTTTACTTGGTGAAGTCTAAGTATTTTGAGCTAATGCTTCATCAATTCTTTATGAGTGACGCAAAAGATGTGCATGACCATCCTTGGGCTTCCTTTGGTCGTATCCTAAAAACAGGATACTTGGAAGTAATGGGCGATAATGGTTATGCGCTAGAGCGTAGTGCAGGCGACTGGTCCTGTCGTGGTGCTAAAAATTTCCATCGCGTATATCTAAAGCCAGGAACTGAAGGCAAGGTTTGGACACTGTTCGGAACCTTAAAGCGTGTCCGTAAATGGGGATTTCTAGTCAACAAAGAATGGATTTCTTCTGACGAATACTTCAAAGCCAACGGTACTTTTGAAGTACAAACAAGCAATGAACAGTATCGTGGTGTAATTCTTCCTAAAAAGGTAGTAGGATGAAATTAGTAGAACAAGCAAGGCAAGCCAGAGAAAAAGCGAGTGCGCCATATTCTGGCTATCGAGTTGGAGCCGCCTGTCTAGGTGACAATGGTAAGGTGTATCATGGTGGAAATGTCGAAGCCGCTTGTTCTAGTGTCGGCATCTGCGCCGAGCGTGTAGCAATCGCCAAATGTGTTACAGATGGCGCAGAGCCAGTACATATTGCTCTGATAGCAGACGCAGAACAACCTATCGCGCCATGTGGCACTTGCCGCCAATTTATGCTAGAGTTCGCCCCATTAAAGGTGACAATGGCAAATCTAGGCGGTAAGATCAAAACGACAACGGCAAACAAGCTATTGCCTCTTAAATTCGAGAGAAGGAAAAGAATATGAACGGCATCGTTAGAAAAGAGAAGTTTAAACACGAACGGATCATTCGCCATCTATGGTTGAAAATGAACCATGTGGATCGTGATGAGCAGAAAAGACTTGACAAACGCATACAACATCATGTAAGATGCTTGGAGCAATGTAAACAACATGAAAGGGTAGCTTAATGAAGCCAACAGTATTTTTTGTGATCGATACCGAAACTTGTCGATATGACGGTATGGTATTCGATATTGGCTGGAAAGCCATAGACCGAAAAGGTCGTGAATACTCGCAAGGTTCTTATCTGTGTGCGGATGTTCTTCAAAAGGACGAACCGTATTACAAAAAGAAAATTGCACAATACTGGTTCAAGGCTAACAAGTCAATCACGCCAGCCAATTTTGCAACGGTTCGCAATATCTTCAATCAAGAAATATCGCGTGTCCAGTGTAAAGGCCATCGTGCGGTAGTATGTGCATACAATGCCGCTTTTGATCAACGTGTGTTAGATAAGACCACGCAGCATCTTGTTGGCAAGCGTTCGCACTTTGTCAAATCCAAGCGAGTTGATTGGCTCGACATCTGGCTCTTTTGGGCAATGTCGTGTCCTAAAGGTGCAAAGGAATTTCTGCCTAAGATCAAATCAGGCAGAGCGTCCACCACAGCGGAAAGCGTCACACGCTTTGAGATTGATCCAGAATACCAGCATTTGCATGAAGGCTTTGCGGATGCGGAAGGCGAAGCGGAATTGTTGCGTGTCGTCTTGGGTCGTAAAAAGCAAATCCCTTTCAATGAATTGGGTGCGAGGTGTTCGCGTATCGCCAATGAGCGTATGGGATTGATACCCTCAGAGGTGGCGGCATGATGTGGGAAAAAGGAATTTTTCTAGCTGGGGTAGGCATTTTTGTCTACCTCGGTTCCTATAGCGTGCTTGCTATTATAGAATTCCTCGTCGTGCTTTTGTAATAAAATCAGGGGGTTAGGCGGCGCCCGGGGGCCGGCTAAGTCATTGAAATCATTGACTCTTTTAATTCATATTTATCTTGACTTTTGGCAATCTTTCATGGTATTATATAATCATCATCAAGGAGAGACTTAATGACCTATCAAGCCAACACTATTTTACAGTCAAGTTCTGGGCGTTCTGCTATCGAAATCAAACGAGATAATGGTGACGGAACATTTGCTACAGTTCTATTTGATAGACAAGCGGATGGTGGGCTTATCTTCAAGTGTGGCGAATATGTCACACCGACAGATAAAATTACGTCAATCCTCGATGATGACTTGACAATTCTGAAAGATCGTGTATAATATACAGATCGTTAACCACTAGACCATATGAAAGGACATAAATATGGCTGATACGAAAACAGTTAGCAAGGCTAACTACACTGAAGAAATGGTCAATCAGGCCGTTTCCATGTACGAAGACCTCGGCAACGATGGTCTCGACAAGATCGCGGAAGCGATTGGAAAGAACGTGCGTTCTGTACGTTCCAAACTAGTGCGAGAGGGCGTATATGTCGCCTCGCCTAAGACCTCTGCGGCCAAGCGTGAAGGCCCGACCAAAAAGGAGTTGCTTCACCAGCTTGAAGCTGTGGCCCCTTTTGAAGTCGATGGCTTCATGGGTGCAACGAAGTCGGCAATCGGTGATCTGATTGCTCACTTCGACAGCACTGTCGCAGAAAGCGATATGGTCACAGACCAATAAATCGCTTGACATTGGGGGGATAGTATGCTACTATCCTCCCACAACTTAACACTAGAAGGAATGACAGATATGGAAAAAACAGGAACGTGCAAAACTTGCGGGATCAATCTTTGGGCAGAAACCAGCAATCGCCCATCTATCATGCCTTGTGGTGTTAAGGCTTGTCCCTATGAGACAGAAGCAGAGCAAGCGGCAATCGAATACCAAGGCGAGCGTTCGCCAACTGGTAGCGGATTGGCTCAAGCATTGGAGATGTTAGACTAATGCGCCAAGGTGGAATGAAACCTAAGTCGCACTCAAGCGGTGTATATTGGGTGAGAGCAAGCGGCTCCACTAAAGGGGGCAAAGGCAAACAAGAAGAAAGCGAGGATTTTCAATTTCTCGATTTTGACCATAATGGCAAGGTCGATATTTGGGACATAGTTGGCTGGATTACTGTGGCCTCTTGTGTAGTCGCATGGTTCGTTTTTCTGGTTATTCTCGGAGGCGGTATCCTATGATAAAAAACGAAAAACTAAAAAGGGCATGGCCTTGGATTATTAAGGTCTATCTCTGCTATAGCATTGTATCGGAAACGATTGTGCTGAGTGGCATCATTTATTTACTGTTGAGGTGAAATCATGACTAAAAAAATCGAGCTTGCGCCTTTCAAAATTGTCACTCGCAAGGGCTGGGTCTGGATAGAGAATTCGGAGACAGGCACGCAGGGTCCGAAACTTGAAGCCAACAAAACCAGTCGAGGCGCATTGCGTCGTCGGCAGGCGCTTCTTAACTCACAGATTGCCCTTGATCGCATAGGCATATTTTAGAAGGTGAAAACCATGGAACAGATACCAGAATATTCTTTTAATCCACATCCAGGCGATGGGTGCGACGATTGCGCATGGCTAACAGAGGCGCATGAGGAGCCTAGCGTTTGCGGTGAATGTGCGGAAGAACAATTGCAAGAGATGTATGCGGCTCTAGAAGAGCGAATGAATTCAAAGGGTTAGCCGCGCCCCGGGGGCCCCATAAGCCATTGAAAGTCAAGAACTTTTTGCACCAACGCTACCAAGCAATGTTAATTAAATTGGTACAAGACCTTGGAATTGTTGAATAAAATCAAGTGCTTACCAGCACCAGCGCCAAAGTACTTTTTCGAAGTAGATTTTCTATGTACTTTTGGTAGTAAGTACATTTTCTATACAAGTCCTACGGTTAGTCAAGTACTTTTTCTATGTTAAAGTACAAA
>Ga0206123_10005017_pt1 | contig 10115 bp, 5 predicted proteins | sample Helgoland_Spring_2_FD_160086 | JGI IMG/M metagenome (GOLD analysis project Ga0206123, IMG submission 160086) | Pelagic subsurface seawater microbial communities from Kabeltonne, Helgoland, North Sea - Helgoland_Spring_Bloom_20160316_1 | ecosystem: Environmental > Aquatic > Marine > Epipelagic ... | reverse complement strand
TTATCGGTAAATAAACCTATACCAGATGTTTTTATAGAAATACCATAATCATCTAAAAGACCTGATAATGTACCAACTACATAACCTTTATCTTTTCTAAATATCTCCTTAGGTATGTTTAATACAAGTTCTTTATAAGTGTTTTTTGAAAAATCAAAATACGAGCCGTTTTCATCTACTGGCTGGTTAAGAACCTCTTGTTGATCAGGATTTAAAGGGCTTGCTGATGTTGGAAAAGATGATTCTAAATCTGCTCCTAATGGTGTTTGTGATTCTGTTCCAGAAATTTTGTTTAATTCAGAACCCGAAAAAACCTTAGGTTTATTTTTTTGTAAAGGTAATGGAGAACTTCCAGGTATAAAAATACCATTTGAATCCGAATTTTTTTTTTGAATTGGATTTTTTTTTTCAGAATCTAGATCAGGACTTTCTTCTTCATACAAAAAAGACTTATAAATACTTAGGCCGTTATCCTTTGGTGTAATTTTAATATTGCCAGAACGTCTGTATAAACTAGATATATTGTTTTTTAAATTTGGGTCAGAAGCAAATCTTAAAGCTGTTTTTTCTTCTATTTCATATCCACCTTGTGCGTAAAGATTTATTATAAACTCTTTAGCCTTCTGTATGTTTACCTTTGGATCTGTATCTAAAACATTATTTTGTTTGTTCACAATCATAAAATTACGGTGTTGATAGTGGTTTTTTTACTAAGTTCAAGCTTTCTGCAAACTCAATAATAGCTTGAAAAGCTTTTTCTGGTTTTTTAAAATCTGGTTGTGCTTTGGATGAATTTAAAAATTCCTGAAAAGCAGGGTAATTTCTAATTTGTTCATACAACTTTGTAATCTGTCCCGGTGATAACGGTTTTGATAAAGCGTTTGAAACATTTATAGTTTCGTCTCTTGTAACGTTTGCCTGTCTTCCATCTTTAATTAATTTAGGGTCTTCAAATTCAGATTTTGATCTTTGTTTAGTAGCAACAGCATTACCACTTACAAATATTTGCGGATTACCTTCAATTCCTGTTACAACGACAATACCGTTTATATTATCGTATTTTAATCCTGTTGATGAAGTTATGTTTAAAAATTCATTTAATTTTTTTGAACTTTTCTTTTTTTGTGCAGGAATATTAAATCCGCTAAATTCTGCTTTGGAGTTTTTAAGAATTTTAGCAAAATTTAAATCAACATTAGCATCTGCGTACAAAAGACTGTATCCTTGCCTAGCCATTTGTTCTTCAAACTGTTCGACATCTATTGCAGGGACTTGATTTTGAAATTTAGCTTTTCTTATGGATTCATTTACAATACTGCTTCCGAAAAACTCTCTATCATATCTTACAGGTTGTTCGACATTACCGTCTTTTACATAATTAAATCTTGATATATCATTACCACCTACTTGTTGTTTATCTAATTCTTCTTGTGACAAGTTCATTCTTTCTTGATTTATTTGTAATGAACTATACACTTTTTGTCTATAATGAGCTTTTGCAAGCTCTAATGTTTTTTTCTGTAAACTAATTTCTCCTTCATTATTTCTATTAAAACTAAAAACATCATCTTCTTGCTCAAAGGAAATTTTATTTCCTTTTTCGTCAAGATAAACATTATTAAAAGGTTTTATTTTTTCCTTATCTAATGGCCCTGAATACCCACTATGACCAATACTTCTAACCCCTAATTGCTCATAAGCATAAGACTCCCAAAACCTTCGGTCTTGTGAATTTATATGTGTTTCAACATTATTTTTAAATACATCTAAACTCTCTTTTCTTACATAGACATTTGTGTCCTGTAATCTTTGTAATAAACCAAACTCTATTAGGTCTCCATTTGGATCAATAAACTTTCTTTCTGCAAGCATATTAGAAAAATTCTTTATTTTTTTTACAGTATGGTCGTCATCTATTTTTTCCCATTTTTTATAACTAGGATTTACAGCTTCAGATAAAGATTTATCTATTGGTGCTGATTGATATACTTTTTTTGAAATAGGGTCATAAATTTCATACGTACCTTTTACTAAAATACCTTTGTTTTTGTCATTTTCTAAACTTATAGATCTATTTAATGTTTTTTCTTGTCCGTTTTCATCTACATACGAACCTGCTGTATTTCTATCTACAAACCAAGTATTTGTTAATTGATCAAGAGTTAAACTTGACAGTGAATCATCTTTTCTTATTTCATCTATATTTTTTTTCATTATTTCAGGCATCTTAGAAAGTTGTTGTGCCTGTGATCTGTATTTTGAAAAAAGAGCAGTTAACTGACTTCTTGTTATATCACCCCTATCGTTAGCTTCAATACCATCCATTGTTTCCTCTCTAAATATATTAGCAGCTGATAAGTATAAATTATCTAATTCTTGAATTCCTGTTGCAACAAAATCTGAAGCTTTAGCTAAAGCAGCAGACTGCTCTCCTCTTTCTTTAAGAACGCCTTCTCTAATTTCTTGAACTCTAGCCATACCTGCAGAGTAAATCTTAGCTACTGCTCCGTAATCTACTTGTATTGGTTTTACTAATGCGCCTCCTCTGTATGCCATATTATTTTTATTATTTTAAGGTAACAACCCTCTAATTAATCCAAACAAACCTCCACTCTTTGTTCCAAGTAAACCTTTTCCTAAAAGACCTAATAAACCTCCAGAAAAAACACCTTTTTTCTTTCTACCTTTTTTAAAACTTCCCATCAAACCTTCACCTTGATTCTTTCCTAATAATGCGCTCCCTAAATCTGTTTGTCTAAATGTTTTTTTTAAATTAGTGTTTCCTCCGTTTTGTGCTGCTTTTGCTTGTTCACCCGTTCCATATGCCGTGGCTATTTGACCAAGTCCTTGTATAGCTTGAGCTTGTTGTGATTCTCCAGCCATAAGCTGTTGACTTAAAGTTTGTAACTCTTGCTGATCTCTAGCCTCCTGCATTTGCTGTCTCCTTTGGAAATCTTGTCCTCTCATCACATCGAATTGAGATTCCTTTTCAATCATTTTATTTAAAAGATTTAACTCTTTCTGCCCTATTTGTTCTTCACCAGCTCCCAGCATAGACATAGCGTCACTTGCAGATAATCCTGCTGCAACATCTACAAGACCTGATCTTTGTTGTCCTATTTGTTGTAAAGCAAATTGTTCTTGTTCTAATGAAGGTTTTAGTGTGTCAAAAGCGCCTTGGCTTAAATCTTGATATTCAAAGTTTTCAAGACCCTTTCTTGCGTCTGAAGACATTTGTTCTCCGCCCATAAATCCTTTTATAGCTCCTGCAGCTCCAGTTATAAGTCCCAATGTTGTAAAGAATGCCATAGTCTTATTTTTTTAATTATACAAATATACAAAAATTACATGTAGCTCTTTATAACTTCTGAATTAACAGCATAAAGCTCCACGAAACTTGTAGAATTGTTTGTTAGTTTTATTTTTGCATGATAACCTCTTAAACCAAAAGATTCAGACTGTGGATTTTTAACCACAAAACAAAAATCATTTGAAGTTGGTACGTTTGTAGACGATACTGTGCTTATTGTTTTATCTGACACAGTGTCTATAACCCCAACAAGTTTTGTTGCTCCATCATTAAAATACAAACTATCTCCACCAGTATTAGTGTCTGGATCGCTTATTTGTATTTGTTTTGGTACAGTTGATGAAAACAGATAACTGTTTGAACTAGGCACAGATTGTAAATTACCTAACCCTTGTATTGAAAGCTCATTAAAGTTTAAAGAATCGCCTGACAATCTTCTTATGTAGGCATACTTTAAACCTTCTTTGTCTTGAAATTTTAAATTACTTGTATCTCCTATCTCTCCTTGTTCAATTTCAGTATCTAGAGTAGCATACCAATTTGAATTGTTTGATTCTAAAGATAAAGATTTATAAAGTTTTATGTCAGATGGACCATCATTAGAAGAAAATTCTACATAACAACCATAAGTTGTTCCATAAAAACTAGTTCTTGTTAGATTATCGTCGTGTAAATAAAGATTTCCATTTTTAAATGAATAAAAATTATTACCTAATCTTTCCATCCATTCTGGTTCATAAGAATGAAATGATGTCCATGCATTGTTTACTTCGTCAAATGTTATTGTTGTTGCCATAATTAACTACATCCTGTTGTTACACCTAAATCACCTTGTCCTGAAACTGGTCTACAATCTGTTCCGTCAGTATAAAAATACGCAGGAGCAGGATTATTACCAGCCGCATCAGTATATATCTTAGAAGATATTGCAAATACACCTCCAGATTGAGCGCTACCAACATCTACATAAAATGTTCCAGAATTTCCTCCTGGATAATTGCTACAAACTGAAGCACAACTTACACTTCCATATTCTAAATCTACTGGGTATGGTCCTGTGTCACCACTTCCACCACCAGAAGCAAGTATACCTATTTCAACTGACGCTATAGCAGAACATCCTCCATCTATAGTGACTTTATATTTAAAGCTATCAAAAGTAGTAGCAGACCCATTATGATCATAAGTAATAGTTTTATCTGCGTTCACAATCACAGACCCATACAATGGATAAGTATGAATACTAACAGTGTGTGTGCCTGATATTGTATCGTTTGATAAAACATTAATTGTGGTTGATGCGTTGTTTGCTAAACCTGTAATTGAATCGTTAACTAAAGTTGGAAGCACGTCTTTATAATCAAATACTAAATACAAACTATCCGTAGAAGCGCTTTCATTAAAAGTAAAGGTTATACTATTGTCTTCATGTTCTGAATTGTCACTCTTAGTTATTGTTGGATATGTAGCAGTGCTAACTATGTTATCTACAGTCAAACTACTTGATGATGAAATTAAATACCCTAACCTATTACAGGAATTAAAATCTCCAGAGTGATAACCTTTTTGTTTTAAAGAAGACATAGTAACTGTTTCTCCATCAGCCGGTATATACTCTGAACCTATTTGCTCTGTAATGCTTTCGTTTTTTGTTAACTCTGAAACATCAAAAACATCTTCATCTGTATAGTAATTTCTTGAAGCAATTCTAAATCTGTTTATTATAGATTCATCAGCTTCGCTTGCATCATTTACAACGATAACAGTAACTTTTCTTGTTGCAAGTACTGGACAAGTGTGTGTAAGTTGAACATTACCAACTGAAACAGATGTTAAGACTATAGTTGCTTTTCTGTTATTAGTAATGTCACTAGCAGAAAAAGTAACTGTAAAACTTCCAGATCCTGTTAAAGAGTTGTGATTTGTTGTGGATCCGTTTAACGTAACAGCAGCATTAAATGTTCCTGTAGCTGTATAAGCTATAGAAGTATTACCTACATTTTTAGAATTTAACGTATATGTATAAGTTTCTGAAACTTCAGTAAAGTTTCTAGAAATTATAGAATCACATTCAAATTCATCTAAAACAACGTCAAATGGTGATTGATTTATTGATAATACATATTGATGATATTTTGGATCAAATCCACCTATATTAAAAGTGTTTTTATTCTCAAATAAACTATTTTTAAAAAAAGATTTCATTCCATAATAAGAAATAGGAGTTATGCCGTCTTGTGCTAATCTTAAAACAACTCCTCTAGATGCATCTGTAAAATACATTTTGCCTGCATAAAAACTGAAACTTTCTGGGTTATTAGCAATTCCATATTCCCCACTATAAGGCACGTCTTGACCTAAAACATTTTCTATTTTTTGTAACGAAGCTTGACCACTTGTTCCATAAAGTAAAGCTTTTCCAAATAAAACCTTAGACACCCTATCTTCTTGAAAAACAATTAAGTCAGTTTCTCTTGAAAAAATCTTTTGTATAGAACCATATTTACTATCCAGACTTTTTTTAATACCTCTAGATGAATTAAATTCATTTAAAGAATTATAACTGGTTTCTTCATTGTATTTTTGAGAATAAATTAATGTATTTTTTAAATAAACTTTTTTATAACCATCTAATAAAGCTAAATTAGGTCTATAGTCTAAATCGAAAAACGGAGACAATCTTTCATCTCTTATTTGTATACTTTCTACTCCATTTGAAAAAGCAAAACAATTTCCTATAGTTAAATCACATATTCCAGGTAAAGATGATGTTTGTGTTTGTGTGTTACCCACATGAAAACCATTAACAATATCAAAGGTTTGTTCTGTTTCATAATAAACATCACTATCTAAATCTTCTGGATCAGTTTCAAATATTGTAATACCATCAACCAACATCAAGCTAATTTTTGCTTCTAAAAACCCTGTTTCGAGTTGTCTTGTGAATTCAACAGTTTTAACATTTATAAGATGTCTTGTAGCTGTTCCAGAGCCTGTTTTACTAAATGTTAATTCAAATTGTTCGTCTTTATCCGTATAAAAAGCTTGACCTACTGGTTTTTTCCATGCAGTTTCTTCTATTAAAAACTTTTCAAATCCTGATGTGGTTGCATCACCTGTATAATCTCCAGAAACCTCAAATTCTTTTATATACTCTTTTGAATCATCTCCGTCAGAATCTTGTCTTTCATAAGCTTCAAATTTAATATTTATAAGACTTCCTTTTGTAATATTTAAATGAACATAATTTGCACCGTCTTGATATTGAGCTAATCCAAATTCTTCTTTTGTTGGAAGCGTTACATTTGCATAACCTTTAGTAACACTGCTAAAGTTATTAAATATTGTTCTCAATCCCCAAGGAATTCTATCAGATCCTTCGTATTCAGCGTAATTATAAGCATTAAAATCCATATTAAATCCAACAGGTTTTATTTTCATATAAACACCTGGCTTTTCTTTTATAGGATTGTCGAAAGCATCTTTATTTCCTTCGATCCAACCTTCATCTGCATCATCACCATCAAATCTTGTGACCTCTTCATCAAGTTTAGTTTTGTGTGAAACTTCTAGTACTTTTACCTTAACTTCTCTGTTTAATGGGCCATCATCATCAGATTTAACTATAAGATTAGTTCCTTCTTCAACTTTACCTATATTATTACCTGATAGTAAAACCCATCTATATAACCCTTCTTCATAATAAAAAGTACTGTAAATATTATAATGTAACTTTCTACTTGTTTTTACAAAAAACTTAAATCTATCAGCCCAATACGGAGCCTTGTTTTTAACAGTAATTTTTGCTGAATTAATATCAACAGCATTTTCTACAGGAATAAATATTTCCGAAGAATCATTACCTATTGTGCTTGTAGTAGGAATTATAGTAGAATACCTCCCATATTTATCTAAATAAACTAAACCAAATTCATAGCTTCTGTTACTTTTTAATGAAATATTGTTATTACTTCCTCTTAATGTATAAATAGAATCTGTTTGAAATTCAAAGTTTTCAAAAAAACTTACAGAGCTTGTGTCTACATATATTATCGTAGGGGCAAGTATAGTTATGCTTGTTGATGTAGAGGATTGAACAGAAAACTGACCATAAGTTGTAGTAGAATTGTTTGGTGGAGGTGTAGAAGAAACGTTTTTTACAAAGTTTCCTGATAAATAACCTAACAGCTCTAAAAAATCATCAGATACCGCTAATTCACTAGCTGAATTGTAATTTTTAGTTAATTGTATGGCATTATTACCTCCGAAATTTCCATCAAAATAAAAATTAGGAGAAGAACCTGCTTGATCTGATTCTAAAATCACTCCAATTAACAAATAAGAACCTTTTGTTAAGCTTTTATTAGTCAGATCTAAAGTTAGTTCCCTTTCGTTTACACTAATAGTAGCAGTTCCTGCAGTTCCTTCTTGTGCTTTTGAAACCTTTTCAGCCTTATAATCTACTCTAATAAGATCAGTATCTGTTTCATTTTCTTTAATATCATACTGACTAGTAATATTACCAAAAACTAATCTGTTTTCTATAAACTCTTGTGCTTTGGCAGTTAAAGGAACGTCATCAAAAATTCTGTTTACTTCATCTTTAGGCAAAGATCTGTATATTTTTATATTACTAAATGATAAAGTTTTTTGTACATTATCTAAAAAAACATTTTCTTTTTTATTTATATTGTCTATTATATATACAATTCCTTCTTTAGGGTTTTTAAAACAAATTTGTATATCTGTAACCCTTTTATCTCCTGTATTGTATTTTATTCTATACGCATTAAAAATATTTACCATGGCTTTGTTTTCCATAGTACTAAAATCTAATTCAAAATTACCAGGTACAAACTGATAATTAGAAAAAGAGGATAATGCAGAATACTCTCCATCCAAATACTTATATCTATATGCAAAAGCAAAAAACCTCTCTTTTACAGAGTTTTCAGTTACATTTGGTGTCATATAAGGTGAAACTGTTGGTGCGTTTCTTGGTGGTTTTTTATAAAGATTTATATCGTCCTCAATAAAATTGTTTTCTCCGTATCCTTTTGCTCTTTCAATACTTACACTTCTTGGAGGGTTTATTCCGTCTGTAAACAATAATAAGTTTTTGTTTGAAACAACATTATAAATAACATTTACTCCTGTTATTTTATTGGATTTGTTAAAGTTTAAAACTTGATTTACACCAGACCTTGTATCAGACAATACAATAACAATTCTTTTTTTTATAACATCGTATTCATATATAAAAGAATGTCCTGAGTCATTAACAACAAACCAATATAGTTTTTCGTTTGCTTCATCAGAAACAGCACCAATACATATTGGATTACCTGACTCTGAATTAAATGTTATTTTAGTATTTCCTTTTTCGTTTTCAATAGCTCCAACATCGGATCCAGCTGTGTTTAATACACGAATATTTAAAGCATCAGTGTACTCTCCTTTAGGAACTATCCTTTCATCAACGCTTTTGTTGAGTTTACCTTTTGAAAAATTATTACTTAATTTCATATTATTTTATCCACTTATCTCTTCCTTTTAATATCTGAGTCAATTCGCTTAATTTTATAGTATTCAGTCTTATTTTTGCATTTCTCAATGAAGCAGAAGATTGTTTTTGAGCTCTTCTTACTATATATTCCTGAACACCAAACTTAGATTTTAAAATAGTAGATTGTAAATAATCATACATAAAAGTTTCGGCAAGTTTGTGTACTTTTATTTCACTATCAGCATAACCATATAATCCATCAGAAACATATTCAATAATTATATTTTTATCTTGTAAGTTAGAACTAAATAAAATATACCCTTTGTTTTTATCTATCAAATAACTACCATTGTGGTTTGAAGAACCTGTGTCAATACCAAATCTTTGCCCTAAAGCAAAAGAGTCTGGAGCAGTCAACTTATCTTTTGTGTTTTCTTTCCACTTTGTTTCTATTATAGGCGTACCTTTTAATGCATTACCATCGCTGTCTGTTAAAATTTTTCTGAAAGCAGTGTTATCCTGTAAATATGAATCTGTAATTTTAGAATTAAAGTTTTGCATTATAGGGTGAGTCATTCCATCATCTCCTACATAAGATATTTTTGCAGCACTTACAAAATCATGTGGCAAGTGAACTTTTAATGTTTCAGGAACTTGTAATTCAAAACCTACTATTTCTCTTAACGCATCATAATTAAGCTCTTGTATAGCCCTTTTAGCATGAAATACAACTTCGTTTCTATCTACTTTGTTTATTACCTTATCATCTCCAACATAACTTAATAAAAAATTATTAATTATATCTTCTAACAATAAATATTGATACGTTCCCCAGTTTTCACTAGCTGGATCGGCACCATTATTTTGGTAATATTCTTTTTGCGTTATGCTTTGTCCTATTTTTGGCATCTGTTAAGTGTTTTGTTTTTGAAATTCTTGAGTCTCAATAGCATTGGTAACTTCTAATACTTCTTTTTCTCTTATACTAAGACCTGCAAATTTGCATATTTTTATTACTAACTCCGTTTCATCTTCGCTTGATATTTCAAAATCAACTGAAGTATCAACATTATATACTGGATCCCCTGAAATAGTATTATATCCCCAATGTGGATCCGTAGGTTTTTTTATGTAATTACATTTTAATGCTATTTCACTTCCTTGTGGAGTTGAAGCAGTATAGTAAATGCTAAGAGGCCTTGCAAAGACTTTTGTTCCTTCCCTCTTAAATACAGGGTAAGTAACAGTAGGAGAGCTTAAATTGCTGTTCACAATCATATCAAACTTGTGTTTGGGTAT
>Ga0206123_10005007_pt1 | contig 10126 bp, 9 predicted proteins | sample Helgoland_Spring_2_FD_160086 | JGI IMG/M metagenome (GOLD analysis project Ga0206123, IMG submission 160086) | Pelagic subsurface seawater microbial communities from Kabeltonne, Helgoland, North Sea - Helgoland_Spring_Bloom_20160316_1 | ecosystem: Environmental > Aquatic > Marine > Epipelagic ... | reverse complement strand
ACAAAGGGAATTTGGAAAGAATCAAGGAAGCGAAAGTTTATTATTCATACCAAACATTGCACACTCAGATTATAAAAAGTAGTATGACTATTTTTATTGCTGAAATATTAGTAACCACAATTAATGAGGAGGCAGAGGATATTGATCTATTTAACTTTATAGAAGAATCGCTATTATGGCTTGATCAGTCGGATAAAATATTCAATTTTCACATACTTTTTTTACTGAAATTAAGTATGCATTTTGGTTTTTATCCAGATACTGATACCTTAGAAAAACCATATTTTAATTTGATGGAGGGCGTATTTCAAGATTTAAATAGCGACAAATATTCTGAAAGAAGCCAACGAATAGGAAATTTAAAAGAGTTTTTCGGCATAGATTTTGATAAATCATACGAAATAAATCTCACAAAAATTGAACGTTCGGACCTATTGTCTTTGCTTTTGCAATATTATCAATTACATTTACACGGTTTTAAAAAACCCAAGTCATTAGTAGTCTTAAATCAGATATTCGAATAAGCATGAAACTGCTATTTACAATTACTTTCCTTTTTGTTTTATCGTTAGCAATTCAAGCTCAAACTATTCAAGTTTTAGATGAGGAAACTAAAAAACCTGTTGCTGGCGTTGCTGTATTTAATGACTCAAAGTTAACTACTGGGATAACAGATTTAGATGGCAATATTGATATTACAAATTTTTCAGAAAATGAGAGGATTATTTTCCAGCATATTTCGCATATCAATCGTTTTTTAACTAAAAAAGAAATTATTTCATTAGAAAATATAATAATTCTAAGCCCAGATGCCAGTTCCCTTGATGAGGTGGTACTATCTATTTCTAAATTTGAACAAAATAAAAAAGAGATTCCTCAAAAAATTTCTAGTATTACCAGTAGGGATATTTTGTTTACAAACCCTCAAACTTCAGCAGACTTATTGGAAAGAAGTGGTAATGTATTTGTGCAAAAAAGTCAACTAGGTGGCGGTAGTCCTATGATACGCGGATTTTCAACTAACAGATTACTTATAGCGGTAGACGGCACTCGATTTAATAATGCAATATTCAGAGGTGGAAATGTGCAAAGTGTAATTTCAATTGATCCCTTTTCGATTGAACGTACCGAAATTATTTTAGGTCCAGGATCAGTTATATATGGAAGCGATGCTTTAGGTGGTGTAATGAATTTTTATACAAAAGATGCAAAGTTTTCGTTTAAAGAAGGGGTATCTTTTTCTGGAAATTTTACGACAAGATACGCCACTGCTAGTTCTGAAAAAACTGGGCATATTGATTTAAATATAGGCCAAGACGAATGGGCTTTTTTGACTAGTTTATCTTACACTGATTTTGGTGATTTAGTCATGGGTAAATATGGTCCAGATGATTATTTACGACCTGAATATGTGGCTACTGTAAATGGCGAAGATGTTTTAGTTACCAATAAAGACCCTAGAAATCAGGTCTCTACAGGTTATAGTCAAATAAATATGATGCAGAAGATTCGATTTATGCCTTCTGAAAACTTGGACTTTAATCTAGGATTGTTCTACACGACAACCAGTGATTACCCAAGATATGATCGATTGATTCGAGAAAAGAATGGGCAACTTAAGAGTGCTGTATGGGATTATACTCCACAAGAATGGATAAATGGGAATTTTAAAATTACTCACAAAGGGTCTTCTTTTTATGACAAGAGTATACTGACGTTATCCTATCAAAATTTTGTAGAGGGAAGAAGAGATCGTGACTTTGGAGATGCAATTTTATATGAAACAAAAGAAAAAGTTAATGCTTATACCTCAGCATTAGATTTTATTAAAAAATTTGAAAATAGTAAATTATTTTATGGTTTAGAATATGTTTTTAATAAAGTGTATTCCAAAGGAATACAAACTAATATTAACGATGAAAATACAACAGAAACCGCTTCACGTTATCCAGATGGGTCGAGTTGGCAATCTACGGCTGCTTATGTGAGCTTGCAATCTAAATTTTCAGAGAATATTTCATTTCAAGCAGGATTTCGATATAATCATATTTTATTAGTGGCTAATTTTGACACTCCCTATTACGATTTCTCTTTTATGGAAGCCGTTATCAATACTGGTGCATTAACAGGAAGTGCTGGGTTCAATTGGCAAGCAAGCAATAACTTTTCTTGGAGACTTAATTTTTCTACGGCATTTAGAGCACCAAATATTGATGATGTTGGAAAAATATTTGATAGCGAACCCGGATCTGTTGTAGTACCTAATCCAGAACTAAAACCAGAATATGCGTACAACGGAGAATCAGGAGTTGTTCTAAAGCTGGGAGATAAAACAACTATTGATCTTACAGGCTATTTGACTTTTTTGGAAGATGCTTTAGTTAGAAGAAACTTTAGTATTAACGGACAAACTGAAATTATTTATCAAGGTGAGTTGAGTAATGTTCAAGCAATTCAAAATGGAGGGGAAGCTCAGATTTACGGTTTTGAGGCAGGAATTGAAGTAAATTTCACACAGTATTTTCAGCTTACCTCTCAATATAATTATACTGGAGGACATCAAGTTGAAGAAAATGGAACTAAAGTAGCTATTAGACACGTTGCCCCAAAATTTGGGAATATTCATTTTATCTGGAAGCGCAATAAATTAAAGTTAGATGCTTATTCTTTATATAATGGTCAATTTGATTTCGAGGATCTTGCACCTGAGGAACAAAATAAAGCTTTTTTATATGCTTTGGATGAAAATGGAAATCCTTATTCTCCCTCTTGGTACACCCTAAACTTTGGAGCTCACTATCAATTTACAAAAGCATTAGAAGTAAACGCTACAATAGAAAATATCACTAATCAAAGATATCGCACCTACTCTTCTGGAATAACTGCAGCAGGAATTAATTTTATTGCAGCTGTTAGCTATCAATTTTAGGAGATAAACTACATATAACATATTTAGAACCTACAAGAATCTAAAGTTTGAGTTTCTGCAAAAAACAAACGGATACAAACGCTTGTAAACAACTATAAACGTAAGTAAGTAAGTAAGTACCAACTAATATTTTGATCGAGTAGTATATTTGCCCTGTTGAATCGAACTAATGACATTCAATTTAATTAAAACCTTATCTTATGAATACGTTAAGAAACAAAGTACAGTTGATCGGAAACTTAGGAAATGACCCAGAAATCATCAACTTGGAATCTGGAAGTAAATTAGCAAAATTTAGTATAGCTACTAACGAGTCTTATAAAAACACTCAAGGTGAAAAAGTAGTAGACACTCAATGGCATAATGTGGTTGCTTGGGGAAAAACAGCAGATATAATTGAGAGTTATGTTGCTAAAGGAAAAGAAGTAGCTATCGAAGGCAAATTAACTACTCGTTCTTGGGATGATAAACAAGGAGTAAAACGCTATACCACCGAAGTAGTTTGCAACGAAATTTTGATGTTGGGGAATAAATAAGTTTTTTTTCAATTACATAAGACCGTTTAAATAACGTCTTTTTAACCCAAAATAGTTTGCTGATAAAAGGCATGGGGAGTTATTTTTAAACGGTCTTTTTTTATTAAAGGCCGAAAAAGAACAGATTTAGAAAAAGCGACAGCTATTGATTGTTGATAATTATATAATTCAATACTTTTTTCATCAAATGAACCCGGTCAATACCTCTCACATTATGAGGGTGCATTGGGTAACTAAAAAAATCAACTTGAATTTTATTTTTCACAAATTCTTGGAGTAAGCTCATAGAATGTTGAGGGACTACGACGGGGTCAACACTCCCGGTAATTTCTAATAATTTACCATCAAGATTTTTCACATAATTATGGACTTTAGATTTTTCAAACCCTTCTTTATTATCTTGCCAACGATCCATGTAGCGTTCACCATACATAATCTCATAGTACTTCCAATCAGTTACGGGCCCACCAGCAACTGCTGTTGTAAATACACCAGGATGTCGCAACATCAAGGAGTTTGTCATGAACCCTCCATAGCTCCAACCATGAATAGCTAGCCTATTTTTGTCAATATAAGGCAACGATTTAAGGTAATTGACTCCAGCAAGTTGATCTTCCATTTCTGCTTCTCCAACTTGTCTATGAATTACACTTTCAAATTCAAACCCTCTATAAGCTGATCCCCGATTATCTAATGTAAATACCACATAGTTTTTTTCTGCTGCCATCCACTGCATCCAAAGATTAGAGCCTCCAAGCCAGGAATTAGTAACCATTTGTGCGTGAGGACCACCATAAACATATATTAGTACTGGATATTTTTTGTTTTCATCAAAATTTGCGGGCTTTATAATTCGGCCATATAAATTTGTTCTATCTTTTGATTTAAGAGTTATAAACTCGGTAGTTCCTAGCTGATAGTCTTCAATTGGGTTTTTGGAGGTGTATATAGTTACTTCTTTACCGTTTTTGGTCGTCTTTCTTTTTACAATTCTAGGTTCTTTCAAACTAGAATAACTATCTAGAATATATTTCCCATCCGAACTTATTTGGACGGAATGACTTCCCGGTTCACTTGTTAATAGTTTAGTTTTAGCATTTTTTAAATTTATTTTATATGCTTTGGTTTCTCTACCATCATTTCCAGTACCTAAAATAATAACATTTTTTCCGCCTTCATCAAATCCAACAATACTTTTAATGACCCAATTAAAATATGTTAATTGACTTTCTTTAGAGCTGTTAATATCGTATTTGTAGATATTCATAAATCCGTCTCGCTCACTCATCCATAAAAATTCAGAATTATTACTAGGTAAAAAAACTGCAGCATGTTCTGGTTCCACCCATTTATCGTTTTTTTCTTCAAAAAGTGTTTTTATTTTTCTTCCAGTATTAGCATCGTACATATTAAACCACATATGATTTTGATCTCTATTTACCTCAGCTAAAAAAATATATTTTTCGTCTGGAGACCAAGAAAGATTGGTTAAGTAATGTTCGTCTGAAGTATCGATATCTAGATAAATTAAAGACTGAGATTTCATAGAAAAAATACCAACTTTAGCAATTTCCGACGCCATTCCATTCATTGGGTATTTAATGTTATTTATTAGTGCTGGAGTTTGTGTTATATCGACCAAAGGATATTCCGTAACATTAGATTCATCTTTTTGATAAAAAGCTAAATAATTCCCTTTAGGGCTCCAAAAGGTACCTTTTCTTATTCCCATTTCTGAACGCGCTATTGCTTGTCCTGATACAATATTTTTATCCTCATCAATGGTAACAGTAATTTTTGGTTCATTAGAAACTGCAACGTATAAATTATTGTCAATAGTGTAAGCTACAGCATTAGCCTCTTTATTAAATTCCGTGTTTTCACCATTTACAGGATATTTAATTTCATTTGAAATAGCATTATTCACATAATTATATTGAATAAAAGCATTTTTATAAATAAAAGTAACTTCTTCTGAAGTAATAGATGAAAATGAGTAGGGTATTCTTTTCATCTCTGGGAATGACTTCTGTAGTTCTTCCAAAGTAAAAATAGCAGGTTTTCTTTCAAGTTGATAGTTTATATAAACCTCGTCATTTTCAATGACTATATAGTCATCAGTTCCTTCCATCCACTGCAATGATTTTTGTTCGGGGTAAAGACCTTTATAGTAACCTAAAATGGCATCTTCAAGACTTAAATGTTTTATGTCTTGTGCGTTTAATGTGGTTCCAATAAAAACCAATATAATGGTAATTAATTTTCTCATAGTTCTATAATTCAAATTCAAATTTACACTAAATAAAAGAACTAACTCTTTAAATGATAACTGCAAATGAATTAGCCTCCTATGGAAATCATACTTCTATTTTGGGAATGTAAATCGGGTTTTTGAAGTTTTTCAAGTAATTGAAATTTAAAGCTCCTATTTGCTAATATCAAAAAACATCTTTATTTATCTTTAAATTTATGATTAAGTAAATTTGGTTTAAATGTAACCATAACCCATGCCCAACTATTATGGATATTACTATCTCCTCCTTTTATGGCTTCCATTGATTTGGTGGCAAACATTTGTGAATACCCGGTATCTATTTTCACACTATCATTAATTTTATAAGCCATCGTGAAGTCAAATTCAGTGCCTAAATAGCTGTCCAGATTTTCATTATTTTCTAGATTAATTATCTGAGCTGAAGATGCAAAATAGTGTGGAGATAATTTAAAAGACCAATTTTTTTTAGTAAAACTTAAATGTAAATAAACGTCCATTAGACCTACATTATTTTCATGGTTCCCAACGTAAAAATAATCCATTAGTCCATTAAATTTATGGTTGGCACCAAATAAGGGTTTAAAGGATTTTATATCTGAACTTGTATCATTTGTATCCTTCCCAGAAAAGTATTCCCCTCCAAGTGTTGCATCAATTTGTTTTGAAATCATATAGTTAATATTAATTCCAAAATAGGATGCACTTACGCTATTATTAAAAGCCTTACCTTTTTGCAGATAAAATGCTGCATCTATTGAAAAATCATTATTTACGAAAGTAGCTCTTGGACCTATTGTTTGGCTGTAATCAACTTTAATATTCTCCGAAGGAAACCCTTCGTTATTTACATTTTGAATTCCATTATTTAAAAATAAAAAACTTAATTTAAACCTATTAAAATTACCGTGATACCACACATATTGAAATGTTTTGTACCCTGCTACGTTGCTATACAGTTCATTTGTGTTTATTTGTTTATCTGTATTGTAAGCAAAACCTAAGTCAATTTTATGATGTTGATTTGGTCTAATTTTAAACTTTAAAGCATCGTGACTTCTCCCTTGTTGAGCCCAAGCAGCACGTGCAAATATTCTTTCATTATCATAGGAAATTTCCTGGCGTCCTAATTTTAGGCTTAGCTTTTTTGAAAAGATTGCCTCCCCCCATGCTTGCTGAAAAGCAATGGCAGTATCATCTGGAGATAAGGTGTTACTATCTCCCCAATTCCTAACATTTTGGATAACTAACTTAAAAATTAATTTTTCATTTTTTAAGTCGAAATTAATTCGACTTCTTTGAGATATAAAATTTCCTGCTTTATCCGCTTCGGCACGAAGTGAACTAAAGCCATATCGGTTTTCATAACGAGGTCTAATTTCTCCTGAAAGATTAAATTCTTGAGCTGATGATGACAGTGAAAAAAATACCATCATAAATAATACTATTAATTTATTTTTCATTTTTGTTAATTGAGTAGATTTAACAAGGCTTTACAAAGATTTTAATAAATAGTTAGTCTGAATGTTGTCTTAAATATCTATTATTATAAAATTTTTGGGTAAATATAAACAATAAAAAAACCCCTACATAAATGCAAGGGTTATCTAATCCCCACCCCAACTATCTTGAAAAAAAATACCTACACCTAATTCAGCCCATAGATATAATAAAAATAGAATAATAATTGCTATAATAATATATCTCCTTTTTTTCATTTGATTAGATTTTATGATTAAACGTACAAGATAATAAAAGCTACTCTAATCTGTAAATCTTATAATTACTCTACCCTTAAATAGTATATAGTTTTTATACTGCGTAGGTATCTTAAACGATTGTATCAAAGCATCTTTTGGATTGTCTGCATTATTCATTTGCCATTGAATTGATTGCTCTGTCAAGTGTTTTATTGTCAACTTGACTAATATGGTCTATTACTTCAATTTCGAACTGTGTAGGGTGTTCAAATGTATTTTGCTCTATATGTTTTTGTGCTGGTAGTACGTGCTTCATTAACATACCCATAGCTTTAAAGTATTCAGCATCTTTTAAATTTGATAATCGTTGTTTGGTTTCCTCTAAATTATCAGAAACTATCTGCGTAATCATTTCTCTTATTTCTCTACTATTCTTATTGGTGCTTCCTTTTGGTCTACCTTTTCCGTATGTATGTCCTTTTTCAAATGGCATATTATTTCTATATTATTTTACAATATAACGTTGCTATAATCCAATTTTGTAGATTATAGATTTACTTATATAATAAAATTTACTGATTATTGTTACAAAAAAACCCCTACTAAAAGTAAGGGTGTTTTAAAGTATTTTAAAATGGGGTTAATCTATTTCTTTCCCATCTTTATAGACTCTATCGTCTCCTGTGCCATCTCGTTTACCATCTTTATAGTTTCTTTTCCTCTCTAACTGACCGTTTTCGGAATACCATTCGAATAGACCGTCTTTTTCACCATCTTTAAAGTTTTGTTTCTTTTTTAACTGCCCGTTTTTGTAATACCATTCGAATAGACCGTCTCGTTTACCATCTTTAAAGTTTCCTTTAAACTCTAACTGATCGTTTTTATAATTGGCAAATATTTCACCACTGTAAGGTAAGCCTTTATAATAAGTGATATTTTTCTCGTATTTGATGTAGTCTTTTTCTAAACCACTGTCAATACTTTTAGAACAACTAGCAACGATTATTAAAGCTAAAAATAAATAAGTTAGTTTTTTCATTGTTTTGATTTTTAAAGGGTTGTATTTTAAAGGGTTATTCTAAACAATTAGAGGGTAAATTAGGTTTTGGTAATGTCCATTGAGGAGTGTTATAGTTAAATCCACTACACTCATTTACACTACTAACATTCCAATTGGATAGGTCTTGGTTAATAGCAGTATCTTGAAAAAACATAGCTTGCATATCAGTAACATTACTTACATCCCAATTTCCAATAGGTTGGTTAAAAACAGAGCTTCCAAACATACTACTCATATCAGTCACACTACTAACATCCCAATCACCAATAGGTTGATTAAAAACAGAGTCTTTAAACATATAACTCATATCAGTCACATTACTTACATCCCAATCACCAATAGGTTGATTAAAAGAACTATTTTCATAAAACATATACCTCATTTCAGTAACATTACTGACATCCCAATTTCCAATAGGTTGGTTCAAATTAGAAAAGTTAAACATACCATTCATATCAGTCACAAAAGTAGTCACCACTTTAGTTATATCTTCTTCATTAGCAACCATTTCTCTCAACATAGCCTCATCTACCACCGTATAGATAACTCCATCAATCACTCCCGTATCTCCAACTTCTGCACATTCATAAGCCTTTATAGTTATACCGTTTTCATCTAAATACACTACTTCACAATCTATAGGCTCTTCACTTGTCATAAAACTAACCTCATTACCATAAAACTCACCTAAAGCATTGGTTAAAAAAGTTCTTGCGTAATAAGTGGTATTAGGCTCAAGATTTTCTAATGTGGTACTTATATCAGTACCATTTACATTGATTTGAGTATCTTCTATAGTGGGTTGTACCTCATTAGAGTAAACAAATCCTTGTTCGGTATTAGGCAATTCACAATTTTCGATATCTTCTGTAATGATAGTACCATTTAAAACAACACTTGTAGTTAAAATATCTTCAACATCTAAAGTATTTAAATTATAGATACAAGAGGGTTGTTCATTATCTCCGTTATCACCACCATCATTACTACTACCATCACTACTATCATCACTACTACAAGCAACGATTAATAAAGCTAAAAATAAATAAGTTAGTTTTTTCATTTTGTTTTGATTGAAAATTAATAATAAACCAAAGTAATAATAATAAACTAAAAAACTGATACATAGTTGATACTTCTAATTACATAACATTTTGCGTTTTCAAAAAGTGGACATAAGTAGACATAGTTTATAGGTTTTAAAACTTTAACTATATTTGAGTATGAAAAATTTACTATTAATTTTATTGTTTGTTCCATTAATCAGTTTTGGACAAATCATAGTTGATAAGAAGTTAGGAGAAATTGATATTAGAAATTTTAATGATAAATACATAACTATTCAACTTAATTACGTTTTTCCTTCTTCACATATACTGACTACTTCCGAATACAAAAAAATAGTTGAATAATAATTAAACGGTGTTAATTACTATATATATTGATATTTAAAGGTATTTAGGTTTGGAATATTTAATTTTAGTACAATGAAATTATAAACTGAATAATACTATTAATTTATTTTTCATTTTTGTTAATTGAGTAGATTTATTTCTTAAAAGTTAATTTAGGCGATCTGCCTTTTTTAAATATTTTATTACTAGCGTGTTTCCCTTTCCTTAATTCTTT
>Ga0206123_10005005_pt1 | contig 10128 bp, 8 predicted proteins | sample Helgoland_Spring_2_FD_160086 | JGI IMG/M metagenome (GOLD analysis project Ga0206123, IMG submission 160086) | Pelagic subsurface seawater microbial communities from Kabeltonne, Helgoland, North Sea - Helgoland_Spring_Bloom_20160316_1 | ecosystem: Environmental > Aquatic > Marine > Epipelagic ... | reverse complement strand
CACGACACGCCAATAAGGCTGGGATTAAACCATTTACCGCACGCAACTCACCGGTTAACGCCAGCTCACCATAAAATTCCGCCTGCTCCAGAATAGCGTCCGGTATCTGCCCCGAAGCCGCCAAAATGCCAACCGCTATAGCTAAGTCATAACGTGCCCCGGTTTTCGGTATATCGGCCGGCGCTAAATTGACGGTAATACGCGTGGCCGGTGGATATTCAAACCCCGCGTTCATCAAAGCGGTTTTGACCCGATCCCGAGCCTCTTTTACTGTAGTTGCAGGCATGCCAACCATAGTAAATCCTGGCATTCCCCTTGCCAGATCCACTTCAACCCGAATTTCCGGCGCATGAATACCTATCAATGCCCGGGTATAAACTCGCGCTAACGCCATCTGTCTCTCCATGACTAAACAACGCCGTAACTATAAGCTTGAGAAAAGTTCCTGTCTGTAAGCTAAGCACTTCAAGCAATGACCGATATCATTCCTTCTCCACTTGCTTTTGTACCCACTTCTGTCATCATCCTTTCCTTACTTAAGAACAAGACGAATAACCAAGGGTCACCAAAAAACATGTTCCATCAGCTGAATCAACAGTGTCGAAAAGGTCGGTATATAGCACCCTTGCTATTGCTGGTTTTTTCACTGTGTTGGGGACAAAACTTTGGTTGGCTGGAAGGCTGTCCTAAGCATCAGGGCGCACCCGCGGCTGAACAGCTAGCCGGTAGCCATGCAGATTTAGGAGCAAAACACGAAAGCGCTAAGGCCGACTGCGACAAAACAGCGCATTTATTACAGCAGTTCCAGTCCGACATCACTTACGCGGCACTATCCTTCTTTGTTCTTCTGACTTTGGCGCTGAAGACCACTGTTAACAAGCAGTTAGCGCCCCCACTCTTTTTCTTTTCCTGTAAAAGGCGACCCCACGCCGTCTTTTGTTGCTTTCTGGAGTAGCACTTCCAACGGATTTTCATCGTTGGAATACTAACTTCAGGAGTAATGTATGAATAAAATTTTACCGTTATGGCTCGTATCGCTTATTGCTGCGCTGCTGCTTTATAGCGCCCAAAGCTTAGCGGAAACACCGTCTACTGGCTGGCTCAGTCATGAAGACCATCCGCCGGTATCGGTGAAGCTAGAACTTATCGGCCACTATGAGGCTGAGCGGAATCTGCTACCCGCCCTGCTGCATGTTGAGCTGGATGAAGACTGGAAAACCTACTGGCGTTCACCGGGCGAAGGCGGCATACCGCCAACCTTTGATTGGACTAAATCATCCAATATTAACGATATTGAATGGCGCTGGCCGGTTCCTTCACGCTACAACATTCAGGGTATTGATACCGTTGGGTATCAGGGGGCGTTGACCTTTCCGCTAATGATACAGCTAAGCCCGGATGCCCGACAGGCGCACATTAGCGGTACGCTGACTATGTCGTCCTGTACCACCGTTTGTGTTTTAACGGACTACCCAATTGACTTGCAAGTTGATCTGGACACCCTGACCGTCGACAGTGATCGCGCGTTTGCCTTTAATCAGGCCATGGGCAAGGTGCCTCGCGAATACGACAGCAATAACGTCAAGCAGGCTATTTGGTCCGACGCAAACCAACACATTCAACTGACCATAGAGCGCGACGGTGGCTGGCAAGATCCTCAGCTATTTATACACAGCAGCGGCGAAGCTCTGGCCGATGCAGAATTTTCATCACCGAATATTCAGGTGGAAGGAAATACGCTCACGGCGAATATTGAGGTTAGCCACTGGCTGAAACTGCCGGACCTTAGCAGCGCTGAGCTCATCACTACGGTTAGTGATGAAAAGTTTGCCGCTGAATATAAGACCGAGCTAACCGCAGGCACTATTGCTAATAACGCTCCCCCGCTTTGGGCTATTTTGCTTATGGCGTTAGCTGGTGGACTTATTCTGAACATTATGCCCTGCGTGTTGCCGGTATTAGGCCTGAAAGTTCAAAGCCTGATGTTGTCCGGTGCACAAGAGCCGAAGGTCGTGCGTAAGCAGTTTTTTGCGTCGTCACTGGGTATTATCAGCTCGTTTCTTATCATTGCCCTGGGGCTTATGGCGCTTCGCTGGTCAGGCGGTTCTGTCGGTTGGGGAATTCAGTTTCAAAATCCCTACTTCATTGCCGCATTGGTTGCTATTACCTGGGTATTCGCACTGAACTTAATGGGCGCCTTTGAGTTTAAATTGCCGTCCTCTTTAAGCACCAGTGCTGCGGCCGCCGGCGATAACAGCTACAAAGGGCATTTCCTGCAAGGCATGCTGGCAACGGTTTTGGCGACACCTTGTACAGCACCCTTTTTAGGTACCGCGGTAGCCTTTGCATTAGCTGCTGAATCATCAGTTATTCTGCTGATTTTTGCCGCTTTCGGGGTTGGTATGGCATGCCCCTGGTTATTTATAGCCGTGTTTCCGAAAACTGCGAAATTACTGCCCAAACCCGGTCGCTGGATGCAATGGGTGAAACCCATTTTCGCCATTATGATGCTGGCAACCTCCGTCTGGCTGATAACCTTGCTGAAAAACTTTATCAGCAATGAAGTATTCCTGGCGCTTATCGTCGGTTTATCGATTCTGACATTGGTGATTATTGGTAAAGTACATGGCCGCAGGCCGCTGTTTTTATCTATTGGCGGCTTTCTAGTTTTAGCTGCCGCTGTCGGTACGACGTTAATTCTTACCGCGGACCGCTGGGTCAACAAACTGCCGCAGGACCACCAGTGGCAGCCGTTAACGCAAGAGCGTATTGATAAAGCCGTTGCCACTGGCCAAACCGTATTTGTGGATGTGACCGCAGACTGGTGTATCACCTGCCAGGCCAATAAAGTGGGCGTATTACTGCAAGACCCGGTATTCACTGCCTTAGGTCGGGAGCATGTCACCCGCCTGCGTGGCGACTGGACCAAAGCCAACGAGAGCATTACCCAATACTTAAAGGCTAACAATACCTTTGGTGTGCCCTTTAACAAAGTTTATGGACCCGGCGCTCCGGACGGCATAACCCTGCCCGTAGTGCTCAGTAAAGACAAAGTCATAGACGCGCTGGAGGATGCCCATGAGTAAGAGCAAAGCCAAAACGTCCTGGGCAAAACGGCTACGAACCGCAGCGCTTTATATTGTGCTGTTCTCGGCAGTGGCCTTCGTTGTTGATGCTTTTCGTAATAGTGACGTGCCGGAATCTGTTCCGGCCGAGCTTTCGTCATTAACGGACATAAACGGTGAACAATATAACTTACGCGAAATGAGTAAGGACGGCCCGGTCGTTTTGTACTTCTGGGCGACCTGGTGCCCTGTTTGCCCCGCGGTATCGCCCACGGTCGACTACGTAGGCAACCACTACCCGACCATAAGTGTGGCATTGCGTTCCGGCGACAATGACAAGCTGACGCGCTATGCGCAGGCGAAAGGGTATGAGTTTCCTATTGTTAACGACAACCTCAACCGCGTCTCAAATGGCTGGCAGGTATCTGCCACGCCAACCATCATCATTATTGAAAACGGTGACATTGTTTCGGCGACAGCCGGAGTCACAACACCTCCCGGTTTGTTTATTCGTCTTTGGTTTCACCAGTTTTTTTGAAGTAACTCATTTTTAAGTAGGAAAGTTGTATGAATTTTATCTATAAAACGTTTTTCATCGTTGCTTTTATCTTTAGCAGCAACGTATTTGCGCAAGATTTAAACCCACAACAAGAACAAGACTTGGAAAAAGTCGAACAGCTATTGCGTGAGAATCCGGAGCTTATTCCAAACATTCACAGAGGCTTACAGCGCTTTTTAGAACAGCAAAGTGAGCAAAAAAACGCCATTGCTAACCATCAGGAATGGCTGTATCAGTCGGCGGCACATCCGGTTTTAGGTGACCAAGATGCGCCGCATAAAATCATTGTATTTACCGACTACAACTGCCCGTTTTGCAAGAAATTAGAGCCTGGCCTTCATAAACTGATTGAGGAATACCCGTCTATTCAGGTTGTGAACATTTTTGTGCCTTTACGCCAACAGCAGGTCGATGGGCTCAAAACCAACTCAGCACTCTATGGACTGAACCTGTGGCACAATGACCCTAAGGCGTTCTTTGAAGCTCACAACTTAATGATGAAAAAGTCGGGCATGCACACCGCTGACTCGCTACAAAGCGTTGCGCAAGTCACGGGTACCGAAGCCTTTTTGTCACCATCCGGCGAGAACGAGGCAGTTATTCGCAAAAATATGTCAGCATTTCGCGACTTAGGATTTCGCGGCACACCGACTATTATCATTGGTCAGCAGGTAACACCTGGTTACATTCCTTATGACAAGCTTGAGGCCATAGCCGAAAAGCAATTTGACTTGGATTAATCGATAAATAGATAGGGAGCTTGTTAAAAGCTCCTTTAAACTCGGCGAAAGTACGCTTTGAGAATAAAAGGAGAAATCCAACCTCAACTTATTTGCAGAACCGTTTATTCGGCTGGTTATACTCATACCGACGTTTCTGATGGTATCGATATTATTGCATCATTCACTGTGTATCCGGAGTGTGCACGTGAATATCAGACGTTTCAGATAACCGACAATGTTGCCGGAGCTAATTTTCGAGTTTACCTAACAGATGGCGTAGAAGTAATTTCAAGCGGATTGTATGGAACGACCGGTTATCCGCCGGCGGGGACTTATTATTGGGCTGTAGAAAATCTAGGTGGTGGTGATGGCTCCGGTTCCTTTGAATATGAATACGGCTATACTCGTTAGCATCATTTAAAAAAACAATAACCTGACTCATCCTTAATCAGATTGACAGGTCACGTTTCAAGGGGCTCAGAAAGAGCCTCTTTATCTATTGATTGATAAAACTCACGCATGTTCGTCAATAATAAAGCCTCCTTCTTCAGGTAGTAATTCTAAAGCCTGAGCCTGAAGATTCCTTATATTCTCCCCCATAAGAAACTCAGTCATCGTATCTAAATTCTTATCCGCTATCCTTACAGCGTCTGAATAGCTTGAGTGTTCCGCATATTGTCGATTTGCCCATTCTTGGCTATTTTCAAACACATTAGCTACTTTTCTATCTGATATATCTCCCTTTTCAGGGAAAAGTAAACGTACTTTTAGTACACCTGCAGAAAGGCTTAATGGATCATCAACACGAGAATAACCTTCTATCGTCTCTTCTTTAAACGTCATTACGCTCTCAGCCAGAGCAATATATTCTTCAACGGTTATGTCTTTGGCATTTTCGGGATCAACCGACAACAGTCCTTTGAACTTCTCCGCCTGCTCATCGGTAAGCTTTGAGGTATCAATCGCAGGCTCCGGAGGCTTAGTCTCGTTTACTTTCGGCTTTTCTGTGGGCTCGGCTACCACTGTCGATGATGGTTTTTTTATGGTGAACGAGAAATCACTGATGGTTAAAGGTTTCATAAACACCTCCTGTGTTAACCCTTTATATCGGCGAATTATTGGGCAACTTTAATATTCGAAAGTAAAATTACCAGTAATTTTCAGAGGTCACATTACCAGGCTTACGGCGGGTGTTTTTGGCAAGCCCTAATTCCGCAAGCGCAGCGCGTGACTCTTTTATCATGTCGGGGTTACCACAAAGCATGACTTGCGCGCTAGTGTCTAACGGCGTTTCAAGTGCGTTGCTTAACTGTCCTGAGTTGATCAGTTCAGGAATGCGCGCAGAGAGAGCTCCGGGAATGTTTTCACGGGTAATCACCGGTTGATAGCCTAACTGCCCGGGGTATTCTTGTTGCCACTGCTCTATTTGCCCCTGATAAACCAGGTCTTCTGCCACGCGTACACCGTGCACCAGATTAATCCGTTTAAATCGTTCCCACGGCTTTTCGGTTCTTAGCATAGAAATGAACGGACCAATGCCGGTTCCGGTAGAAAGCATCCACAAGCTGTCGCCGTCCGGCACTTCATCCAGCGTGAAAAAGCCACCTGCGGGCTGAGTTATGTCCACGCTGTCACCCGGCTGTAACTGAGCTAACTCGGTACTGACCTCGCCATCTTCCACTTCAGCAATCACAAAGTCCAGTATGGCTTCGTCCGGAGCGCTGGCTAGTGAATAGGCGCGCAACAACTGTTCACCACCAATATTCAAACCCAAACGCACAAACTGTCCAGCCTTAAAATCAAACGGCTCAGCCACAACTCTTAAACTGAAAACGCCAGAACTCCAACGGTAATTCTCGACAACTTTTCCACTAATCCATTGGATCATACGGCTGACTTAGTCCTTGTTCTGGTTCTTGGTCGCTTCCAGCTCTTTTTCCAACAACTCCACGCGCTCGCGCAGGCGCAGTAACATTTGCTGCTGCACATCCAGCTCTTCGCGGGTGACTAAATCCAGTTTTGACAGCTGTGACTGCAAGGTTTGTTTAACGCGCTGTTCCATGTTTCCGGCTAGTTCTTTCACGCCGGATGGCATGCTGTCGTTAATTTGGCGAGCAATATTCTCTATTGTTTTGTTGTCCATAAGTCTCTCTTTGTGTAAATCGTTGCTTATGCGTTTAGCTTAGCAGGAGATTCAGGTAAAATCCGAGCTTCTTATCAGCTTTTTCACGAATCAGGAACTCCGCGGCGCCCATGCTGAACGATCGCCAGAACCAGGCTGTACATTACATCCAGGGCCCTTTATTGGTGCTTGCCGGCGCCGGTAGTGGCAAAACCCGGGTAATAACGGAGAAAATTGCGTACCTGATCCGCCAGCAAATTTACACCGCCCGGCAAATTGGTGCAGTGACTTTTACCAATAAAGCCGCCAAAGAGATGAAAGAGCGTATTGCGCAAACCTTGCCGAAAGCGCAGCTGCGCGGTTTAACCGTGTGCACCTTTCATACTTTGGGGCTAAATATTATTCGTCGGGAACTCAGCACCCTGGGGTTTAAGCCCGGCTTTTCATTATTTGACGACCAGGACACCTACGCCCTGCTTAACGCCCTGACTGAAAATGTATTTGAGGGCGACAAAGCGCTGATTCAAACCTGTCAGCACCAGATAGGCCACTGGAAAAACGCCATGCTGTCGCCGGAGTTGGCTCTACAAAAGGCGTCAAACGATCAGGAAAAAGCCTTCGCGCAGGTCTACCAGCAATACCAGAATAACCTGAGCGCCTGTAATGCCGTGGACTTTGATGACTTGATCCGCCTGCCAACGCAGTTACTGGCGACCAACGAAAACGCCCGCGCACGCTGGCAGAAAAAGTTTCAGTATTTATTGGTGGACGAATATCAGGACACCAACACCAGCCAGTACCAACTGGTTAAATTACTGGTGGGCGAACGCGCTCGTTTTACCGTGGTAGGCGACGATGATCAGTCGATATATTCCTGGCGGGGCGCACAGCCTAAAAACCTGGCCTTGTTGAAGCAGGACTTCCCACAACTGGACGTGGTTAAGCTGGAACAAAACTATCGCTCGCACGGGCGTATTCTGAAAGCCGCAAATATTCTCATTGAAAACAACCCGCACGTATTTGAGAAAAAGCTGTTCTCGGAAATGCAGTACGGCGAGCCGATAAGCGTTATTTTTGGTCGTAACGAAGAGCATGAAGCGGAACGCGTGGTTGCCGAAATTGTAAAACAGCGGTTCCTTCGCAAAACGCCGTATCATCACTTTGCCATTTTATACCGGGGTAATCACCAGTCGCGTCTGTTTGAAAAAGCTCTGATGAACAACCGCATCCCGTATAAAATTACCGGTGGTCAGTCGTTCTTTGCGCGCGCGGAAGTCAAAGACATTATGGCGTACCTGCGGTTACTGGTGAACCCAACCGACGACACCGCCTTTCTGCGCATTATTAATACCCCGCGGCGCGGCATTGGCCCGCAGACCGTTGAGCGTATTGGCCGTTTGTCGCAGGAGTTAGGCTGTAGCTTATTTGAAGCCTGTCAGTCGCCCCATTTAAAAACGCAGCTTAGTACCGGTGTGTTTCAACATGTGGACGTGTTCCGCAACATGATAGATACCCTGGCCCGCCGCGCCGATCATCAGGAAGACGCCAGTGACGCGGTAAAACAACTGCTGAGCGAAATTGGCTACGAAGACTGGCTGTTTGAGCAAAGCCCCAGCGCGAAAGCCGCCGAAATGCGGATTAAAAACGTGTACGAACTCCACCGCTGGGTATCGGACATGCTAAAAGGCGACGCCGAACATGAACCCATGGAATTGAATCAGGTGGTCAGTCGCTTGTCGCTGCGCGATATGATGTCCCGTAACGAAGACGACGAGCAGTTTGAACAGGTGCAGCTAATGACCTTGCACGCCTCTAAAGGTCTGGAGTTTCCACAAGTGTTTTTAGTGGGCATGGAAGAAGGCCTGTTACCGCACCAAAGCAGTATTGATGAAAATAACATTGAAGAGGAACGCCGTCTGGCTTACGTCGGCATTACCCGCGCCCAGCATAAGTTAGTCTTTACTATGGCTAAGGAGCGCCGTCAGTTTGGAGAAAAAACGGAACCACAACCCAGCCGCTTTTTGCTGGAATTACCGCAAGACGATTTAGAATGGGAACATCGCAAGCAAAAATCTGACGAGGAACGTGAAGAGCAACGAAGTCAGGGCCTGGAAATGTTGAAAAACGCTCTGAAAAAGTAGCGCACAACTAAGCTGATACGGAAGAGGTGTCGTCGTCTTTGGCTACAGTGCCTTCATAGTTTTCGTCAATGAAGCTGCCCTGCCCCATAATAACACCTTGCTTTTCCACATCATTTTTTTGCGTTTCAGTTTCCAGTCCATCGGCATAAACAGCAATATCGAGCTCATGACACAAGGTAACAATGTGCTTTAACATGGCCTGCGCCCGGTTATTACTGCTTAGCCGGGCAATGTAATGATGATCCAACTTAAGTATGGTAAACGGAAAGTTATACAGGAACTGAAGCGGCCCGGAGCCACTGCCAAAGTTGTCTATAACGAGCTTAAAGCCAAATTCGGAAAGCCGCCTTAAACTGGCCAGTACCCGGCGGCCGTCTCTGACCAGGTCGGTTTCATCAAACTCCAGTGCGATATTCTCTGGTTTAACACCGCTTTCACTCACAATATTCACCAGCTCATTCAAGTGACTGGTTTTCAATAAATGACGCACAGATAAATTCAGGTGCAGCATAGTTTCAGCACTGGCACTATTTTCAACAAGCCACTGGCTGGCTGCCCGTAAAGCAAAGCGGTCAAGCTTCACAATAAGGCCGGTGCGCTCGGCCAGAGGTAACAACTCTTCACTTTTAAAGCTGTAGCGCGGGTCTTCCCACACCAATTTAGCTTCTACGGCTTTGACCTCGCCTGTCATTAAATTCACTATTGGCTGAAAACTGACAGCGAAATCTTTCTCAACTTTAGCATGGCGCAACGCCGTTTCCTTACGAACACTGTCCACTAAGTTTTCATGCATGCTGTCATCAAATAATACGTAGCGCCCGCGACCCATACCTTTAGCCTGGTACATGGCTGCATCTGCGTCGCGTAACAGCCGTTCAGCCGAATCAGTTTCTTCCAGACACTCGGCAATGCCGATACTGGCGCCGGAGTAATGCTCCTGTCCGTTCAGATGGAAAGGCTCACTCATTTGCTGGATCATGCGCTTGGCAACGTCTTTGGCGTCATCAATACTGGTAATGGTATCCAGCAGAATAACGAATTCATCACCACCTAAGCGCGCCACCATATCGTTGTCACGTACGCAGTCACCAATACGCTTGCTGACTTCCAGCAAGAACTCATCGCCGGCAGAGTGCCCAAGCGTGTCGTTTATATTTTTAAAGCGGTCCAGGTCAACAAATAGCACCGCAAAATGGTGCTCAGGGTGCCGTCGTTTATGCGCCACGGCCTGCTGCAAACGTTCATTGAACAATATGCGGTTAGGTAAGCCGGTCAGGTTATCGTGGTGCGCTGCGTGGAATAAGCTGGATTCGGTTTTTTTCCGTCGTTCTATTTCGGACACCAGCTCTTCGGTACGCTCCGCCACTTTCTTTTCGAGGAACTGGTTCACTCGCTGAATTTCTTCCGCTGAGCGTTTTCTGTCAATGGCCACGGCAACGTGCTGCGAAACGAAGTTCAGCAGCTCTAAATCATCGCTATGATATAAAAAGTCGCCGTCGTAGGTCTGGACCGCTATAAC
>Ga0206123_10005003_pt1 | contig 10130 bp, 9 predicted proteins | sample Helgoland_Spring_2_FD_160086 | JGI IMG/M metagenome (GOLD analysis project Ga0206123, IMG submission 160086) | Pelagic subsurface seawater microbial communities from Kabeltonne, Helgoland, North Sea - Helgoland_Spring_Bloom_20160316_1 | ecosystem: Environmental > Aquatic > Marine > Epipelagic ... | reverse complement strand
TAATTTCATTTGGCAGTGCTTAGACAGTTAAACTTAATTATCTGTACAAGACACTGGTAATCAATAGCTCAGTTGGTTAGAGCATCTGACTGTTAATCAGAGGGTCCAAAGTTCGAGTCTTTGAGGAGGAGCTTGATAATTAAGCAGTTACAATTAATTTTGTAACTGTTTTTTTTTATTTAAATCCCTATTAGAATCCCTGATTTCTTTATCACTCACCCAAATTGCAATAATTTGTGTCCACATTTAACATAGTTTTATAGAATAATAAATACAAGGCTATTTCAAATGTAAGCCTTAACCTTTGTATTACATAAGTTTATTGATTATGAGTATTTTAACACAACAGTATGCAGTATTTTTAGAACAAAAGTTTGATTGGAGTTACTTTTTAACAGCTAGGTCTCCCTATAAAATTAATCTATATACTCCAATTAATTGGACATACAGATTATTACGTAATGACAAGGTAGATAAAGTATTTTATGTTGTTGAAAGGGATAAAGGGGATTGGAAAAACAAGCATGTTCATATGCTTTTAGAAACAAATACTAATATTAGTTATAAAGAAACTAGAAGTTCATTAGGTAATATAGCTGTCGGTGATTTTCAAATTATTGAAAACCCTAAAGCAGTTACTAATTATGTTACTAAATGGATTGATAATGATTGTGAATATGACTTGTTATATTGATTTAACTAACATATGTAATGTTTGTTTGGATTTCTTTGATATTTAATATGTTCTTAATAAATAATTTTTTAAAACAATTTTCTTCATCTTTGTTGAAAGGATATGTAATGAAGTAAACATAAAGTTTGTGGGGTACGGTTTAAATTATTTTAAAATAATATCAGTGAAATCTTTAAAGCTCTATTTATTTATTAAATTTGTTTTGTACACAAATATTACTATAGATTGTTTTCATTTAACATTTCATAATACACAATAAAATATGAGCAAAATTATTTTTGAAAACAAAGATGGAGTATCATATTGTGGTGATTCTTTAAAATTAATAAAATCACAAAAGTTTCAAAAAAAATATAAAGGAAAGATTGATTTAATTTTTACATCACCCCCTTTTAACCTTGTTAGTAAAAAAAAGTATGGTAATGAATATGGACAAGAATATATCAATTGGTTATCTGAATTTTCAAAACCATTAACGAATTTATTATCTGATAGGGGAAGTATAGTTATTGAAATTGGAAATTCCTGGGAAAAAGGAGAACCTACTTTTTCTACAGTTCCACTAGAAGCTCTTTTGAAATTTAAAGAAAAATCTAATCTTTATTTATGTCAAGAATTTATTTGCCATAATCCTTCTCGATTACCATCACCAGCTTGTTGGGTTACTGTAAAGAGGATTAGAGCAAAAGATTCATACACTAGATTGTGGTGGTTGTCAAAAACACCATATCCAAAGTCAGATAATAAAAAAGTTTTAAGAGAATATAGTTTATCAATGAGAAACAAATTTCAAAAAGGATTCCCTACAGGGACAAGGCCTTCAGGGCATAAAATCACAAAGAATTTTAGCAAAAATAATGGAGGTAGTATAACTCCAAACTTTTTAGATTTTGATAATGAGGAATATTTATTTAATAATATCGAAAATTCAATGTCAATCCCTAATTCTTCAAATCAAACAGAATATAATTCATTTTGTAAAAATAATAATATTGAACCTCATCCTGCTAGAATTCAACCTGAGCTAATTGAGTTTTTCATAAGATTTTTAACTGATAAAAATGATATTGTATTTGATCCATTTGGAGGTAGTAATACAACAGGTATGGTAAGTAATAAATTAGAAAGAAAATGGATTTCTTGCGAAAAACAGTTAGATTATATAAAAGGTTCGTTAATCAGATTTTATAGTGAAAGTAAATCAAAAAATATTATTGAGAGGATGGCAAAAAGAAGGGTTTCAGACGTGGTTAAATAATAACCTAAATGGAATTTTTTCTGTTGTAACTGGGGGAGGAAAAACAATATTTGGGATATATTGTTTAAGTTATTTATTTGAAAATAACTTAATAGATTCTGTGGTAATTGTTGTTCCTACAAAGACTTTGCAAGATCAATGGGCATCTAATATTTTACAGAATACTAATTGTTTAAGAGATGAAATAAGTTTTAATAGAAAAAAACTTAATAAAATAAATATTCTTACAAACTTATCAGTCCAAAAAATAAACTTCAAGTTATTAAAAAATAGATATTCATTAGTATTAGATGAATGTCACAGATATGGAACTGAGAAAAACTCAAATTTTTTGAAGGAAAATTTTGTTTCTAAAATTGGATTAACAGCAACTTTAGAAAGAAAATATGATGATGGTGTAGAAAAATTTTTATATCCCAACATTGGAAAAGTAATATATTCTTACACAATAAAACAAGCGCTTGTCGATGGTGTTGTAGAGCCATATAAACTTGTTTATTTAAGAACTCACTTTACAGGTGGTGAACAAATAGAATATGATGATTTATCTCACCGTATATCTGTTTTATGGGGAAGATATAGTTCTGGAAAGAGTTCAAAATCAAAAGAGTCTCTCAAGAAATCTATAGAAATGTTAAGTTTTAAGAGAAGTAGATTAGTAAATGAATCAGAACAAAGAAAATATGTTGCATCTCGATTAATCTTAAATAATCTAAAAAGAAAAAAAATAATTTTTTGCGAGAGTATAAAACAGTCTGAGGAAATTAGAGAGATATGTAAAGAAAATGGACTTTCCACTGTTGTATATCATTCTAAAATGAAACAATCAGATAGGATTTCTGTTTTAAACGATTTTCAATCAGATTACTATCACACCTTAATAGGATGTAAAGCTCTAGATGAAGGGTTTGATGTTCCTGATATAGACTTTGGATTGATAGTCTCACAGACAAAAACTAACAGACAAAGAATACAAAGATTAGGTAGAACAATTAGAAAATCAAAGAACAAACAAAGACCTATTATATATACACTATATACAACTGAAGACGAATATTCATCTTTATATGAAGAACAATTTGATAACCCTGAAATAGAAATTGAATGGAAGGAAGTAAATTAACATGGAGTTCATTTGATTTTTCAAATGAAACTCAATTTGAAGAGATTGTTATAAAAAAAAATATACTCAAACAGTATTATGTTTATGATGCAAAAAAAAATCTAAATATTTTTAGAAAGTATAATAGATACGCTGATGTTTTATTAATTGAAAGAGATTTTAAATATTGGAGTATAGGAGAAGTAGAAATATCTAAACACTCGTTTAAGGGACATGTTTTTCCTCAATTAATAGAAATATACTCTCTTATGGAACAAAATATAAATCTCATAAGAGATAATTATTTAAAATTAGATAATCTAGAAGGCACAAAACAGGTGAAGGATTTAATTAGATTTAACAAACCTTTTTTATCACTTATAATAGATAAAATACCTTCCAACTACATAAATATAATACCACTACTAAATTCATTCTGTAATGTTAATACAATAATCAGAATGAAAGATTCTAATGAAAATTATAGTTATATTACAGATAATTATTACCAAAATAACATTGTTCAGAATATCTCTACCTGTTATATAAATGATATAGTGCTGATAATTGATTATCCTAATTTATTAGGGATGAATAATATTAATTATGATTATTTAGAATATAAGGGAGAAAAAATTTATATTAAACAACATTTTAATAAGATTGATGGATCAGAAAGGTTGTTTTGGATTATGGAAAATAAAATTAATGATGGTAAATATTACATCAGAATAATTGACAACAAATTAAAATTAACTAAATACTAAATACTATGGTAACCTCTTTAAACAAGTTAAATATTGGGAGTCTTACACTTCATCGATACGCAGATCTTGATTATGATGAATGGTATGCGATGTCCGAATTTGTTGATAATTCTCTTCATAGTTTTATGAATAGTAAAAAGGAATTATCTAAAATTGGAATTAATAAGTGTGAAGTCAGAATATCAATTTTAGATAAAGGAGAAGGTGAAGAAATCAATATCCATGATAATGCAGGTGGAATTCATCCAAACGATTTCGAAAGATTACTTTCATTAGGAGTTCTGAAAGAAAAGTGTGAAACTCAATTAAGTGAGTTTGGAATGGGGATGAAGACAGCATCTATTTGGTTTGGTAAGTTGATTGAAATAGAAACAAAACATTATTTGGAGGACAAATGTTATAAGATAACTATAGATATTGAAAACCTTGGAACTGATAATGAAGTTAAAGTTGAAGAAGTTATTCCGAGTTCAAATAAAAAATGCTTTACTAAAATTAAAGTTTCTAAACTTAACAGGAAACTTTCAAGGAAAAAGAAAAAAATAAAAGAGTCTTTAACAAGTATTTATAGAAAATTTATCGAATCAGGAGATATCTTGATAAATTTTGAAGATGATGAGTTAAAACCATTTTCGATTGAATTAAGAAAAAGTACTGACGGTTCTCCAATTAGAAAAGATTTTGAAATAAAACTAAAAAATGGCAGAAATGCGAAAGGGTGGATTGGAATTATGGTCAAAGGTCAAACTGTTATTTCAGGGTTTTCTGTTTACAGAAATAATCGTTTAATTCAAGGTTATCCAGAAAATTCTTGGAGACCAAAAGAGGTTTTCAGTAGAGAGGGGGGAAGTAACACAACTAAAAACCAAAGATTAATTGGTGAGTTAGACATGACAATGTTTAATGTTGCTCATACTAAAAATAAAATAAATTTTATTGATGATGAGGAATCTGAATTCAGAAAACAATTGAAAGAATATTGTTTAGATATTTCAAGAGAAGCTGAAAATACACTTAAATCGAAAACAGTTAAGGAACATGAATCAAAACCTAATACTCAAATAGGAAAGGAAGTAGTTACTGAGTTTTTTAAAAAAGAAATTAATACCGATGTTAAATCTTTAGAATTTACTTCTCCTACAATCAAATCAAAAACCCCGCCAAAAGTCAAAGAGATATACGATAATGAAGAACCATACATGAATTTTTCTCATATGAAGGATGTTGAAGGGATTAATAAATCAATATTAGTTTATCATTTTATGGATTCTAACCTACCATATATGATAATTGAAGAAATTGATGATAATTTAATTGTATGTATAAATATTAACCACCCTTACTATTCACACTTGTCAAATAACGGAACTACTGAAAAGGAAATCGAATTTAAAATAAATTGTGTGATTGATGCTTTGTCTGAAGTACATAACAAAAATAGATATGGAAGTTATTCCCCTGAGGATATGAGGTTAACTAAAGATTTATTCTTAAAGAGGTGGATTCAATCTATGTCTTAATACATTTGGTCTACTTTATATCTTATATTTGATTTCATTTCTAGGAAAAATTTCAATTGAAACATTTCTGTTGACTTTGAATTTATATGATAACAAATTCCATCAGTTATTATATCAACTACTCTTGTTCTATCAGAGATTTCAAATAAACTCTTTGAAATAATTATTTTCCAACTATTTGTTTCCCCTTCTTTGTATCCTATTTCAAATTCAAAACCTGATGTGAGAAGACCATTAACAACAATAATATAAATTGAATATAGTTCATTCCAGTGAAGAGTTTTAACTAATTTACTTCCCCCTTTTTCAATATCTAATTCATTACTTAATTCATTTCCTAATTCATTAGTAATAGATTCAATACGGTTTATTTCTACATCTTTTTTATACTCTTTTTTTAAAATAGTTTGGATTTCTTCATTACTTGAATTTTCATTTAAGAAATAATAATTAACAATTTTAATTAAATCAAAACCTCCATTAAACTTTTTTGAAACTTCTTGTTCTATAATAAATTGTTGGGTTTTATCTATAAAGTTTTCTCTACAAAATTTATTTAAGTTTTCTCTTTCTTCATTAGTAATTATATAATCTTCCCAAACTTTTAGACATAATTCTTTGAAATCTAGAAGAATTCTATTTCTATTTTCTTCGCTAAATCCAACTGAAGATGAAATAGAACGATTCATTAAAAACCTACTAATTCCAACATGCTCTTTTAAAAACTGATGTAAATTTTGTTCACTTAAAGAATTGAATACCCTGTCATAATCCAAAGAGTAGTTTAGTATTCCATTTATAATTTTACTTTCAAATTGATCTACATCCCTTTTTAAGCTGATGATTATATCTTTATGTTTAATTCTTTCTTTTGCATTGTATTTTATAAATAATTTATTGATTTTAGTTCTCAAAAGAATATAATCATTTGTAATTTTCATAAGGATAGTTTTAATATAACAAACTTAGTATTTAAATAATAAATATTTAAATTGATTATCAATATGTTAATACAATTAATCAATTAGATGTATATTAAAAAATTTATTCCAAGATGTCATAAATTAAATATAAAAAGAAAGTAAAGTACTTTAAAGTATAATTATCAAATATTTATATATTTATGAAAATTAGCTTTGAAATATAAACTTTCCAAATCAACTTTCATCAGAGGCCTTCAATGTGACAAGTCTTTATACTTATACAAGAAGCATTATAAATTAAAGGACCCAATTAGTTCAACATTACAGGCTGTATTTGATCAAGGCAATCAAATAGGAATTCTTGCACAATCTTTATTCCCTGGCGGTGCAGATTCTTCTCCATCAAGTCATTTTAGAATGATGGAAGGTGTCGCAAAAACAAAGGAATTTTTAGAAAGTGGAAAAACTATAATTTATGAAGCTACTTTTACATATAACGAAGTATTAGCCGCATTAGATATATTAGTAAAAGATGATGAGGGTTGGAAAGCTTATGAAGTTAAGAGTTCAACCTCTGTTTCTAAAACGTATTTAAAAGATGCAGCTATCCAATACTACACAATTATAAACTCAGGTATAGATTTAGTAGATATTTCCATCATACATATTAATAATAATTACATTTTAGATGGCAATTTAAACATTGATGAGCTATTTACGATTAAGTCCGTGAAAGATGAGGTTTTGGATTATCTTCCAAGAATTCCGAATGAAGTTTCAAGATTAAAAAAAGTAATTGAACTTGATTCAGCTCCCAAATTAGACATTGGAGAACATTGTTTTGACCCATATCAGTGTGATTTTAAAGGAACTTGTTGGAAGCATATCCCTGATTATTCTGTATTTGATCTTTCTAGACTAAACAAGCATAAAAAATTTGACTTATATAATAAGGGAATTATTACACTAGATCAAATAGATCTTTCAACAACTGAGCTGAGCGCTAATCAAGTTTTACAAGTAAACGCAGAAACTAATGGAGAATCTTATTTAAATAATGATGAACTTTGTAAGTTTATTAAAGATCTTAATTACCCATTGTTTTTTTTAGATTTCGAAACTATTAATCCTGCTGTTCCTAAATATCAAGGTACAAGACCTTTCCAGCAAGTTTTGTTCCAGTATTCTATTCATTTCAAACAAGACGATAATTCAGAGCTAATTCACAAAGAATATCTAGCCGAACCTAACAAAGATCCAAGAATTGAATTTATTAAGCAGTTAATAAATGATTGTGATAATGAAGGAGATATTCTAGTATATAACATAAGTTTTGAAAGAGGTAGATTAAATGAATTGATTGAACACTTTCCTGAGTTTAAAAACCCACTTCAATCAATAGTCTTTAGATTAAAAGACTTGATGATACCATTTCAAAACAAGTGGTATTATACCCCAGAGATGAAAGGTAGATATTCAATTAAAAATGTATTGCCGGCTTTAGACTCAGATTTAACATACGATACTCTTAATATTAAAGAAGGAGGCATGGCATCCTCCACATTTTTGTCAATGGTAAACAACACTTTTAAAGGGAATGAGTCAAATATAAGAGATGATCTTAAAGAATATTGTAGACTAGATACATATGCTATGGTTAGGATTTTAGAAAAGCTAAAAACATTGGTGTAAACTTCTAAAAAAATCAACCCCCCTGTGTTTTATTAGCTTGTTTTTTATTTTTGACCAAGCCCTGTATTATATATGTTACCAAAAACATGCATTCATACAATGACAATAATTTAATCACATAGAAGATTAATTATCAAACAATTATATTAACAACAAGGTTAAACTTTGTTAATTGGCTTGTAAATCACTAATAAGGTTACTTAGATACGTGTTATAACATAATTAATCATCAATATTTTCTCTGTACCTGTCTCTCATCATTTCTGCATATAATTCTAAAGATTCCTTATCTATTGTATTAAATATAGACTGTAATTCCTTTTCTTTTTTAAAAAACTTTACTTGTATTTTTTTTACTTTTTTCTTCATGTCTTAAAATTTAGTTTTAGTGTTAATAATTTCAACTTTAAACCTGTCATCTTTGTACATGTTGTCAATTTTAGTCCAAGGGGATTTAAGACCTACTTGAGTAGCACAGGCGTGATAGATTATTGCTTTAGTCATTCCAAACCCTACAGGAACTCCATAGTCTTTGAATGTAACTTTAAAAGTTACTTCGCCACTGAATTTTGCCATAATTATTGTTTTTAAATGTTAAATAACTACAACAAGAAAGAAATTGATTACTCGATTTTTTGGTAGAGTTACCCACATTCCAAACCACCGTGCAACGAGTGTGTCGGTTGGTACGCAATTGCGTTCTTGATGCTTTTGTAAAGATATGAAAATTTATGATTTTTAGAAATTGATAGAATAAAATTGGGGCTACCTAATCAATATCATCTAATCTAATATGACAGAAATTACAATTGCTGTGAAAAATTAAAATAAATTTCATTAAATTGAATTATGATTAGATTTTTTTTATTTTTTTTATTTTTTCCACTTATTATTTTTTCTCAAGAATGTCAAGATGACAACAATGAATGGGTACAAGTTGGAGATGTAATAGATGGAGAAAATGTTGCATATAACTTTTTTGGAGCTAACTCTGTAATTAATCAACAAGGGGATATTATTGCATCTGTTGAAAAAGGAAGTGATCTAAATGGAGTGATAAAAGTATATCAAAACATTGATAATGTTTGGACTCAACTCGGTGAAGATATCAATAATCCTAATTTAGATTTTAATTGTAGCGCAGAAGGAAACGTATCATCATTAAATTCTTTAGCAATGAACTCCAGTGGAACTATTATCACTGTAGTTAGTTGTAATCCAATTTCACAATTTTCTCAAAGAGGTATGGTAACTTACGAATATCTCGACGGGAGTTGGATACAAAAAGGAGAAATTATATATCAGTCAACCTACAATTCAAACACGTATGGATACAGTTCTGTCAGTATTAGTGATGATGGAAATACTATTGCCGCTAAAGTCGCTAAAGAAAATAGTGTTTTGGGCGCTGGGAAAGTTAAAACTTGGAAATTCTTAAATAATCAATGGACAGAACTTGAGGTGGATTTTAATACGGTTTCTACAAATAATAATAATGAAATTATTGGAAGATCGTACGCACCATATACTGGTGGTTTTGATCATAATGGCTACAATGCATGGAATGGTGCTAACAGTGCGGCCTATTCTGCAACTTTTGGTCAAACCGTTTCGCTTAGTGGAGATGGTCTTACCTTAGCTGTAGGAGGTGGTACTTGGCAAGGTTCACAAACAAATTCTGGAAGAAGTAGGGTGAGCATTTATAAATTTATTAATGAAAAATGGACACATAAGGGTGAGCCAATAGTGCAAGAATATTATCTAAATGCATATGGAGGTGGATTTGGATATGATGTAGAATTAAGTTATGACGGTGACAGTGTTGTCTTTTCAGATACCTGGGACGACGGCACAAGTGAAGGAGATTTTAATATTGGGAAAGGTAGCATTAGTGTATACAAATACTATGATTACACTAATAATTGGTCAATTATTGGAGAAAAGATTATGGGCGAAACTGGAGACAGATTAGGGGCGTCAGTGTCAATTAGTGATGATGGAAATATTATTGCTGCTGGTACTGATTGGGCAGTAGGAAGTGGAAATGCTGGGTACGTAATAGTATATCAAAAAATAAATAATTCTTGGACTCAGTTGGGTCAAAAAATGCTTATTGGAGGAACTTATTCTAATAATGCGCAACTAAATGGAGATGGAACGACCATTGTTTTAGC
>Ga0206123_10004995_pt1 | contig 10140 bp, 9 predicted proteins | sample Helgoland_Spring_2_FD_160086 | JGI IMG/M metagenome (GOLD analysis project Ga0206123, IMG submission 160086) | Pelagic subsurface seawater microbial communities from Kabeltonne, Helgoland, North Sea - Helgoland_Spring_Bloom_20160316_1 | ecosystem: Environmental > Aquatic > Marine > Epipelagic ... | reverse complement strand
GAGAGAGTCACTTCAGTACATGGTTGTTCATTGGGATGGCCAGAACCATTTTGGTCACCTATTGTGAATGAACCCGGTTCAAGAAGAAGGTAACTTCCTCCGAATTCATCCTCAAAAAAAGGTTTACTCGGCTGCATATAATCACTGATTATTACGATACATTTCTGCAGTAGCAAGTACTGATTCAACAAGTGATTGTAATCGACGATCTGAATCTTCATCAATCAAATTGCCTTCTTCATCAAATGCATCTTTCACATGTCCGATTGCAAGTTGTTGGGTTACTGCTACGCCATGTAACCATCGAACCATGATTCTCATGTGATTCAGTGTGTTGGAATTTTCCATGCCACCGAGTGTGGACATAAGACCGAAGATTTTCCCACCAACATGCTTTTCATAAACCCAATCAAATGTATTTTTCATTACACCAGACATTGTCCCATGATACTCTGGAGATGATACGAGGAATCCATCACAATTCGAGGCTTCTTCCTGGAATTTTTTGGTGATAGGGTCGCTCCAACTGCCTTCAGCTCCAACAAGAGGAAGAGGTTGTTCGGTTAAATCCCAAAATGAAACTTCTGCACCCAGATCTTTTGCTTTCTTCAGAGCCAAATCAACAAGCATACCATTCTTGGAGGATTTCCCGTAAGAACCTGAGAGCCCCATAATACGTAACGGTGTTTCTGCCATGACAGTGCCAAACAGAAGTGATAGAAGAAACCATGCATTATCGTATAACCATCAAGGAACAATGCTTATGCCATAACAGTCATGCCAAAGGTTAGGTGCAGTTCATGAACGATGGTGAAGCGGACAAAGAAATGTCAGAATCATTGATGAATGACATGGCTGATGCTATGCGTTCAGCCGGTCTTGGAACCGAAGAAAATTCACCTGAACAGGTCGATGTTCAAGAGGATGTGGAGACGGAGCCTGAAGCCAAAGAATTCTCAGAATCAGTTAATGAAACGGAATCAGTAGATGACCAAGTTAACGAACTTCTCGAAGAAGGAGAAGCACATTCCCGCTCAAATAATCCCCAGGATGCTCTTGTAGCCTTTAACAAAGCAATTGCACTTGATCCATCTTGTGATATGGCTTGGTTTAATCGAGGGGTTTTGTTAGAAGCCCAACAAGATGCTCGTGGAGCAAGACAAGCCTTCCAGATATGCCTCGACCTGAACCCTGACCATGCACCAGCAACGGCAAACTTAGCGATCCTTCTTGATAGAATTGGGGATGAGGTTGGCGCTGCAGCAATGGCTCGTAGAGGATTAGAATTTTTCCCAGGCCATCCAAGTCTTACCGATGTTCTATCACGCTCAAAAAATGCATCTGTGGAAGAAGTACCCGAAGCAATTGAATCAACAATAACAAAGGCTACTCATCATGAATCAACACTTGTTAACGTAATGGCTGATTCAGGAGTCACAGATTCTGAAGCAATTTTATCCGAAGCTGTTCATCATGATATCGATGGAGATGGGCATCTTGACAAAGACGAACTTCAGAGTGCTGCAGAAGTAGTTGCTGCAACTCAACAAATTGAAACTGTTATTCAGGAAGCAATAGAAACTGAAATCGATAATACCCCTTACGTTGAAGAAATTGATCTTGAGAAACTTACTGCTGAAGCAACAGATATGATTCGGCAAGGCGAACCGAAAAAGGCCTTGGCGTTACTCAAACCACATCTCAAAACAATTGGCGCTAACCATGCTGGAGCGTGGAGAATTGCAGGTGGGGCAATGGCGCGAATGGATTTGGATTCACATGCAATCGCTGCTCTTGAGCACGCAACTCGGTTGGATGAATCCGTCGCTAGTGGATGGTACAATCTTGGTACGCTCTATGCTCGAAACGACAACATGGATAAGGCAATAGAATCATTTGAAAATACAATTGAACTTGATAGTCGACACTTGAAAGCACGTATGAAATTGGTTGATTATGCAAAGGAATCCGGAAAGATGGGGGATATTTTATTGCATGGCATCGCCTTTTTGGAAGTTCAAGATGATGCAGACTTGCGCAATGAAATTATTGAACATCTTCTAACATGTGGAGAACAAGAAGTTGATGTTCTAGAAAATATTACTGGCATACCTCCAACAATGCCAGAAGCCCCTCAATTAGCGCAATACGCACTTGATCTCTTGCCACCTGGCCCCTCTGAACAAAGAGCCCGTGCAATGACCCTAAAGGGAGACAACATTGAATCTGTTAAAATCTGGAAGGAACTCATCCAAACAGATAAAGAAAATCCAGGATTATGGAAAGGACTGGCACGCTCACTCGAAGCCGCAGGAGATTTGGATACTGCACAGCGATGCCACTCTAAGGCCAATGAATTGGAAACTGGAACCCAAGTTCCTCCTCCATCAGCACCTGAGCCACAACCGCAGCCTCAACAACAAATACCAATTCCGACAATTGCTCTTGAACCTATACAGCAGGAATCTCCTCCATCTCAACCTGAACCACATGTTACAGAAGAAGAAAAATCCATGGCTAATAATCTTCTACTTACGCCAGTTCAACCAAGAGCTCAGGAAAGAACAGAGGAACCGACAGTTGAGGTTGATTTGGCAAAGGCCGCCCTTGATGCAACTGCTCTAATGGCGTCATCGACTCAAACAAATGTAGGCTCGAGTTCTGTTTCAAACCAAGATATATCATGGTATAATCAGGGAGTCCAACTTATTGAAGATGGGAAATTCAGAGAGGCACTTTCAAGTTTTGATCGTGCTTTACCATCCTTTGCAAATGATAACGAGATGGTTATTCGAATATTGAATGGAAGAGGAAATGCCTACTACTTCATGGAAGAGTATCCATCTTGTGTTGAATCATACCACAAAGCAATGATGATCGACCCATCGAACGTTCGTGGTCAAACACTCTACAACATGGGAACTGCTTATGCAGAAATGGAACGCTTCCCAGATGCAATCAAGTGCTATGAACAAGCAATGCCACGAGGATTATCCCCCGAAGAAGCCAGCAGAGCTAAGGAACAAATCCGTCGTTGTACAATCCTAGAAAAAGAGAGACAAAAAAAGATTTCAAGAAGTTGAATGAGAAGTCAGGTTCATATTCCACCGATACGTCGGCTTAGCATGGACTGTGGAACTTGCGAGACTGCCCCTGCAATCGAAGTCATCAAACCAACGGTTGTTGATGTCAATCTAACCATCACTGAAAAAGCAATTGATATGCTCACTGAAGCATTTGGCGATGATCGTAGTCATGCCCTTCTTGTGGGCGTTTTATCCGGTGGATGCTCGGGCTATATGTACGATTTACAAATCGTTGAGACTACCGATATTGATTGTCAAGAAGTTGTCATCTCTGGATTTAGAGTACTCGTTCCAAATGCTTCATCACATTTACTTGATGGGATTGAAGTCGATTATGTGGACCGATTAATGGGTGGTGGATTCAAAATTAACAATCCAAACGCATCCAGTTCTTGTGGCTGTGGCGAATCCTTTGCTTGAGGAACGCTCATGAGAGTGTTTCAGCTTGATTCATACGTCTTACTCCTTTCGGGAAAAGATTGCTTAAAATTCTTGGATGGCTTGTCCACAAACAAGGTCGATGGAACATGTACGACAGTATTTACGAAATCCAATGCTAAAATCATAGATATGGTCGAAGTAATAATGGTCGGAGAAAACGTAGCACTCGTTGGCCATGAACCATACAAAGAAGATTTACTGGATCATCTTAATTCACGAATCCTACAGCAAGATGTATCGATGAGAGACATATCTGAATTCAATAATGTTTACATCGCATTCGATGAGTATCCAGAGGAAGATAACATCACAGTTGTAAAGACGTTCAGAGGTTGGATCATCGTCGCTCCCACCTCACGTATCATTGAATCAACTCTCACATTAGATGCGTTCAATGAATATCGTATTCAGAACGAAATCCCACATCAAGGATACGAAATCATTCCATCCAGGCATCCATTTAATTGTCGTTTGGAAGATTTAGTTCATGAATCAAAAGGATGTTACATTGGTCAAGAAATCTTAACGCGTATGAGAAGTAGAGGCAATATGGGTAAATCCCTCATTCGTGTCGAAGGAAATCCCGAGGATGCCACTACGGTTGGACATACACATTCACTCGTCATACGTCGATTGTAAAATACTAAATCGCACAATCTCTAAATCGATTAGAAATGAATCAATATCCAAGTACGTCTTTGAGTTGATTCTTGTAGAAGTTACCAGACTCCTGAAGAGAAGCTAGTTCTCCTTCACTGAGATCCAATTCAAAGATTTGTTCAACGCCGTTAGAACCTAACAAGCATGGAACGCCGATGTATACTTCATCGAGTCCATACTGTCCTGTGAGATGACATGATGCAGGCAATAAGCGACGTCGATTATTGAGAACAGATTCTGCCATGATTGCTGCAGCAGAACCTGGAGCATAGAATGCTGAACCACGCTCGAGTAGCTTGACAATTTCACCACCACCGCTTGCTGTGCGAGCAGAGATCGCTTCAATTCTCTCTGGACTCATGAGTTGTGTAATCGGTATACCTCCCACCGTTGTGTATCGTGGTAAAGGAACCATTGTATCCCCGTGACCGCCAAGAACCATAGGGCTAACATCTTCTTCTGCGCATCCTAATTCTAAAGCAATGAAATGAGCCATACGGGCACTGTCGAGAACACCTGCTTGTCCTATTACACGATTGGAAGGAAATCCGGTAACCTTCTGCATGTGATAGGTCATGAGGTCAAGCGGATTGGTAACAACGATAACAACTGCATCAGGCGCATGGTCACGGATACCTGCTCCCACTTGTGCAATAATTTCGGCATTCTTTCCAATGAGATCTTCTCGAGTCATTCCTGGTTGTCTTGGAAATCCGCTCGTGACGACAACAACATCTGAATCAGTAATGTCTTCGTATGAGGATGTGCCAGTGATTGTTCCATTGTAATTGAGAACATTTGCATTTTGACTCATATCTAATGCCTTTCCTTTTGCAAACCCTTCATAGATATCGAGAAGGACGATATCTGCTATCTTCATATTGGCTAATACAAAAGCACACGTTGCTCCAACATTTCCTGCTCCTATTACTGTAATTTTACGGCTTCCACGGGACATAATTCTCTCCTCAATCTTATGTCTGAACGAGGCGCTCTTTAATTCAAATGGTTGTTCCCAAACAAATTCTCCATCTGGATGGAGGGTGGCATTGAAGAACCCCCTCTGTGTGGGCGAATCATAGGTGTAATTATGAAGTTGGGAGTGCTCAAAGAACCCGCTGATGAAACACGAGTTGCAATCGTGCCAACCAGTATGAAAAAACTACTCAAAGCAGGCTTTGAAGTCATTATTGAAACCGGTGCTGGAAGATTAGCAAATTACTCTGATCAAGCATATACTGATGCAGGCGCAACTATTGGCACACGTGAAGAAGCAATGGCGTGTGCAAATATTATCACAATTCGTTTCCCTGGAGTTGCTGGACTTGCAGAAGGAACTACACTGGCATGCGTTTCTGATCCTTTTAGAAATCCGCAACACGTCAAGGACTGCATGAAAGCAAACATCACACTCCTCTCTATGGATATGATTCCACGTCGTTTGAGTCGTGCTCAATCGATGGATGTTAACTCAAGCCAGGATAACCTTTCAGGATACAAAGCAGTCTTGCTTGGAGCCTCTCAAGTCCCTAAGGGAATTCCAATGATGACAACATCAGCAGGAACAATTCGACCGGCAAAGGTCGTCATAATGGGCTCTGGTGTTGCAGGTTTGCAAGCAATTGCAACTGCAAAGCGTCTTGGAGCTATTGTCTATGCATCAGATGTTCGTAAATCAGCAGCAGAACAAATTGAATCTGTTGGCGGTCGTTTCATCGAAGTCGATGGAATGGATGATTTTGAAGATGAAGCTGGTTATGCTAAACCACTTACTCCAGAATTTATTCAGAAAGTAAACGATACGGTCTGCGGCGTTGCATCCGATGCAGACATTATTGTTACAACAGCTCGTATCTTTGGGCGCCCAGCCCCAATAACCGTACCGTCCTCAGCAGTTCAGAACTTCAAATCCGGCGCAGTTGTCGTTGACATGAATGCGGATGTCGGAGGAAATTGCGAGGATACTGTTGCAGGTGAAGTCATCACAACAGATAACGGGGTCATCATTGTAGGAACATCGAACCTTCCAGGTACAATTGCAACAACAGCAAGTATGCTTTATTCAAACAATCTAACCACATTTATCACCTCTTTAGTCGATGAGGGTGAAGTTAAAATTTCAGAAGAAGATGACATCCTCGTAGGTGCTCCAGAAGGAAGCGATTTCTACGTTAATGGAATGGGTGGAGTCCTTATCTGCAAAGATGGAGAGTTACATCCAAAACAAACTCGCCTTGGAGGTGCACTCGAATGACACCTGAATTTTTGATTGGAAACATAACACTCTTCGTACTTGCCATCTTCCTTGGATTTGAATTGATTACAAAGGTTCCAGCGACCTTACACACCCCACTCATGAGTGGTGCAAATGCGATCTCTGGAATCTCCATTATTGGCGCACTCATCGGCGCTAATGTGGCTTATGAATCAGGAGATACAGCAATTTCAGGAATTCTTGCATTTGTTGCGGTAGTCTTGGCTATGATCAACGTCGTTGGTGGATTCATGGTTACAAATCGTATGTTAAACATGATTGCTGGAAAAAAGCGAAGAGGTGCTTGAGATGGAAGATTGGGTTGCAATCGGATATTTACTATCCGCAGCATTATTCATCTTTGGTTTAAAGAAACTCGGTCATCCGAGAACGGCTCCATTTGGTAACCAACTCGGTGCCCTTGGAATGCTCGTCGCAGTTTTGACCACAATTTTCAGTATGCAACTTGCAGGAGATGCACAATGGGTCCTAATCGGTGCAGGGATCGCGCTCGGTTCTCTGATTGGTTATATTATGGCTGTACGTGTTCAAATGACAGGTATGCCAGAACTTGTCGCTCTCTTCAATGGGTTTGGGGGTGCAGCTTCTGCACTTGTTGCTCTTTCTGAAATTCAGAAGTACATCGATGGAGGGACTGTACCAGAAGGTCTCGAACTCACTGTGACAATGGTCGCAGCAGGTCTCTCCGCACTCGTCGGTTGGATGACACTCACTGGGTCTCTCCTCGCCATGTACAAACTCAAAGGCGGGGTTAGCGTCTTTGGGAAGTGGATAAAGACTCCAACATGGGGGCCTTCATGGCTCAATCCAGTCAAGGTTATGCTCGTCATTGCCGTAGCAGTTCTTATCTACCTAAGCATAGATGAACCAACCAACACAACCTACCTATGGAGTATCATTGGGATATCATGTCTGTTAGGAATCGTATTGGTTCTGCCAATCGGTGGTGCGGATATGCCAGTTGTTGTGTCATTACTCAACTCATTGTCTGGTATCGCAGCGGCATTCACAGGATTCATTATCGGAAACTCAGCGCTTATTATCGCAGGTTCGCTTGTTGGTGCTTCAGGATTGATTCTGACATTCATCATGTGTAAGGCGATGAATCGTACACTTCCTGATGTCTTGTTCAAGTCCTTTGGTGGCTCAGGTGAAAAAGAATCTCTGACACGAACAAAGGTTGGTTCTGATGCTGATGAAGTTGCCATGATGATCGATGGTGCACAAAAAGTCATCATCGTCCCAGGATACGGAATGGCAGTATCTCAGTGCCAACATCAAGTCAAAGAATTTGCAGATTTAATCTCGGAGAAGTTCGATACAGAAGTCAAGTATGCCATTCATCCAGTAGCAGGACGTATGCCTGGACACATGAATGTACTTCTTGCAGAAGCAAATGTTCCATATGAGCAACTTATTGAAATGGATGAAATTAACTCAGAATTCCCAGAATGTGACGTTGCAATTGTCATCGGAGCGAACGATACAACGAACCCTGCTGCTCGAAGTGGCGAAGGGCCACTTGCTGGTATGCCTATCATTGATGCTGATGCTGCTCGTACAGTTGTCATCATCAAGCGTTCCCTTTCAGTTGGATATGCAGGTGTTGATAATGACCTCTTCTACATGGATAAAACTATGATGTTATTCGGTGATGGAAAGGCCATGATGACTGGTTTGAATAACGCCATAAAAGAAATCTAATTTACTGGTGGATAAGGAACGTTGAAAGGTCTCTTAGGGATGGCAGTAACATTGGAGGATGGCTCATGCGTTCACGTACTCTACTAATTCTTCTATTGGCCGTCTGCCTTATCGCTCCGGTCATTGCAAATCCAAATGGTCCCCCATGGGAGAATAGCCAAGGAGATCTAACTGTAGAAGGCGGATGTACCTGCCATGGTGTAGGTGGGCCAGTCAATGGTCAACCATCAACTGAAGTTGTTGTATCTATTTCTGGAATCCCTCGTTCCTACGACGTAGGAGCATCTTACGACTTTGTAATCAACCTACAACACGCATCTTACGATAACGGTGGATTCATGTTGTGGAGTTACGGTGTTGGAACACTCACATCAGGAGAAGGATCACAACAAACAGGACCTGATAATTCCGCTGTATCCCATTCAGAAGTCGGGAATGGTTGGACAGTTTCTTGGACAGCTCCTGCAGAAGATGTTGGTGAAGTTTCATTCTCCTTAGTAGGTAATGCTGTTGATGGTCAAAACGGGGCGAACGAAGGAGACAAATGGAATATTCTTTCATTCTTTATCTCTGCACCGGATTCAACTACAAACGACGATGAAGAAGGACTCGCAGTACGAACAATTAGTGTAGGTGATTTTGAATCCCTCTTCGTAGCTGACATCGATCCGGCTGTCGTTGAGGCAGAACGACAAAAAGGAATCGCAGATGACTTCTTTTCAAACGGGAACATCTTCTATTGGTCTACATTAGCGATTATCCTCGTCGGTGCTGTTGTGCAAGGTGAATTCTACGAGCGAAGATTCGGAGGAGGACCGAAGCATCTCGATATGCGTCTAGCAGTACCCCAAGGTATCAGAAGAGGCATACTTGGTTTGGGCCTACTTCTCGCCTTTGGATGGGCTGTCGATGATTCACAACCGTGGGGTTACAGTTTCCTACTTGGTATCTGTGCTCTTTGGGCTATGTTTGGCGTTTATCGAACCATTGTTCAAGCCCGAGCAGAACCGAACCACGAAGATCTAGTGTGAGGCTGATTCATTGAAAACCACAAGTGGTTTACAACTTGAAAATGACCGACAACTCACTGTTCAAGAACATCTTAATGTGTTAACTCAACAAGCTACGCTTGTATTCGTCCTCATAATCGGATTGACAGGCTTATTTATGACTCAAATTGATGAGGTGTTACAATGGGTCCTCAATCGTATGAATCCTTGTGAGTCAACAGAATGTCTTACCTTGTATGAACCTGCATCATGGAGTGTTGTTCGATGGCTTACAGCAGTATTCCTTGCTGTAATTTGTATCCTTCCGTTAATTGTCAGACTGTTCTATAAATTCGCTCAACCAGGACTCACTAAAAACGAGAAAATTATGTTTCGTAAATGGACTATGTATTCGCTCGTAGCGGTCTATGCCTTACTTTCAGCTCTGTTCTTTTATGCTATACCTGCGCTCTACTCGTTTGGTGATGGAATTCATAATGAAATTGGAATCACAAGCCAGTATGATGCAGTTCAAATGTTTATTTTTGCATTATCCATATTCTGGACATCCTTAATTGGATTTATTTTGGTTTTTGCAACAATGAGTGCTGGCTCGACTGGTTTGATTACGGATTCTACACAAGATTGGTGGCGTGTACGACTTCACGGAATAGGAGGGCTTGTACTCTTACTCTCCCTCCCTGGAAGATGGAATGGAACCAACATTGCACTCATAACAACACTGATTATTGTACTCGAATATGTCATAAAAAACAATGTAACAAAATCCAACTCGATTAATTTGCCAGAATCAATATTCGATCACGAAGGAAAACGTCGAAACGTTACATTTGTTGATTGTTCGTGTAAAGGAGTAGCTTATCCAATTGATACCTCTCCAGAAAATACTGGATTATTACGCTATGATGCGCTTTGTCAAAATTTTGATGAGCGTGAAGATTTACTTGATCATACAAATCGTCAT
>Ga0206123_10004994_pt1 | contig 10141 bp, 9 predicted proteins | sample Helgoland_Spring_2_FD_160086 | JGI IMG/M metagenome (GOLD analysis project Ga0206123, IMG submission 160086) | Pelagic subsurface seawater microbial communities from Kabeltonne, Helgoland, North Sea - Helgoland_Spring_Bloom_20160316_1 | ecosystem: Environmental > Aquatic > Marine > Epipelagic ... | reverse complement strand
AATGATGAACCTTTATTTTTTGCTAATTCTGATCAATTTGTAGAATGGGATTCAAATGAGTTTTTTTATAAGATGAATGAAACTAATGCAGATGGGGGTATTCCAGTATTCCATTCAACTCACCCTAAGTGGAGTTTTGCTAAAATAGATGAGGATGGTTTCGTTACTGAAGTTCAGGAAAAGAATCCAATCTCAGATTTAGCAACAATCGGATTTTATTATTGGAAAAAAGGATCAGATTTTGTTAAATACGCAGAAGAAATGATTGAGGATGATATCAGAGTCAATGGTGAATTCTATGTCTGTCCTGTATACAATAATGCAATCAAAGCTGGTTTAAAAATAAGAACATTTGATACTCCAAAAATGTGGGGACTAGGAACACCAGAAGACTTGAAATACTATGTAGAGAATTTTAAATAATTTATTTAAAATTAAAAGATTATAAGTTAAGTGATTTAAAATGAAACTAATTTCTCATAGAGGTAATATTAACGGTAAACAAACAGTCGAGGAAAACAGACCAAGTTATATTCTTAATGCCATTTCTGAAGGTTTTGATGTAGAGGTTGATGTTTGGTTTATAAATAATGTTTGGTTTTTAGGACATGATAGACCTGATTTTAAAATAGATTTTAAATGGTTAAAACAAAAATCAAGTTTACTTTGGGTTCATTGCAAAAACATAGCTGCCATTGAAGAATTTAAAAGATTAGAAATTGAGAACGATTATAGAAACATCAACTATTTCTATCACAATACAGATGATGTAACTTTGACATCTCATGGATATATATGGAAATTTCCAGGCATTCCTCACATAAATAATTCAATAAATGTAATGCCTGAGATTCATAATGAAGACATAAAAAAAAGCTTGGGGGTATGTTCGGATTACATATCCAATTATAAACATATAAAATAAATTTCTAAAAAATAAAAAAAATGAAAGTAGGAATTACTTTTTCAACTTTTGATTTGTTTCATGCTGGGCACGTAAAAATGTTGGAAGAAGCTAAGCGTCAGTGTGATTATTTAATCGTTGGTTTACAATTAGACCCATCAATAAATCGCCCAGAGAAAAACGGACCTTCTCAATCGATTATAGAACGTTATATTCAACTCAAAGGATCTAAACACATCGATGAAATTGTACCCTACGTATCTGAGCAAGATTTAGAAGATATTTTACGTTCTTTTAAGCTTGATGTGCGCATCATTGGCGAAGAATACAAAGAAAAAAACTATACGGGTAGAGACTACTGCGAAGAAAAAGGAATTGAGATCTATTATAATTCCAGAAATCACCGTTTCTCTTCAAGTGGACTTAGAAAACAGGTAAAACAAGCAGAAAAAAATAAATAAGAAATGAATATTACAATTGTAGGATCCGGATATGTTGGGCTAGTCTCAGGAACATGTTTTGCAGAAATGGGAAACAACGTTACTTGTGTAGATATAGATCATGTTAAAATTGAAAAACTAAACAAAGGAATTATTCCTATTTTTGAGCCTGGTTTGGAGATCATGGTTTTAAAACATGTAAAAAACAAAAGTCTGTTTTTTACAACGGAATTACACGAAGCTTTACAAAACTCTGAAATAGCTTTTATTGGAGTTGGAACTCCTATGGGAGATGACGGCTCTGCGGATTTACAATATGTATTGGCCGTAGCTAAATCTATTGGTCAATCCATGCAAAAAAGATTAGTCGTTGTAGATAAGTCTACTGTGCCTATTGGAACTGCAGAAAAGGTAAGGGCTACCATTCAAAAAGAATTAGATCTAAGAGGGGTTGATTTAGAATTTGATGTGGTTTCGAATCCTGAATTTTTAAAAGAGGGAGCAGCCATTATAGATTTCATGAAGCCAGATAGGGTGATTGTTGGAGCGGATTCTGAGTTTGCTTTAAAAAAAATGAAGCAATTATACAATCCTTTTTTTAGAGATCATGATCGCTTTATAGTCATGGATATACGTTCTGCAGAAATGACAAAATATGCTGCCAATGCGATGCTGGCTACCAAAATATCTTTTATGAATGAAATCGCCAATATCTGTGAAAAGGTAGGAGCCGATGCCAATCAAGTAAGAATTGGAATTGGTTCGGATCAACGTATTGGATACAGTTTTATATATCCTGGAGTTGGTTATGGAGGTTCTTGTTTTCCAAAAGATATAAAAGCCCTTAATAAAATCGCTAAAGATAATGGTTATACTGCACAATTGATAACTGCGGTTGAAGAAGTTAATGACGCACAAAAATTAGTAATAGCTCAAAAAATTGTAAAACGTTTTGGGGAGGACCTAACCGAATTTATTTTTGGAATTTGGGGCTTGGCTTTTAAGCCAGGTACCGATGACATGCGAGAAGCACCTTCTATATACGTAATTAAAGAATTGGTAAAACGTGGAGCTCAAATAAAAGCCTATGATCCTAAAGCGATAGACGAAGCAAAAGGACATTATTTGAAAGGGGTTCAAAATATTGAATATGTAGATTCTAAGTATAAAGTTCTGAAGGATGCCAATGCATTAGTTTTATTAACTGAATGGAAAGAATTTCGTTCGCCTAATTTTAAGGAAATTAAAACACAATTGAAAACACCTGTTATTTTTGATGGACGAAATCAGTACAATACATTTAATTTGCAAGAAATGGGAATTGAATATTATCAAATTGGAAAACTATAAAATAAAAATATTAGTTATTGGAACAGCTGGATTTATAGGGTTTTATTTATGGAAATCACATCTAGGAAAAGATAATATAGTAGTTGGTCTTGATAATATAAATGATTTTTATGTTAATTTAAAATATGCACGTTAAAATGAATAAGTCCTCAAAAATATATATTGCAGGTCATAAAGGTATGGTGGGTTCTGCGATATGGAGATCTTTAGAAAGTAAAGGTTATACTAATTTGATTGGAAGGTCTAGCAAAGAACTTGATTTAAAAAATCAACAACAAGTTTTAGCTTTTTTAGAATCGCAGAATCCAATAGCCGTTATTGATGCTGCAGCAAGAGTTGGAGGTATTTTAGCAAATAACGATTTTCCGTATCAATTTTTGATGGAAAACATGCAAATTCAAAATAATTTAATTGATAGTTCATTGAAATCAGGAATTGAGAAATTTATTTTTTTAGGGAGTTCGTGCATATACCCTAAGTTAGCACCACAACCATTAAAAGAAGAGTTTTTGTTAACAGATTCTTTAGAATCAACAAATGAATGGTATGCAATTGCAAAAATTACAGGTTTAAAGGCTTGTCAGGCTATTAGAAAGCAATTCAAAAAAGATTACATAAGTTTAATGCCTACCAACTTATTTGGTGCACATGATAATTTTGATTTACAAACATCACATGTTTTACCTGCAATGTTACGTAAGTTTCATGAAGCAAAAAATAATAATAATTCTCCAGTAATATTATGGGGAAGTGGAAAACCTATGCGAGAATTTCTTTTTGTGGATGATATGGCAGAAGCAGTGGTTTTTGCATTAGAAAATAAACTTCCAGAAGATTTTTATAATGTAGGAAGTGGTGAAGAGTTAACAATCAGGGAATTGGCTAAAATAATACAAAGAGTTACAGGACATCAGGGAGAAATTATTTGGGACTCAGGGAAACCAGATGGCACTCCAAGAAAATTGATGGACATTTCTAAGATGCTTGCTTTGGGATGGAAATCTGAAGTGCAATTAGAAGATGGATTACAGAGAACCTATAATTGGTTTTTAGATAATATAAAAAATATAAAAAAAATAAATTATAAAAAGAGTCTATAAAGACTTGATCATAACGGAAATCATTATTATGTCAGTACAAAAAATAGCATTTATTACAGGAGTTACAGGACAAGATGGAGCCTATTTAAGTGAGTTCCTATTAAAAAAAGGGTACAAAGTTCACGGATTAAAACGTCGTTCTTCTTTATTAAATACCCAACGTATAGATCATTTATATCAAGATCCGCATGTTGATAACCAAAATTTTACACTCCATTATGGAGATATGACAGATAGCACCAACCTAATCCGTTTAATAAAAGACATTAAACCAGATGAAATTTACAACTTGGCCGCTATGAGTCATGTAGCAGTGTCTTTTGAGGTGCCTGAATATACAGGAAATGCTGATGGTTTAGGAACACTTCGTATTTTAGATGCAGTACGTATGTTGGGATTGGAAAATAAAACCCGTATTTACCAGGCCTCTACTTCTGAATTATATGGAAAAGTACAGGAAGTACCACAATCTGAAACCACTCCTTTTTATCCTCGTTCTCCTTATGCAGTTGCAAAAATGTATGCTTATTGGATTACTGTAAATTACCGTGAGGCATATAATATGTATGCTTGTAATGGTATTTTATTTAACCATGAATCTCCAATTAGAGGAGAAACCTTTGTAACACGTAAAATCACACGAGCTACTTCACGTATAGCATTAGGATTACAAGATAAATTTTATTTAGGAAACTTAGATGCCAAACGTGACTGGGGACATGCCAAAGACTATGTACGTGTGATGTGGATGATTCTACAAGCCGAAGAAGCAGAAGATTGGGTAATAGCCACAGGGAAAACAACTACGGTACGTGATTTTGTACTAATGAGTTTTAGAGAAGTTGGTATAGAATTAGAATTTAAAGGAGAAGGAGTGAATGAAAAAGGATTTATAGCTTCTGTTGATAAAGATAAATATGAGCAAGCAATTGGTGCATCGTTACGAGTACCCGACCAAAGTGATGATATATCGAAAATTCTACTCCCAACAATAGGTAAAGAAGTATTGTCTATAGATCCTCGTTATTTCCGTCCAACTGAAGTAGAACTGCTAATTGGAGATCCAACCAAAGCACAAATAAAATTAGGATGGGAATGTAAATACAATTTGCAAGACCTGATAAAAGAAATGATGAAAAGCGATCTTAAATTAATGCAGAAAGATCAATATTTGAAGGATGGTGGTTATACCACCTTATAAATTATTTTAAGTAAAAATATATAAAAATGAAAACAATTTTAGTTACAGGTGGTGCAGGTTTTGTCGGTTCTCATCTTTGTGAGAGGTTATTAAAAGAGGGAAATGAAGTAATTTGTTTAGATAATTATTTCACTGGCAATAAGCAAAATATTTTACATTTAATAAATAACCCTTATTTTGAATTAGTTCGTCATGATATTACAGAACCTTACTTTGCTGAAGTAGATGAAATCTACAATCTTGCTTGTCCGGCTTCTCCTATTCATTACCAGTATAATCCAATTAAAACAATAAAAACTTCTGTTATGGGAGCTATTAACATGTTAGGTCTTGCAAAAAGAGTTAATGCTAAGATATTACAAGCATCAACAAGTGAGATTTATGGTGACCCTTTAATACATCCTCAAATTGAATCTTATTGGGGCAATGTTAATCCAATTGGTATTCGCTCATGTTATGACGAGGGTAAACGTTGTGCAGAAACTTTATTTATGGATTATCATACTCAAAATAATGTAAACATTAAAATTATTAGAATTTTTAACACCTATGGCCCAAATATGAATGCTAATGACGGGAGAGTAGTCTCTAATTTTATAATGCAAGCTTTAAAAGGGGAGAATATTACTATTTTTGGAGATGGTAAGCAAACTCGATCATTTCAATATGTAGATGATTTGGTAGAAGGGATGATTCGAATGATGAAAACATCAAATAATTTTATAGGCCCAGTTAATATTGGTAACCCAATTGAATTTACGATGCTTGAATTAGCAGAGAAGATCTTAACTATAACTGGATCTAAATCTAAATTAATTTTTAACCCCTTGCCTTTAGATGACCCAAAACAAAGACAACCGGATATTTCTTTAGCGAATGAAAGATTGGATGGTTGGGAGCCGAAAGTAGAACTAGATAATGGATTAGAACGTACCATTAAGTATTTTAAAGAACTTCTTTAGGAAAATAAAATTTATAATTAAGTTTAAGTAAGTATACTATGTTTGAAATCTGTTTAAAAAATAATAAAAAATTCACTTGTGATAGTGATACTTCAATATTAGATGGTGCTATAAGAGCAGGTATCATTCTTGAGCATAGTTGTTTAAATGCTAGATGTAGTAGTTGTATTGTTAAAGTTCTTTCTGGAGAGACAAAAAATATAGAAGAAGAATTAGTTTTAACAGAAGAAGAAAAAAAACAAAAATTCGTACTATCTTGTAATGCAAAACCTCTCTCTAACTTAAAATTAGATATTGAGGATTTGGGTGATGTTAAATTGTTTGAAAAAAAAATAGTGCCAGCAAAAATTAGTTTAATTAAAAAACTAAATACAGATGTAATTAAAATGGTTTTTAGATTACCACCATCATCTAATTTTAAATTTAATTCTGGACAATATGTAAATTTAATTAAAGGAAATTTAAGTAGGAGTTATTCAATAGCAAACAAGTCAGATAATAAGAATCAATTAGAGTTTTTTATAAAGAAATATGAAAACGGATTAATGAGTAAATACTGGTTTGAAGAAGCTAAAACAAATGATTTATTAAGAGTTGAAGGACCATTAGGCTCTTTCTTTTTAAGAGAAGCAAAATGCGATAATATTGTTTTTTTAGCAACTGGAACAGGTATTGCACCTATCAAAGCAATATTAGAAAGTGTTGTAGAAGCACCACTTAATTTTAGTAAAATAAAATTTTGGGTTTTTATCGGAGCTAGATATGAAAAAGACTTGTTATGGAACCCAACTGTGATTAGCGATAAAATAAAAGTTAATTATGTGCCTGTTTTGTCAAGGCAAGTGAATAATTGGGATGGTGAAAAAGGATATGTTCAAGAGGCCGTTTTAAAACAAAATATAAATTTAGAAAATACGCAGGTTTATGCATGCGGATCTAATAAAATGATTCAATCAGCAAAAGGAAAATTAATAAAAAATTCACTGAAAGAAAATAATTTTTTTTCAGATGCATTTGTATCAACTAATTAAAATAAAAAATATGAAAGCAGTAATTCTAGCGGGTGGCTTAGGGACGCGTTTAAGTGAAGAAACAGTTTCAAAACCTAAACCAATGGTAGAGATTGGAGGAAAACCTATTTTATGGCATATTTTGAAAATGTATTCTCATTATGGTATTAATGATTTTATTATCTGTTGTGGTTACAAGGGATATGTAATTAAAGAATATTTCGCAAATTATTTTTTACATCAATCAGACGTTACTATCGATATGAAAGAAAATAAGATTGTGGTGCACGAAGAGAGAGCAGAACCCTGGACGGTTACTTTAGTAGACACCGGTGATAATTCGATGACTGGAGGTAGGTTAAAAAGAGTTTTACCTTATTTAAAAGATGAAGAAAATTTTTGCTTCACTTACGGAGACGGAGTTGCAGATATAAATATAAAAGAGTTAATTCAATTTCATAATTCGCATGGTAAACAAGCGACTTTAACAGCAACATATCCTCCAGGAAGATTTGGGGCATTGATCATAGATGATAATCAAGTGAAGAAATTTGAAGAGAAACCAAGAGGTGATGGAGCTTTGATTAATGGTGGCTTTTTTGTTTTATCACCAAAAGTAATAGAAAGAATTGATGGAGATCATTCAACTTGGGAACAAGAACCCTTAAAAGGATTAGCAGAAGATGGAGAATTAATGTCTTTTAAGCATGATGGTTTTTGGCAGCCAATGGATACTTTAAGAGATAAAATATATTTAGAAGATTTATTAGAAAAGAATAAAGCACCTTGGAAAATATGGAAATAGAAAAAGGGAACGTAAATAATGCTTTTTGGAAATCAAAGAAAGTGTTTTTAACAGGTCATACAGGTTTTAAAGGTTCTTGGATGTCTTTATGGTTACAATCAATGGGAGCAATAGTGAAAGGATATTCATTAAAACCTAATACAAATCCAAACCTTTTTACAGAGGCTAACGTTGGTGAAAATATTGAGTCTGAAATTGGTGATATTAGAGATTTAAATCAAATTTCTAAAAGTATGTTTGATTTTAATCCAGATGTATTAATTCACATGGCCGCACAACCTTTGGTGCGTCTATCATACCAAGAGCCGGTAGATACTTATACAACCAATGTAATTGGAAGTGTAAATGTATTAGAGGCTGCTAGAAAGTGTAAGAACTTAAAAGCTATTGTGTCTGTAACAACAGACAAATGCTATGAAAATAAAGAGTGGGATTGGGGTTATAGAGAATCTGATCCAATGGGAGGTCATGATCCGTATAGCAGTAGTAAAGGATGTGCAGAATTAGTAACATCAGCTTATAGACGATCTTTCTTTAACGGAAAAGATACTGCATCAGTAGCGTCTGCAAGAGCAGGTAATGTAATTGGAGGTGGAGATTGGGCTGATGATCGTTTAATTCCAGATGTTTTAAAAGCATTTGAGAAATCTGAACCTGTAGTAATCAGAAACCCTTTATCTACGAGACCTTGGCAACATGTATTAGAACCAATAGCAGGGTATTTAGTATTGGCCGAAAACTTGTATATGCATGGAGATGATTTTGCAGAAGGATGGAATTTTGGTCCAAAAGACGAAGGTTGTAAACCTGTAAATTGGATTTTAGATAAAATGGTAAATAAATGGGGAGCCGGTGCAAGTTGGGAACTGGACAAGAACAACAACCCACATGAAGCAGGTTTTTTAAAATTAGATTGTTCAAAAGCGGTTAATCGATTAAAATGGCAACCAAAATGGAGTTTACAAGAAACCTTAGAGATGATTGTCAATTGGCATCAAAATTATCTTAAGGGTAATGATATAAAAAAAGAATGTTTAAAAGAAATAAATAAATATACAAATTAAGATGGAATCTAAAGAAAAATTAAATACACTAAGAGAAGAAATTGCTGTGTTAGTAACTAAATATGCTGCAGAACAATACAAACCAACCACTTTTGTGGGAGGAGAGACTTTAATACCCCCTTCTGGAAAATTATTAGGTGAGGAAGAGTTACAAAATATGGTTTCAGCCTCTTTAGATGGGTGGTTGACCACCGGAAGATTTAATACAGAGTTTGAGATTAAATTAGCTGAATTTTTAGGTGTTAAATATTGTTTGTCTGTAAACTCAGGTTCATCAGCAAATTTGGTGGCATTTAATACACTAACCTCTACTAAGTTAGGTGATAGAGCTATTGAGAAAGGAGATGAAGTGATTGGTGTAGCTGCTGGTTTTCCTACTACTGTAAATCCAATTATTCAATTTGGAGCAATACCTGTTTTTGTAGATGTAGACATTAATACGCATAATATCAACGCGGATTTAATTGAAGCTGCAATTACGCCTAAAACAAAAGCTATTATGTTAGCGCATGCTTTAGGTAACCCTTTTAACGTTGGAAGAGTAAAAGAGATTTGTGATAAACATAACTTGTGGTTAATAGAGGATACTTGTGATGCATTAGGAGCTGAATATAACGGACAAAAATGTGGAACTTTTGGGGATATTGGAACTTTAAGTTTTTACCCGGCCCATCACATGACTATGGGAGAAGGTGGTGCCGTTTTCATGAATAGCCCAGAATTAAAAATTATTGCAGAATCTTTTAGAGATTGGGGTAGAGATTGTTATTGCCCGCCGGGATGTGACAACACTTGTGGCTGCAGGTTTGAACAAAAACATGGGGAATTACCTTATGGTTATGATCATAAATATGTATATTCTCATTCGGGTTATAATTTAAAAATTACAGATATGCAAGCTGCATGTGGTTTAGCACAATTAGGGAAGTTAGATTTCTTTATCGAAAGAAGAAGATCTAATTATACTTATCTGCGCGAAAAACTAGAAAGTTTAACAGATTTCATACAACTACCAATACCTACAGAAAATAGCAACCCATCTTGGTTTGGTTTTCCAATAACCTTAAAAGAAGGATGTGGTATCTCAAGAGTAGATGTAACTAAGTTTTTGGATTCTCATAAAATTGGTTCACGTTTATTATTTGCAGGTAATTTATTAAAACAACCTTATTTTAAAGATGTAGAATATAGAGTGGTTGGAGATTTAACGCATACAGAAAAAACAATGAATGATACGTTTTGGATTGGAGTTCAACCTGCATTAAACGAGAAACATTTTGACTTTGTAGCAGAAAAATTAGAAGA
>Ga0206123_10004992_pt1 | contig 10144 bp, 7 predicted proteins | sample Helgoland_Spring_2_FD_160086 | JGI IMG/M metagenome (GOLD analysis project Ga0206123, IMG submission 160086) | Pelagic subsurface seawater microbial communities from Kabeltonne, Helgoland, North Sea - Helgoland_Spring_Bloom_20160316_1 | ecosystem: Environmental > Aquatic > Marine > Epipelagic ... | reverse complement strand
GGGGTATAATAACACCTCGAATGGATGTCAAGCCCTTAGATCCAACACGACGGGGTATCATAATACTGCCATTGGATATTGGGCTGATGTGACCTCCGGAAACCTCCAAAACGCCACAGCAATAGGCGCAAATGCATATGTAGATGAAAGCAATAAGATACAGCTGGGTAATACTTCAGTAACAAGTGTGGCTACCAGCGGTGCTTTAACCACAGGCGCGGTGACTTATCCCAATATTGACGGAACAGCCGGTCAACTGCTGACCACAGATGGCTTGGGTACAGTATCCTGGACAACCTTTACAGGAGGTGGAGCCACAGGACCACAAGGACCCGCAGGTGCTGATGGAATTGATGGAATAGACGGAAATGATGGAGCGATTGGACCGCAAGGACCTATTGGTGTTACAGGACCTCAAGGAGATCCTGGCATTCAAGGTCCACAAGGACCACAAGGACCCGCAGGTGCCGATGGAATTGATGGAATAGACGGAAATGATGGAGCGACGGGACCGCAAGGACCTACTGGTAGTAATGGCGGTACTGGAGGTTATGTTACAGCTTACAATGCAACTGTTCAGGGAGGATCAAATTTCATACAAGGACAAGCGGTAATTGACAATACGGCATGGAACGCTGGTGGCCCACTTAGGATGTGGCTGAGCGGTGAAGGATACATCTGGTCGGCAGCACCTCAGACGGTTGATTTAGAGGTGAGCCAAACCGTACTGTCTAGCTATAGATCAGCCGTACTCAATCAAGGTGGTGGCGATCTATTTTTTAGAATATTTGAATCGGATGCACCTCATGAGGTTAACTACTACAGGGTGGTCAACTCAGACATCAACTTTGCAGCAGTATCCAATGGACTTTCAGGAGGCCAATACCTAAGTGAAGTATTTTATATTGGAGGAAGTGGAAAAACCTCATTTACAAAACCAACTTTTGGATGGTCAATGCCTGGTAATGAGGGAGCTACTGGTCAACAAGGACCATCAGGAAGTGTCGTTTCTGCAGGAACAGGAATCGATGTAACCGGTTCTGGTGCTTCAGGAAACCCTTATGTAGTAAGTTCAACAAGTCCTACATATTCCATTGGTTTGTGGCCAGAATTGGGAGGATATGTATTTAGAGTATCTCCTGACGGAAAACATGGCTTGGTCGCTGAAACACAAGATCAAATAATTAGCGCAACTTGGTTTGAAGCTCAAAATGTTATTTCAGAACCTGCCAACCATTCCGTTGATGGACAGGTATTTTCAGATTGGAGAATGCCTACCAAATATGAGCTCAATGAGATGTTTATTCAACGCTTTGACATAGGCGGTTTCAATACCAACTTAAGCACGGGCGGATATTATTGGAGTTCCACTGAAAATGACAACAACAGTTCCTTTAATCAGCTATTCTCAATTGGAAATGTATACACTACTGGGAAGCCTAGCAGTCTTTATGTGCGTTCTGTTCGTGCGTTTTAGGATTGATGTCAAAAGTCCAATCAACTGATGAGAAATCAACACCCTCCCCGATCACACATAAATTCAATTCCCGTTTTTGATACCTCAAACCAGCATCCTGTTTCTAAGGGGAGATCTCTTTTGGGATCTTCCGGCATGGTATAAACCCTTTCCACATATTGCGTGTTGCCTTCAGAAACATGGAAAACAAATGTATCACCAAATAAAAACTCTAATAATGTCATAACGTATTTGGTATCCAAATTTGGTAAGTTAAAAGATTGTCCTCCATCCCACATTTTATCATCCATTAAACGTTGATATGATATGTAGTTTGTTGTGTACGAAATACCTGATCCAAAATTTTCGGTAGACGAATTAATCCATGGCAAAATAACGGAGTCCCCTGAGGTTTTTATAGCCATTTCAGAGCCATTGGAATATTCCGGAGCCATGATTCGATCCCCCTTTGAATTGAAGGTTACAAACTGACTGATACGATCATTTTCAATATACACGTCTTCTGTATCCAAGACAACGTCAATAAACTTGTATTGGTCTATGAAATAAGCCCTCAATACACCAAAACCATCAAAATCAGAAATGGGATCTTTTAATGCAATCCGGTAATCAATAGGAATAGGTTTTGGAACAAATAGATTGTCATTAGGAGCGTCAATATACCTCTCGTATGCTGCCACCCAATCATCATATCGTTTGGTTTTTTGTTTTTTAATCCAATTTGCCTTGAGCGCAACCATTGGGTCAGCCCCTACCCATTTTACTTCATACATTGATGTTTGGTATCCTTCAGCATCTGAATCCAAATTATTCACAAAATTCTCACTGCTTGAATAGTTCCAAGGAGATTGTGAAAATGCCAATTTCTCTAAGTTCCAGCTATCCGTTTCACCATACTCAAAACCAAATCGATAGCTTTCGTTTTTAGAAATCATATCTGAAAAACTTCCTCCAATGGATTTCTTTAATGTATTCAATACCTCTTCATTCGGAAATTCTGAATGCAACATCCAGCACTTGTTGTGAGGGAAGTAAAAAAAGAATTGCTCTCCTGAAGTATCAGAGAAAACACGCCTTCCTTCTATCAATTCATCAAGTTGTACGTATTTTCTTGAAAATCTTTTTGTTAATGAATCACTTGGCCAGTTTATTTCATTATTCGCGCCTTTTGATGAGGGGAAATCTTCATATAGAGCACTAATTATTAGATAGGAGTCTAAAGAATTTACGTTTTCATTATCGGATTGAGCAAGGTTTTCTTTATCTGAAAATTCCGTATTATTTGACTTTTTTGTATTAGAGTCATTTGGCTTATTATCAGAACAGGATAAGAATAAAGAAAGTGAAAAAATAAAGAAAAAGTATTTCATGTGTACTTAAGTTTAGTAATCAAATAACAATTTGAAGTCGACTAAGGTAGCCATTTTTCAGATTAAGTAAATGACATCATAAAAAATGGCAGTTACACTTCTAAGGCTTGCATTACGCGCATACTCTAATGAAAATTTACTGAATTGAGCCAATAAAAATATATAGATTCAAAATCAAATAGAATAGAGCCGGTAAGGAAACCCACAAGCTATCTTTAGACCTCATACGGACGAGTAGTCCACAAAACATGAGTAAAGCAAGACAAAAAGACGACAATACCAGTAAAGGATTAAAAAGCAAACCTAGAAAGATACCAGAAGCCCCTAAAAACTGACACAGTATTATAATTCTTCCTGAATTCTCCATCCCTAATCGTATCAACTCCTCTCTCATTCTTGGAGAAATAAAGTAATAAAAAGAGTACGCAAAAAAGGAAAAACCAGAAAATAGAATACAGATTTTATAAAAATCCATCCAATATTAATTCATAGAATCAATGGCAATAATTGCACAGAGAAGCAACAATATCAATGAGGGAAGATGCTTTATGAAAGTATTATTGATCTTAAAATGAAAACCTTGGGCTGCAATCATAAAACCTCCCATGAGCAGAGAGGAAAACAAGACGAGCGAGGGGAACCAAATACCAGTAATCAATAAAGTGGCTAGCGCAATCTTCGAAACACCCACTACGTTTCGGGTCAAGTCATTTAATCCAAAGGATTTAAATTCGGTTATGACATTATGATACCTGAACGTCCATACATACATAACTGATAATGCTACGGCAACTTGAGCAACTATTGATAAATTTTCCATTTTTTTTGATTTAATTATAACTATGAACGCCTACTCAAATTATCTTTCATTGCATTGTACGTTACTGTTAATACAATTTACAAAAAAATTTGTTCGCCATAAATCGCAGATAAATAAGTTATGGCATATGTTGACCTTGTTAGATTTGATGTTATTGCGCTTTAAATTGCTCAATGGCATCATTAAGGATTTCAAGAGCTTCTGTTTTGCTTCCATAGCCTTTGGGTTTTATGAAACCTGGACCTTTGTAATTTTTAAACCATATCTCCACGATATCCAAAACGCCATTATAATTCGCTTCCAATTGATTCATATCGTGAATATCTTTCATGGGGGAATCTTGAGATATAGCGATTAACTTGTCATCCCTCTCTCCCTGGTCTGATAGATACAAAACGCCAATAATTTTACATTTCACAATGCTTTCTCGCTGAGTAGCCGGCCCAAGAACCAATATGTCCAATGGGTCACCATCGCCACCTGAGTCTTTGGATAACAACGTAGAAGGAATCATTCCATAATTACCTGGATATCCTAAATAATTTACCTTTCTTGGTGTTCCATTCACGGATTCCCATTCCAATTTTCCGCTAGATTTATTCAACTCCCACTTATCGATGGTTCCAGCAGGAATCTCAATAAAAGCATTGACGTAGCCATCTTCAGTGTATGGGGTAATATTTGTCAATATATTTGGGGCATCTTTTGACTGATCAAGTTTGGGGTTCTGGGGAATATCATCACTACTTTGTGGATTACAGCTAAGGCAAAACAACAGAATACAGCAAATAAAAATCTTATAACACATGTCGATTTGGAATAACCGATCAGTTAAGAAGTCTGTTGCTTGATTAGATTCAGGGCCGAACCTGCTTCAAACCATTCAATCTGAGAAGCATTGTAAGTATGATTTAAAGAAATGTTTTCTTTCGAACCATCAGCATGAACAACCTCTAAGGTTAAGGGTTTTCCCGGTGAAAATGCTGACAAATCAACGAAGTTGAATGTATCATCTTCCTGAATTTTATCGTAATCACTTTCCACAGCAAACGTTAAACCGAGCATTCCTTGTTTTTTAAGATTGGTTTCGTGAATCCTCGCAAAAGATTTCACGATTACCGCTGCTACTCCCAAATGTCTTGGCTCCATAGCTGCATGTTCTCTCGAAGACCCCTCACCATAGTTGTGGTCTCCCACAACAATTGTAGATATCCCTGCCGCTTTATATGCCCTTTGAGTTGTGGGTACCGCTCCATAATCGCCAGTAAGCTGGTTTTTAACGGTATCGGTTTTCATATTGAAAGCATTTACTGCTCCAATCAAACAGTTGTTTGAAATGTTATCTAGATGACCTCTGTAACGCAACCAAGGACCTGCCATTGAAATATGGTCGGTAGTACATTTTCCGTGTGCTTTTATCAAGAGTTTGGCATCCGTAATTTGATTACCTAATGGAGTAAACGGCGTCAATAATTGAAGGCGTTCAGAACTTTCTGAAACTACCACATTGACCCCTGAACCATCCGATTCTGGTGCTTGAAAACCTGCATCTTCAACATCAAAACCTTTTGGAGGCAACTCAAAACCAACTGGCTCTTCTAGTCTAACCTCTTCCCCATTCTTATTGGTTAAGGTATCTGTGGTTGGGTCAAAGTCCAATCTTCCTGAGATCGCTATCGCTGCAACCATTTCAGGTGATGTAACAAATGCATGTGTATTTGGATTTCCATCCGCACGTTTGGCAAAATTTCTATTGAAAGAATGCACAATCGTGTTCTTAGGTGCATTTTTAGGATCACTATACCTTCCCCACTGTCCGATACATGGACCACAAGCATTGGTAAATATTTTTGCACCCAAATCTTCAAAGTTTTTTAATAAACCATCTCTATCTGCGGTATATCTCACTTGCTCTGAACCAGGATTAATCCCAAAATCTGCTTTTGCCTCTACCCCTTTTTCAAAAGCTTGTTTGGCAATGGAAGATGCTCTTGACAAATCTTCGTATGAAGAATTGGTACAGGAACCGATGAGCCCCCATTCAACATTTAAAGGCCAATCATTGGCTGTCGCTTTTTCAAGCATTTCCTCACCCGCTCTCGTTGCTAAATCTGGAGAAAAAGGACCATTAATATGTGGTTTTAGTTCATCTAAATTAATTTCTATTACTTGGTCAAAATAAGCTTCTGGATTCGAATAAACCTCATCATCACCAGTTAAGTGTTCTGCTATTCCGTTAGCCGCATCTGCAACATCATCACGACCCGTTGAACGCAAATAACGCTCCATCGATTCGTCGTATCCGAAGGTTGAAGTAGTTGCACCTATCTCAGCACCCATATTACAGATGGTTCCTTTACCTGTACAAGACATGGATTTAGCTCCATCTCCAAAATATTCTACAATTGCACCAGTTCCACCTTTGACGGTAAGAATTCCTGCTACTTTTAGAATTACATCTTTTGGTGAAGTCCAACCATTTAGTTTTCCCGTAAGTTTTATGCCTATTAGCTTCGGGAACTTTAATTCCCACGCCATTCCTGCCATTACATCAACGGCATCAGCCCCACCTACTCCAATGGCAACCATACCCAGACCTCCAGCATTAACCGTATGAGAATCTGTTCCAATCATCATTCCTCCTGGAAAAGCATAATTCTCTAAAACCACTTGATGAATGATTCCTGCTCCTGGTTTCCAAAAACCTATCCCATATTTATTTGATACTGAATCTAAAAAGTTAAAAACCTCAGAAGATTGATTGATGGCATTTTGCAAATCATTATCAGCACCAACTTTTGCTTGAATCAAATGATCACAATGAACGGTTGTAGGAACAGCAACTTTTGCTTTTCCCGCCTGCATAAATTGTAACAAAGCCATTTGTGCAGTGGCATCCTGACAAGCAATTCGATCTGGTGCAAAGTCAACGTAAGATTTTCCTCTTTCGTGAGCCGTATTGGCGCTACCATCCCACAAATGAGCGTATAGAATTTTTTCCGCTAGTGTTAATGGCTTACCAACTGCTTTTCTTGCTGCTGCAATTCGCTCCGGGTACCTCGCGTACACCTCTTTAATCATTTCAATATCAAATACCATTATTCTTTTTTTCGTTGAAATGCGAATTTAAAGAATTTGAGTGAAGAATCAAGGACTCATAACGGCATTGTTAAAAAAAACCAATCGTAAAAACGAAAATGACCGAAAATAGCAATCACATTTAATGATTCTTATTCTTTACATTTGCCTAACACAAAGCCCATTTAATTAATGAATCTAAATCAGATTAATGTTATTGACCTTTCCACTGTACTTGCTGGACCGTCAGTAGGTACTTTTTTAGCAGAACTGGGTGCAAAAGTGACTAAAATAGAACACCCTAGACTTCCGGATGTTACCCGTTCATGGAAACAAGAAGCAGAAGAATCAACGAATAAAACCTCAGCGTATTTTTCAAGTATTAATTACAAAAAGAACTATCTGAAATTGGATCTTTCAAATGAAAAGGACCATCAAGAATTGATTGAAAAGGTAAAATTAGCAGACATTCTTATCTCAAATTTTAAAAAAGGTGATGATGTTAAATTGAGCATCACAGATACCATATTGAGAAAGGTGAATCCAAACCTCATTATCGCTAAGATTACTGGGTTTGGATTAGATAGCGATCGTGTTGCTTATGATTTAATTCTTCAGGCAGAAAGCGGTTTTATGTCTATCAATGGTGAGAAAAATTCAGGACCATTAAAAATGCCAGTGGCTTTGATTGATGTTCTTGCGGCCCATCAGCTCAAAGAGGCAATTCTTTTAGCATTACTGCACAGACATACAGAAGGAGAAGCGAAAACAGTCCATGTCTCACTCTATGATGCTGCGGTTTGCAGCTTAACAAATCAGGCAAGCAATTACTTAATGACAAAAAACTCTCCTGAAAGACTTGGCAATTTGCATCCCAACATAGCCCCATACGGCGAAATCTTTAAAACAAAAGACGATAAACAAATTACATTTGCCATAGGTAGTAACAGGCATTTCATTGACCTCTGTACCACTCTTAAACTAGATATCACGGAAGATCCTCATTTTGCAACCAACCAATTGAGGGTCGAGAACAGAGAAAAACTCGAAATATTGATTCAACAAAAAGTGGAGCAAATGGACTCCGCCCAGGTCACAAACAAACTGCATCAGTTGAACGTGCCTTGTGCTTTCATCAAAAGGATTAATGAAGTTTTGGAAAGTAAGATGTCCCAAGGCTTAATTCGTTCAGAGTTTATTGACGGTGAACCGACCTCAAGAATAACAAGCGTTGGTTTTAAATGGATTGATTAAAACAGAAAACCTTGACAAAAAAGCAAGAATGAATATCGACGAAATTGTATTAAGTGAATTAATAGAACTACTTACTGAAAACAAGGCGACACTATTTGAAAATATTGCAGCAGAACGAACCAATCACATCAATGTTGTTGTAGAAAACTTATACCAAGCACACAATGCCTCTGCCGTTTTGAGAACCTGTGATTGTTATGGCATAAATAAAATGCATGTTATTGAAAACATCAATAAATATAAAGTCAATAGTGACATTGCGCTTGGCGCAGGTAAATGGGTGGAAACCGAAACACACGTTCAAGGCGAACAACCAACCTTAGAATGCATCAAAACTTTAAAACAAAGAGGATACAAAATATTGGCAACAACTCCCCATACCGATGACTATGACATTTACAATGTACCTATTCATGAGCCCATGGCCGTTTTCTTCGGAACTGAAATGGATGGGCTTTCTGATGAGGTATTAAATGAAGCCGATTACAAGGTGAATATACCTATGTACGGATTCACAGAAAGCTTTAACATCTCCGTTTCTGCCGCAATCTTATTGAGCAGTTTAAGAATGAGACTTGAATCATCTGATTTGAATTGGAAACTAAATAAAGAAGAACAAACCAAATTAAAAATTGCCTGGTGTAATCGAACATTAATCAAAGGCGAACAAATTGAAAGAGAGATTAGAAGAAGAATAATTGGAAAAGAATTGTAAATTTGGAAATTGATAATTAATAAAAAAGTATAATCATGGGAAAAGGAGACAGAAAAACTGCTAAAGGAAAAAGAACGATTGGCTCTTATGGAGTTTCAAGAAAAAGAAAGCAAAGCGTAAAATTTGTTGCCAAGCCCAAAAAGAAAAAAGCTGCTCCCAAAAAAGTAGCTGATACAGCTGAAAAACCAGTAGCAAAAAAAGCAGCTCCTGCAAAAAAGAAAGCGACAACAACTAAGAAAAAAGCTCCTGCTGCCACAAAAAAAGCGGCTGAAAAGAAAGACTAAACTCTCAAAAACAGTTTTTTTTTAAACATTTGGAATAAATTTTCAAAAATTTAACCTGCACGTTAAATAGTTTTTAGACTTTTGCTAAAAACATACTTACATGAAACATAATTTTGGCGCGGGTCCGTGCATTCTACCACAAGAAGTTTTTCAAGAAGCTTCCCGCTCTGTTGTGGACTTCAATGGTCTATCCATCCTTGAAGTATCTCACAGACATAAAGACTTTGTAGCGGTTATGGACGAAGCTACTGATCTTGTCAAAAAAGCATTAAATGTTCCCGAAGGATATTCTGTCATTTTTCTACAAGGTGGCGCTTCTTTAGGCTTTTTGATCAGCGCTTTAAATATGATGAGGGACACAAGAAAAGCGTCGTACATTAATACGGGAACATGGTCCAAAAAAGCCATGACTGAAGCAAAAAAAGCGGGTTTTGAAGTGATCGAAGCGGCAAGTTCTGCTGATACCAACTTTAATTACATTCCAAAAAACATCAATTTTGATGTTGCTTCTGATTATTTACATTTCACTTCTAATAACACCATTTTCGGGACACAATTTAAAGAAATGCCCAAGACTTCACTCCCCTTGGTTTGTGATATGTCTTCAGATATTTTTTCAAGAGAAATTAATGTTTCTGACTTTGATTTAATTTATGCTGGAGCTCAAAAAAACATGGGACCTGCAGGAACTACTTTATATATTGTAAAGGATGAAATATTGGGGAAATCCACCTCTGATTTCATGCCAACCTATTTGGATTTAAAAACCCATGCTGAAAAAGACAGTATGTTTAATACGCCTCCTGTATTTCCTGTATATGCATCAATGCTTAATTTACGTCATTTGGTTAAGAATGGTGGTGTCAAGGGTGCACAAGAAAGAAATGAAGCCAAAGCCGCTTTACTCTATAATGAAATTGACAACAATCCATTGTTTGAAGGGACTGTAGCAAAAGAAGATCGTTCCAATATGAACATCACTTTTCTCATGAATGATGAGTCAAGACTGGATGAATTTAACAGTCTGTGGCAAGAGAATGACCTTGTTGGGCTAAAAGGACACAGGTCTGTAGGTGGATTCAGAGCTTCTATGTACAATGCACTACCTATTGAAAGTGTGCAAGTATTGGTTGATTTAATGAAAGA
>Ga0206123_10004989_pt1 | contig 10147 bp, 9 predicted proteins | sample Helgoland_Spring_2_FD_160086 | JGI IMG/M metagenome (GOLD analysis project Ga0206123, IMG submission 160086) | Pelagic subsurface seawater microbial communities from Kabeltonne, Helgoland, North Sea - Helgoland_Spring_Bloom_20160316_1 | ecosystem: Environmental > Aquatic > Marine > Epipelagic ... | reverse complement strand
ACACCACGCCTCCGCACCTGCGGGGCAAACACGGCAACAAGGAGTGTCCCATTGCTCATATGAATCAATTTCATTCAATTCAACGCCTTCAACTGCACCGCTATTGCCACTATATGTGGTTGAATCGGTGTATGGCGAACCTCCACCAATATCATTGCTTACAGTTTCAACATCATCACCTTCTGCTTCAAAATTGACAACAGGCGTAGCCATATCGGGTCTTGAAGAGATTGGCCCGCCACCATATTGAGTGAAGGAGGGTTGGAGATTTACGGGTTGGTGTGATACGACCTTATAGGGCATATCTGTCACTCTTGAATATCCCGATGCAAATGCTGAATCAAAATTAACATCAGTCAAAGTAGGGCGAACACCCAATGAACCTCTATCGTTGCTCAATGTGTTGCTCGTAGCAGGGAGAGTATCACGGTAAAGTGCGCCTTGATGCCCACCATCCAATCCAACAGGGGAGATTGTCGGCACGATTGCAGGGTTTTCAACTACGGCTCGCTCAATTTCGCTTGGGCTTGCATCAGCACCAAACACTTCACTTGTCATTTTACCTGCACGATAGGCGGCATATCCAAGAACACCTATTGTTGCGATTTGAACAAGCGTCGGGCTACTTGACATAACCCTATTTTGATGAACGACTATATCAACACTTTCATATTTACTCAAGAGTTCATCAAGGATTCAAGTTTGTCTTGTTCTCCTTTGAGATAGGATTCATTTTGTCTAATGTTGTTTGTTGCTCTCTCTATTGCTTGTTGTTTTTCTCGTTCTAAGCCATATTCACCGCTTAGTTGTTGCCTCAAAGCCGCAACGCGAGTGTTGATTTCTTCTTGAATATCCATAGACTCATATTTATCAAGGATTGCTTGGTTTTCATCAATTCTCTTTTGATAACGGTCAATCGTAATTTGGATTTGTGGTGTGGCTCTTGCTATTTCATTGAAGCGTTGCCACTTTTCCATTGTTTCCAAATGAGGCATGAAATCATAATTATTTACCGATACGATGCCCCTTTGTCTTTGGTATGAAGGAATTGTTTTATCAACCTTATATGCTTCGTTGGAGGGTTTGTAAGTAGCATTCCTGCGGTTTGACGACTTTCTCAATGTTTTCACATCGGGCAGAACCTTTGAACATTGTAAGGCATAAACGATGTTATTCAATGCAAGAAGACCCTTTGCGAGTGTATCACCTTTGTATTTCTTGGATTCATCCCACACAGGCATCCTTTGCGGCTTCATATCACGCCCTGTGATTGGATTTACCCCACCATTAAAATAATTGTTGAGATAGGTTTTACGCAACAATTTGCGTTCCGCGCCTGTAAGAGTGTTTTTTCTGTTGCTCTTTAATTCCATAGCATCTTTTCGTACCTTCGCCATGAACCCTGCATCAACCTCTTTTCCTTCTTGTTGCCTCATAAAATTGTAATTGTATGTGGAGTTTTCTGCATTCAAAATATACATCGTATCAGCCATCAAAGCATCATATTCACTTGTAGTAATCCGTTGTCCGTTTTTGAAGCGCACATCGTAATAGTCTTTGAATCCGTAATCGGGTAAGCCAAGTGCCATCACTTCGCCTGTGGATGGTTGATAGCGATAATACACCGTCATGGTTGATTTTGTTGGTCTGCCTGTCTTCTTATGTGGTATTCCCTTATTGCTCAATTTCCATAGAATGTCCTGTGAGTTGCGATACAAATTGTTTTGTATGCGATTTTCCTTCATCAGTTCAACATATGTGCGCCCCAAAGTTTCCGCCATAACAGGAGTCATAAGACCTTTCACATCCCCACCGACACATTGTTCGTTTTCCACCAAATCCCAAACAGGCACTTCTTCGTCAAGAGTCCACATTTTCCCCATGAGGAATACACCGTTAGCATGGTCGCTTCTGCGTTCTTGCATATCATTTTCGTAGTCCTCAATAGCACTTTTTTCATAACGCTCTTTAGTATCACTTGGTTGCGCGCCTGTGGCAAGGTGCGTAAGGAGTTGGTCATACGATTTCCACTTTTTCATAGCGGATAGCCCACTCGCCCATCCGTTGTAATTGATTTTTGATTTGGTTAATTTTTCAGCCATAAACTCGCCTTCATGTGCTTCTAAGGTAGTAGCCTTCATTAACTTTTTCCTGTCTATGGCTAATCCGAGAAGAATTAGACCTGTTCCTAAACCAAACGAACCGATTCGCATATACTCATTTTTATGAGCGACTATATCAATTTAATTGAAGAACGAAGGCAAAATACCCTTTACAGTTTGACTGTGAATCAATTCATTGACTTTCAAATCAGCCGATTCTATGCGGGGAGATTTGTATGCTCGCCTAAATGAGCCAACAGAATATGCAACCTCTTCACGGTTTATGGGTTCAACCGAGCCAAGGTTTCCAAAGTTTTCACGGACTACACCGCTTGGCGTATTCCATGTTTGCCCCATTCTTGATTGCTCCAAAGCGGTTTGTTCAACCGCATATGTTTCTGCCGCACTCTCCGACCAATCTCTTGAAGGCTTACCGCCAAGACCAATCACCGCCATCAAATCGCTTACCGTTCCATGTTGGTGATATTCAGTTAATTCCTTTTTGGCAAAATCCTCATATGACATTGTTCCTTTTGCGGTGATAACACCTTTGGGTGCATCCTCTTCACTTAGAGGTAACATATCCTTGCTGAACAAAGACTTCAACCACTTCATATCAAATCCCCTGCACCTGTTCGTGAATCCTTATGCAATAGAGGGAGTCGTGTTGGCGCAGGGAACGGGAGTTTAGATGGTGATTTTGGGACTAAACTCACAGGAATTGGTTTTGCTCTTGTAGGGGCTTCAATATCACTCCCTGTGGCGGCTCTCTCAAGAGGGTTGCTCAACATACCTGTGCGAGTCCTCATAACAGAATGTGCCATATTTTCAGCATCAACCGCAAGGTGTGGTTGATTTCCGTTTGAATAATGTGTGTTCGCACCACCAAAAACCTTCTTCATATGAGGTTCGGGTCGTGCATCATCGGGGCGCACTTCTTTGATGTTCGCCATATCACGAACCTTTTCCATGATGGCTTGTTGGGATGCAAAATGCTTAGAACCTGTTCCTGCATAATCAAAGGATGTACTGCGGAGATTTGCCATATGAATCAATACCATGTATCGGGCTTACTATATGAAATCAACGCCAACGAGCAAATTGTTCTCGGAGGTTGTTGTTTATCATGTCCTGTTGTTGAGCATCATAGGTTACATCATAGCGAGCCATATGTGAATGAACGGGCAATGGTGAATCTCTCGCACCCATAGAACGGGCAGGACTGTTCAAAAAAGCCTCATCAGCATTCATTCCCTCATCATCATAAAGAGGTAAAGACCATGGCGGATAAGGGGTCAAATCGGGAAATTGACCTCTTGTAAGTAATTGGCGTGGCTCGTCAACCGAGGCTTTGAAATGTTCAGCCCCCATTTTGTTCTTGAGCATACCATAAACGAACAATCCGCCTATGACAATGAGTGGAGCGACTTGATATGATGTTGGGCGAGAGATTTTGCCGTAATAATCTCTTCTCTTCGCACTTTTCTTGTTGAATCTGCTATATTGGCTCATTCACTCATCTCCACATTTTCGGTCAAACATCATACCTGCAATCCTGTTTCCGAGTTTCATTCTCATACTCAAGACATTTCCAACGATGATAGACAACAGGACTATACCTGTTTTACTATATGAGGATTCAACATTCAAGCCACTTGTCAAATAATATCCTCCGACACCCGCACCAATAGAAATCAAAGCATTGTAAATGCCCGAACCTTTGGCCGAATACTCTTCTTTACCCATAGAACAAACATCGTTTGATTCATGTTCTGCACTCTTCATTTCGCTTTCTTCTTTTGTTTTTCTTGAATTACAACCGCAACCACTCATGCTAATGCCCCCTTTGTTGGAATAAAAATACCCTCTAATGAATCTGTGGAAATCTGTTTGGCTTCTTTCATCCGTTCAGTCCATCCATTGTAAAAATCATTATATTCTTTTTGCCATTTTTTTGTCCTAAACATGGCATCGGGGGCAGTTAAGCGAGGAATAAATAGATTTTCAATATATTCAAAGACGCTCAAATACATAGCCAAACTCGTCTGCGCCACACCCTCCATGTGAGGGATTTGACCTATACTCCAAGCAACTGCATGAGGTACTTTGAAATAATTCAACCCAATTATCGTTAAACCAAATCCAACAACCTTTTGATTGGTGATAGTTACTCCTGCTATTTTCCAAGGCCATTCCCAAAACCATTTCAATGAAGACCCAACAAAGGGGATATTCCAAACGGCTGAATCAGCCAAGAGATTTTGAGGTCTTGACAAAAGAATAATTCCGCCAAGCAATACGCCTGTCGCACCAAGAATAGACATTCCCCGAAAAATGTAGTTTCCTACTTTTTTCAGTTCAACCATATCGTTTCACCCGCCTCAAACCATTGATGGTGGGCGAGTCAAAGGGTCATATGAGGTGGCATCCGAAGTTGCGAGAGGGTCATAAGAATATGAAACCATTGGCGGAACTGCTTGATTACCTTCGGAAACCAAATTGTCGTCGCCTTCATCTCCACCGACCCAATCCTCCATGAATCCTTGATTAGCCAAAGACTGTGTAGTATCAACAGATGATTCTGCTTCACTTGTTTCTTTCTTCATGTAGCGATTGTATAGTGATGGTGCATTGTAACCCAAAACGAGCGCTCCAACAACACCGACGATTGTTCCCATTGACATTTTCATGTTGATACCTGCATGAGAAGTGGCTGATTTACTATATGAATCCTCCGCAGAAAATGTGTTCATTTTCCTATCGTATTCTTCGGCAAAAGTCGGAATCAAATCATCGGGATTCAAAATTGATACCAATTCTCCTGCCTTCGTATATACAAACATGGATTGTTCTGCTTGAGGTAAAGGAGTTTCAATGAAAGGCAACACACCGATGAAGTGAACCCCTGCATTTTCAGCCATTCCACTATCAGCACCCTCCCAATCATCACCGACCATAAGGCTATATGTGTGATTTGGAGAGCCAAAATCACGGAAAGCACCATCAATCATACCTGTCATTGGCTTACGGTAATTGTAATCGGGTAAGTCTTTATTCTTATGGGATGCAAAATATACAGGGAATTGCATATCCAACAAATCAAGCGTTCTCTTGATAGCATCCACTACATCCTGTGTCGTGTTATATCCGCTTTCAATGTTTGATTGATTCGTCAAACCGACAACGAAATATCCTGCATCAGCCCACTCATGCACCTTTTCTTTAACGCCATCAATCATCAACACCTCTTCGGCCTTGTGAGGGGGTCGCCTTCGTTTGGGTTCATCGGGCTTAGGGTCGGGAATTGTATGTCGGACTGTGTTATCAAAGTCAAGGAACAGATATTTGCGCCCATCCTTTCTTTCAACCTTAAAATTAGGTGGAATGTAGCGATTCTGCATTATTCGTGCCTTTTCCATTTCGGGTGTATAGCCTTCTGCATCAAATCCGATACCTCCGAAATTGTAATTGCCTTCCTTGACTTGTTCCAATTCCTTGTATTCGGCTTGAGCCTCAAATGGGCCTTTGGTTCTGTGTTTATGAGGGGTGTCATCGTTAATCATTATTATTTCTTCACCGGGTTCATAAGGGGCAACCTCATAATGCCGAACCAATTTAACCCGTTTTTTGAGTTTAACCTTTTGCTCATAATCATTTTTCGCCCCTTCAAAATCTGCTGGGCCAAAAGTCCTTTGGTCTTTCCACCATTTCGCATACTTTGGTTTAATTTGAACCGTATAGTAAATCGTGTCGCCTACTTTGTATTCAGCACCATATGATTCAGCACTACGGCTCACCTTTAAGTCGCCTTTCAAACCGAACCTTCGCTTGTAATCGTTGAATGACCCCGCAAGGGAGGGTTTGTTCCATAAAATGTTCTTTGAAAGCGAACCTGCCGTCATTGGCCGATTCCAATGTTCGTTTTTCTTATGACGGCTTTCATAGAGTTTCATTCGTTCTTTGTCGCCATGCTTTGTGTAATCGGACATTCCTCTCGCACCAAAATGCGTGGTCTTGATTTTCTTACCGTCTTTATCCTCAAAAACGGCCATGAGTTTCTTTTCTTTGTTGGTGCTTCGGCTCACATCAACGCTATGAGGTCGTGATTCGGCATCAAATGTTTCACTCCGATATTTGGCAACCTTCTTCGCAATACCCTTTGGTTGGTCGCTGAATTGTTTGCCTTTTTTGGTGTCTTGGCGTTTTTTGTCGCTTGTTTTCTTGTATTCCTTATCGGTCAATGCTTTGATTGCCTTTTCGGGCAAATAGCGTTCACCTGTTTTTGAAGAGTCTTGACCCGACTTGGTTTTCCACTTTTGGTCGCCCCATTTCTTGAGCGATTTTTGAGTCTTGGTTCGCTTAGAAGTCTTGTATGCCTTTTTGCCTTTACCTTTCATGGCCTCTTCATATTCATCAGTCAAGGCTTGGGCTTTGCGAGCCGACCATTGGTTTGCCTTTGTTCCCCAATCAGCCTTCGCAATAATACGCTTGAAAATACGGTTTCGGACTTTCGCCCCCTCTTTGCCATATGTTTTCTCATATTTTTTGAGGCGAGCCTCTTCTTTTGAATCAGCATTGAAGGTTTCGGCATTGAATGTTTCAACCGCCTTAGCATTTCGCTTGTAGTCAATGAAAGGTTCATCACCGATATTCAATGTTCCAAGTGCGGCCATCAAACCAATATGCGTATTCAAATCTAATTCATCAAATATGACATTGTTGGGTGAATACACTTTGCGTAGCAATTGCTTTGCTTTGCGTATTTCAAGTTTGTATTCTCGTTGTCTTTCGGGATAATCCCCCGCTTCTTCGGGGTTCATGTATTGAACCACTTTCATAGCGTTGACAATGTGTTGGCGAGCCTTCTTTTTCGTTTCAAAAGAATTACTCACCATGATAATCAATATCAATTGGAGGAACGACTATTTGAATGCGACGATTACTTTCGCATAAACAGATTCATAACAGTTCCAAGAATAAGAGTTGCACCTGTGATACCAATAACCGCACCTGCACCATACCTTGCACCTGTCATAAACTCACTCCCACCTTCTGCGCTGAAAGTTTCAGCCGCATTTTGAGCGAAGTCATTACCCATACCAACCATTCCGAAATCGGTGCTTTGGCGTGGGCCATATGGTGAATCGTATTCAGCATCCATTGTCATAACATCGTCGTACTTACGACCCATTTTGCTATGTCGCTTATCCATTGCGGAGGCTTCATCTCTTCGGTCTTTCATAGATTGACTGTGCTTACCACGATGGCGCATACCCATTGATTCATCCATTTTGTCGTCGTAGCCTTGATGCCCTTCATATTCAGCCCCAAAGTCTTGAGTTGCCCCACGACCAAGCGGAGGACTTGCGATAACGGAGTCCACAGGATTGTAGCCTTCAAGAGTTGCATATGGCTCGGAGTTCTGCCATGATTGAGTTGCTTGCATAGTATTCACTTGACCCAATTCCGCGTTAAGACTATATGAATCTGCACTTTTTTGCATGGCTTTTTTGCGCCCTGCCTTAGAAAGACGGGTCATACCTGCTTTACCGTATTTTTTGACCCCTTGAGAGTAAGCGACTTTCTTACCGATTTCCATAGCCTCCTTATCGGAGTAGCCTTTTGATTCGTAATCCTTCGCAACCTTGTTGGCGAGCGTATCAAAACGAGATTCTGCACCAAAGGTTTCAGCATTATATGGATTAAAAACATGGTTACAATCTCGGCAAGAATACCCTTCTTGTTCACCCCAATCATCCGAACCACATGAAGGACAAACTATATCTTCGGCATTTAAGGTTTCAGCACCATAGGATTCCGCCTTCTTCTTTGAACCGCAACCACAGGCCGCAAATGTTTTGCCACCCATAGAACTGTTCGCACCGCAACTGCAACCCCCTTCGGCTCTATAATCGCCATCAAGAGTTTCAGCACCATAGGATTCTGCATCAAAGGATTTGATTTCAAATGGGGGGTTTTCCAACCAATCAAATACACCCTCATAGGTTGAAAAGAACTTTGCTTGAGGCACTAAGGAATCTGCATCGGGAACATCTCGGTTGTATGTCAATCTGTATCGTGCATTCTTTTGTCTGCCCCAATATGAATTAGCAGGAATTGGTTGAATCAAAACGGTAATGCCATCCTTTGTCGCATACCTTTGTTCGTGGTGGCCTGTTCCATGTGAGGTTATTGACCATCCTCTTTTCATTTTAGGTCTTTGACCGACTGTTATCCCCCGAACATTTTTTGGTTCTTCGGCTCGCTTAATGTCGCCTTGATGTCCGCGACCTGCTTTGACCGTATTCTTAGATTTTCTTCGTCTGTCGGCTGAAAGACTTCGCCCAACATCAACATTGGTTTTGATTTGACCGTTTTTCCTACGGGTGACATATCGCTTACCGATTCGTGTTCTTTTAGACATAACAAACAATCTCAATTTACGGGAATACTATATCAATTCATCCTTTTAACTGTTCATAAACAAAATGCTTGAGATATGGCCCAGTTATCATCAATTCGTTCATTTTTTCTAAAGCCCATCGTTTCGGCATTTCAACACCAAAATAAATCCTCTTTTCATCGTCGGCTTTCCAATCCCATAACGATGAAGTAAAATCAACGACTTTTCCATCAACCACATTCCATGCGTGTTCTATTGGTATCGGTAATGAAGAACTTATCATATAGCCTTCGCAATATCCAACACCATCCTCCTGCATCATAAACAATGAGTTTTGATAGCATTGCTTCAATTCGGGCTGATAATATGAGGTTTCCAACAGTTCATTCATGCGTTCATCATCTCGCTCATAATACTGTCCGTTATCCATAAGCCACTTGAAATAATGAGAACACAGGGCAAGACCCATTTCATCAGTCCACCCCCACATACGACCTGCACTTTTGGAATACATATCATCCATCTGTTGCAGGTATTGAAACAGGAATCCCTTAACGCCCGATTCTTCATCAGCAGGAGTCGCCATAATGGATGATTTGCAGACCGACTATATGAAATCAGCACTTTTTGTTCATCGTTGTCATCAAATTAAATGAGTTGTAGTTCCTTGATTTCTGTTATGGTACTGCGTTTTTTTACGCAACAAGTTCTGTTACTTCAAATCGGAGCGCGAAAACTTCAAGAAAAAGTATTGAACTGAACGAGATTACTGATTCATCGTTTCATCCAATCTGTCTTTGACAAATCGTTGGAATATGAGATAGCCGACACCGATTGTTCCTGCAACATATCCCATGCTCTTGAGTGTTGATGATGTTTCACTTGCGAAGGATTCCGCACCGAATCCGTCTTCAAAAGAACCTTGAATTGGGTGTTGTTGGAATCCCTTTGATTCAAGGTATTGTTTCGCCCAATCTCTATCATCGGCATTTTGGAAATCGTCAAACAAAATATCTCCAAAACAACCATCACAGACTTCTCCTTTAGGGGTCATGGTCTGTTCTTCATCATCCGAATGACGGAAATAGTTTTCATGGTGTGTTGATTCACAGATTTCGCAAAGCCTGTATTCATCACTTGCGAAGGATTCAGCACTCAAACGGTCTTGAGCGTTTATGCACCATGAAGGACAAGCACTACGAGATGAGGTATGAAACCCTATTGAAGACCCTTTGCCAAGACCCGACAATTCTCGGCCAACAACACACTTTGAACATTCTTCTGCACTCAAACGGTCTTGAGCGATTGGGTCATAGACCATCTCATCATATGAGGCTGAACCCTGTGGCCCTGCCTTTGAGGAAATCAATTCGTCTTTACTATATGAGGACAAAGCAGGGGCGACCTTGTAAGCATTGAAGGTTTCAGCCCCCTGCATTCTCACATTTGCCTCACCAAGAGAGGGTAACATGGTGTTATCGTAGTAATTATCAGTCCATTCGGGTGTTGAAACAGTCATTTTTGGTTTTTTACCTTCACCTTGATAAACCAAAGTGATATGATAATCTGTTTCATATGGAGTATCATAGAGATAAACATTACCCGGCTTTACAGGTTGCCCTATATCGCCCTTATATCGTTG
>Ga0206123_10004983_pt1 | contig 10156 bp, 8 predicted proteins | sample Helgoland_Spring_2_FD_160086 | JGI IMG/M metagenome (GOLD analysis project Ga0206123, IMG submission 160086) | Pelagic subsurface seawater microbial communities from Kabeltonne, Helgoland, North Sea - Helgoland_Spring_Bloom_20160316_1 | ecosystem: Environmental > Aquatic > Marine > Epipelagic ... | reverse complement strand
TCCGCCCCAGATCACCTCGGTGGCTCACAAACCACTCACCATTGCGTTCGAAGAAATCGGCGCCAAGAAGATCGTCATGGGTGACCCAAAGGTCGTGGCTGCTCAGGAAGCCGCTGCCGCTGCTGCAGCCGCCCAAGCCGAAGCCGACATGAAGGCTGCGGCCGCCGAGGCCGCCGCAGCAGCCGAAGCGGAGAAGAAGGATCGCGACAGCTGATCCACGAGTGGTCTGAGCGTCTACGATCATCCGCGTATGACCACATCACTTCAGGGTAAACGAATCGTCCTCGGTGTGAGCGGTGGCATTTCGGCGTACAAGGCCATAGAGGTTTGCCGTCGACTCGTCGATGCTGGCGCCTATGTGGTGCCGATCATGACCGAAAACGCCGAACGTTTCGTTGGCAAGGTCACGTTCTCGGCGTTGGCGTCCGAACCAGTCCACACCAGCCTGTGGGATGACTGGGGTGGCCCAATCCCGCACACCAAGTTCGGCCAAGAAGCCGATCTGGTGCTGGTGTGTCCTGCAACTGCCCGGGTTATCGGCAGTTACGCCGCTGGTATCTCCGATGACCTTCTGACCAACACACTCATCGCAACCCAGGCTCCCGTGGTCATCTGCCCAGCCATGCACACCGAGATGTGGGAAAACCCCGCAATCGTCGACAACATCGCCTTACTGCAATCACGTGGCGTCCATATTGTTGCGCCCGAAGAAGGCCGGCTGGCAGGCGGCGATATCGGCAAGGGCCGACTCGCATCACCCGCAACCGTTGTTGCTGCCGTGGCAGATGTCCTCGACCCGTTGGGACTCGATCTGTCTGGCTTACGCATCATGATCACGGCCGGTGGCACCAGAGAGAAACTTGATCCGGTTCGATTCATAGGGAACCGCTCCACTGGCAAACAGGGTTACGCCTTCGCCGAAGCTGCTGCCCGAGCTGGCGCCGATGTCGAGCTGATCACCACCGTTGATCTTCCCGCCCCTGCCGGGGTCGAAGTCGTGCGTCTGACTACCGCAGCAGAAATGCACCAGGCCGCTATCACCGGCGCTGAACGAGCGGACATCGTGGTCATGGCGGCAGCGGTCGCTGACTTCCGGCCAGCGGATCCGAGCGAGATCAAGATCAAAAAAGCCGGTGGTGTGCCAACGATCGAACTCGAACGCACGGTTGATATTTTGGCCGACCTCGGGTCACGTAAACGGCCAGGCCAACAGCTCGTGGGGTTCGCTGCCGAGACAAATGATCTCATCGAAAACGCAGAACGCAAACTCACCAAAAAGAACGCGGACTTCATCGTCGCTAACGATGTGTCAACCCCTGGTGCTGGATTTGGCCACGACACGAACATCGTGACCATCGTGGCCCCGGGTGGTGTCTGCGATAGCCTCTCGCTGACGTCAAAGTTAGGCGTCGCTCGGGCTGTTCTTCGTACCGTCGTTGCGGCACGAACCCCGAACGATACGTAACCAATCTCGTACATGCGGAGAACACATGTCTTCTTACTCGTTCACGTCTGAGTCAGTGACGGAGGGCCATCCTGACAAGATGGCCGATCAGATTTCGGATTCGATCCTCGATGCCTTGTTGGCCGAGGACCCCGAAAGCCGGGTTGCGTGCGAAACGTTTGTAACCACCGGCCTCGCAGTCGTGGGTGGTGAAATTACGACCAAGGCCTACGTCGACATTCCCTCCATCGTGCGCAGCACCATCTGCGAGATTGGCTACGACAACGGCGACATCGGCTACGACGGCAAGGCCTGCGGCGTGCTGATCTCGCTCGACGAGCAGTCACCCGACATCAGCCAGGGCGTCACCACCAGCGAAGAGGTCCGTTCCGGCGAATCTGGCGAGATCGACGACCTCGACAAACAAGGCGCTGGCGACCAAGGCATGATGTTCGGTTACGCATCGAACGAGACCGATGTGTATATGCCACAACCCATCCACCTGGCCCATCGCATGGCTGAGCGCCTGGCAGCGGTGCGCAAGGCGGGCACAGTTCCGTACCTGCGTCCTGATGGCAAGACCCAGGTCACCTTCCGCTACGAGAACGGCTTGCCCGTAAAGCTCGAGAACGTGGTCGTTTCGACCCAGCACAGCCCGGGCATCGATCGCGACAACATGATTCGTCCCGACCTGATCGAACATGTCATTCGCCCAGTCATCCCTGAGCAATTCGCCGATGACGATTACGAGATCTTCGTCAACCCGACTGGCAACTTCGTCATCGGCGGCCCCGTCGGCGACGCCGGCCTCACCGGACGCAAGATCATCGTCGATACGTACGGTGGTATGGCTCGCCACGGTGGCGGTGCCTTCAGCGGCAAAGACCCATCCAAGGTCGACCGCTCTGCTGCATACGCAACCCGCTGGGTTGCAAAGAACGTGGTCGCGGCTGGCGCCGCAGATCGATGCGAAGTACAGGTTGCCTACGCCATTGGTGTGGCCCACCCCATGTCGGTCATGGTCGAAACGTTCGGTACCGAGAAGGTCGATCCAGAAGCAATCGAGGCTGCGGTGAACGCAGTGTTTGACCTGCGCCCTGGTGCAATCTTACGTGACCTCAATCTCAAGCGCCCGGTGTACAAGCAGACCGCAGCGTATGGCCACTTCGGCCGCGAAGGCGACGGCTTCACCTGGGAAAATCTGGACCGAGTCGACGACCTGAAGTCGGCACTCGGCCTGTAGCAGGCACTGAGCCGGTCAGCGCCTGATGGTTGTTGTGGCAAACGAATTCGCAGGTAACGCACCACCGTTGGTATCTGAGATGCCAACGGTGGTGCGCGTGCAGCCCGATGTTGCTGCGCTGCACCGCTCGTTTGATTACGCAGTCCCCGAAACGTGGCGTGCAGCGAACGACATCAATCTGAATGTCGGCAGCCGGGTGCGTATCGAACTGCATGGCCGCCGCGTGGGTGGCTGGGTCACGGAACTCGATCCAGACCCAGCTGTCGACGTAGAGCTGCGACTGCTGCAGAAGTGGTCAGGGCTCGGGCCAAATGGCCCCATGATCGATCTGGCGAATTGGCTTGCCTACCGATGGGTTGGTTCACCTGCAAAGGCGCTTCGCACCGCGTCGCCACCGAAGAACATCTACCGCCTCCCGGCCGCTGCTGTCGCACGATGGACAGGTCCGGTCGATCCTAGCGCAGCACAAGTGTTCGAAGGAGAAGGATCCGTCGTCCGAGCAGCGCCCGGTACCGACAGGTGGCCACTGGTGTTGGCGGCAGCAGCACGAGGTAATCCGCTTCTACTCATGCCGACGATCGGTGCTGCCAAACAGCTCGCTGGCCGACTGCGGCGTTCAGGCCTCGAGGTAGCGCTGCTGCCTGACGACTGGGCGCGAGCAGCGGGCGGAGCAATTGTTGTTGGTACCAGAGCTGCGGTCCTTGGACCCGTGGGCGGCATTGGAGCGATCGTGGTGTTTGATGAACACGACGATGCCTACCGCGAAGAACGTACACCTACCTGGCACGCCCGTGAAGTCGCGATCGAGCGGTCGAGACGAGCCGGCGTGCCGTGTGTGCTGGTGTCGCCTGCGCCGTCTGTCGAGGCCGTGAATGCCCTGCCATTGAGCGTGCCTGACCGGCAACGTGAACACGCTGGATGGGCTGCGGTGTCGGTCGTCGACCGGCGCAGCGAACCACCCGGTCGACTCGGCCTGTTCAGCGAAGAACTTGTCCGTGCACTCAGCCTGCCTGGCCGCGTTGCATGCATTCTCAACCGCACCGGGCGGGTTCGGCTACTCGCCTGTGTCGCGTGCGGCGAGTTGACAAGTTGCGACACGTGCCAGGGCGCAGTGCGTCAGGTCGATGACTCCACATTGACGTGCTCTCGCTGCGGTGAACAACGTCCACCCGTGTGTGCAGCGTGCGGTGGCGCCCGGTTGAAGAACCTGGTCCTTGGGGTCTCGCGTGCTCGAGAGGAGCTCAGTGCATTACTCAACGAACCGGTTGGTGAGGTCACCGCGTCGGACTCCTCGGACGCTCATGCTCGGGTGGTCATTGGAACCGAGGCACTGCTGCGCGCTACGCCCGATCGGAATGCCCCCTGGACTTCTGTCGCGTTTCTCGATTTCGATCAGCACCTGACAGCGCTACGCCAGCAAGCAGAATCCGAGGCGATGGGATTGCTGGTTATGGCATCTCGACTCGTCGGGCCACGTCGTAATGGCGGCCGGATTCTGATTCAGACCCGCATGGGTGAACACCGTGTGCTCGACGCAGCACGCCGAGCCGACACGGGCCCGCTTACCGAAGCATGGCAGGAACAGGCTAAAGCGATGCGGTGGCCGCCGGCGGTCGCCCAAGCCGAGGTCTCCGGTAAAGGCGCCGCTGGATTCATCGAACGACTCGGGAACCCGATCGGCCTCGATGTGCTCGGGCCCAATGAAGACCGATGGTTGATTCGCGCCCCAAACAATGAGGCACTCGTGAGCGAACTTGCTCGGATCGACCGGGGCGACGATCGGCTTCGGTTAGCGGTGCACTAACGGTCCGCTATTTAGGCGGTGAAGGCCTGGCGGCGAGCTTCGTACATCGCAATCGATGCGGCCGTCGCGACATTGAGCGAACCGATCCGGCCGAGTTGGGGGAGGAACACCACCGAGTCACATTCTGCCAACGCTGCCTTTGACAAACCTCGGTCCTCGTGGCCGATCACCAGGCACATCGGTGTCGGCAGAACAGCATCATGTATGGCCACAGCCTGGTCGGCGAGCTCAAGTCCAACCAGCGAATGGCCCGCGGCTCGGGCCGCTTCGGTTGCTTTGGCAAAGTCGTCGTGAACGGTCCATGGCACAAACCGGTCAGACCCGAGCGCAGTCTTTCCGACGTTGGTGCTTGTCGGGTCGATCTGCATTGCGGCCAGATAGAGATGTTCAACGCGATATGCGGCAGCCGTCCGCAAGATCGATCCCAGGTTGTAGGGCCCGCCCAATCCCTCGAGCATCAGCGCGAGCCGCGGCGGTTCATTCTTGCGCCAGCTGCGATGGAGTCGTTTGAGTTCTGTGCTGGTGAGCTGCTTCATTCTTATTCCGTCTGATCGTCGGCTGCGTTGCTTGGCTTCAACCGCTCAGGGCGAGGCTTCACCACCAGGATCCGGTAGCCAGCGCGGCTAATCAGTCGGGTAGTCGGCCAACCCTGCTCGATCAGCCAACGTTGCAGCGAGTCGCTGCCAAGGTGTTTGTGCACCACCAGTTCGGCCCGGCCACCCGGCGCCAGACGGTCGAGCCAGAGCTCCAGCAACGGGTGCAGGTTTTTCTTGCCGATCCGGATCGGCGGGTTCGAAACAATGAGATCAAACTGCTGATCAGCCGGCATGTCCTCGGGTGCGTGCACCGAGATATCGAGGTGATGTTTCTTGGCATTCGCAGCACACAGATCGCGGGCTCGAGCGTTGACGTCGACGGCCCACACCTTGGCTGCTGGCGCTCGTCGTGCGACGGCGCACGCAATCGGTCCGTAGCCGCAGCCGACATCCAGAATTGTCTTTGCCTTGCCGGGTTTGGCTGCCTCAACGAGGAGCACCTGCGTGCCGTCATCGATCTTCATGCCCGAGAAGACACCTCGATCAACATCAAGTTCCATCGACAGATCTTTGAGCTTCAGCGGTACCTGTCGGACCTTGCTCGGGACCGATGGATTGTCTTCGAAATAATGTCCCTCAGCCACGAGAACGAATGTACTCCTTGCAGTGTTGCACCGCTCCGCTAGGGGCTATCGCCCGTATTGCTCGTCGCCCAAGCAATGTCGGCCCAGCGAGTGAACATCATTGGTGTTATCACTCGCGCTATTGGCTGGTCTTATGTTGGCTGAATATTCGCGCTGCGATACTGGTGCGGTGCGTATCTTGCTCGTCGAGGACGATTTTCAGCTTCCGGCTGCCACGGCTCGGGGCCTGCGGAACTCCGGGTTCGCCGTAGATGTCGCTGACCGCGGCGAAGATGCCTTGGCGAAGACGGCAGTGACTGAGTACGACGTTGTGGTGCTCGACCGCGACCTGCCGGGTATGCACGGCGATGATGTGTGCCGGTCGATCGCGGCTGGGTCAGCCCGGATCTTGATGCTGACTGCGTTTGACTCTCTAGACGACCGGGTAGCGTGGCTCGGCCTTGGGGCTGACGACTATCTGGTCAAGCCGTTCCATCTCCGGGAGCTCTTGGCGAGAATCCACGCGTTGGGTCGCCGGCCGGCGCAAAGCGCAGCGCCGGTGCTCGAGGTCGGCGATTGTCGGCTCGACCCGCACCAACGCGTGGTCCATCGGGCCAACCGAGTGATCAGCCTGACACCGAAAGAGTTCGGGGTGTTGGAGGTATTGATGAAGCAGAGCCCGGCTCCGGTGAGCGCGGAACTGCTCCTGGAAAAGGTCTGGGATGAGCACGCAGATCCGTTCACCAACGCAGTGCGGGTCACGATGGTGACGCTGCGCCGCAAGCTTGGTGCGCCGCCACTAATCGAGACCGTCAAGTCAGTCGGTTACCGGGTAACGGCGAGGTGATGGCTCGACTCGGCCTACGGGGTCGAGCTGCGGTTGGTTTCGCGGCAAGTTGTGCGGTTGCGATCGTTGTCTCCCTCGCTGCGGCGGGGGCCTTGCTCACCGGCGGACTCCAGGCCGGCGACGACGGCGAGTACCTGACAGAGGCGCTGCGGGAACTCGGGACCGAGCGAGGTGTGGACGCCACCGACATTGCTCCTCTTCTGGAATTGGCACTCGATGACGCACCCGTCGAGCTGGACGACGTCCCACGCGGTGGTCAGCTTGATACTGCTCAGTACGCATTGCTCGATGAGGCATTGGACAGGGCGGAGGAGAAGCAGTTCGATACCACGGTCGGCTTGTTTGCTCAGATCGCAGTAGGCGTGGCGATTGCCGGAACCCTGGCGGCAGGCGCCGTCGCGTGGACGCTGATGAATCGGCTGCTCGGCCCGGTGGAGCAGTTTTCGCTGGTGGCGGCGGACGCAGCCGTTGGTGACCTGAGCCAGCGGATCCGCCTCGATGGCCCTGACGATGAACTCAAACGCCTCGCTGACACGTTCGATGACATGCTCGAGCAACTGGAAGTGTCCTTCGAGCGGCAGAGTCAGTTCTCTGCGAATGCTGGTCACGAACTCCGCACACCCTTGGCCGTCATACGAGCAGAGCTCGATGCCGTACGTTCGACCTCGACCGCCTCGCCAGAACAGCTCGAGTTTGCAGAGGTCATCGACCGCGCCACCACCCGAGCGGAAGGTCTGGTCGGTGCGCTGCTGCAGTTGGGGAAGGCCGAGGCTGGTGTCCGTCGTATGGACAATGTCGATCTCGGCGAGATCGTTGGCGATGTCGTCCAACGACAGATTGTGGCTTTCACGAGCGCTGGCCTCCAGATTGAACTGGATCTCGGCGAGGGGGACACAGCCCAGGTCGATGGTGACGCTGCTCTACTCGACGTCATGGCCCTCAATCTGATCGACAACGCGCTCAACCACTCCCGGCCAGACACAACCGTCGAAATGTCCGTGATGTCGGAAACCGATGGCACCGTGACCCTGACCGTCTGCAACGAAGCCGATGTGCTCGATGACGATCTCACGAGACTCACCGACCCGTACCGCCGCGGTCGTCACACAGAACGTGGCCACGGGCACGGGCTCGGTCTGACGATCATCCAAACCGTCGCCGCTGCCCACAATGCCATTCTGTCGATTGAGCAACTGAATGACGAGAGGTTTCGGGCGATGGTTCACTTCCCGGCACCAGCGGTCTCGTCCGGTCAGGGTTGAGCCCGAGGGCACCACCGGGGACGGCCACATCAACCATACGTTCTCCAAATCTCGTCGATGTCATGTTCACAACATGAACACATCGATGAAACCCCAGCCCCGAGCGTTCCGTCGATCCATCGGCCCATGGCTGGTTACGGCGCTGTTGTTCATTCTCGCTTCGCTGCCGGTTGGCATGCGACTCGCGGACCCCGACGCCGCTGCCCAGGAAGACGCTGAGGCGGCTGCTGAAGTCGCGACATCTGAATCGCCCGGGCCGGTCGCCGCCGAACCGGAAGAGGCCGAAGGGCGAGAGGTATCGAACGAGGAGCACGAAGGAGGTGAGGACGGGGAAGCGGGTCAGGCCGAAGTCGGCGGTGGGTTCCTCTCGCGCTTCTTTTCTAGCGACGGCATTGTTCCCCGAGTCCTATTGCCAGTCCACATCGTGTTGAGCGGCCTCATGAACCTTGTTGGCCCGTTCCAGTTCAACAGTGTCATCCGGCGACGTTGGACGACTGTCCACCGTCGGCTCGGCTACACCTTCTTCCCGGCAGCGATCGGTGCCGGGATCACGGCAATCCTGATCACGGTCATCAACCACACTCGGTACACCACGCTGAACTACCTCAGCAACTGGGCCTTCGGCGGATGGCTAGCCGCGACCGCGGTGATGGCGCTGGTCATGATCCGCCGCCGCCAGATTCGAAGTCACCAGCGATGGGCCATCCGCGCCTTTGGAGCAGCGCTCACCGTGGCAATCCACCGCGTCTGGGGAGTGGTCGCACTGGCGATACCACCTCTCGACTCCGACGCGATTCCCGCAGACGTCAAGGACATCATGCTGTCGTTGTCGACCATCGCCGTTGCCGAGGCCCTGGCCCGAAGATCGGGCCGAGGACGTGGGTCGCGTCGAAGGAGACTCGAGCCTGAAGTAGGGACGAGAAAACGAGGCTAGGATGATCTGCTGACCGCAGGCCCGGCGTCCGCTCCGCCTCCACAGTCAATTGCGACGAACTGATCCGGCAACAGGGATCCTGAGCTGGCGAAACGCCTACGCTGAAGCCAAGTCAGCGCTCCAGGGGGCGCGTGTACTTTGGGTTAAAGTCGCCCCTCCGACACAAGCGTTAGTACACGCGTCACGCTCCCGAGGCTCTGTTGCCGAGGGGCGGACGCCGGTGTCACATGGGTCGAGTAGCCTGACGGAGTGACACGGAAAGTGTGGACTGCGGCCGAACTCGAGGCGATGGACCCCTCCGAGGTCGACGCGATCTTCGAGGACAGCATCACCTGGGAGCGGATGCTCCCCAAGAGCTGTTGGCTCGTAGCCGTGAGCGGATCTTGCGTCGGATCGAAGAGACCGAACATTCTCAGCGGTCTTGACCGATCGGCGTCCGGTTCTGGCGACGTATGGGTTCTTCGAGGATCTCGACCGTCAGCTGGGTTCGGAGCGAGGACCGAACGGTTAACCGTCGACTGCGGACTTCCAGTCGATCGAGCTGTTGCGGGTCGTCGACCGATTTGCCGTGCAGTTCGACGATCTCCCCGACCTGATCCCGGGTCGAAGTGACTATCGGGTCCTGCTCACCAGCGGTGTGGTGGTCAGGGCGCTCAACGTTGTCGGCCAGCTCGCCTCTGATGGCGCCATCGAACTCGTCTCCATCGTCATCGACCTCGGCTGGGACTGACGTGAGGTGGTCACGTTCTCGGCTGTTTTCTGTTCAAGGGGTGTCGCGTTGCTATTGGTTTGCTAATGGCATCCAGCACCCTGGAGCGGTGACGAGCGGCAGGGAGCAGATTGGCCGGTCGCCAGACCGGAGCCGGGACTGTGGATTGGTGAGCGGAAACGCCGCAAAAGTCGGGGCGGTGGAATGTTGCGGGGGCCGGGTCGGTTACCCTTCATGTGATGGCGAGCAAGCGAATCCGTACCTACGGAGATCCCGTACTGAACACCAAAGCCAGCGATGTCACCGATATCGACGGCAAGTTCATCAAACTCTGCGATGACATGTTCGTCGCTATGTACGACGCACCTGGGATTGGCCTAGCTGCACCTCAGGTGGGTGTGCAGAAGCGTTTCTTCGTCTACGACTACGCCGACGAACCCGGCGTATTGATCAACCCAACCATCACCGAATCAGATGGTGAATGGGTCTTCGAAGAAGGTTGTCTTTCAGTGCCCGGTATGTCGTTCGATATCGTGCGGCCCAAACAGATCCTGGTGTCGGGCATTGACCTCGACGGCAACGAAATCACACTCGAAGCCGACGAACTCTTCAGCCGTCTCATTCAGCACGAGATAGATCATCTCGATGGTGTGTTGTTGCTCGAACACCTCGACGATGATCAGCGCCGCGAAGCGCTGATAGAACTCAACGCTCGCAACGTCGCCGCCGAAGCCGAACGTGCGCTCAAGGCGAC